>Ga0208410_1000140_pt1 | contig 44737 bp, 23 predicted proteins | sample ETN02SmetaG_3_FD_185787 | JGI IMG/M metagenome (GOLD analysis project Ga0208410, IMG submission 185787) | Marine microbial and viral communities from oxygen minimum zone, Eastern Pacific Ocean - ETNP2014F10-02SV257 (SPAdes) (version 2) | ecosystem: Environmental > Aquatic > Marine > Oceanic ... | reverse complement strand
CGCACATCCACTTTCGCACCCGTCGTCCGCGACGACGACAGTGTCTCGCCACTCTCGAGAGCGAGAGAGTCTCCGACATCGGTGAATCGTCGCATTCGACGCGGTCTCAGCCGCCGATGCTCGAGCGCGCAATCGTCGTCGGTCTATCCGTCGCTCTCTCGTCGCGATGCGCCCGCGGGCGCTCGAACGAGAACTTCCGGCGGTGAGTGGTGCTCCCACGCGTCCGCGCGGAGCGTTGCCGGCGTCCGCGCGACGCGTCTTGACGCAATCCCTCAACGACGAGCTGGAGCTGAGCTGTCCGCTTCAAAAAAAGGCCTGGGACCGACACGCGCACACTGTTTACCCATACGGAAAACGGCTTGTATTTGTATAAGAAAGGTGGGTGTTAGCCCTAATCGGCCTACAATATGTGGCGAATAAATAAAATCAAAAAGTTTGATAGGCTTAATCAGCCTTAACTATGAACTTTTTGTCCGAATTCCGCGACGGGGAATCGAACCCCGATCTATTATAGGAGAAACACGAGTTTACTACTGGTCAGTTGTCCGATCTTCTTATCTTTCTTTTCCACGAGTTCGAGAGCCTGGGAGACTCTCTGAACCGGCGTTGTATCGATCTTTTCTCGAGATACACTACTCACCTCCACGGGACTGTGGACGGTCATTGACTCGTCCTCAGACGACTCGCTTGGAAATCCGTCCATATTAGACGGACGCTGGTTTGACAGCGTGGCATACTAGCCGTTATACTATCGCGGACAGAGGATGGTCGTCTCATCGAGACGCCACCATTCTTCGAATCACGATCGCTCGTGAGTGCTTCCGATGACGCACGCAGCGGCATGGTGATTGTCGGACATTCAAACGTGCGTATTCGTCGCAAGCTTATGGGTGCGAATGGAAAAAAAAGCGATCGCGCGCCGAGGATAAACCACATTGCCGATGGATATCGTTCGTTCCCGACCCACCTCGCGCGCGGGACGAACGACACGACACTCGCGCGCGCGAAGGCGACACGAACGAACGTTTCCAACGAACGAACGTTTCCAACGAACGACCGTTTTCCGTTCGTGTTCCTTCCTCCATGATGCTCTCTCGCGCGACGTATTCCCATTCCCGCGCGAACGTCACCGCGGGACGCGCTCGATCGTCGTCGCGACCGTCTCGACGACGCGCCGTCGTCGTCGCCGCGAAAGACGATTCGTCGAATGAATACACGCCGGAGAATGCGTCCGATAAACCGGTCGCCGTCATCACGGGCGCGTCCTCGGGCTTGGGACTCTGGACCGCCAAGGCGTTGATCGACGAGGGATACTTCGTCGTCATGGCGGTGCGCGATTGCGCCAAGGGGACGCGCAAGGCGAGTGAATTGAACTTTGATCAATCGTCGTTCGCGGTGATGCGATGTGAATTGGGTGATTTGGAATCGGTGCGCGAATTCGCGGCGTCGTTTCAACGCTCGGCGTACGTGAAGAAGTTTCAATCGTTGGTGTGCAACGCCGCCGTCTACTTGCCCAACGCCACGGTGCCGTCGTACACGAAGGATGGGTTCGAGGAGTGCGTCGGCGTGAACCATCTCGGTCACCACCTGTTGTCGCTCCTTCTCTTGGACGATTTGGCCAAGGCCCCTGACGCGAACATGAAGCGTCTCATCATCGTCGGCTCGGTGACCGGAAACACGAACACGCTCGCCGGTCAAGTGCCGCCGCGCGCGGGACTCGGCGACATGTCCGGCTTGAAGAACGCCTTCAAGAATAGCGATCGCAACCAAGGCGCGATGATCGACGGAAGTCGATTCATCGGCGCCAAGGCGTACAAGGATGCCAAGCTGTGCAACATGCTCGACATCAAGGCGTTCGCGGAGAAATACGGCGAATCCACGGGCATCAAGTTTAGCACCATGTACCCCGGATGCATCGCCGAGTCCGACTTGTTCCGCAACCACACCTCTTTCTTCCGCTGGTTGTTCCCACTCTTGCAAAAGAACGTCACCAAGGGGTACGTCTCCGAGCAAGAGGCGGGCGAACGCTTGGCGTCCATCGTGTGCGATCCGCGATACGACGAGCAAGGCGCGTACTGGGCGTGGAAGGGCGGCGGCGACCAGTTGTGGGACAACTACAACAACAACGACGACGAGACGCGCACGATCGCGTTCAACAACAAGCCGTCCAAAGAGGGTCGGGACATGGATAAGGCGATCGAAATGTTTGAAATCTCCTCGAAGGTCGTCGGGTACACGTCGAGTTAAGAGTTTGGTTAGTACATTCCTTTCGCCGCGACGGCGTTTCATTCAATTCAAAACACCACCTCGCGTCGTTTCTTCTCCTTTCCCTCCCCCCTTTTCGACGACGCCTCCATCTCCTCGTCGATGCGCGCTCCCCCCTCCTCCTCCACCGTCGCCTCCTCCGCCGCCGCGCGTCTCGCGCGCGCGTTTTTCGGACAATCCTTGACGAGATGGTCCACGGCGCCGCACATCTTACAACTCCCCCCGTTCACGTACACCCCCTTCGCGTTCTTCGGACACGCTCGACTCAAATGCCCCACCTCATCGCACACGAAACACTTGGCGTGCGCGTAATTCGTCCACGGTCGTTCGCACGCGTTCGCCGAGTGGTCGCGCGCGCCGCAATTGTAACACGACGCCTCTCCCCTGCGTCCACTCGCCCCGCCCCCTCTCACCTTTCGACAGTCCTTGATCGCGTGTCCCGTGCCTCGACACCCGAAACAGATCAATTTACTCTTCCACACCCCCCCGTTCGCGCTCGTCGGCTTCCTCACGACGCGTCCACCGCGTCCACCGACGCCTCGTCCATTGCCTCGTCCGCCGCCGCCTCGACCGCGCGACATGATGCGCGCGCGCGGGATTCGCGCGACGCGCGACGCGATTCCGTTCGCGAGTCGACGCGCGTTCGGTCCGCGGAATTTCGTTCCGTTCGATGTCGCGCGCGGCGCGCCCGCGGCGGCGTCGCGCGTCGCGTGCGCGAGGACGCCGACGCGCGCGGTCGAGTGCCGTCGCGTCACTTTTCCGCGCGCGTCGGTCGATTCGATTCATTCGATTCATTCGTCGTCATGTCCACGCTCGACGCGGTGTTCGCGACGTGCGCGCGCACGCTCGCGCGTCGCGCGTCGTCCTCGTCCGCGTCGTCCGCGTCCGCGCCGTCCCCGGGGGTCGCCGCGCGCGCGGCGCGTGAGATTTCGGACGCGCTCGATGCGGTGCGTCTCGCCGACGTCTCGCGCGCGCTCGACGCGTACGCCGCGCGGGCGCGCGAGCGCGATGAGCTGGGCGCGCGCGGGAAATTACAACCGTGCGTGACCTACCTCGGTCTGCGCGCGGAGAGGGAGTACTCGATCGGGGCGTTCGTGTTCGACGCCAGTCAGACGATGCCGTTGCACAACCACCCGGGGATGACGGTGTTCATGAGGGCGCTGTTCGGGAGCGCGAACGTGACGTCGTACGATTTAGTGTCGTGCGTGGACGCGAGCGGTGGGTCGGTGGAGTCGCATCTGTCGGCGGCGAACGCGATGGAGGGACGGGGACGGGCGTTCGACGCGAAGTTCGCGGGACGGGTGCTGTTGGCGGGAGGCGACGGCGTCTCGGCGGCATCTTCGTCGACGATAATGCTGACACCGACTCGAGCGAACGTGCACACGATCACGGCAATGACTGCGTGTGCGATATTAGAGGTACAGACGCCGCCGTACGCCGTGGGACACGGTCGAGATTGTCATTATTTCGAATTCGTCGACGCCGAAACCGACGGGATGAATCAGGACTTCGGCGACGATGGAAGGCGTCTTCGCGAGATCGGCCCGTCACCGTCGTACGTGTGCAGACCCTTCCCATCGGACGATCACGAACACTCGCTCGCTCGCTAGGCTGAACGAATAGATGACTGTAGAGCGTTTCATTGAAATTGTGTTTTTTACGTCGTCGTCGCGGTCATCGTCTACCGCTTCCCGCGATCGCTGCCGCGCCGAGTATCGCGAGTCCAGCCGCCGCCAACGCGCCGGCGCCCACCAATCCGTCTCTCGCCAACTCTTCCTCGCTCGCCTCGCGAAGCGCCGCCGCCTGTCGACACTCTGGATCGAGACGCAACGCGCGAAACGCCGCCGCGCGCGCCTTTTCGTAATCCCTCAAGTTGTACAGAGCCACCGCCAAGAGATAATATCCATCGCGAAGAGGCATGTTTTCATCGCCGTACTCTCGTCGCCATCGCCGCTCGTCGTCCTCGTCGTCCTCGACTTGGTCGCTCGTCGCTCTCGCCGCTCCGTTCGTCGCCCCTCTCGACAACATCTGCACCGCGCGCTCGTTGTGCGCGCGCGTCTCCGCGTGCGCGAGCGCCCACGTCACGCGAAATCGCGCCGCTCGCAACTCCCGCTCGATCGTCTCCCGTCCATCGTCCCCACCGCGCGCGACGACGTCCTCGGACGCGCGCAAGATTCGTCCGTATTCGCCGATCGCTTCGCTCACCGCGGCGACGTCACAGGCGGGGAGAGCGATCGAGACGGACGATGACGATTCACCCGTCACCGCGCGCTCGACCGCGCTCGCGACGTCCCTGAGGTACTCCATGCGCGCGCGTGTGAGGATGGATTCGATAAGTGGGCACTCGAGGCCTCCGCGGACGCGACGCTCGGCGCGTCGTGCGAATTGACTTACTTAAATGATGTTCCTGTGGTGCTACTCTGGTACGTGAAAGTGACACTATACGATTATTTTATAACGCCCGCGACGATTGGACTCAGACGAGGAGGGACACGGCTTCCTCCTCCGTCGCGGCGGAGCGGCGGCGGCGCGCGTCGACGACGGCGAGCGCCGCGGCGGCGCAGACGCCGGCGAGTGCGGCGAAGAGCGTCGCCGCGTGATGGTCGGTCAAACTGTGCGCGGTGCCCAACGCGGCGGTGCGGTGCGCGCGAACGGTGGGGTGGTGAGTTTCAGTCTGCGCGGAGGTCTCGTTGCCCAACGACGACGAGGCGGTGAGTCCCGGATTGAGGGTTTCGTTGCGGTAGTACGTTTGCTTGAACACCGATCCCTCGACGCACGGTGCATCCGAGTTGGCGGCAGAACCCGGCTTGGTGACGATCGGGTAGACAGATTCGAAGAGAAGGCCACACGTGCCGAATCCGTGTTCTCCCACGCGTCCTCGTTCGAGTTTAAAAAATCCTTGGTCGCCCCAGTCGGCGCCGTAAGAGTTCTTCAACTCCCAGTACTTCATGCCGTTAGGCATCGTGCCCCAACCAACGACAAGCGCCGCGTGGTTGATGGATTCGATGCCGCGACCGAGCGGATGACAGTCGTCGAGCGTGATGACGCCGCTGCCGTAGCTCTGCAGCTTGTTGGCGTTGATGCCGACCGCCACGGGCCCGCGCTCGTAAAGTGCGCGATACAGAGGTTCCTCTCCCAAAACTTGTTCTATATCGCACATACCGGGTGTCGTGTACATGCGATCCACCGACAGAAAGCACTGCGCGTCCGGATCGTCCTCGCGTTCCCCGGGCGACTTGGCGTTGTACACATCCGCGGTGCTTATACCCCCGTTCGCTCCGAGCCATTCGTACGCCGTGTACATATTACCGGTCGAGCACGCGTGATCGACGTCATCGCATGCCATGAGCTGCTTCACGCTCAGTTCCGGGGCGTCGTCTCCCTTGTTAATGACGGCGACTCGACTGGCGATGGAATCCACCGTCACGAACGCCCAGCACGACGCGCACAAGTCTTGCTGGTTGTGCACTCGTCCGACGACGTTCCCGTACCCGCTCGGAGGCTTTCGCCACGTAAACTCCGGCATGTCAGAAAGTTTCTGTCCCTTGCCCGCCTCGTGATGCCCCAGTCCACCTCTATCCTTTGCCCTCTGGCGCGCGCGGTATTGCTTCCTCGCCCTCTGTCTCACCCGCGGCTTGGATTTCGCGCCGACGCGTTTCGTCGCCACACCATCCACCTCGCGCATGCCCACTTCCGACGCCTTCGTCAAGTCCAGTCGCGCGGTCTCGGACTCCCCCAACATCGACGCTCGATGCGACCTGAAGTTTAACACCGTCGCCTCGAACTCCCCCTCCTCGAGATCACTAAACTTGGTCTCCACCATCTTAAACTCCATCGCCGGATCGGCGTTGTGCGCGTCGTACCGCACGATGTTGGCGTAATACACCTTCTGCCGTCTCAACGACGCCTCGCACGCCTCCTCCGCCGTCGCGCCGTCGCAGTACTTCTTCGAATACTTTTCCAGAAAGCTCTGAAACTCATTCTCGTGTCGCATTCCCGGGATCACGCGCGTCGACGGCGCCTCATCGGTCGCCGACGCCCCGAGGACGACGCACGCGACTCCCAACGCCGCGCCGATGCGCGCGGACGTCGATCGAAAGCCGTCCCGGCGCGCCATCGCGGTCGAACGTCCCGATGTGACGCGGGCGGGCGATGGGTGTTGCGAAGACGTTCGCGCGCGAAAATGTGACCCCATGCGACTTGAGTCGTGAACCTCGAATTGCATGGCTAATACTGTGTACCCATACGAATAGAGTACACGGGCGACGCGCGGGACTATTGACGTCGCGCGGAGCGACGACGCGTGGACGAGGACAACGTCGCGCGACGCGCATTCGCACGCGATGAATCTCGTTTGGCGGGGGGCGCGCTGCGCGCGGAGGAGGGGACGCGGGGCGCGCGCGGCGCGCGAAGCGCCGCAGACGCGGCGTCGACGGCGAGAAAGACGAAGACCAACGAACAGCCGAACCATTGGGTCGTACTGAGGGCGTTGTCGGGGTTCCGGAACACCGAGTACACGGTGGAGAAAATCTTTCGCGTCGTCGTCACCGTGGTGAGGACGAGGACGTCAAAGTTGGTGATGGTGTAGTAGATGAAGTTTTGTCCGACGGCGCTCGCCAACGAATACACGAGCACGGCTCGCGCGAGGTCGACGTGGGCCACACACGCCTTGAGACCACTCTGAAGTTGACCTGTCGCCGCGGCGAACCCGAACGCGACGAACATGCCGCTGATATTCGTGTACAACATGCTCTCGTACACGCTCGGCTTGGCGTTCGTCTTTTTCGGATTGAGCGCCTTAGTCGTTCGCTTCACGCGATCTTGCAAACCACCCGTGACGGCGTCCATGACGAGCGATACGCCGATGAGCGTCAATCCGTACGGGCTGTCGTCACCGCCCTTCTTTTTTGCGTCCGCTCCTAAATTAAATATCGTCACTCCGAGCGTGATGAAGAACACCTGCGCGTACTGCGCAGCGGTGAACGTCCGCCCTCCGAGCACCAATCCCCCGATCATCACCGGCACCATCTTACAGGATTTACCCAACACCTGCGTCGGGTAAGAGACGTACCGCAACGCCTCGTTACTCGCCGCCATGGCGAACATTTGCGACGCGCCGCTCTTGAAAATTTCCGCGTGTGGCACGCGCACGCCCGAACCTCCGCACGCGAGCACGCCCGCGACGGCGAAGCACACGTTCACCAATCGCTCGCACGCTAACACGAAAAACGTCGCCGCGAACCGCTCGCCACCGTGCGTCCTCTTGTACACGTCCTCCTGCGCGAGCGCAAAGTAACTAAACGCGGCGAAGATGCCCGTCACCGCGAACGCGCATCGCAACGCCGCCTTCATCGTCCCGATCGCCCGCGCGCGCTCGACCGACCGAGAATCGACTCCTCTGACGTCCGCGCCGAGACCACCGCGCGCGCGCACCCGGGACGCGCTCTGTCGCGCGACGTCACCGCGTCGCATCGACCCGTGCGCGCGAGCCACGCACATACTGCACGCGAAAAACACCAGTCTGTCCACGCGTGACGTCGCGCTCGACAAAGCACCTTATCCACATATGAACTCGTACACTGATTGTTCATAAAGGTATCAAGAATCACCCGAACGCACGGACGAGGGTGGGGCGGTGCCGCGCGCCGCGTCGGCGCCATCTTACGGCGCGAGCGACGCGTGCGTCGACCCGGACGCGTCTGACGGTGTGAACGCGCGCGAGAGTGACCGTTGCGACGCGCGCGGAGGCCTCGGTGAGCGACGCGACGGACGCGCGCGCGAACGCGGGAGACGGAGAGGTGCGAACAGGACGAATATACCTCTGGACGGCGCGACGCGCGCGCGGTCGTGAGCGAACGAGAGGCGTCGAGTCGTCGAGCGAGGCGGTCGAAGGGGCACCGCGTGGGTCGTGTGAGGGGTGATGATGGCGAGCGTCGCGCGAGGGGCGACGGTGGGGCGTTCGGTGAGCGCCGGCGCGCGCGCGACTCGAGGCGCGGCGAGCGCGAGGCTGGCGAGCGCCAAGGTGGACGGCGTCGCGTCCGAATCGTTGGTGTCACTGCGCTCGGTGAAACGTAGGCACGATGTGCGTCGTGTGAGGGCGGTCAACACGGAGGTTGATGAGAAGGAGCTGGCTTCTTTTGTCGCCTCGGTCGAGCCGCCGCCGACGGAGTTGCAAACCGAGTCGGGCGCCGTCGCGCTCGAGGCGAATCAGAGCAACGTCTTGGCGGAGCCTAAGGATGAGAGCAATAATCTCGGTTTCGCCGTTGCGACTGCGTTTCTTTTCGGCCTGGTGGTCATGGGTGTCGTGTACAGAGAGGATTTGTTCGCGCTGATGACTTCGTTCACAGAGTACGTTGACTCGCTTGGATCGTTGGGCTACGCTCTCTTCATGGTGGGTTACGTCGTCTTAGAAATCCTAGCGGTGCCAGCGTTCCCTCTCACGATGTCGGCGGGTGCGCTGTTCGGAACGCTCCCAGGCACGTTGCTCGTTACGACGTCGGCGACGATCGCGGCTGCGGCGGCGTTCCTGATTTCGCGCTACATCGCTCGCGACAAGGTGCAAGCTCTCGCTGAGAATTACCCGAAGTTCAAGGCGATTGATAAGGCGATCGGCGAAGATAGCTTACGCGTCGTTGCCATCATGCGTTTATCGCCGTTGATGCCATTCGCTCTGAGCAACTATCTCTATGGGTTGACTTCGGTGAAGTTTTCTCCGTACGTCATAGGATCTTTTTTCGGGATGATGCCGGGCACGTTCGCCTACGTCTCCGCCGGTACCGCGACGCGCCAAGTCGCAGAAGGCGTCTTCGGTGGAGGAGCAATCTTCTCCACCCTTTTCGGCCTCAGTCTGGCCGTCTTCAGTGCTGGATACGTGGGAAGACTCGCGACGAAAGCCGTCGAAGAGGAAACCGGTTTGAGCATGGACGAGGGCGGCAAGCACGCTTCTTAGATTTCCGACACAAACTGAAGCGACACCGCGAGGAGTCGCCCCCGCCTCGGTGACGACAAGCTGCATCCATATCACCGAGTGTATGACAATTCATGTTACAATAGACCCATTGCAAAGTAAAAGGAATCTTTAGAATCTTCCACGCTCGCGCCCGCACAAGACGAAGTCGATCCAAGGCTTGTACGATGTTATTAAAGTGGATTTCTAGGCACATTCTAATTGTTTTGCGCGTTCAGTAACGGCGTGTCTGACTCCGTTCTCGACCAAACTTCCCTCATCATCTTCTTCAAGCGCTTGGACACGGCGAGCGTGATCACCGTCCCGCATACCACAACGATGCCCACGCGGGTGGCGTCGGACGTTTCCCGATCGGAACTAAAGAAATTCGTTCGTTTTCTCCCTTCTTGTGCCGTCAGACCGAACATTGCTCGGTAGTAGTCCGTACGATACATCGCGCCGGGGATACATCGTCTACTAGAACCTTCGTCTTCGTCCACGATCGGATAGACGCTCTCAAAGTACATGCCACACGTGCCGAGACCCTCCGAAGTGACCGGTCCTCGCTCGAGCCGGAAATAACCATCTTCGCCCCAATCCTCTCCAAAACTATTTTTCACCACCCAATATTTCACCACCTCTCCGTTCGGCATGGTCTCCTCACCCCAACCCGTTAATAACGCGGCGTGATTGATCGAAGTGTACATGGTATCCGACGTGTGCGGTGCCGGCGGGCAGTCCGACATACGAAGAATACCTGAATCGTACAGTTGGAACTTCTTATTCGCGTTGAGACCGATCGCAACTGGAGATTTGGAGAGAGCGTGCATGAGCTCCTTTTCACCACCGGCCAATGAGAGCTCGCAGTAACCGTAAACTTGCGCGACTCTTGGCCAACTGTTACGCGTCACCGCCGAGCACATTTGATCTTGTACAGCATTCATGGTCACACCAGGCTCCAGATGAGGAGTCGCCTCAAAATGCGCTTCTGGTTTAACGCCGTACGCATCCGCTTCGTCTTTCTCGTCCCCGCGCGTCTTTAACGTATTGGCAAACCACGACTTTGGTTTGCCACTCAGACCGTCGAGCAGACTGCCAAAATGATGGTTTGTCGTTATCCCACCTTCGGTCTCGATCCATTCGAAAGCGGTGAACATATTTCCCGTGGCGCATCCACTGTCGTACGTGTCGCAGTTGATGAGTTCATCCACCGCCAACTCTTCGTGCACACGCGAGAAGTTTTTTATCACTCTGAGTGACTCGAGGATGTCCGTCGTGACGTACGCCCAGCACGAGGCGCAGTCTTGTCGCTGGTTGTGCACCCGACCCATGACGTTCGGCACGTCCTTCCAGTTGAAATTTTTTGGAAACGCCATCTTGGTGGCGTCTGATCGTCCAAGCATACCGTTGGCTGCCTTAAGCGTGAGACGCTTCATTCGTTGATGGTGGAAGTGAAACGTAGACAACGGTCGAGCCTTGTAGTTGTATTGACTCGCGTGGAAATCGTCCAAATCGATATCGGCAAACTTGTTCATACGAAGCTTGAACGTATTGTGCGCGTCGGCGTTGTGACGCATCACGATTCTTTGATTGCGTCGAAAGTTTGCCATCGCGCGACGGAGCATCAGCTCGCACGCTCGCACGCTACCCACGCCCCCTTCCCTTCGCCTACAGTACGTTTGCTTCGTCTTGCCGTGCAGGCGCAGGTAACGCTCAAACTCATCTGAACTGATCTCCGCGCCACCGTTCCCCCCTCCTACCTCCGACCTTCTGCCTCTTCCCAAGGCGGCTTCCTCCTGGGACGGTCTATAGTGAATGCGCTTGGCGTTCAAGCTCGCGATGCCTCGATTCGCTCCCCACCGCGACGTCGGATTCCCCCCCAGAGCCGCCTCGCGCACGGAGACTCCATCTTCACCCATCGCCACCGTCTCGTCGTCCTCAGCGCGCGCTCGGCCGAGCGCGATCGCGGCGACGAGCGTCAGCAGCACCGCGCGCACGCGCCGAAAAGAACCGCGCCGCGCGCGCGCCATCCCATCGCGTGGCGACATCACGCGCGCTCGAGAGAGAGAGAGAGGTGTTCCACGCGCTTCGCGCTCGCGCGTCACCCTCGTCGCGTCCCTCTCGCCGCCCCAGCCGTCGGCGAATGCCGCGCCGCGGCGTTTCGAAAGGGTGTTCACCGCGCCGAGGAGGAACACGAGTCCTCACGCAGTCGAGTTGTGAACCAACGATGTCACCCGTATACAACTTTCCAAAACTCCCATCAAATGCGAGATCACGCCGTGCCCGCGTGAAATTCGTTCGACGCGCGACGCGACGCGCGACCGACGCGCGGCCAGAGCGCACCTCGCGGCGAGGTGCGCGCGTGCACGTGATGAGCGCGGCGGAAAGAACGCCGATGCTCGGCGCGCGCCGCGCGGACGACGGCCGAACGCGGGCGTGGTTCGACGGACGACGAGAAAGAGGGAGGCACGGTGGGCTCGATCGGCGCGCGTGGGCGGCGCTGGTCGGCGTGCTCGGGATTTTATTCGCGATCGCGGCGAACGTGCATCGCGCGGGCGTTCCATCTCAAACGTTGTCGGTGGGAGAGACGCCGTCCGGTGCGTGGGCGTCGGGTGGCGCGGAGGTGCCGCGGGCTGATGGTGTTAGACAGTCGCGGGAGCGCGGGCGAGAGTTCGCTCGGGGTGAGGCGTTTGACGGCGGCGATGGAGGCGATGAGAGCGCGAAACGGATTGATTTAGATGACTTGAACTCTCAGTTATCCGGATCGGTGTGGGACTTCAACGAGGCTAGGCCAAAGTCGGGCGCGCGGAAGGATGCGCGCGAAACGGGACCGCTGCACGAAGCCCAGACGCTCCCCTCATTAGGACAGAAACGTAGCAGCAAATCACGCCGTATTAAAGACGTCACTGAGGGTGAATCACGTTCGGCATCGAGCACCGACAAGCATGCGTCAAAGTCAAAGGCTGGCACGACTCAGCCGGGTCTGGCGCTCAGCGACTCTGAGATTTATGACCCCGCATTTGTCGATGACGAGTTTGAACACGGAAAGCGTTCTGGAAAGGATCTCGTCAGGCGATTCCTCAATCCACCACTGCTGAACACAACGTGGGATACCGGTCGACTGCGTCGCTTAGGACGTACGTTGTATCTCGACGGCAAGCCTTGGCTCATGAGGGCGGTATGTTACTCCCCCGTACCGGTGGGATGGGATCCAGATTGGTTCGAGCCGTATGGGGATTTTTTCACCAACGATTATTCTGGTATATTCGAACGTGACATTCCGCTGATGGCTGCCGCTGGCGTGAACACAATGCGTATCTATACGCTGAAGTTTTCCAAGCGTCACAAACAGTTTTTTGACATGGCGCACGCCTACAACATTTCAGTCCTCGTCGGTTATGAATTTGAGGATGGAACGAAAAGTTTCTTCAATACGGCGGAAACGATGGAAGAGACGCAATTGGAACTGCGAAAACTCGTGCGTTCGGCAAAGCATCCGGCTGTCGTTGGATGGATTGTCGGTAACGAGTTGAACGGTCCGTGGAATCTTTACGTGTGTGATAGCGAGTTGGCAGAAAATTTTGGAGTTAGTGGATGTCAGTTTGAAGATTCGATTGAAAAGTTGATGAAATCAGTCAACATGCTGTGCGGTACGGTGCGGTCAGAGAATATGTTGTGCGGCACAGCGATAGCAAACGTCAACCTTCCCAGGACAAAGCAGCATCTGGTGGGACGCCAGTTGTGGGGAGCTTTGAGTTGGATAAAACTAGCCGATCGCTACATGGATCAAATAGACTTTTGGGGAGTCAACTTGTATACCCGGCGATATTTCTCGCCAATGGGTCTGTTTCAACGCTATCACTTGGTTAGCAAGCGCCCCTTTCTGATCACAGAGTACGGTGTCGACGCGTTCAGCCTCAATCCACAGTTGGAAGGTCTGAACGGGTACGATACCATGGGTGACGAAGATGAAATATCACAAGCTGACTGGCTTTCAACAATGGTGGAGGACATCGAGCGTCATTCGACGAGCTGTAAAGCGGGATGTGGGGTGAGATTCGCGTCCGGCGGAGCTATTATGTCCTGGGTGGACGAATACTGGAAAGGAAAAGCGGTCACACCAGTGCCGACGAATGACGAACGGATCCCGACGATCACGCGGGTGTGTCCGTCGCTCAAAGAATATTTGCATTCGCCGTGCGGATATATGTCACCAACTCAGCCCGATTTGTACGTGTCCGAGGAGTGGTTCGGTATCATGGCGGTTGAAAAGAAATGTAGCATCAATAAAGTTGATCTCTTACGACCGAGGGCGGCGTACTTCATGCTCAAACTGCTTTGGAAGGATGGCGGTAGTTGCACGATTCATCACGGGCAAAATTACGCGCCGGCCTATGACACAGATATGTTTCCGGATTGTTCAAAATCTATGAAGAACTATCACAACAGAACGATGCACTTGTTCATGCGTGCAGAGGCAGAGGCTTTCCATGGCATTAAACTTGGATCGAATGAGCCCACGCCGATTTTCGCGCACTTTGAGAACTTTAGCGCCATCCTTACACATCCAAAGGGAACCATCAATCCCGTCTCAACGGCACTTCAGAGCACTTTCTTATCGTGTCACCACATGAATCAGATTCATCGTAAAAGCGAGCGACTTTGTCCAGAAGCGCCGCAAGTGTTCAGCGATTTGGGAACGTACGTCAATCAACAGAAAATGAATTTTGAGCAGCCTGGTGACACCAGTTGCCCCGATCGCGAGGCCATCGACGCTTTAAAGCTTGAGGTTCAATTCATCACCGTGGTGAAAGTCGCCACAAGTTTGTATCTCGGCATTGCATTGCTCCTTCGGTGGAGAGTGTTTCGTCGAAGCGTGAGAGACGCCATAGTTTCTCTTTCGCGATCAAAATTCCCAATATTACGTTTCATAGTTCGCGATGATCGGGCTATCGCAGATATTCAGAAGAGAGCCGAACGTGTGATCCGGTCGCCGTCAAAGCAGTCGAGGCAACTCGAGGGCGATCTCAGCAACGAGTCTCTGCCGCAAGACGAAGATGAACTCTCGCTCGCTCGCATCGGTCCGGAACCTTCTGGTTCGAGTACGATAGAGCGCGAAATCGACGAGTGGAAGACAAAAATAGTCACGGTTACGGAAAGTCTCGGTGACGTGTTTGGGTTCCAGCGAGCGTCTGAAGGATTTTCTAGTACCAGAGAGAATTGCGTCGATAAGTGCGCGCTGTTACTGTGGAACACTTGTAAGCTTCGAGGTGCGCCCAAAGCGAAAAGGTCTGAATGGGCAATCTCACAGCTTCATTCAAAGACGTTTGCGGGCTATATGCACTACATTCAATACACTGGTATCGACTTCTCTCCGAGAGGCACGACGACGTTGGCGTCAGCTATGCAGAACGGCAACACCGATACCAAGCTGTGTCAAATTGTGCTTTTCGAAATGATCACGCAAGAGTGCGCGAACCTGCGTTATCTTCCCGAGTTCATGATGTTCGTGTTTCATCTGATGGCGTCGGCAGTGTCGAATAGAGGCTCAACATGCACGTTGGTACAAGGCGCCGTCAGATATGATGACGGCGATTTTGTCAACTCAATCGTGACGCCGCTATACAAGTTTTTAGTCATGCACGCAAAAAGTGCAGCGCCGTTGCATCTTAAAATGGGTTACGACGACATTAATGAGACATTTCTTGATGTCGCCAAACTGCGGAAGATGTTGAGCATGGAAGCAGAAACAGGGACGAGTCATTACGCGAAGTTCAGGGAATTTTTACGCGTCGCCGGCGCTGCAAAGGAAAAAGATCAAAGTTTGAGCAGTGTCTTCAAGAAGACTTACCGAGAACACTTGGGTTGGACGACGATGTTTGTCAACTTTCACAGATTCTTCGTGCTTTTGGCTCTTTTGATGCACGTCATGGTTGTGCATGCTTTCACCGGTTTCTCTCAGCCAGAGCTATTTTCAACTACAGCGGTGACGGCGGCGGCGCTCGACTTGTATCTCGAGTCGCGCGTCATCTTTTTCGATCGCATAGATTTATTTCACGCTCGAATTGAATCCGTCAGTCGGGCAGCGTTCGCTATGGCAATTTTACTACTCGGTGTGGCCTTGGTGCTTCAGTACATCAATGCAGCAACCTTTGCCGTAGTTGGCGTGCCCTACACCCTGCTTGCGTTAGCGAACGTCGCGGGCTATCATGTATCTTCCGTGAAAGGCATCGGAAAGAGTGCCGATAGTTATTTCACGGCAAGAGTGAACAAAATGGTATCGCCGCGCGAGCGCCGAGCGTACATTCTTTTCTGGTTGATGATATTCACCTTGAAGTTGAGTATGGATTACATCTTGATGGTGAATCCGCTCGTGGCACCGACCAAAGCCATTCTACAAATTGACTTGTACTGCTGGAACTACGACTTTTCCGGAGCCGACTGTGACATGTATGATCACAATGAAATGTTCTCCCCGCGAGTCATCGAGATGATTCGTTTAAGTCGTCGATATGGATTCAAGATTCTGATGCTGTTTGAGAGGTGGCTACCGAACGTTCTTCTCTACTTCGGAAACATCTTCTTGTATTACGTGGTAATCCTTGGGGCCTCTAGCGCAGGCAATCAATACAGACAAACAGGTATCGCCACCGGCTGGGCGCGCACTGTCGTCGACATGCCGTCGAAAATCGACGTATTCTGTCAAAAAGTATTGACGACGCAACAGAAGCCAGCGCCAGCATCCGATTCCGCTACCGCGCTGTGCGCATTCGCTGTATCAGACGGATGGCTTTCGTTTTCACGGGTTTGGAATGAAGTTGTCAAATCTCTGCGTTTACGTGATCTACTGAGTGACGATGAAGTGAACCTTCTGTCGTTCAGAGAGCTGTCTGGGCGGACGAGCGAGAGCTTCTTTGGGTCGCGATACGTTATTTTTCCAACCATGCTGTCTGGCCCACTCTTCAGTAACATTGGCATTCAGCGGAATGAAAAGATGCGTTTTGAATTCGCACCGAACATCGTTTCTCAGACGATCGATTTGTGCACTTTCATCGGCATCTGCGTCCTCGGCATCGTGGATTCGACGAACCGGGTACACTTCTCCGAGTTACTGAAATCGTTGACCGAGTTGGTTTCTCTGGCGTTGTGTGAGCACTCGCAAGGAACTAAATGGCTCTCCTTTGTGCGCGCCGAGATTGCGTCGCTAATCAAACTCCTCGTCGTCGATGGAGCCGATGATGACATCGATGTGCAGGGCATCAAATCGAGAATACAATCCGTGTTCAAGTTCATTGTGAGTGAAGTTGCCAAGGATCGCGAGCAAGAGACGGCGGCGAATCGACAAACCAATGCGCTCATTGCGCAGACGTGCAGCCAACTCGAAACTTTGATCAGCTACGATAAGTTAGATGCATCGGGCAGTAAGATTCGAACGGCAGCCATCAGTCGATCAGGATCGTTCGTCATCAAACAGCTCAATTTAGCCCTCTCCACCGCGAATCCTTCGGGAGAGCCATCCATCGAAGAGGCGAAAGATGCGCTGAGATTCTTCATCACGAGCCTGGGAGACGCTTCGTTACCAGGCAGCATGACTGTCAGTGAAATGCCGATGATGACGACGCTAACGCCCGTGTACACGGAAGAAATTCGGACTTCATTGGATACGCTCACACAAGCCATTGACGGTGAGTCGGTTTCAGGATTCCGCTTCATGGTGAGCATGGCACCAACGTCTTGGATGAACATGTTGGAGCGCACAAAGGTTCAAGTTAAGGACTCTAACTATGAATTGTTCTTCGATCGGGCTCTCTTAGATAAAAACACCGCGCTTTCCACCTTCACGGATGAAGAGAGACGTTTGACGACAGAGGCCATCAACTGGGCAAGTGGTGAAGGTCAAACTTTGTACCGTACCGTGCGTGGATTTTCGGCTTATGCGGATGCATTGAGAATTTTGGCGCGCTTGGAAGGCGTCGCAGAGGACGAAATCGAAGCCCTCGTTCGAGCGAAGTACGAACACGTTCTGTGTTGTCAAGTGTACAACTCGCCGGGATACACCATGAACGACGAAGTGGAAGCTCTCGTTACTAACCATAGGCACGTCAAGATCAACTATGTCCAGCAACCGAACGAAGAATCCCCAGACTATTACATCGTCAAGATGGAGCGCGGGGCGGACGGAAAGTGCGAGCGGACGCATCGAATCCGGATTCCAGGTCATCCCATCGTCGGCGAGGGCAAACCCGAGAATCAAAATATGGGTTTGGTTTGGTGCCGCGGTCAATACATTCAAACGATCGATATGAACCAAGACTCTCAACTTACCGAAGGATTGAAGTTACGCAATATGTTATCTATGTTTGAGACTTCTGACGATGTCATGTTAATCGGCTTCACAGAACAGTTGATTTCTGGACGACAAGGCAGCGTCTCCAGTTTTGCGGCAAAATCAGAGACCGTCTTTGGTACGATGCTGCAGCGCTTTATGACGAAGCCTCTCCGTGTGCGTACGCATTATGGTCACCCAGATATTTGGGATGGTGGATTTGTGCGATCATGCGGAGGTGTCGCTAAAGCGACGAAAAAACTTCATTTGTCAGAAGATGTGTACGGCGGCATGAATATCTTACAGCGAGGAGGGAAAATTGAGTATGTGAATTTCCTCACTTGTGGCAAAGGTCGAGAGGTTTCATTTGATGGCAACAATCAGTTCAACAAGAAGATTGCGACTGGTAACGGTATGCAACTTATATCGCGTGACTTCCATCGTCTGGCAAAGTCTATGGACATTTTCCGCAATATGAGTTTTTTCCAGTCGTCAGTAGGTATGTTCTACACTGAGTTCATGCTCGTCGCATCGATGGTATCGTTCGTTCTGTGCAAAACGTTGATCACGATGTTTAGTATCGAAACTTACTACTCCTCTGGCGACGCCTTCGATAATGTTGGCTTCCACCAAGAGATTGGATTCGAGACGCTTTATCCATCACAGTGGATGCTGCAGGCGAGTCTGGTAATGGCTTGGCCGAGCATGCTGCACGGCTGGATTACCGGTGGACTCGTACACATGATCAAAGACACGTACCAAGACATGGCATCGGGATCGTTTGTGTACCACATGTTTATCGCAAAGTCTCGAGGGCACGCGATCGATGCCTCGATCACATCTGGAGACGCGACGTATCGTGGCACCAAACGCAACATGAGCATGAATGCATCGTTCTCTGACATTTACATGCAGTACGCGGATTCTCACGTCATTCCGGCATTTGCGATAGTATGCATGACCGTGTTACTGACTGAGCTGTCAAACTTCAGTGGACAGTATGTTTTCTTCACCACGACTTGGCACATTTGGGTTGCCGCTTCCTTGTGGATATTTTCCCCATGGTTCTTTCATCCTCAAACGTTGAAAGAAGGCGTCCCCGCGTACAACTTCAACTCTTGGATATTCTGGTTGGATGCTCTAAAAGCTGGAGACGTGAGCAGATTGAACAAAGACGGCACGTGGTGGTCGTGGCAAGGCAAACGAATGCGCGCGTTGCGCGCCATGCCGCGCCACCTGAAAGTGGAGTATTTACTCCTCAGAGTTCTTCCTGTGCCCATCATATTGATCGTCTCAAGTACAGCTGCGCTTCGTACCGAGACGACGACCACGCCTATCGTTCTTCGGGGTATTGTCGTGACAACCAGTGGCGTCGCCGGCATACTTTTGTCTGGGATTTACTACTTGAGCACGTCGCCCACTTTCTTATGGCCGCAGAGACTTGTAGAGATTGGCATGAGAACGAGAGTCATCAGCTCTGATTCCGAGAAACGGTATTTACTGTTGGCATACAACATGCTCGTTCGAATCTTCGTCGTGCTTTTCCATCACTCGCTCTGCCAGCGTTTATTCAGTGACGTGTTGGACAGCAGCAACTGGCATAATACGGTTGTCTTTGCCATGTGTGGTTTTTTCTCGGTGCAAAGCATCGTACAAATGACGGCGTTGATCTCCGACTCGCCCCTCCCAATGATGAGACAGTTTGCGTACGCTTTGAGAAGTTTCAGCGACTTTTGCATGCGAGATGCCGACGAGTGCATCGGTTTAGTGCTGCACGCTAGCATCGCCCTCACGTCGCTGTTGCCAGTTTCGTATGTTCACGCCAAGCTGTTATTCAACAGGGCGTACGCCTCCGTCCTCGGGTTGGAAATGCGCCGAAGGACGCTCGTGAACTCGATGAACAAGAAAATCACGTCGAACGTCCTCAAGAACTGGCTTTTGAATTCAAGAACGTTCATCAGGAAAGTTCTCGGGCTACGTGCGGCGCCGGTTCGTTACGTCAGGCCCGTCCCGAGTACGATTCCGAATCTCGATGATGATTTGACACATGTTGGCGTCATGAAAAAGTCAAGCGAACGAACAGACGAGATCAAGCGACGACTAATGCCTATCGCAACCCACCTCGCGGATTTATTCGGCTTTCAAAAGACAGCGAAAGACTCAACGTACAGCGCGGATGAAGTGGAAGTGCCTTCAAACCTGTGGAACAGTTTGGAGTCCCTGGCGACGTGGCTCGAAAACTTGCTCACGCAAAAGGAAGGAGTCGACGGTGATTCGATCCATCACTTGGACCAATACTGGATGGATATCATCAACGAACTTCACTCGCACATGTTCCAGAACTACAACAGGTGGGTCGCGTACACGGGTCTGGTGGATGGCCTCGGGCACGCATCCGTCGGCGACGAAACGACGACATTGCTCTCTGTGTACATGACGGACGCAAACGAGCTGTGGAGTCGAGAAAGTCGCGAGCAAACCGCTCAGGTTGAACTGAACGCGAAACTTCACCATCTCTGTCTGTGGTTTCTAATTTACGGGGAGAGCGCGAATTTGCGCCACACGAGCGAAAGCCTGTGCTTTATCTTCCACGCCGCTCTGTGCGCGGTGACCCTCGAAGGTCGGCGACCGAACGAGGGCGAAGAGCTCGTCTTGTGTAAGCCAGTGTCCGAGGAAGTGATGCCTTACGAAGAAAAAGATTTCTTGCGCACCATCGTCACTCCTCTGTACTTGTTTCTGAAGAAAGAGATTGCTGAGCGTGCCACGGCGCCAATTTCAGAACGAGTCATGTACGACGACGTTAACGAATTCTTCTGGCGATACGATGCTCTGGTTCGCGTGCTGCCCCCGGAGGTGGAACCGGAACGCGATGACGAAGAGACCGATTATATCGGTGTTCCAAAGAACATGGCGAGATTATCCAGAGATGCACGGATGTACGAGCACTTCAGATCGTTCCTCAAGAACGCGACGGCGACGGGCGACGCCGCAACTGCCTTGAGCGACGTGTTTTTCAAGACTCATCGTGAAACGTCGGGATGGCTCAGCATGTTCGTGAATTTCAATTCCGTCATTTTGTTTCACGCCGTCGCGTTCCATCTCTCCATCGCGTACGTCTTTGCGCACGGTTGGAATTGGAGTTACCTTTGTACGGCCACTGTCACTCATGCCTTGCTCAAATTTTTGCAAGAGGTCGCCTCCATCAGATTCCGGAATCTATCCTCCGAACGATTCGCCGATTGGCTAGTGTTAGCCACCAGAGCGTCAATGTTCGCAACGATACCCGTCTTCTACGTGATCGAGTCTATGTTGCGCAGCGATCACGGGACGCCGTACTTTGAAGGGATCGCCGCCGTGTACGCCGTCGCGAGCAGCGGTTTGATGTCCTCCATGATTCGACGCACGCCTTTCGTCGGTTCGGCCGCGCAGATGTCGACACCGTTCCGCGAGCGCATGATCTACACGACGTTTTGGGTCGTCGTCCTCTCCACGAAGATGATCTTCGGACACTACCTTCTCATCTCTCCGCTGAGAGAAGCCGTCAGCGCGCTGACCAAGGGCGACTTGTGCTGGAACAAGGAGAGCGACGAGTACACTTCATGCATCAACCTCGAGGGCGACGCGCTCGTGGAGGCGTTAAAGTTCAAACCCAAGGTGACGTACTTCACGGAGGTCAAGAACAGCGAAGACGATTACGACGAGAGCGATATTCAACTGTCGTATTACGAACCGATTCCGGAGCGGCGACGGAGTCTTCTCTTTTCCCACGGCGGCGGCGGCGGAGATTTCACCGGTGCATCTTGGGGTGATGAGAGTCAATTCGCCACCGATATCGATTTGAACCAATCGGTAGATCCGTACAACGGCCAATATCGCGGCTGGAGCAGCGGTGCGTCAAGAATGTCGTCCGCTCCGCAGACGCGATTGGAGAGCGCTCTCTCGGGCGTTTCCGAAGCCGCGTCGAACGCCATTCATGGCGCTATTGGCCACAAAAAGCTCAGTCTTCCGGCGCTCGGGTACATCGGCGAAGAGATCGAGGGTCAGCTTCCCGAAGCGTACTACGACGTCCACGCGTCGCAATTTTTAATGTTCGTCTTGGTCGTCGCGCGGTTGTTACCGGCGATCGCCACGTACTTTTGCGACACGTTTTTGTGGTACACGCTGTACGCTTCGCTGTTCACAATCTTTCTCCAGTGGCGTGGTAAAATCTCGCACGCGCAGCGTTGGGCCAAGTTTTTACGAAACTTCCAGCAGATACCGAATCTCTTTTGCGAAAAGCTCACCAACAAGACATGGCCCAAGATGGTGATGGTTTCGAGCGACGACGGCGACGGCGACGGCTCGGACGACGGCGACGGCGACGTGTCGCTCGAGTCGCAGTTGAGACAGCGATCGGGCGGCGGTTACGCGGGAGACGGCGGCGTGAACGAGAACCTTCTCGACGCCGTTGCGCTCACCGTGACCGAAGATGAAGTGCTCCTCGAATCCAGCACCAAGTCGGCCAAGCCCAATCCCGCCGATTTCCTTCCCGAGGCGATGGACATCAAGTGGCAACACTTTGCTAGAGGATGGAATTCCATCGTCGACTCCCTGCGCGCGCGTGATCACATCACGAACAAAGAGCGCGACGATCTCAAATTTACATTCTTGCGAGGTCACGACGTCGAACAAATATTCGACGCGCCGGAATACATCGTGATGCCTCCCATGATGACATCCTCCGTCTTTTCGAGGGCGAATTTCAACACGGGGACGATGGCCAAGTACCCATCCTTTGGCACGACGCTCGTGCAAACGAAAGATTTGCTCTGCGTACTCATGACGGAGGTACTTCGCGTCGTGTCACCCGGGGATATATCGCTTCTGATGCGAATCGTGAGCGATTTAGCCACCATCGAAGGCGAACAAATGCATCAACGTCGCCGCGACGACATCGACGGGTACGTCCAGTTGCGCGACTCGATCGTCAAGTTGTTACTCACGCTTCAAGCGATGAGTGAGAACACCGAAGCGACACCGATCGAAGAAGATTACAACGATCAAGCGAGCGATGACGATGAGAGCGCGAGCGATGACGAGGAGGCGCAGCTCAGACTCCTCGGCGATCACGCCGGCGCCGAGCGCGCTCGGTTGAGAAAGGAGCAACGCGCCAAGCGACGTCAGTTGAAGCTTTTGAAAGAAAAAGAACAGGATCGTCAACAGCAAGTGGTTGAGGCCATCAATCTCGAGATGAAGTTTGGTTGCACCGGTCTCATCTCGAAGGAGCGCAGGAAAAAGATGAAGGAGAAGAGTGGCTTGATGCGAGGGTGCTTCGTCGTGCAAGAAAATTGGGACGAAATGACCGACGAACAACGCGCCCTGTTGGAGAAGTCTCGAGATCAAGACAAACCCGCTCGAAAGCGCTGGCGCAAGGGTCGACGTCGCCTGATCAAGTGGTCGAATATCCAAGCGGATGCGGACATCGAGGCGCAATCCAGCACGCTCGCCGAGGCGTTGCATGAGGTGCTTCTTGCTGTGCGAACAATCTTTTCCTTTTCGATGGAAAACAACGGCCGTTGGAGCAGCGCGAACAATCAACGCAAGTACAGAGTGTCTCAATTGTACGTGCAACTTCTCGAAATCGTGCGAATCGACGCGCTCCGAGACTTGGAGCACGTGCGCGTGGTGTCCGCGTCAGCCACCTTGACGACGAATCGGAAGATTGTGGAGAGCTTGCTGAATTCCATGAACAACATCAACCCCGGGGGCGAGCCTCGCAACCTCGAAGCTCGGCGACAGTTGATGTTCTTCACGAACTCTTTGAATTTTACGACTTTGAAAGCGCCGACGAAGCTCCACAACATGCGTGCGTGGACCGCGTTCACGCCGTATTACGCCGAGGAGGTTTCGTACAGAAAGGACGAACTCATCCAACCGCTCGAAGACCAAAAGACGTTATTGTCCATCATTCAGGCCACGTATCCCGATGAGTACGAAAACTTCAAAGAACGCATCGGGGCTCTGTCTTGCGACGACGCGACCATCTTGGACGAGCATTGGGCCGAGCTGCGCGTGTGGACGAGCGATCACACGCAGTCGTTGAGTCGCTGCGTCCGCGGCATTTGCTACTACGGAACGGCGCTGCGATTCCTCGCGCGTCTCGAAGGCTACGACGAAGACTATATCGAGAAACTCGTGCACGACAAGTTTGAATATCTGGTATCGTGTCAGGTGTACGGAAGAATGCTGAGAGCGCCGGTGGGATCCCCCGACCGACAAAAGGCTGACGACATCAACGAACTCATCTTTAAGCATCCGGAGCTCCGAGTGTGCTTCGTGCAAGATGACGAGGATACATTTTCTTCCTGTCTCATCGGATGCGATAGAGAGACGAAGAGTCTGTCCATTTCGTGTAAGGTAGAGCTTCCTGGCAATCCAATCATCGGAGAAGGGAAACCTGAGAACCAAAATCACGCCGTCATCTTCAGCCGCGGCTCATACCTCCAAACGTTGGACATGAACCAGGACGGGTACTTTGCCGAAGCATTGAAAATGCGCAATCTCTTGGATGTCTTCTCCGAAGACGTCGTGCTCGTCGGATTTCCAGAAGTCATCTTCAGCGAGACGACCGGCGCAGTGGCGCAATTCGCCGCCATCTCCGAGTTTATTTTCCAAACCTTCCAGCGCTTCATGACGTGGCCGCTCATGGTTCGTTTCCACTACGGACACCCTGATCTTTGGGACAAGGCTTTCACGATGACGAACGGCGGCGTGTCCAAGGCTTCCAAGATGATTCACGTCGCCGAGGACTTCTTCGGCGGCGTCAACGCCATCGTTCGCGGTGGTCGAGTCATTTTTGAAGAATTCATCGAGGTGGGTAAAGGAAGAGATATGGGTTTCACGTCGGTGAACGGTTTTGAGCAGAAAATTTCCGGCTCGGCCGGCACGATTTCCATGTCGCGAGACGTTTATCGATTGCACAGGTCGATGGATTTCTTCAGAGTATTGTCGATGTACTTCAGTGGACCGGGTTTCTTTATCAGTGTCATGCAGACGGCCTGGTGTGTATACCTGTACATTCTCGTCCACGCCGGCCTCGCCATCGCCGATTTGGAAATTTATCGCATTTACCGTTATTTCAAAATGACCGAGACACAGACGACGCTGTCTCTGTCGAAAGAAGAGGGTGGCTACTACAACTCTATTTACGCCATCCAACTCGGTTTGCTCACGGTGTTGCCGCTCTTCTTAAAAATGGTGATGGATAGAGGATTGCGAGACGGCGTCGAGTACACGATCTCATCCCTCTTGCGCGGCTCGTGGGCGTTTAATATTTTCGCCATGACGACGAAAGGATACAACTACATGGTTGGCCTCATTTTCGGAAAAGCGCAATACATCGCCACCGAGCGAGGTTACGTCTTGCAAAACGCAAACATGGTCGTTCTCTACGGCTTGTACGCGAAGTCTCACCTTTACTTCGGCATGGAAGTCTTGTTCCTGCTCATCTTGTTCCACACGAACACCGTCCTACCGAAGTCACTCTTGTACTCGTGGTCCGTGTGGAGCTTCGCGGTGTGCATCGTCATCTCCCCGTGGTGGTTCTCACCCCAGAGCACGAATCTGTACTGGATGCAACGAAGTTGGACGGATTGGCGCAGTTGGCTCGATGGCACCTTTGACATGCCCAAGGTCGCCAACGGATCGTGGAACGCATGGCACAAGCAAATGAGCGCAAATTACCGAAACAGAATCGGTTTCTTCGTCAAGAGCGGCGTCGTCTTCATGAGTTGTTTCGGTCGCATCATCATCGCGCTCGTCATCGTCGGCTCCTTGCACGGGAGCGCGTTGTACACGGGGTTGACGCAAACGGAGCAATTCACCATCAACGCCGGTCGTATCGGCGCCGCCGCCGCCGCCATGGGTTTCGTCGCCATCGTGTACGAGGCGACGTTGAACTCCGTGGTGTTCACGCGCGAGCCTTGGCTCGACTATCCCGACAAGTTATGGAAAATCAGCATCTATCGAGGCGTCGCGAGGGTGGGCATGTTTATGATTTGGAACGGCTTGTACTTCTTCGCGCTGCACGTGGAAACGGGAAGTAACAGTTTGGCTCGAACGTGGTTCATGACTGGATTGGCCGCCGTGTGCGTGCTGTCCATGTTTGTCGAATCGTTCGTCATGTTGAGTGATCACACGCTCACGAGTTTCGGCGAGAGTTGGCTTCCCGTCAAGCCTCTCGAAGGAGAACCCGAGCCGCGCGGAAACCCCCGTCGTCGTCTCTTGCAACCGTTCATCTACAGAACGAGAAGCACCGCCGTCACCGTCCGAAAGTTTGCAGATTTCTGGTTCAAAGAGATGGATAAATTCTTTGGCTTGACCATTTTCGTGTTCATCTTCTGTTTGTCGTTGCTTCCAATCGCCACGATGCAAACAGTGTTGATTTGGAACGAAACCTTTAGCGACATCATCTCCAAAAAGATCGCCGTCCAAGAGACGGTGTCTTCGATTTTAGATTAACCGCGAGGCGGCGGTAGAGGTATTAGGTACAAAAACATTACGTGTAACATTATCACATCTATTCTACCGACGATGCGTCGCGGATTCACTGATCCTTCTTCGTCTGCGCGTCTGTCGCTTCGTCTTCGCCGCCGTAAAACACAGCCGTCGCCACGTACGCGAGCAACACCACGTTCACCGAGATCACCGCGAATAACCCCGCACACGTCGCACGGCCGCTCTCTGTCGCCAAAAAACCCGCGCCGTACGCCTCGTACGCCGCCGGACACACCGTTCGACGCGCGAACGCGTACGTCGCGCTCGGCGCCGCCGCCAACGCGCACGTGAACCACCCCAATCGCCCCAACGCGCGTCTCTCCGCCCTCGTCGGTCGCCACCGCGCGTTATCCGTCTCATCACCCATCACGAGACCCGTGCGCGACGCGCTCGACGAACACGAACACCACCAGCGCCACCACGCAGGCGAACGCGCCGACCAAGAGCGCAAACTCTCGCTGCGATTCCTTCGTCTTCGCGCGTCCTCGCGCCTCGACGTGCGCCGACGATCGCGCGCGCGCGGAAGATGCGCCGCCGAATTCTTCGTCCGCGGGCGCCGCGCGTTCGAGTCCGACGAGTTCGCGGTGCGCGCGTCGTCGCCGCGCGCCCATGTCTGACGCGTTCGACGCGCGCTACGATCGTCAGTTCGCGTCGCGACGGTGGTCATGTCGGACGACGAGGTGTGCGGCGGTGCGGACGGAATCGATGCGACGGCGCGCGACGATTTCGGCGTCGAGGGTGTCGCGGCGCTGGACGCGGAGGCGACGAGCGCGCTCGCCGCGCTCGAGGCGCGATTGGCGCAGAAAGATTTCATAATGGAACCGGACGCGATCGATGACGTGAAGCGGTACGTCGCCTCGGGTGGGGCGCCGAGCACGGCGATCGAACTGCTGAGCGAGAATTATCGGGGGTACGCGGCGATGACGTCGTTGGCGGTGCACTGGTTGCGGGTGACGGCGCCGCCGAAGAGGGGCGCGAACACGTCGCCGATCAAGGTGAACGCGGCGCTGGAGGGGCGAGGTGGTGCGGGCGTGACGACGCACACGCCCACGGGTGGTATTCTGACGTCGGCGGCGGGAGGGTCGGCGAGGCGGGTCGGCGCTGGGGTGGCGCAGCGAGGCGACGCGCGCGCCGAAGACGCGCCGTTTGACGAGTTGTACTTTCTCGAGACGCTCGTGAGAGAACGCTTCGATGCGAACAAGGCTGACGCGGTGTCGACGCAACGGCCCGTGTGGTTGGACGCGTTGTTCAAGAGCGAGCGAGGACGCGCGCTTTTGTTTTCTCTCGCCGAGTCCAATCCGAATTGCGCGTTGATTTCGTTAGCCATTCAATACGCGTGGCAGCGAGGCATGAGACACGAGGTTCGAGCGCTCGGACCCGCGGCCGCGGCGTATTTTAGTATTTTCCACGAACTGTTGGCCGATCACATCAAGGGTATCGTCGAGGCGCAGGGCGACGATGTGCGACAGGCAAACATGGAGGAACGAGTGAAGAGCATGTGCTGTCAGTCGATAGGAACGTACGTTTTCGGGCAACTCATGCTCTTGTCTTTGGGACAAGATGATTCGGAGACGGCGCCGGTGTCACGCACGCTCGCCACTCGTCTATCGGAAGAGCTGGAGGCGGCGGCGGCGCGAGTGCACGGCGCCGCCACGGTGAGGCGTCTCGCACCGTGGCTCGCCGCTTCAGCTGCCGACGCGACGGCGAAATACGCCACGGCTGATTTACTGAGCTCGAGACCGGTGGGGAACGCAGAGGTCGGGGAGAAAGTTCGAGATACGGGCGCGCTCGCGGCGGGAGATTTGAAGAAGTTACTCGATCTGTACGTGTCGGCTGACGACGAAAAGAAGCCATCCGTCGCGCCTCTTAACCATCCTGATGTTCTTTACAATTTGATAGCTGAAGCCTTCAAGTGGACGGTGGATTCTAAAGCTTCCAGATCCCGCGATGAATGTTTCGAATTGATTGCCCTGGCCGTGAGCGACGAGTCGACGAGTGCCGACGCCGTCAAAGAAGCTTTACGCGCCGCCGTGTCCACGGTGGAAAGCGCCAAGCGAGGTGAATCTCCAGAAAAATCTCAGATGGAAAAGGCATTCGCCGTTCCCTCCGCTGCGGCCGGGCTCATCACCGCCGCGAGATCTGCGCTGACTAACGAAAGCTATCACAGAATCGTGCAAGTGGGCAACTCGAATGAAATTTTCCTGCAACTACTCGGCGACATCGCTCGCAAGCACGTCGCCTTGCAGGGCACCGTGTTGGAAGCCTTATCCGCGATCATCCAATGCTGTGGTCGAACGCACGGAGACGATCTCATCCACCCTTTACTTGATTTGGGTTGCGACCTCGTCGCGGCGGGTCACGTCATTCCCACGCTCACGTTGGCTTGCGCCTCTTGGAGTAGCTTTCTGGAGGCTCCGAAGCTTCGATATTTCGCGAACGAAGTCCTCGAGATTGCCGCTCCTCCGTACGGCCGCGACTTTGCCGTGTCGATGATTCGTTTGCTCGAACGATCGAATTCGCGAAAGAAGATGTCTGTGGTGATCGATGAGTTTGTGGAGGAAGTTCGATTGAAGCGTCGGGAATTTTCGCCGCCGCTGTCGCTCTCCGAGGTGAACTCACTCGACTTGCTCTCGCGCTGAGGCTCATGTAATAATGTAGGAATTTGATTTAGGGAATTCGATTTGCTCATTGACAAAAGGATCTCTACGTTTGTATACAAAAAAAACTTGATGAGCGAGCACCGTTATTAGCGTCCCATTCTGCGGCGCAAAAAAGAGGGGATGCCGCCGCGAGAGACCGGTTCTTCAGCCGTCGGAGCGCTGCCGTTGCGGCCATTCGCACCGTTCGTGGCTTCTTGCTTCCAGCCCATGATCGGTTGGCGACCGTTGCTATCGCCGTTGCCGTTCACTTGGCGAGCCGCCGGGGCGGCGCCTTGTCCGGTACCGGCGGACGGGGAGAAACCAGTGGCGATGAGGGTGATGGACACCTCGCCGTCCGTCGCTCTGTTTCCATCCTTGACCACGGCACCGAAGATGATCAACGCGGACGGGTCCACGAGATCGTAAATGACCTCGGCCGCTTCGTTGACTTCGTGCAAAGTCAAATCGTCGCCACCGGTGATGTTCCACACAATGCCCGTCGCGCGATCGATGCCTAAGTCGAGAAGCGGAGAAGAAATCGCCGCTTCCGCCGCTTCGCGGGCGCGGTTCTTACCGCTCGCGCGACCGATACCCATCAAAGAGGAACCCGCGTCCGCCATGACGGCGCGAACATCGGCGAAATCGACGTTGATCAAACCGGGCAAAGTAATAATGTCAGTGATGCCGCGCACGCCTTGACGGAGAATGTCGTCGGCGAGCAAAAAGGCGTCTTGCACCGGCAACGCAGCGTCGACGGCGGCGAGCAAGCGATCGTTCGGGATGACGATGAGCGTGTCGACATTTTGGCGCAAACGTTCGACGGCTTCCAAAGCCTGGTTGTATCGCTGACGACCTTCAAACTTGAACGGCATGGTGACGATGCCCACGGTCAAAATACCGGCGCTCTTGGCAACCTGCGCGACGATGGGCGCCGCGCCGGAGCCCGTACCACCACCCATACCCGCGGTAACGAACACCATATCAGAACCTGTGAGCGACTGCTCGATGGCCGCTCGGCTCTCCTCCGCAGCCTTTTGACCAATCTCCGGGTTCCCGCCGGCGCCCAAACCTCGCGTGAGCTCGGCGCCGATTTGCAAGTGGTTCCTCGGATCCGCCGCCGCCGTCTGCAGCGCCTGCGCGTCCGTGTTCACGATCCAGAACTCAACTCCAGTCATATCCGCATCAACCATACGGTTGACGGCGTTCGAACCACCACCGCCGACGCCGACCACCTTGATGGTCGCCGCGTTGCTGGACGCTCGCGTGACGCACCTCGCGCGCGTCGCCTTGGTCGTATTCACCGCCTTTCTCCCCGCGCCCACGCGCGTCCCGGCGACGCTGGCACACCTATAACACCCCAATACGAAACCAAACGCGCATTCGCCTTGGTCAGTCTTCACCCTCGCGTCCCCGCGCGTTCGCCGATATCTCTCGGGCGCCCAGTCGCCTCGCGCGTCCCGCCTCGCGCGTCCCACCGACGTCCGTCTCGCGCCGTCTCGCGCCGTCGCCGCGCGCACGCGCACACCATTTCCCCCGCGCGCCGTCCCCCATCGCGTCCACGAATACCCCCCGCGTCGTCATCCACCGGATCGTCGTCATCGGGATCCAGACCATTTTTAAAAAAATCACGACGCGCTGTCGGATCGATCCATCATCGCGTCATCATCGCGTCATCATCGCGTCGCGCACCTCGATCGCATCGCGTGCGCGGACATCCTCGTCCTCGTCGTCGTCCTCGTCGTCGTCGGATCGATCGATCGATCGAACCCTCGGCGCGCGCGCGTCAGTCTCGACCGATCTCCCGCGCGCGGCCGTCCCGTCCCGTCTCGGACGGATCGACGCGCGGCGTGGTTCGCGTATTCGTATCTTTGAATACGGAACGTGAGGTCATAGTCGAGGTACATATTTGTCGATACACGTGTGCTTCATGACACGGCTCGAATTGAAACATCGACGCGCCGCGAGACGCGCGCGCGGGAGGAATCGCGCGCGCGCGAGGACGCGCGTCGAGTCTTCGCGTCGACGACGTCGGTCGCGCGCGCTCCCGTCGCGCGCTTGAAAACGCGCTCGCGCGCGATGGAGTCTCCGACGACGACGCGTCGCGTGTGTGAGATGACAGCTGGGGAACGTCGCGCGCACGTTCGAGCCTTGGTGCGCGCGCGTCCTCCTCCTCCTCCGCGCGCGCGCGAGGACACGCGCGAGGAGGCGGAGAGGAATCTCGCGGAGGAGGCGTCGCGCGCGCGGTCGTGGAGAGGGGTGAAATCGAGGTACATGGAGCCGAGGAGGACGCGGGGCGCGCGACGCGAAGACGAAGACGCCGGGACGGGGACGGTTTCGCGAAGACGACGAAGGGCGAGGACGCGATCGGTGGCGCGCGATGGAGAACGGCCCGAGGTGGCGAACAGAGAACGATGCGAACGTTTGGCGGGGAGACACTCGAGGGTGGTGGTCGAGGCGGAGGTGACGGCGAGACGCGCGGCGGAGGAGACGTTTTCGCCGAGGACGCACGGCGAGGCGAGACGGGAAAAGACGCGCGCGGGGCGGTTTCGCGCCGAGGAGCTCGCGAAGAGGGCGTTGGATGCGCTGGCGACGCCGAAGACGGCGTTGTGGAAGCGCGCGGCGAACGTCAAGGCGGCCGAGGAGGCGGAGGTGTTTGAAAAGAATTGTACCTTTGAGCCGAAGACGGGACGCGGGCCGAAGACGCCGACGACGAAACCGGCGTGCGAGCGGTTGTACGCGCAGGCGGAGACGCGCATGGAGAAACGAGCGCGAGCGAGGGCGCGCGTGTTGGAGACGGAGTTGGAAAATTTAACCTTCACGCCGGCGGTGAATACACCGACGTCGGAGAGGGTGAAGAAGAATCCGCCGTTGCACCGACGCGTCGAGCAAGTGTTGCGAGAAAAGGAAAACGTCAAGTCAGAGGCGAGAATTAAAGTGGAAGATGAACGCGCCAAGGCGTACACGTTTCGACCGGTGATCAATCCCACGAGCAAAGCGCTCGCGCGTCAGCGTCAGGAGATCGAGCGGGAGATGGGCGAGGTCGACACGACGAGACGTTCTCGAAGACAAGATCCCGCGGCGGACGCCGACGCCGAGCTCACGTTTGCGCCGAAAATCGCCCGGCGGAGCGAACGCGTCGTGGAAGAGCTCTCGCGACGAGGGAAACTGGGCGTCGGGTTTCTCGAGCGTCAACGCGATTTCAGCGAGCGCGCGACGCGGCGCGTCGAGGAACAACGCGCCGTCGTGGACGAAGAGTGCACGTTTACGCCGGACATAGGGCGCGCCGACGACGTGTTGCGCCGAGGGCGTCACGTGTATCGTTTGATTGAAACCCCCGAGGAGCGGTCGGAGCGTTTAGCCGTCATCGACGCGCGGCGTAAACGAGACGAACAGAGAGAGAGAGAGAGAGAGCACTACGAACAGTTTACGTACGAGCCGACGTTGAATGAACGCTCGCGCGAACTAGCGCCGTACGCCACGTCGGTGGACGATTTAGTGCGCGACGAGCGGCGCGATTTAGCGCGCCGACAGGCGCGGGCGCAGCTCGAGCGCGAGTTTAGGGAAGAACACACGTTCGAACCGAATCTCGAGAGATCCGATCGCGCGCGCCGCGCGCGCGAAGAGAGTCAACGCGGAATGGAACACGGCCTCGACGGCGACGCCGTGAGCGCGCGCATCGAGAGTCATCGCCGCGAAAAGGAGGCGGCGCTCGAAATTCTCCGAAAAAACGCCGCGTACAGAGAATTGGAGGAGTGCACGTTTCAACCGGAAACCACCACGCACGACCCGAGAGCGATGCACGCGCCCTCGTCGTCCAAGGTTCGAGGAATGGATTCGTTTTTACGCAAGCAAGCCGCCGCGCGGCGACTCGAAGAGGAAAAGCGCGCGCGCGTCGCCGCCGCGTTTCTCGAAAACATCGACGATTTCGATCGACGACACCGCCGCACGATTCCCGAACCGTTCTCCGTCGCTGAAAATATCGATGAAAAAGCCGACTCGAGGCGCAAAGCGCTCGCTGAGGAGCGCGTGCGTCGCGAGATGGAGGAGTGCACCTTCGCGCCGGATACCAGTCGTTCGTCGTCTCGCGCGAGACGGTGAATCGTAGCCTAGAAATAATGCAATAGTATTACAGCGTCGTTCTTCGTTCTATTTCTATTGACGCACCGCGGGCGTCAACCGCGTCACACCTCGACGCACGATGGCGGCGCGACGCGAAATCTCTCCCTCGTCGACATTCGTCAACGCCGCGTCTCTCCGTTCGCACGCGAGCGACGCGCACGCCGCGCCTCGCGCCGCCGCGTCCAACGCGTCGAGTCCTCGCGCGAGCGCGGCGACGGTGCCACCCACGAACGCGTCCCCGGCACCGACGAGCGAGACCGGAGTCACGGGAAACGCCGGCACGTGCGCGTGAACCGCCCTGGACGCGTCACCATCCGGCGCCCAAGAGATGACGACGCCCGCCGCGCCGAGCGTGAGCGCCACGCGTTCGCACCCCGCCGCCAAGAGCGTGGACACATCGCTCGCCAACGCGTCCAGCGCGTCACCTGCCGTATCGAACGCAAACTCTGGATTAAACGGACACGGTGACATCGGACTCCCTTTCGCCCAGCGTCTACGCACGCCGTTCGCCAACTCGCGAAGCTCGGCGGCGTTCGGCGAACAAAACGCCGTCCCCGCCAGCGGTCTCGCGTCCTCCTCGTCTTCTCCCCCATTCAATATCCTCGTCGCCTTCCCCACGCTCACCGGTTCGTACCACACCGGCACACCCCGTTCGTTCGCCATCGACACCACCTCCCGGACCGCGTCTCCTCGTAAATTCGCGTCGACGACGACGCACGCGCTCGCGTCCACGGCGTCTCCGAACGACCCGCACCACGCCGCGTCCGCGCACTCCTCCACCGTCTCCACGTCCGCCACGCACGCCGCGAGTTCACCATCACCGTCTAAAACCCCGACCACGCGCGACGTTCGTCGCCCACGCGCCACGCGCACCGTTCTCGCGACGTCCCGCGCGCCTCGCTCCGCTGCGCGTCGTCGCGCCGTCGCGCCGTCGGCGTCGTCCCCCACCGCGCTCACGAGCGCGACGTCCACGCGTCCGTCGCCGCTCGCGCGCGCGGCGGCGGCGACGTTCATGCCGACGCCACCGACGTCGACGCGCGCGACGCCCGGCGCGGACGTGCCTCGCGCGAGCGCGCGCGGCGCGCGCGGGGACGCGAACACGTCGACGACGATGCCGCCGAAAACGACGACCGAGGGCGCGCGCGCGACGCGCGGGACGTCGCGAGAGGGCGCGCGGGAAGGCGCGATATTCGCGGCGACGCGACGGACGCGCTCGAGCGCGCGCGCGCGCGTCGCGTCGTCGTCGGTGGTGGGCATGATGTGACGAATGCACGCGCGCGCGGGGTCAGTCGTCGACGCGCGGTGCGGCGTCGTCGCGCGCGCGACGCGCGAGCGACGCGAGATGGTGGTGGAAAAAGAAGCGCGCGCGCGCGCCGAGGCGTCGACGACGGCGTCGACGGCGCGCGCGACGATCCCGGGGCGCGCGAATGCGTCCGCGGTGTCGAGAGTGTGCTTTTTTTGGGTGACGCCGTTTCTTCGACGCGGCGTCGAGGCGAACAAGGGCGCGCGGGGACAGTTGGAGATGGCTGATTTGTTGCAGCCGCCGAGCGCGTTCGTGGCGAAGAACAACGCGGAGGCGTTCGAGCGGGCGATGTTGGAGCGACTCGGCGGTCGAGGGGGGGCGGCGGCGGCGGCGGCGGCGGCGGGCGGCGGAGACTCCGCGAGGGTGAGAGAGGAGAAGGAGGGGTTCGTTCCCGCGCTCGTGTCGCCGCTGTGGAAAACGTTCGGCGCCGTCGTGCTGAGAGGGTCGTTTTGGAAGTTGTGCAACGACGTGATTCAGTTTTTGCCGCCCGTCGTCTTGAGCGGCTTTTTGCGGTACGTCGCGCGCAAGCCAAACTTCATGACGGACGCGTTCGGAAAGTCGCTGGATAGGGTGGAGATCGGCGTTATGTACTGCGTGTTGATGTTCGCATTGGCAGTCTTGCGAACGCTGTGCGAACAGACGTACTTTTACTACGCGCAGGCGAGCGGAATTTGCATTCGAGGCGCACTCTCGACGGCGGTGTACAGAAAGACCATGCGCCTATCGAGCGCGGGAAGGAGCGGGAGCACGACGGGCGAGGTGTTGAACTACATGCAACTCGACGCGCAGCGCGTCGCCGATCTCATGCTCTTCGTGAACGTTCTGTGGAGTGGATTGTTGCAAATTGTCGGGTACATGGCGTTGTTGTACTCGTACATCGGATGGAGCGTCTTCGGCGGTTTGGCCGTCATGATTGGTTTGATTCCTCTGCAAAAAGTCTTCTACGGAATGATTTACCGGTACAGAAAGTTACAAAACGCGTTGACGGATCGACGTGTCAAGTTGGAGAATGAAGGTTTGAGCGGGATTAAAATTCTCAAACTCAACGCGTGGGAAGAGTCGTTGCAAGCCGAGGTGTCCGCGGTGCGCAGGCGTGAGATGAAAGAGGCGACGCGCGTCGCCAACATCAACGCGGTAAACACGTCCGTGATGATGACGGGTCCGATCATGGTGTCGGTGGTGGCGTTCGCGCTGTACGCGGGAGCGATGAACCGTCCCATGGACGCCGACATCATCTTTCCGGCGTTGACGCTGTTTTCTCTCTTGCGATTTCCCGTCATATTTTATCCTCGTGCCATCGCGCTCGTCGCCGACGCGTTCGTTTCTCTGAGGCGTTTACAAAAGTACTTTGCCCTGTCGGAGGCGGCCGCGACGACGAAGACGATCGAATTCGAACAAGAGGACGGCGTCGATCGCGTCGTGGAAAAGCGAAAACCACACGCCGGGGGCGACGTCCTCGCGCGCGTGACAAACGGGAGCTTTTATTGGAGCGATCCCAACGCCACCGTCGAGGAGACGAAGACCGAGGGCGGTGATAAAGAGGCGACCGACGAGAAGGGTGAAGACGCCGCGCCGACGCAGACGATGCCCAAGGGACCGTTTTTACGGGACGTGCGACTCGAGCTCAAACGAGGCGAATTGACCATCGTCGTCGGCTCGGTCGGGTCCGGTAAGACTGCGCTCATCTCCGCACTTCTCGGTGAGATGATCGCCACCGAGGATTCGAAAGTTGAGATCAACGCGACCGTGTCGTACGTCGCACAGACGGCGTGGGTGCAATCGATGTCTCTTCGCGAAAACGTCCTCTTCGGCAAGCGATACGACGAAGACAAGTACCATCAGGCGCTGGAGGCGGCGTGCATGGGCGCGGACATCAATCTTCTCCCGAACGGCGACGATACCGCCATCGGCGAAAAGGGTATCACGCTGAGTGGCGGGCAAAAACAACGAACGGCGATCGCTCGCGCCGTCTACGCGGACGCCGAGCTCGCCATTTTGGACGACCCTCTCTCCGCTTTGGACGCCCACGTGGCCAAGGATGTCTTCAAGCGATGCATTCGCGGCGTCCTCCGCGATAAGGCGGTGTTGCTCGTGACGCATCAATTACAGTTCACCGAGTTCGCCGATAACATTCTCGTCATGAAGGATGGAAGAATCGTTGAATCCGGCAAGTATGCCGATTTGATGGAGACGGGTCCGACGTTCCAGGCGATGATGAAATCGTACCGCGGAACCCAAAAGGTGGCGAAAACTGAAGAAGAATTCGTGGACGCGTCGGTGAGTAAAGAGATGAAGGAAACGATGTCTGTGCAGCGCGAAAAGTCCAAGGTGAACATCGAGAGACGAGAAGAGGGATCGGTAAAATTGAACGTGTACAAGGCGTACATCAACGCGATGGGAGGCGGCGTGTGGACGTTTTCCTTTCTCACCTTTATCACCGTCGCCGAGCGCGCTCTCAGCGTTTTCACGAACATCTGGCTCGCGTATTGGTCGCAGCAAAAGTGGAACTTGGGTCAAACGGCGTATCTCAGCGGATACAGCGCAATAGGCGTCGTCTCGGCGCTCGTCGCCTGGGCGAGAACCTTCGCCTGGATTGTCGCCGCACTCGCCGCCGCGACCGGATTGCATCTCAAATTGCTCAAATCGGTCATGAACACACGCATGTCCTTCTTCGACACCACTCCACTCGGTCGCGTCATTCAACGGTTCAGCAAAGACACAAACACGTTGGATAACATTCTCGGTCAATCGGTGTCAAGCGTCATGTCCTTCGGTTTACTGTTGCTCGGCACCATCGTCGTCATGGGATGGTTGATGCCGATACTCTTACCTTTTTTGGTTCCAATCTTTGGCGTGTACTTTTACACACAGAGATATTACCGTCCGGGGTATCGCGAGGCGAAGAGGCTCGATGCCGTGAGTGGCTCCCCCGTGTTCGCGCACTTCGGCGAGACGCTCGGCGGTTTGAGCACGATTCGCGCGTTCGGTCATCAACAGCGTTTCATCACTGAGAACGAACAGATGGTCGGGGTGAACCAAATCGCCGATTACACGCAAAAATGTGGTTGCGAGCGTTGGCTTCCCGTGCGTCTAGAGACGATCGGGAACTCGATGACGCTTGTCGTGGCGGGCATCGCCGTGGCACAGCGCAATTCGCTCGATTCGGCGTTCATCGGGTTGGCGCTCACGTACGCCATCGACATCACGGGTGTTTTGTCCTGGGTCATTCGAATCGTCTCCGAACTCGAGTCACATATGGTGAGCGTCGAGCGCATCGAAGAGTACACCGGACTGCTGTCGGAGGAAGACACGGGCGCGTTGGCGACGCACGGCGCCGTCGAGGATCCGCCCGCGCAGTGGCCAGCCGAGGGGGCGATCAACTTTGAAAAGTTGGAGATGCGTTACCGAGACGAACTTCCGTTGGTACTCAAGGGCGTGTCTTTCGACGTCCGGGCCGGACACAAGGTTGGCATCTGCGGTCGAACCGGAAGCGGAAAGAGTTCTCTCCTCGTGGCGTTGTGGCGCATCTGCGAACCCGCCGCTGGAAGAATCCTTCTCGACGGCGTCGACATCTCAAAAGTTTCTCTCAAGAGACTTCGCTCATCCATCACGTGCATTCCGCAGGACCCCATTCTGTTCAGCGGCACGATCCGATACAACCTCGATCCGTTCGACGAGTACTCGGACGACAAGTTGTGGCACGCGCTCGAGCACGTCAAGTGCAAAGAGTTCATCAGCCGGCAAGGTTTAGGTCTCAACGCTCCAGTGGAGGAATTCGGTGCAAACTACTCCGCCGGCCAACGGCAGATGCTTTGCCTCGCGCGCGCCATGCTGCGGGACACGAGAGTGGTGTGTCTCGACGAGGCGACGGCGAGCGTCGACACCGAGACGGATGAAAACATGCAAAAAGTCATCGCGCAAGAATTCAGCGCGTGCACCATCCTCACCATCGCGCACCGAATCAACACCATCATCGAGAACGACATAATAGTCTGCCTCGACGCCGGTAAACTCGTCGCCGCGGATTCCCCGGCGGCGATGCTCGCCGACCCGAAATCCATCTTTTCGCAACTCGTCGACGAAACCGGCGAGGCGTCGGCGCGCAATCTCAGACGACGCGCCATCTCCGCCGAGACGGCGCGCGCGCGCGTCGACTGAACTCGAAACGACACGAAACAAACGACACGAACGCATCGGCGACGATAGCTTTCCGTAGTATTAGGCGCAATCGATCATTCTTTTCATCACCCGTCGAATGCATCCTCGCCGCCGCCGCGTCCTTCCCGCACATCATGTTGCGCACCCTCACCCGCGCCGCCGCGTCCTCGCGCGCGGGCGCGCCCGCCTCGCGCGCGATCGCATCCACTTCGCGCGCCTCGCTCGAAGAAGACGACCAAGACGGCGGGAAAACGATTGAAATCATCGAAGCCAACCTGGTGCGCCCCGACGCCCTCGCGCGAGCTCGCGATGTCTGACGCCGTCCCTCTCGCGCGCAGGATCGAAAACGAGGCGATGCCCTCAAAAACGACGACGCACACGTGCGTCAAGCGCTCCTGACGACGCGCAGGGAGGCGCTGAGTCTGTACCGCGCCGTCATTCGCGCATCCGTACTCTTCGTGTGGAGAGACGACCGGGGACGCGCGTGGCGAGACGTCATACGAGAGTCGGCGAGGCGCGAATTCGAGGCGGGAAGACACGAGCGCGATCCAGAGATGGTGAATAGATTGTTACTCACGGGACGAGACGCGTTGGATCGGGCGGTGAAAAGATTTTTAGACAAGCGCGAGGAGATTCAACGCGAGGAGGATTCGGGACGCGGCGCCGAGAGCGCGACGGGCGGGCGTTCGGGCGGACGCCCGGGCGACGACGGCGTCTCGCGCGCGGGTGGGAAATAGTGGAACGTAGTCACGTAGCGCGCGTGTGAGTGCGATACCGATCGATTCTCGACGCGCGTCGGGGGTGAGCGCTCGCCTCGGCGTCGACGCGTTCGTTCGCGCGCCGCGTCGAGTCGACGACGGGACGAACCAATTTTAGAACGCGCGACGGAGACCCGCGACTCGCGTCAGTGCGTCGCGCTCATTCGCTCGCTCGCGCGCGCCTCTTCGACGAAGACTCCTCCCCTGGGTCCCCCACCGCGATCGAGACGACGTCTCGCGCGACGACGCGCGCGCGAATGTCCATCGACGACGTCGAGAAGATGAACAGTCACACCAACCTCACCCTCACCGCGCGCCTCGACCGTCTTCGCGCCGACGCGCGTCTCTTACACGCGCGCGCGGTCGAGGGTGACCTCGACGACGTCGCCGTTGATCCGTGCGCGATCGCCGCCGAGCGTCGATTTCGGGACGCCGTCGCGCGCGCGCTCGTGGCTGACGCCGAGACGACGCTCGGCGAGCGGCGCGCGCGAAACGACGGCGACGCGCGTCGATTGGCGACGGGCGTGCGCGCGTTCGCGATCTCCGTGGAGGGGTTCGACGAGACGAGATCGCGTGTGGTGTGGAACGTACCGTCAAAGGTGAGAGACGCGTCGGGGGTGGCGGTGACGACGAAGATGCGCGTGTTGAGACGCGTCGAGCTCGGCGCGCGCGCGCGAAGACGGGACGCCGACGAAGACGACGACGACGAAGACGACGATGGGGACGACGGGAACGACGCGCTGAAACTCACCGCGAAAACGACGGAAACATCAGCGTTGACACGAGACGACGCGTTGACGTACGCGTGTGATGCGCTCGTGTACCCACGACGAATGATGACGCAGTGTCGATTATGGCGCGCCGCCGCGGAGGCCGCCGTCGACGCGTTCAACGCCGAACACGCGCGCGCGTCGGCGCAGAGATCTGAGATCATCGAGCGCGTGCGCGGAATAGGACGCAAAGTGGACGCCGCGCGCGCGTCGCTTCGCGAGATGGACGGCGATTTCGACGGTGACGACGCGTTGATGGAATGGTGGGACGCGTCGGCGTTCGCGAGTCGCGAGTCGCGCGCCGAATCGTCGCCGCCGACGCTCGAGACGCTCGCGTCGAGACTCGCGCGCGGACGCAGCGTCGACGACGACCACGACGACGACAAAGAAGAAGAAGAATCGACCGATGGTGTCATCGTCACGACGCGCGCGACGTCCACCGACGCGACGTCCACCGCGCGCGCGGCGGCGACGCTTCGAGAGATGATGGGCGACGACATCGCCGACGAACGCGGCGACGTCGACGTCGAGGCGTGCGACGATCGTCGCGCGCGCCTCGATCGCGCGTCGGAAGCATTCGCCATCATCGTGAGACCCGACTTTCTCACCGCGAGCGATGACGAGCGCGATGAGGAGGAGGTGCGACGAACGCGCGCGCTCGACGCCGAGCGTTCGGCGCGATTGGTCGAGTACGGAGACGCTCTGAAATCGCGCGCGCGGGCGAGAGATGCGCGACGAAGTGCGCTTCGCGGTGAGATTCGACGATTGGTTCGAGAGGCGAAGGATTTAACCTCGGCGTTCGACGACGCGCTGGAGATGCTCGCGAGGCGACGACGGGAGACGGAGTTCGAGACGGCGACGCGAGAGGCGGCGAGCGCGCGCGCGGCGCGGCGATTACACGAACGGTATCTATGCGGTGATTTCGGTGCGAGCGCGTCGGAAGAGGCAAACGCGGTGCGCGTCGCCGATGAGGAGCTCAAACGCGCGCTCGATGACGTCGGCGCGTACGCGTCGACGATGGAAGCGTCGAAGAGATCGCTCGAGACGGCGACGCGCGCGGTGAAATCCGCCGCGCGCGCGTTTCGGCGAGACGTGCAAGACGAACCGGCATCTCGAGTGCACGTCGACGCGCTCGTCGCGCTGTATCACACCACACACGCCGTCTCGCGCGAGGGACGCGCGCACGACGTCGGGAAACCGTCCGTCGCCGTGTTCCCACAGGGTTTAGACTATCGATGGTGGGACAAATTGACGTCGGCGCGGCGACATCGAAGAGAACTCGAACGCGAGCTCGCCGACGCGCGCGAGACGCACGAACGCACCGTGCGTCGCCACCGCGCGCTCGAATCCAACGTTCGAGACGCTCGCCGACGCGCCGACGCGCGCGAGACGTTCGCGCGAGACGCGCGAGACGCGAGACGTCGGCGCGCGAGAGACGTCGACGGCGTCTTCGCGCTCGCGAGAGGTCGCGTCGAAATTCCACCCGACGACGTCCCCGACGCCGTCTTTCGCGGTGATGCCGCGCTCGTGTCCAGAAAGCGCATCGATGACCTCAACGCGTCGATTCAAAAGTCACTCGAGGCGAAAACGCGCGCTGCATCCGCCAACGCCGTCGCGAGGCGAGACATCGACCGCGCCAAGTGGGAGTTACAGACGCTTCGACTTCGCCGCGAGGACGTCGTCGCGAGAACCACCGAAACCGCGCTTCTTCGCGTGAGCAAGCGTTTACAGCGCCATTTCCGTCCCTCTCGCGACGACGAGACGACGCGTCCCGCGCATCGACGTCCCGCGCCCGCGCCCGCGCCCGCGCCCGCCGCCGCCGCCGCCGCCGCCGCGTCCCGCGCCGCCGAGCTCCACGAAGCGAAAATGCGTCGACGTCGACTCACGCTCTCCAACCTCGAGCGTAAACTCACCCTCGCGCGACGCAGACTCCGTCTCACTCGACGCGAACTCCTCGCGACGGCGTGACACCATCTTCATCTCATCTCCGTGCGTTCGCCCGTCGTCACACCTCGACGATGCGCGCGTCCACCTCGCGCGCGCCCGCGCTCTCGCGCGCGCCCGCGCTCTCGCGCGCTCTCGCGCGCACCGCGCACCGCGTCTCGTCTCGGTGCGCGCGCGCGAACGCGTCCCCGGACCCCGCGCTCGCGTCTCGCGTCGCCGACGCCCTCGGTGGATGCTCGGTGACGATCGTCGGTGACGACGAGGGCGTCAACGAGCGCGTCGCGCGGAAGCTCGCGATGCGTTTGGGATACTCCCCGGTGTCCGTTCCCGCCCTCGTGGCGAGCACGGCGGCGATGGAACGCGACGGGGAGGGCGAGGAGGCCGACGCCGAGGCGGAGGCGCTCGTGTTGGAGAATAGCGCGCACGAACAGTTATCGACGTTTTTACGACTGGTCGTCGCGACGAGAGGGGGTGGACGAGGGGCGACGGCGAGAGGTGATTGTTGGACGTGGTTGTTCGGATCGGTGACGGTGTGGATAGATCTGGAGGGGGCGGATGAGGAGGCGCCGCAGCGGGACGCGTACGAGCTGAGCGAGGTGCGCGCGACGACGACGGGCGACGGCGAGGACGAGGACGAGGCGGAGGCGACGGCGGAGCGAGTGTTGGTGGGCATCGACGCGCTGTTGAAGGCGGACGAACAGTTGTGTGGGAAGAAGAATCTGTACGTGCGGTTCGGGTGTCGTGGGGATTGGCCGGATTTGCAACCTCCGGGCGACGAGGGCGGATGGCGGGGCGAGTTGGCGGAGCTCGAGAAGAGACGCGCCGAGGGAGGAGGCGAGGAGGCGTGAGCGCGTTCGTTCGTTCGTTCGTTCGTTCGTTCGTTCGTTCGTTCGTTCGTTCGTTTCATTCTTTGTCGACCGCTTTTGTTTTAAATTAAACGAATCATTCAAAATAAATCCCCCGGCGGGGTCGCGTTCGCTCACTGCAAATCGACGGGTAAATCCGTCGCCTCGAAGTCGACGTCTTGTCGGTTGAGCGCGGCGTTTCGCGCGTTGATCTTTTCAAACATTTCAAACTCTTCCCGAATACCCACGCTCGGCGCGTGGTCCACGACCTTGTACTGAATCTCCACCGTAGACTTGGAATCCGGTTCGGCGACGCGAAGCTTTCCAAAGTTTCCTATGCCTAGACCCGCGAACCAGCGGTAGGAATTCGGCGCGTTCTCCTCCCACGGGTTGAACACGGCGCGATCGACCGCACCGTTCTCGCCGGACAAGTTTTGCGCGTACACCGTGCATCCGGTACCGACCTCGACGCCCGTGTCGAGATCGTTCGTCGTGAGATACACCCTATCCGCGCGTCCGTCGAGTTTAAAGCATCGCTCGGCGAGCGCGTCGGCGGACGCGTCTCGCGTAAACCGCACGCGCGTCTTGGTGGGGTGCGCGGCGCGATCGAGATACATCCCGTCCTCGAACCCGACGTAATACACGTCACCTTCTTTCGAATCGTTCACCGCCACGTGCGCCTTGTGTCCCAACGCGTATTCAAACGCCGACGACCCCGTGTTGGCGCACGTCGTCTTGACGCGCAGCGCGTTGTGCTCGAGCGAAATCTCCTGCGTCAACTTGAAATTGTGATTAAACACCGCTCTCGACGAATCATCGTCCGTCAACTCAATCGTCACGAACGGGCACGTCGTTCCATCGCTCGACGCGTACGTCCCGGTCTCCACGAGTCGCCACTCCATGCGACTCGCGAACCCGCCGTCCGCCTCGGTGGGAAAACACGCGGGGTTTCCCGCGTCGGTCGGCGCGTGCTTTTTAAAATCCGCTCTTTCCGGCACGTAAAACACCTCCCCACCCGACGCCAACACCCACGAACACACATTCCCACCTCTCAGATACACGTCCGCGTACGCCCCGCTCGGATGCGTGAGCGTCGCCTTGGTCGCGCCGCCGCGTCCGTCGCGCACGCGCACCGCGCCTCGGCCCGTCCCGAATTCTTCATTCAACGCGCGCGTCACCGACGACGTCGACTCCGACTCCTCCTCCTCCGACACCAACGCATCGACGAACGTCTCGACGTCCGTCATCGACCTCCCGGTGTCTCTCTCCAGTCGTCGCTCGCGCGCCTCGTCGCGCGAATCCCGCACGAATTTCGCCTCGTCATCCATCGCCTTCGTCTCCGTCGTCGCGCCTCTGTGTCGTCGCGTCCTCGTCCTCGTCCTCGTCCTCGTCCTCCTCGCGCGCGCGCGCCATACCGAAGACGTGGACGCATTCGTCCTCGTCCTCGTCGTCGGTCTCGACAGCATCCGTCGTCGTCGTCGCGCGTCGTCGTGTGATGTTCACGACGTGAAAAAAGCGACGGCGGCGCCGACAGCCCTAACTAAACCCTCGTCGCGGTCGGGGGTGACCCATAAGCTCGATGGATGGAGAGTGACGTCGCGGGGAAGACACGATATAGGGTTAGGTCACGTATACACGGCTGCGTGTGCACGTAGTGAAGCACGCAATTACGGCGGATATGGCTCAGTTGGTTAGAGCGTTGGTCTCATAGCATACAAAACGTGTCTGATATGCAGTGTGTCTCGCACACTGTATACGTATACGACACAAGTCCACACGCGGTGCGGGTCACCCCGCACGGCACGCTGGCGACACCGACTCGAAGCATACCACCTTTCTGAATGAAAATGCCATACTTTAGGCGATTCAGAGCTATCCAAAGGTCACCGGTTCGATCCCGGTTATCCGCATCTTTTTTTGATAGGCTAACTTTTGTTACAATATGTATCAAATGTCCGACTACTTCACGCTAAACTTTATGGTATGTACCAGATGCACACGTAACCAATATGTACGTATGTAGGGTAACATAACCCTAACACGTTTTTTATTTTTTCAGATAAAAAAAGTGAGCACCGTGTCGCGTCTGATGGTGGTTGGGTCGTCTGTACGCGACGCGCGCGGTCGAC
>Ga0208410_1000139_pt1 | contig 44936 bp, 34 predicted proteins | sample ETN02SmetaG_3_FD_185787 | JGI IMG/M metagenome (GOLD analysis project Ga0208410, IMG submission 185787) | Marine microbial and viral communities from oxygen minimum zone, Eastern Pacific Ocean - ETNP2014F10-02SV257 (SPAdes) (version 2) | ecosystem: Environmental > Aquatic > Marine > Oceanic ... | reverse complement strand
CGAACGTTTCCGCTGTACGCGATGGATTCGGAGATTCCGTTGTTTCGAGATATTTGTCGGTACGAGGTGACGAGGCGACAGTTTCCGCGCGACGAGACGACGACGGCGACGGCGACGGCGAAGGCGAAGGCGAAGCGCGCGAGAGCGCCGGATGGGAACGAGTGCATCGCGCCGCGGGCGTTGGTGTGCGTGTTCGAAACCCCGAGAGAGGGGGGGGAGAGAGAGGATGAGGAATCGAGCGAGAGTGAGAGCGAGGGACGACGGGAGACTGTCGCCGGGCTGGCGTACGGCGCGCGCGTGCGCGTCGTGCGGTGGACGGTGGAGGAAGAGGCGACGAAAGAGGAAGACGAGGAGAGCGAGGAGGAGGACGACGGGACGATGGATTCGGACTCGGAGGACGCATACGGAGGGTACGCGAGCAGTTCGAGCGAGGACATGGTGCGGCGCATGAAACGTCTGCGAACTCGACCGATGGGGACGTGCGAAGAGATCGCGTTGACGGACGACGATACGCCGCACGTGGATCACATTCGAGTGTTTCGCACGAGCGCTGATGGGAAGTGGTTCGTCACCGCGGGTGACGATAAGATGATCAAACTTTGGAGCGTGGACGGTTGGCGCTGCGCGCGCACCGTCACGTGCTCGAAGAAGATTTCCGCCGCGTGCTTCACGCCGGATTCGAAGCATTTCATCTTCGCCGATAAGTTTGGAGAGGTGCACGCGTGCGAAATCGGTTCGACCGCGGATCCTGTGCTCATGCTCGGACACTGCTCGGCCATCATCGCGGATTGCGAGTGCGGCGACGGAGGGGACAGAGGGTACCTGTTCACCGCGGATAGAGAACATAAGACTCGAGTGAGCGTGCTTCCGAAGCCCGAGGATCGCACGCGCTTCCATGGATCTGCGCCTGAGATACAATCGTTTTGCTACGGTCACACTGCGTACGTGTCTTGTGTTCGAGCGATCGACCAACCGGCGAGTACCAAGAAGACGTGGCAACTGACAAAGGATGTCTTCGTCACCGGCGGCGGAGATTCCACGGTGCGAATGTGGGACGCCACGACGGGCAAAGAGACGGATCTGCGAGCGACGATTTATCTTCACTACGGAGAAATCTGCGACATCGCCACTCGGCGTGAGGGCACGCACGTGTCGGTGGCGATCGAGGGGAAAAAAGAGCTCGCGGTGGTGCACCTGACGGCGTTTCAAGGCGTCCCCAAGCTCTTCATGGTTGGCTTCGGCCCGCCGTGGGACGAGGCGCCGCACTCCATCAGATTCGATCGGGACATGATCTTGTGGGGCGCCGGTGTGCGTGAAAACGATGACGGCTCTCGAACGGCTGTTTTCATGCGCGAAGGGAACGTCGTCGACGGCTTGAGCGTGACGCTCTCCGCCGAGGAGAGCGCGGGAACGACGCTGTACACGCAGCTGCGCAAGAGAGATATCAGCGACGCCGAACGAATGGAACGCAAGAAGCAACGTAAAGATATTCAGCTCAAGGCGCAAAAGGAAGAAAGTAAACAATAGAGATGTTAGGTTTGTAGATACAGTAAATGTAGAAACTCTACGGGAAACGCTTAAATTTTGAAAAGTCGGGTCTGCGCCCCTCCAGGAATGCCTGCCTGCCCTCGTTACCCTCCTCTGACTGGTAGAAAAGAAGGGTCGCGCTACCGCCTAGATCTTGGATGCCCGCCTGACCGTCTTCCGCCGCGTTCAACGCGTTCTTGCATAAACGAATCGCCGTCGGAGAATTGCGCAGAATTTCTCTGCACCACACTGCCGTCTCGACCTCAAGTTCCGCCAGCGGCACGACGGTGTTCACTAATCCCATCTTCAACGCGTCGCTCGCGTTATAAAAACGCGCTAAGAACCACATCTCTCTCGCTTTTTTCTGGCCGATGAGTCGAGCCATGTGAGTCGAGCCGTATCCGGCGTCGAAGGACCCGACCTTCGGTCCAGTCTGCCCGAACACCGCGTTATCCGCCGCAATGGTGAGATCACACACCATGTGAAGAATGTGCCCGCCTCCGACGGCGTAACCCGCAACGCTCGCGATCACCGGTTTCGGCATTCTACGAATCTGCATCTGCAAATCCAAAACATTCAGTCTGGGCGTCTCCTCCGACCCGCCCGCCTTGGCCTCCACGTATCCGCCCTTCCCTCGCGCGCTCTGATCACCACCGCTACAGAACGCCAAATCTCCCGCACCCCTGAGAACTACCACACCGACCGACATGTCATCTCTCGCGTCGTCCATGCACCATCGCATCTCTTTCACAGTCCTCGGCGTGAAAGCGTTTCTGCGCTCGGGCCTGTTTATAGTCACGCGAGCAATGCCCTCTGGTGACTTCTCATAAATCACGTCTTTGAGCTCGTACGTCGCTCCCGTGCGTTCGTCCGCGCCTGGCGTGCACGGAATCCATATCACAGGTTCACGACTCACGTTTCCGTGCACGCGCTCGTACGAACTACCGCGAGAGGGATCGGCGCGCGCGTAGGTTTCTCGAGAAAAGCCGTCGTCATCGCTCATCGGGCAGCCCGGGGCGGCGGTGATGTGGTTGGCGATCCCCGCCACGCGTCTGCGCGCGCCGTCCATCGTTTCAAACGAGTGCGTTCCGACGGTGCGTCCGTTTCGCGAGAGATTCGCGTCCGCCGCGAGTCGCGGTCTGGCGACGAGACCCGCGCCTGCAAAGTGGATAAAGCGTGGCGGCGCGTGGAGAACATTGGATGAAAATTGTTTAGGGGGAATATAGATATACAGTGCGTCGGCTATTGGTGACGAGTTCACGCCTCTTGCGTCTTATTCGGTTTGAGCGAGTTCACCGCACTCTTGAGCATCGGTTCGATCGCCGCCTTGATGTGTGGAGTCCCGAGGATTGCACGCGCTACGTCTCGCGTCGACGAACCGACGACGGTCGGAGATTCAGTCCCGGGGGTGCCTGCGCCGGCGACGATGGAATCTCTCGCGCGAGCGTACGATTTACACGCAGCTGGCGCTTCATTCAGTACTTCAGCTGACGACTTGGGATCGCTCGCGTTGTTGATTATCTTCGTCAGTAGATCTTGCGCCAACGTGTTCAGCTCGGTTTCCGCTTGATCGATGACTTTCGCGGAAATCTGCTTGGGGAAGAGTGCGGTGGCATATTTACCGACAGCTTCCGCTAGAGCGGCGCGCACTGCGAGCTCGTAACGCGCCACTTCGGCTGCGGCGCCGTTCTTGCCGTTGTTACTCAAATTCGTCTTAGGCTGAGGCATCGGCGGTGGTATCTTCTTGGGCTTTGGCACATTCTCCTTCACGTCCTCCACCTTCAGGTCTTCTAAATCGCCGCGCAAGTCACGATTCGTGCGAGTGGTTTGTTTCACGCTCTCGACGGCGTCTGGCGGAGGTGTCGTGTCCACAAATACAGACAGTAGCATTTTCAACAGCCTGTAACCATCCATCCGCATCGAACCGTGCGAATCACCATTCACTGGTCCCTCGTCACCGCCATCCTTCGACGTCGCCCAACTCTTCGTCGCGTCGGTGTTGAAAGCGTCCTCTATCATCGCTCGTACGGTCGCGTGTAAGAATGTCGCATTCTTTTCGCCGTCGCCTCCAACGCCGTTGAAAATAGCTCTCACCACCTTCATCGCCTGTTTCGCACTCAGCGACACGTCGCTCACGTGTATTCCTGCATCGATGTGATGAAACGCGTGCTTCACACCTTGCGCGGTACCGATGATCACCCTCTTCGTCACCGTCTCGCCCATGTTTGCCATCAACGAGCACTCGTACTTCAACCACCTTCGGCAATACAAGAAAAATAACAACGCCTCCTCATCGTACGACCTACGCAGAAACGCGCAAAACAGCTCGGCGCACTCGCTCTTTTTGCTCTTTCTCGCCGCCTCCGCGTTGCTCACGACTTCCCAGAGATGTTTCTCGATCAGAGCTTTCACCCCGAACGCTCGTCCCCAGTACTCTCGCGCAAAGTCGCTAAACGACTGGCTCTCCTCTTCCGCCTCCTCTCCGTTCACCACCGACGCCGAGGAATCGCCCTCGACCGCGCCAGACGACGTGGCCGTCGTCTCGTTCAATAAACTCCGGAGCGTGCGGACGTCCTCCTCCAATCGCGCGTCGTAACACGCTTCGATCTCTCGCTCGAGCCAATCGACCGGTCGTTCGCGCGCGTGTTTCGCGTTCGAATCTTTCAGCGCGTCGACGAACGTTCCCGCGTATCGCTCGCGAAGCGCCACTCGAAGCGCGAGCGGCGGCGGCGCCTGCACCGTAGTCCCCGGCGCGCGCGACGGCGTCGCCATCGGGCGAGGCGAGGTGAGGATTGCGGAAACGCGCCCGCGGTTCCTTTTGTTTTTCGCATCTGTTCGCGCGCCCGAGGACGTCATAGTACAGCCGTCTTCGGTGGAGACTCGGCATGCGCGCGCGCGCGAACGTTCGATGCGCGTCGCGCGCGTCGATCCGCGCGCGGCGAGACGCGCGCGGCGAGACGCGGCGCGCGTCGACACGAAGGGGGGCGACGCCCGAGACGAGTCATGGTAGATCGGTGCGAGTGACGGCGACGTTGCGGCGATCTTTTGAGAGCGAGATCGCGCCGCTTCGCGCCGCCGGAATAGAGGTGCATCATCTCGGTTCGCGCGTTCTCGCTCAGGGCGATTGCTGCCCGGAGGTGTCGGCGCTCCAGGCGATGCTCAGCGGGGAGAGGCTCCTTCAGCTCGGACCGACGGGGCCGAGCGGGCTCTTCGACTCGGAAACCACAGCGGCGCTGAAGAAGTGGCAACGCGCGCGAGGCATCGAGCCGACCGGTGTTTTCGGGGAGTCTGCGAGGGAAGTGTACCTGGCTCAAAAGAAGTCTAAACTGTTCGCGTCGATTTTCAGCCCGGAACCGCCGACTCGAGACTGGATCACCGCGTCCGAGTTTGGAAAACCCGTGCGCGATAAAGCTCGAAGCGGGTGGTCAAAGGAGGCGTATCTCTCTTCCATGGATGTCTTCGTCGCGTCCTTTTTGTCGGGAATTTTATTCACCTCGGCCATCGCGCTGCAGTACAAAGTCCAGAAACGGACGGAAGAGTTGCAAGAGGCGGGTGATTACGCGCGCAGTAGACTTCAAATCACGGGCGCGGTGCTGAGTGAGTTTTTTGACGGTGTGCGTAGGACGTTGCTCGATGCGCTGGTCGTCATTCGTGATCGCGCGCCGCGCCTCCCATTCCTAGGCGAGAGAGACGACAAGGGACGTCTCTCGAGGCGCGCTGACTTTGGCTTCGCGCTTCGCGTTGGAAATTGGCGCATCGGCGAATGGGAGTAGACGGAACGTATCAAGCAGGCCGAAGGATGTCGCGCACGCTCGAGATTGAAGCTCCTTTGTACAATACATTCATCAACTAGTTTCGCGCACTTCCACCTCATCGCACGACTCTCCCGAAGGCGTATTCCATGTCGACCGCGCGCGATTCAAGGTTTCGTTAGAGGAACACCGCGTGGACGTGTCGATGCGCCGACGAGCGTCCCTTAGCAAAGCCGCCGCGCGCGCGCTCGGGGCTCGGTCGAACGAAGAGGCTCTTGAAACCGTTGTGGCGAGCATCGCCTGCGAATGCGCGTACGATGCGGACCCGCGTTACGTGGCGCAGAGATTGGCTGATCTCGAACAAACTGTCGTACTTCCGGCGCTTCGCGCCTCCGCGCGCTTCTTCGGTGCGCTTGCGGCTACCTTGGAACACATTTCGCTGGGCGCAAGCGGCGCGCACGGGAAGCGACACTTTGTCGGCGTGGAACTGTCGGTGCGAACGGCGACGAACAGAGCTCTGGTGCTTGAGACGGTAGATTGTTACTATTACGCGTTGGGTGGCACGCAAACGACGCGGGATTTGATTTCTGATGCGAATTATTGGATGACTACGCTCGACAAGGATAGCGGTGCGAGAGCGCACAAAGGATTCCTCGCGCGCGCAGATTTGGTGGCCGTGGACGCGATGTATGATAAAGCTCGGGCTCAGGGCAAACGATTAGTCATGTGTGGACACTCTCTCGGTGGAGCGACGGTCGTCTTGGCGACTATTTTGTTTTTACTCGAGCGACCAGAGGCGGCTCGCAGTGGGCACGTCCACTGCATAACGTTCGCGAGTCCGCCCGTCGGGAACGAGGAATTGAGTCGTTTGATAGCCGAAAACAATTGGTCACCACTGTTCACGCACGTCTGTGCGCCAGAAGATCGCATTTCACGACTGCTTCTGTCGAGGCCCAGTTATGTCCATTTGGTTCCTCCCAGATACTTATTAGACGACGGACAGATGGTCCACAAAGCACGAACAGATTCGAATGGCGAAACTCTTGAGCGTGCGCATCGAGACTCCGTGGGACTACTTAGACAACCCCGTGGTGTGGTTTACGTGCACGCGATGAAGACATATAGGGAAAAGTTGATGCTCACACTGCGACAAGCTTTATCATCTCTCGACGAGAATTCATTTCGCTCCGATATTCCCCACGCTTTACCCATTCACGCAAACCTTGGACCAGCTCCGCTTCTGAAGCGCGCCGTCGGTATTCTCACCAGAGAAGGAAATCGGGTTTCTGTGCTCATCAGCGGAAACAAAATTGACACCCACACATGCTCGCGCACTCGGGCGGAAATCAGGGGATGGTCGTGCGCCGCGACGTCAACAATCTTAGATGAAAATTCTTTGCTCGTACACGTCGCTCCTCCCGTCTTACACGGCGCACCTTTACCGACCGACTCATTGTGCTCCCCATGGAATCATGCCTCATGGATGCCCATGGTGATCGGCGCTCGTGGTGAATTTTCCACAGCTTTCATCAACGTCAACGTCATACGTCGCACCATTCTCCTCATACATGTTTATGAGGACGATAAATCTTGGTTGCCGGCAATGAAAGAATTCGTCGCAAAAGGCCACCCAGAGTGGAATATCGAGGAGTGCGGGCCGATGAAAAGGGACGTCATCGACGCGTTTATTTCGACTAAGCGGGGTTGCATATGCATTCACACTGTGCCTAGCGATGAGGGCTCGATGGTAACGGTGCGATGCGGGGGCGGAGTGGGCGATGATAGTGGCGTTATGGCGAGTGTGGCGGATCATAGAGGCGTTGAAAAAGCCATTCGCACGTCTTTAGTGCCCACGGAGATGGATGCGCTGCAGGCCGCCATGCTGCGAACATATCGGCCGACATTTTGGGCAAAGGCGAAGCTCTAATAGAAATAGGTAACAATGATAGAATATGCAATTTGCCCTAGAATCTAGATGACTAATTCTTCGATAGCACTCCAAACGCATCGAACAGCGCCTCAGACGAGAAATCTTCGACGCAGAGGGAGCAGCCAACGGAGCGCAGAGTCTCCTCCGCCTGAGAAGACGTGATGCCGACGGTAGGGATTCCCGCCGCGACCGCCGACCGCGCGCCCGCGGGACTATCTTCAAATGCCACACACGTGGTAGGATCATTCACACCGACTCTTCGCAAGCCTTCGAGGTACGGGTCTGGATTCGGTTTCGAACGCTCGCACTCTGTGCCGATGACGAGTCTCTCTCCAAAGTATTCCCTCAACTCCAAGCGAGACAACATCGCCTCCGCGTTCGCCCTAGGAGCGTTCGTCACGACGATAGTCTTCACTCCGGCCTGGTCAAACGTGCGAAGAAGCTCGCTCAATCCCTTCGCTCGAACTAAACGCTCGCGTTTCAAAATGTCCCGAAAAGCTGCCTCCTTCTCATCAGCCATGGCTTCGTGCTCCTCCACCGACTTTTCCGGGTACAGACGAGCGAATATGTCGCAGTTCGCCCCACCCGCTATGTTTTTCTTGAAGAATTCGTGCGTCAGCCCGTTCGGGAGCACCCCAGTCGTGCGCAAGAGCTCGTCGAAAACTAGATAGTGCAGCGGGTCGCTATCAGCCATTGTGCCGTCCAAATCGAACAACGCCGCCTGAAGTGTCGACATCGGCGGTATCGTCGGCGTGGACATGGCCGACTCGCTAGCCCGCGCCGTGATTCTCTTTTCTCTCCGCCCGGACGGTCTCGAGAGCGACGTCACCACCCTCGATGCCAGCGCCCGGCGCATGCACGCCGCAGTCTGTGGCTCGCGCGCGCATGCCGCCGCGTAATATTCGCAAGAAGCGACGAGACTCGGACGACGAGGAACGAGACGGAGTCGAAGACGATGAATCCACGGCCGAGGCGCTGGAGCGCGCGCGCGCGGCGCAGGCGGCGAGATCGAGGGCGAAAGGTTTACACGTCGAGACGCTCATTTCGGGAAAGCGCGCCGAACACGTGAAACCGGCGGACGCGGACGGCACGGTGGACGTGCCGCCGCCTCCGGGCGCGGCGGGGATCGCTCTCGGGCAGCTGTCGAAGGAGACGCGGATGATTGGAACGAACAGCGCGTTTGCGAGCGCGGGGGTCGTACTCGCAGGACAAGAACTCGTCAAGGACGGAGACGTCGGCGGCGGCGAGGGCGACGGATACGGTCTTCGAACGGCTGAAGAGGCGAGAGCGCGAGCGTACGTCGAGGAAGAGCTTCGTCGTCGAAGAGGTGAGCTCACGGGGGACGCGGAGGCTGGGGGAAGTGGGGCTGCCGACGCCGGCGCGGGTGGCGACGATAACAGAGGCGCCGAGTCTTGGCTCACCGCCATAGAAGAAGTCGACGTCGCGCCCGAGCTCAAGATACGAAACATTGAAGAGACGGAGCGCATGAAACGCGCCATGTTAGATGGCGCCGTTCCGGGCGAGGCGGGCGCGTTCGATACTCTCAAACCGACACACATCGAAGTCAAGGAGACGAAGAAGCGCCCGCCGCCGAGCGAAAACGCTCTCGCGAGGCGACAATTCGTCACCGGTTTCGGTAACAAGCGCGAGCGTCAGGAGGCGACGGAGAGTTCAAAGAGAGATAAGGAACGCCGGAAGAAGTTTTTCAAGAAGAAACGACATAAAAAATAATTTAGTTTGTCATAGAATGAGTCTCGGAAAGCCACAACTCACACAACCCGACGCGCACGCGTTCGGACGCACGACCGAGGCTCGCGCGGCGCGTCAAATCGATCGTCGCCATTCATTTTTCGTTTCGCCGCGCGCTCTGCGGCGTCGCTCCCGCGGTGTTCACTCCGAGAGAGTGTGCCATCGTGGCGACGTCATCGTACACTTTTTCGACATCGCCTGTTCTCGAGCTCGGCCGTCAACGCGGACGCGGTGCACGCGGTGTGAGAGAGATCGCACGCTCGATGACGAGCGATACGTCGGCGCCCGCAGCGTCTCCGGGCCGGACGCGCATCATCATTTGGTTTAGAAACGATTTGAGACTGTTGGACAACGCGGTGGTGACTCGAGCGGCGGAACTCTTCAAGCGGTCCGGCAAGACGGCGGAGGTCGTGCCCGTGTACGTGTTCGACAAGACTTTTTTCCAAACGACGAAGCGTGGAACGGAACGTTTCAGCGCAGGACGCGCGAAGTTTGTGCTCGAGTGCGTGGAAGACTTGAAGAAATCACTCCGGGAACGCGGCAGCGACTTGTTGGTGAGAAGCGGCAACACGGTGGACGTGATCCGTGAGCTCACGCTCACGGGAGCGAACGAGCGGACGGTGGTCTTGACCCAAGAAGAAGTGACGAGCGAGGAGACCAACATGGATAGGGTGGTCGAGAGGATGATAAAAGATCGAGCTCGAAGCGGCGCAGCGGCGGCGACGATGGAACGGCTGTGGGGCTCGACGCTCTATCATATCGACGACATCCCGTTCGATGTCGAGGGTGGATTGAAAGACTTACCCGACGTCTTCACGCCGTTCAGGAAAAAAGTTGAAACGAAGAGCTCTACTCGCGAATCTATGCCAGCGCCGGGAAAGAATGCACTCGGAAGCATGCCGCCGGATGTCGCCGGATTGGAATGGGTACCGACACCAAGCGATTTGCCGTTTGTGTCAGCTGAAACCACCAAAGCGTGCGAGGAATGGATCAAGGATGGTCCACACGGTAGTTCGGTATTCGATTTCAAGGGGGGTGAATCTCACGCTTTGGCGAGAGTCAAGTACTATTTATGGGACTCGGATCTTTTGGCGTCGTACTTCGAAACACGAAACGGCATGCTCGGAGGTGACTATAGCACGAAGCTCGCTCCGTGGCTCGCTCTAGGCTGCGTTTCTCCTCGTTACGTCGCAAACGAAATTCGTCGCTACGAGAGCGAACGTGTGGAAAACAAGAGCACGTATTGGGTCATCTTTGAACTCATTTGGCGGGACTTTTTCAAATTTTTCGCGCTCAAGCATGGGAATAAAATTTTCCATCTCCACGGAACGACGCACAGGCGCGCCTCCTGGAAAGATGACGAGAAAATCATCAACGCGTGGAAGACAGGCACAACAGGGTATCCGCTCATCGACGCGAACATGAGAGAACTCGCCGCCACAGGTTTCATGTCAAACCGAGGCAGACAAAACGTCGCGTCTTGGCTCGCCCTAGACGCGGGCATCGATTGGCGGTACGGTGCGGATTGGTTCGAGCAACACCTGTTAGATTACGACCCCGCATCAAACTGGGGTAACTGGTGCGCAGCGGCTGGCATGACGGGCGGTCGTATCAATCGATTCAACATTGCCAAACAGACAAAGGATTACGATCCGACAGGCGAATACATCAAAACGTGGGTGCCCGAACTCACCCAGATCCCAGCCGCTTACATCGCCGATCCGAATCAAGCCCCTCGCGAGCTTCGCGATCGCATTGGTCTCGACTATCCCAACAAAATCTCTCTCCCTAGGCGCGATTTCACCGAATTGGGTTCCCCGCCAGGTCCGAACAAACGTGGCGGCGGCGGCGGAGGTCGAGGCGGCAGAGGTCGAGGCGGCAGAGGTCGAGGCGGCAAACCGCGAGGTTCCTCCGCCCCTCGAAGCATCCACGAGGCGGTGTATGGATAAAACGACATCGCGAACGACGACTGCGTGTAACAAAACGTCCACGGTCTCCACCTCCTCTCACCGACTCCTCTCTCCCCTCGAGGGGCTCCCAATATACCACGCCCGACGATTCACGATTCTCCATCGACGATTCACGACTCGCCATTGACCCCCCCTGGGCGAAGGGTTTTTTGAAAAAGTGGAGACACTGCTTCTCCAGTGCTGACTCGTCACGTCCCTTGGTCAGTCGTTGGGGAATGAATCGACTCGGAGAATTTCCGTCGAGCGCGCGGTCTTCCCGTCCCGCACACGCCGCCGGACATCGTTCGCGCGCGCGCTCGAGATCGTCGCTCTTTAACGCGGTGCGTGCGTCTCGTTCGAGGTGGAACGCGCGCGCGAGACGAGGGGAGACGGGCGGGAAAAAAAGCGGGCGACGGTCGGCGACCGCCCACCGTTTTGGGGGTCGAGCGTCTTCGTCGAGCGAGGACGACGCGCGAGGGGTGGACGCGGCGAGGACGGGGAGCGGACGCGCGCGTGAGGACGCGCGTTGAATGGTCACGGGCGCGAGGACGGAACGGGGGCGCTCGCGTGGGCGCGCGGGAGGAGAATCATCAGACGCGCGAGGCGCTCGACGCCGAGTGGACGCGCGCCGACGGAGAATCACTTCGAGAGCACGCGGAAGACGTGAAGACTGACAGATGTCGTGATGCGATGGGGTGGTACGTAGGTTTCGTAGGTCGTGGACGTTTGCGCGTCTCTCGACACCGAGCCGTTCGTTTTCAACGGACGCCGCTCGCTTGCTCGCGAGCGCGTTCGCTCACGCCTCAAGCGCTGAGCGACTTCTTGTTTACTACTTCGGGACAGAGGCGGCCGCCTGTCCCGTTTAAGAGGCGTTGTGCGCGTGACCACTGTTGGGGTGCGCGGCAAGAATACTAATTCAAGACGTTGAAGTGATATCGCGTCAAAATAAGCTATAAGCGAGCCATGTTTTCCATGAAGGCATCGTTGGCTACGTCGTCGAGCGCGCGAGCGCTTCGGCAACGACACAGTTCGACGAAGAGAACCGCGCTTCGCACAATCCGTGCACAAGCAGGAGACCCTTCGCGACCCAGTGTGAACGCGTCGAACGCATCGAAAACGATTCGCAAGCGCGTCACCAGACTGAGAGACTTGGTTGAAATCTCTCCGAATCAGTGGGAGGAGTATTCGGATCACTCTCCGGGGTCCATCTCGGAGCTCGGTTCGAAGCAAGGGCAACTTTTCAAAGAGATGCTTCTTGACTCTCCACACTTTCGCGTGTACTCGTACAACGTCCTTCCGTCGGGCGAACACTCCGTCAAGTTTTTGATGGGTTCCCCGCGCATGGACAGCTTGGACGACGTATCACGGGTGACAACTGTTGTCGCGGATGCGGGCGAGAGGTTGATCAATCTCGTTCCCGAAACGAACGGCAGTGGTTTCGTGGCTGAAATTCGCTTCCCTCTACAGGACTTTGAGGTTCCGACGAAGAAGAATGAAGGCATATACCCTTCTCAGATTCGCCGCAGGCGCCTCACCGCTCTCGTCCAAGCTCTTGAAGAGCAAATCATCGACGAGAGTCTCATTTGTCTCATGGAAAAGGGTAGCGATGATCGATCTGTCTTCACTGGTCATGCGCGTTTGAACAAGTACTTCACGGGTATGCGTGCCCGCCCAGAAGAATTGCTCCATCGAGGCACGTGCACGTCATCCTCTCCTACGGTTGGCGCGCTTCAGGCTTCTCGAGACATGCTTCTCAGACTTTGGGACCTCGAAGAAAAAGCCGACACGGTGTTGTGCGAAGAAGTTCGCAAGCGCGTCGAGGCACTCTTCTGCGGCGACAACGGTCGTATGGTGATCCACCCATCTGGCACTGACGCCGAGATGGTGCCGCTACTCGAAGCCATTCTTGCGTCGCGCGCCCTCAAGCGTGAAGCTGGCTTGAGCGACGTCAAGGGCGACGTCATCAACGTTGTCTCCTGTGCCGGAGAGGTCGGCAGTGGGACCAGACAAGCCTGTGAAGGTGTCTTCTTTTCCAGCACCGTGCCGCTCGGCGGGTACGGCGTGGTCAACGGCGAGCGCTTACCCGCAATTCACAAACTCGCTGATATGCGGGCGATCGAGCTTGTCGCGCGTTGTTCTGAAAACGGGAAACTACTCGATGGCTATGACCAGATGGTGGAAGCCACTTGTCGCGAGGCTCTTGCGGAGAACCCGTACAGAGTCATCGTCATGCACGTCGTCGCTGGAAGCAAGACTGGACTTTGCGTTCCTTCGCCATCCGTTGCTGAACGATTGAAGGCGGAATTCGGCGATCGCATCATCTGTGTTCTCGACGCGTGTCAAATGCGAAGTGGTCCTTCGCTCATTCCGCGGTGGCTCGATGAAATGGGGCCCGTGCTCATGACGAGCTCAAAGTTTTACGGAGGGCCCTCTTTCGGAAGCGGCGTGTTCGTGCCGCATGTCAGTTTGAGAAAAATGAACCGCGAACTCGAAGCTGAATCAGCGAGTGCCGTCGTGGCTATTGCTGAAGCTTGTGCGTCGTATCTCACGTCTTACGACATCGGTGATTTGTTGCCGCGTCTCCACGATGCGATGCCGACGGGTTTCTGTAACACGGGACTGCTCCTTCGTTGGGCCGCCGGATTGTACGAGATGGAAGCGCTCAATGAAGCCACTGTCGCGTACGGTGGACCCGAAGTTGCCGCGGAAAAGCTCCGGTCGTGGGTATTCGCGATGCGTGAGGAGGCGCAACGGCATGCCCCTGAACTTGAATTCGTTCAACCTATCGATTATGAGAACGAATGGCAATACGGAGGCGTGAATACGATCATCTCTGTTCGTCTTCGCAATCCGGCTGGCGAATACTACAGCGTGCCGGAGCTCAAAAAGATATATGGCTTGATGCATTCTGATATTTCAGAGCATCTAGTCGAAGGAAGTACCGATGAAGATAAGCGAATCGCGTCAAAGCGCTGTCTGACAGGACAGCCGGTGGACATTCCGGAAGGCCCTGTGTTGCGTGTGGTGCTTGGTGCCGCTCAATTGACGGATCTCATCAGTGGTACCCAATCCCTTGATGATATGATGCGAGAAGATCGTGATCTTTTCGCGAAGTTTGTGCTTATTGCACGACAGTTCGATCACCTTACTTCGTATGCGTTGTAGCCGGCATAAACACGCCGCTCCGCGAGGTGAATCGACTTGAAGTTTGAATCTTGCTGATATTGAAAATTGACTGGGTTTTTGTTTCCCAATGAAAGTCCCTTCTATTGATGAATCGTTTTGATTAACTCACCACCGATGGCATCATTTTTTGTATGATTTGATAACTAGAGTAGAGGGTAGTATTGCAAATCTGAATCTAAGATGACGTTACATTACAAGTCAATGGGCTCCCTGTCACTAGTTACTCGTGTCTTTGATGAGTGATTCTTTTTCACTATCGCGTGCTCCAGACTTATTCGTGGCATCTTCCTTGTTCTGTTTACGTGATGCCTTGAGGAAGGCATTGTAATACAGCGCTCCAAATACCATGCACGTGCCGCCCCACTGGGGAACGGTGAGAGGGTGCATGAATATGATACAACTCAACAAGATGCTAATGAACTGACGAGTGGTCATGATGGTGGCGAAAAGTAGAGCACCAAACTCGCGAATGGTGTACAAGATACAGAGTTGTCCCAGCATAGCTGCTGTGGAGAGAATAATGACGTCGCCCATGACGGAGGGATGTCGTCCAACAAACTCGAACGCCTGGGAAATGGAGTTGTCGCTCAGAAGCCAAAATAACGAAATCGTCGCGCTACACAGATTCACCCAAACCATTTGATTGTACGTTTCCATGTGATACCCCTTGAAAAGCTTGTCTTGGAAGGTGGATGTGAAACCATCAAATCCAAGGTAACCCAACATCAGAGCTCCGCCATACCATGACGTCTCGGCGCCGGTGGATGCGTGTTTATTCGTCACATCGCCGTACAGTCCGAAGATGGTACAACCGACTGTGATAAGAGCCGCGACGCCGATATCAGCTGCGTCGTATCGCCTCTGATTGATGAAAAATCCCCAAATCATCACTGGAATCATCTTTGCGCACTTCCCAAGCGTTTGCACGGGAAACGAAACGTACTTCAAAGCTTCGTACTGGCACGTCGTCGCCACCACGTTCGACGCGCTGACCGTGGCGTATGAGTAAATCGGAGCCACTGGCTTCACGTTACCCTTGATCGCAACTAATATACACAAAGCCGCACACACCGCCAACAATCTATTGTTCAACACCAGGAATACGCTATACTTGAAGAATTCTTCCCCGCCGTCGTCGCTGTACGGTCGGGTCATGATGCGCTCTTGCAAGATGCCGTACACGATCAAGGATCCGACGACGCCGACGACGCACCCGATTATTTTGAGCGCCTTTGGCGCGCACAAGACGCCGAGAACTCCATTTTCACCGGAAGACATCGTGTTCCGTCCAACACCCGTAGCTGCCGAGCCGTTCGTTCGTCCTCGCCTCGTCTGCGAGGGTCGACCGCGTCGAACGAATACGGTCGAGAGTCTGTCGTTTACGCGTCGGGTCCGGTTCGGTCGGAATTCTCTCTCGCGGACGACGAGTGACGACGCAGTGGACGACACGATTCACTCGGCTGGGAAAACAGAGTGCCGCCGGGAGGGGGGAGCGGACTCGAGAAGCGGGTTCCGAGAGTCGACGCGACGATTGCGTCACGAAACGAACGGATTGATTCAATAATTTCAAGTCCACTACGCCTTTTTGGATGATCTCGCTCTCTTTGAAGACGCACCTCCGGCTTTTCCTTTATCGCCACCCGCCGCTCGCTTGGCGCCGCGCGTGAACACAAAGTTGAATTCCGAGGAAGCCTTACCGTCGTAACTCCAACTTCCATCGGTGCCTACAAACGTCTTTAAATCTTGCGGAGACGACACGCCAGCGTCTATACAGTGTCGAACCATGGCTCCTCTGGCTTGTTTTGCGTAAACAGCCGGGCCCGGAAACGAAGCCGTGTAGACTGGAATGCCGCGCTTCTCCAATACATCCGATTTTACAGACTTCCAATACTCTTGGGACGCGCAATTCAACACGAAAGGTTTCGTTTGCGTCGATTCGGCCTGTGCCTCCACGTCATCCGCGATGCAATTCGCGATGTCCGTTCCCCAGTATTCGTACAAATCTTTCGGAGCGCCCGGCGCCCAACGTGTCCCCATCTCCATCCGGTACGGCGCGATGGCGTCGTACGGTCGCAGCACGCCGTACATTCCTGAGAGCACCCTGAGATGCGTCTGCAAGTATGTCGTCTCCTCCTCCGTCTCTAACCCATCCGCGTTGAGGTGCTTGAATGCCGGCCCGTCGAAGGCCAAGGCGCACGGCTTGGTCTCCGCACCCTCGAACGCCTCGAACCTACCCACGTTGAGCGTCGCGATCGCGTCCGACACCCCCATGAGCGATTTAATCTTTCCCGCCGTGAGCTCTCGCCTCGCCTCCTCCGCCATGGCCTTCGCGCGCGCCGCGAAGCGCGGCTGCGTCACCTCGGCGATGATGGCGCGCTGCCTCTTCGTCAGTGTCGCCTCATTCAACGCCTTGGCCGGGGACAGGACGACGACGAACGCGCCTCGCGGGACCACGCGCGCGCTCGACATGACTCGCGCGTCGATCGGGTTCTCGCGCGCGACGATGGCGACGCGTCGACCACCCCGCCCCGCACGACTGCTTCTCTTCGTCAACTCGCCAACAACTCACGAGAAAACAGATGAGCCCCCTCGATGACGGGTCGTGAACCGTCGAGGCGTTTTTGAAGCGTTTCTTCCTGGAACGGAGCTCGCGTCTCGAGAGAACGACCGCACTGACGCGCGCGGTGCGAGCGAAAATGGACGATCGAACGGTGAGATTGGTGAATTTGATGGAGGTGTTGGAGGAGCAGTACCCGGACGCGCCGAAACCGCCGAAACAGGCGATGTGGTTGTGGAGCGAAGACAACGCGCGCGCCTGGTTTGCGAGCAACGGGAGAGACGCGCCCAACTCAGAAGACGACGAGACGATGACAAAGAGATGGTTCCCAGGGCTGGAAAGAAGCGGGACCAGGTGCGACGGTGGGCGACGAGCGAAATTTCGAATTTTGTGTTTTCCAAATGCCGGGAACACCGAGGACATGTTCACATCGGAGGGGACGGGTGAGAGGCGAGCGAAATCGCCGTTGCTCGAATGGGCGAAAAAGAATGACGCAGAAGTGCTCTCGGTGCAATATCCGGGGCGCGCGAATCGAAAGTCGGAGACTTACGCGTTCGAAATTTGGCAAATCGTCGAACCGTTGTTGCACGTCGTCGCGTCCAAGCTGGACGACGTTCCGTACGTCGTCGTTGGTCATTCGGTTGGCGCGTGGGTGGCGTTTGAGATGCTTCAGTTATTACGTGGTCGCGGTATTCGCATGCCAGAACACGTGTTCTTATCTTCGTTTCCGTTTCCAGACATTCCGCACGCGTCGAGGCCGTGGCAAGTAAACTGCCTGCTCGAAGAACCTGAATTCAAAGAGGAATGCAGACGATGGGACGTGAATGAAATCGTATTCGGACCCGTGTGGGAAATTTACGAGCCCATGATGCGCGCTGACTTTCATTTATTCGACAAGTACGAGTACGCACACATCGATAGAGAAAATTTCAACTGGCCGCTCACCGTCTTCCACGGCTACGCAGATAGGATGATCACGGAAGAGATGGTTCGTGGTTGGGAGACGCACACTTCGGGCGCTTTCGAGTTCATCACTGTGCGCGGCCATCACTTGTTTCCACTCGAAAAAGAACAAAAGGCGTTTTGGCTTCAAAAGATTGTCGATAGACTTGATCCTATTGTGAAACTACATTCGTAAGTGCGAGTTGCGTTCACATTGCCTTACGTTTCCGTGCTAGATATCTTGCCCGAGCGTCACTCACGTCGCTATCGGTATTTCTACGCGCGTTCGGGTCCACTTTTGCCTCCACAGGTGCGGGAGTCGGCTCGAGAGGAGCGGGTTTCTCGACGCGCTCGATGAGCGTAACGTCGTCCGGTATCGCGGGAACCGTCGCGGCCGCCTCAGCCTGCGCTCGCGCGATCAGCTCTCGATCGCGATCGGCTGCGCTCGTGAGTTTTGTTTCAGATGTACCATTCTCAGGTGCTTTACCACCGGTTGAGGCTGTTTTCCCGTGCAAAACGTTGGAATAAAACGCTGTCATGGCGGATGCGCCGCGCCTCGTCACGTCCTCCTCCTCCTCCTTCGCATCTCGCGCCTTTTCCTCCGCGAGCCACTTTGCATCCTCTTTCAACTTGGCTCTGTACGCCGCGGTGACAAATTTATCCTTATCCGCGTATAGATGATCCTCCTTCAATCGTTCCTTCAACAGGCGTCTCTCATACGAGGCGTCGTTTTCCTTCTTTCTGGCGTTTGCCTTGGCCATGAGGTCCTCGATGTATCTCGATTTTCTCTCCACGCGCTCGTTCGCCAGCTCTTTCGCCTTGTGACCTCTCGAACGTTCCAGGTCATCGAACACGGCGTCGTATTCAAACGCGTTCGCGTCCTCCTTCAACGCCGCGGACGTCGTCGCCGCCGCGTTCGCCGCGTCTCTCGCCCTCTTCGCCGCCATCGCCTCTTGCTGTCGTCGCACCTCCGCGTTCGCCCGCGCGCGCGCCTTGGCCGGATCATCATCGTCATCATCATCATCCTCGTCGTCCGAATCGTTCGCGAACGCCGCCAGCGTCGGCGGCCGCGTCCCTCCCGCCTCGGCGCGCGCCCGCGCCTGCGCCTTGGCCGGGAGATTCAATCCGTACGCCAGCGCCGACGCACCACCGCCGCCGGACGTCGCCATGTCTCCACCGTCCGTCCGCGCGTCCGCGCGTCCGACCCCGCGTCCGGTCGACGATTTCACGCGAGTCTCCCTCCGTCCGTCGACGAGGAATCGCGGTCGACGAATGAATGAACACGAAATGCACTGCACGAACGTGGACGCGGCACGAATGCGTGGACCGACCGACCGGGACGAGGCGCGGGCGGTGACGATCGGATGGAGGGACTGTTTGACGAGTCATGACCCATTGGTTATATAAACCCTAGTGCCACCCCCCTCGACCGAAACCGAAACCTTTGAAAAAGAGAGGTGAACTGAACGGTTGGGCCGCGCCTCGCGCGCCGAGGAGGATTGGATTGGATTGACGACGACGACGACGACGACGGACGGAGGCGCGCGGAAGTGACGTGCGCGCGCGGAGAGGCGAGAGAGGCGCGTTCGTCTGCTCGCGTGAGACGCGCGAGAACGCGCATCGTCGTCGTCCGTCGTCGTCGGCGCGCGGGTGGCTTTCGATCGATTCGAGTCGTTCACTCATTCATTCCATTCATTCATTCATTCATTCATTCATTCGACGTGCGTCGACGATACGGTGAGTACTCGCGCGCGAACGGTGAAGAGAGATGGGAGCGTGTTTTAGCGCCCTGGACGAACCTCCCGAGGGAGGTGAGTTGGCCAAACTCACGGATAAACTCGTGAAGTTGGGATGCGCGAGGAGCACGGTGACCAAGGCGTTGCGCGTGTTTTGGCGAGCCGATAAGGATGGAAGCGGGACGATCGAACTCAAGGAGTTTGCGAAAATGTTTGGATTGCGCACGTCGAACGCGTTCTTGCCGAGGATGATGTCCCTGTTCGACGTCACGGGAGATGGGGACATCGGCGCGCTCGAGTTCATGCTCTGTCTGGCGCAATTCTACGACACGAGCTCGCAGGCGCACGTGTACTTTGCGTGGCGCCTGTTCGATCAGGATGATTCCGGATCGATGACGATGGAAGAGTTTGAACACATTTTGAACAACGCGATGAGCTATAAGGGCACGAACAAGGGATTCACGGCGACGAAGAAAGCCGCGACGCCGGATGACGACTTTGGAGACCGAATCGTCATGGCAGGACGCTTGGGACGCAAGGTGCGCGTCAAGGGATTTAGACAGATTCTTAAGGAGGCTGATCTCGATAACAACGGGCTCATCTCGTTCGATGAGTTTAAGATTATCGCCAGTAACTCGACTCACATCGTGGCGCCGGCTTTTGAGTTGTGGACGGCGCTCGAAAACCATTCAAAACCGTGTTGGCAGTTGCGCAATGAGCTCAAGGAGAACGGCAAGCTTCAGCAAGTGCAAATGATGCTGAGTCCAAAGGCTCGGAAAGCGTTTAGTTTCGGTGGCGGTAGAAACGGTGATTCAGACTCGAACGGACCCCAGCGCAGGGGCGATGCACGCGTGAAACAGTTGAATCAGGGGAGATCCTTCACCATCATGGGTTCGGGTCGTCTCGGCGAGCTCGAGCGAGAGAGACAGCGTCACCGCGAGGAGGAGCGCGAGAATCGTCGCAACAGGCGCAGAGATGATGGTCACCGAGAGGCGAGAGGCGACGAACGTCGACATCGACGCCACGATCATCACAGGAGCGACGGTAGAGCGCATCACGACGATGGCGACGATCGTCGACGCCGTCGACGCGGGGATGAAGGACACCGCGACGAGCGACGACATCGAGACGAACGACATCGAGACGAGCGACGACATCGAGACGAGCGACGACATCGAGACGAGCGACATCGAGACGAACGACGACATCGAGACGAACGACATCGAGACGAACGACGACATCGAGATGAACGACATCGAGGCGAACACCGACACCGCGAGCGCCAGCCGCCGAACCAGAACGAGCCCGTCTACTACGGCCAACCTCCCCCCGCCGCCTACGCCGCCGGTCACCCCTTCTCGCCGCCTCCTCCGCGCCAATCTCACCCCCAGGTCGGCCAAGATGAAATCCTCGCCCAACTCGAACGCGAGCTCTACGGGTGAGCGCTCCACCGACGAATTCGTCGCATCGACTCGCGGCGACCGCCTCTTCGCGGACGGTCTCGAAGAGGCGCCGCCGTTCTCCTCCGCGATATAGATGGAGATGCATCAATCGTCGCGCGCTCCTCGTGCTCGTACCACCACCCACTATTCACGCCACGCACGCGAGCGATGAATCAACGCATCGAGCACTCCCCACCTCGTCTCGGTCCCCGTCCATCCATCGAACGAACGCCTCCCCTCCGCGCCCTCCGCGGCGGTTCCCGCCTTTTTTGTTCATCTTCCCTCCACGTTTGAATTTGAATCCGAATCGACGCGCGCGCGGCGGGAAAACGCCCGCGCGCGCATCCATCGATGCGGCGTGACTCGGCGACGCGACGACGACGACGACGATGTTGAGCGCCCTTCGCGTCGAGGACGCCGCCACCTCCGTCACCGTCGACGTGCGCACGTACGCGAGTCCGCGCGCGCGCGTCGCGCGTCTCGACGTGCTCGACGACCGGCACGACCACCATCCCCATGACCGCCACCTGCGCGGTGGGGTGGTGTTGCGTCTGGGACGATGGGAGGCGGCCGAGGAGGCCGAGGAGGAGGAGAAGGAAAACGTCGATCCATCGCGAGGGACGACGACGAGACGAGGATCGAGAGGGGCGTGCACGCCGTCGAGACCGCCCTTGGTGGACATCACGCGCGCGCACACACCACCGGTACGCACGTTCGTCCGCGCGCGCGATCGATCGACATCTTGTTTTAAATTGAAAAATGGCGCGAGACGATGACGGAGAGACGGAGAGAGACGGAGAGAGACGGAGAGAGACGGAGAGACCGATGGGGAGAGGGAGGGCGCGCGCGATCGAGAGGCGAGAGGCGAGGGTGACTGCTTACGCGTGGCTGCGACGATCGATCGATCGACGATCGATCGGCGCCGTCGACTCGAGTCGCGGCGACTGACGGGGACGGCGCGCGCGATTCGTTCGTCTTTGTAGAATGGGGCGAGACATAAATTGACGCCCGGAAGGTACAGAATACGCGGTGTGTCGGGGAAGAAGCCGATGAAGGGTGAAGAGGCCGCGCTCGAGCGCGCGGTTCGAGGCGAGGTCGGGGCGCGAGCCGCGGTGGGCGACGGCGAGAGACGCGAGACGCGAGACGCGGCGGCGCTCGCGAGACGACCGGCGCTCAAGCGCGTGCGATGACGAGGGCGACCGAAGGGATCGGGCGTCGCCCGCGAAGAGAGAGATGGTCTGGAGAAGACAAAGAGAACGAGTGCGCGAGGCGGCGGCGGCGCGTTCTTTCACTCACATTACACATACGATTTATCATCATCCACGACGTGATTTGCGCAACGTGTTAATTTAGCTGCGCGTTAGTCATCATTACTTGCAATAGTAACCGAAAAGCAACGACTGAATGCAAAAATCACCGAGTGATTCACCGGTGCCGTACACGATCGGTAGAATGATCGCCGCGCCGATGTTACCGAGGGAGAAGAAGGAGAGAAGAAACGCGCAAAAAATAATCACCGCGCGTATCTGCTCGCCTCCGTCGGAGAAAAAATTCGAATATGTGCCAATATACAGGTCTGGATCCTCGCGATCGCCCACGTAATCGCCCTCCATGGGTTGTCGTCCCTTTACCGGTCGACGACGCGCGTCGCTCTCGTCGTCACCGCTCGCTGCGCGCGCGACCACGGCTGAGCTCGGAAATTTCGCGCGCGCGCGACCGAATCCCGACCTCCTCTGCGCGCGAAACGTTACCGACGTCGGGCGGGACGACGACGACGACGACGACGATGTGAATCTAGTATCGTTCGTCGCCACCGCCGGTCTGCACGCTCGGGTGGATGGAAAAGCGAGCATGTCTCGCGATAGGGAGAGGCTGGCTGTGACGGTGTCGAGACAAAGGTGACGAGAGACGAGATTTGAGATTTGAGAATTGGTACCACGAGGAGAGAGGGAATGTACCTTAGATGTCAACAATCACAAACACTTCCGCTTGATGCTGGCCGTCCGCTATTTTTTCTCGCTCTATGATTTTCATCGCGCTGTATGTGATCGCTTTGATCTCCGTCCCCTGGCGCGTCTCGCCGTCTACGAAAGTCGTCCCGCCCACGATGGCTTGAATCGACCAGTTCTCTCTGTCGAACTCGCACACTTGCACTGACGTGCATATTAACATCTCAGTGTGAAACGTGAAGAGCAATTCGTCGAGAAAAGCGAAGAGAAGCGTGTCCAAATCGTGTCCACTCGCGCGAATGCGCTTGTACCTCGACGTCGGCGTATTCGCGCAATCCTCCAGAGGCGTCATGTAATCAAACATTCCGAGCGCCGACCACGCGAACGCTTCACCCAAGTTCTCTCCCCACGAATGAATCTGAATGTCCGCCGTGTGATCCTTGTACGCGTACTTGACCCCTCTTCGCGCGCGCACTTCGTCCTCGTCCTCCTCCGCAATCGACCGAGGCGACCGGGACGCCGCGTCGACCGCCTCGGCGCGCTCGGGCGCGTATCGCACGACCTCGGGTCCGATATCGAATCCTCTCGTCTCGTCCCCGTCCCCGTCCGATTCCGGCCCGCGCCTCTTCCCGATCGCGACGACGAGGTCGTCGTCGTCGCGCTCCGCCGCCGCCCCCGACGCCCGACGCCGACGTTTCTTCGGCGCGCGCTGCGGCAAAACGGCGTGCGCGACGTCCGCGTCGCCGGACTCCATGGATGACGACGAACGCGCGTTCGTCCTCGGCCGGCTCCCGTCCGCGACGCGTCGTCGCGAAGACTCGAGGCGACGACGAATGTCGAGACGAGACGAGACGGAGACAACCGCGACAGTCGACGACGTCCGCTCGGGGGACACCGCGTCGGCGCGTGAGATGGCTGAGGACGCGCCGAGAGTCTCTCTCGCGCGTCTTCTCGACCGAAACGCCAACGTCGCGCGCGCGGAGAGGGAGAAAATCGCCGACGCGCTGACGAACGAGCGTCGCGTCGGTTGGTTTGAGCTCGACGCGCGCACGGCGTCGACGTCGGCGTCGACGTCGACGTTTGACGTGGACGCGACGTACGACGCGGCGCGAGCGTTTTTCTCGCTGCCGGAACGAACTAAGTGTCTGTACGTGCACACGCAATACGGGAGCGAGAGCGGCGGCTTCGTACCGACGCTTGAAGAGTACTCGTATCGCCGAAACACGGCGGCGCTCGTGGAGTCGTTCGACGTCGTGCGAGAGCTCGACGTGGAGACGATCGAGGAGATTCGAGAGAAAAGGGGGGACGACGCGGCGCGAGGCTTAGGACCGGTGGATTGGCCCGTGGAGGTGCCGAAGATGCGGAAGGCGTTCAAGGCGTATTACGCGGCGTGCGACGACGTGGCGAGAATTTTATTTCAGGAATTCGCTCGTGCGCTCGGTTTGCACGATGACGAATTTCTGAAACATTTTGGCGACACGTCTCATTGCTCCATGCGCGCGATGCGGTACCCATCCGCGACGCCGACGGACGCCACTTCGGACGACGAGACGGGACCGAAACGATCAAAACGGCTCATGGTGGAGACGGTTGGCATCTCCGAACACACGGATTTCGAGTTCTTCACGCTCTTACACCAAACTGTGGAAGGGCTCGAGCTCAAGCGTCGAGACGGTACGTGGTGTTTGGCCCCGGCGTATCCTTCTGAACCAGTTTTTACCGTCATTCTGAGCGACGCATTTGAAATTGTCACAAACGGTGTCGTCAGGGCGACGCCACATCGTGTGCGACCGTCACGGAACGGTATAGATCGTCTATCTCTCGTGCGATTCAACGGTCTGAACGATGACGCCGTCGTGGCTCCGTTATCTCAATTCATAACGCGAAAGAATCCCAAGAATCGCGCGTACACGCCTCGCACGCAAGGCGGTCACATCGGCGAAAACGTTACTCGCGCGTCGGATAATCTCGCCGAGATGATTCAGAACGCAACCTATCCGAAGACGGAATTGACGAAACCACCGAAGAGATTCGCTCAACTTCTCCTCATCGATGCATCGACCAACCGCATTCTGCTTGGCAAACACGCGCGAGGAGAATTCGAGGGACGGTACACAGGGTTCATCGCCCCAGTCGAGCCGGAAGAAGACCTTCTACCCGCCGACGTGGCTCGAACAAAAGCGCTCACGAACGCGAATCTCAATCCACTCGCGTGCGATCTGTTGCGTGAAGACGATTTTGCGGAGAGAGGACGATTCGTCTTTCACGGGTGGACCGAAGGACCCGCCATAGAACACGAATTTGTGGGTGTCTTTCGGAAAACGCGAGACGCGGAGATGTTATTCGTCAAAACCGATGCGCCGGGCGACATAACTCCAACTTGGTTCAATCTCGACGCTATCCCTTACGACGACATGCCAGACGACGATGCAAAATGGTATCCGGCGTGTCTCGCCGCGGCTTTAGACTCCTCTCGCCATGAGCTCCTCGTGGGTCGCTTCTCTTTCGACGACGACGGTACGCTCGTAGAATACGAAACGCGAGAGATTGAATATGCTCACCCCAACATCTCGAACGTGCGTCGAGTCTTAGCCCGCCGCAATCGCGCCAATCAGTAGTTTTAGGCTAGAGCTCACGCATTGAAAATTTGAAAATAGGACGCCACCGCGGTGCGAACACGGGTTGATACGTACATAAGCCGAGCGATACTTTTCAATTACATTATCGTCTCGACAGCTAAATTGCGTGTGGTACGTTTGATGACCAGTATGTGCCAAATGGTTGCAACCACTTTTGATCTGTACTCGTGGTTGGAGATTTGATACACACGTGAGCGAACTCAAGCGTAACGTTTAAGCCCACCAGGGTTCAAGGCTAATCGATGAAAAATGACGGGGCTCGCCGGTCAGTATATAACTCTCTCACATTGTCCATCGGGTGACATTTTCGCGTTCGTGTCGCGCACTACACTTCGCGATCGATAAATACTTACCCAGTTCGGAAATCCTGTTCAGTCCACTTAGAGAACACCACGGTGTCGGTGTCGTCGACAACGACGTGAGCGAGCGCCAAGGAGAGCGGCGCCGGACCGCGAATCACCTTGCCGTCGGCGTTGTACTGAGAACCGTGGCACGGGCACTTGAACTTGTTCTCAGCCTTGTTCCACGGGACGACGCAACCCAAGTGCGTGCACACGGCGTTGAGACCGAAATCGCGGATGTTACCATCTTGAGACACCATCAAGTACGTGGCATCGCCCTTCAAGCCTTGCGTGAGGGAGTAGTCGCCCGGCAAGTGAGTCTTCAACCACGCCGCCTTCTTGACGTCGTTGCCGTTGGCATCTTTCGCCGCTTGACCAGCACCACCACCGCCGGCGCTGTGCGCACAGAAAGATACAAGATCATGGTTAGTCGTTCAGTCGCGGTCATCCATCGCGCACCCTGACCCTAGCCAGTGCGAGTGACGAACGTTCGATCATCGATCGAGAGGGTTGTTCGCGCAGATTCTCGTCGTTCCTCTCGTCTCGCGTCGATGCGCACTCACCTCGGCGGAACGAAAAAGTACGCGTAGCCACCGAGCAAAGAAGTCGCCGGCAAACCGATCGCGCCGACGAGCAACAAGTTCATCACGTTACGCTTTCCCATGTCCGGGACGTCCGCGGACGCAGCAGCCGAACGCACGACGCGCGAAACGGTGCGCTTGGCCGCCGCCGGGCGCGCGGAGGCGACGCGGGCGCATCCGAATTTGTTGGTCGTCGAAAGAGAGAACGACATGACGAACGACAGAATCTAACACCGCGCGCCGCGCGCATCCTCATCCCCATCGGGGTCCCGCGATCGTGGCGCGGCGACGTGCAGACCTCGGATAAGGTCGTGAGGGGGGGTACACGTCGAGTCACGACCGGTCGCTGTACCGCTTTCGTTTTTAGTTCAAAGTTTAAAATCCACCTTTTCCACGCTCGGTTGGGCTTGTGCGCGCACAGAGTATGGTTGAGACGTCGAGACGCGCGAACGACGACCGTCGCGCGGTTGTCCCTCGCGCGGTCGTCCCTTCGGTGTCCCACACATCCGTCCGAAGCGGTTGGACGGACCACGTGGTTGTGGCGACGACGACGACGACGACGACGACGACGAGGACGACGGCGAGGACGCGATGACGTGACGTGAAACCAAACGAACTCGTCGACAGCACGCCGACGTCGACGCCACCGCCGACGCACTGAATCGACGACGCGCTGAAACGAAGATTTGACTTGACAGTTGTGCGCCCTCGATCGGTGGTGTGCGAAACGAGGGAGCGCTCGCACGCGCTCGTTTCGTGTCGATGCAGAGCGTGTACGAAATGCTCGGGTATCCCGCGCCCAAACGAGTGGTCGTTCTCGGCATTCACGGCGCCGGGAAGACGAGCGCGTTGGAGCGAGTCAAGGATGCGTACAGTTCGACGGCGCGAGGTTTACATCCGGACCAAATAATTCCCACGGTAGGCATGAACATGGCCCGGGTGAGCGGTGCGAATTTGCCAATGGAGATGACGTTCTGGGATCTCGGCGGCGCGTTCGGTCTGAGAGGTATTTGGGAAAATTATTTCGCCGACGCCGATGCGTGCGCGTACGTGGTGGACGGCTCGGACGAGGACGCGCTCGAGGAAGCCATGGTCGAACTCGAGCGCGCCTTACGAAACAAAAAGTTTTCTAAACGCATGCCCGTTCTCATTCTCAGCTCCAAGATCGATCTGAGCGGTCCAGAGGGTGTGGAAATGGTGCGCGCGTCGTGCGAAGACGTCTTTGCGCGCGTCGACGCCTCGCAGTCCGCGCGCTCGTGGAGCGTCTTTTCCATCGACGCCAACCGCGGTCTCGGGGTAAAACCCGCGATCGAGTGGCTCACGAGCGTGCTCGCACCCACAAACTCATTTTATTTTAGCGCACCCGTGTGATGACGAAAGAAACTCGCCGACAAAGAGACTCAGCGTCGACCGCTCCCGCGCCCTAAACCCCACCATCTCGCGAGGCGCCAACCACCCGCCCATAGAGCGCGATTGTTTCGTGGATGTCGGGTGATGGCGGTGATTGGAGGGAATTCCGTGATTGAGTGGATTGAGTGAGTGGATAACACACCGTCGTCGAGTCGGCACGGGGGGTAGAGTGTGGACTCGTCGTCATCACGAGACGCGCGCGAGCGACGCGTCGACGCGACGCGATCCGTCCGCGCGCGCCAAATCGTGCGATGACGACGACAGTCTCTGTGACGCCCTCCGCGCGCCTCGCGGCGGACGCGCGCGCCGGGCGACTTGGACGAGAGCGACAGAGTCATCATCCGCGCGCGCGAGGGAATCGAGCGGGACGAACACGCGCGGCGTCCGCGGCGACGCCATCGGCGGAGGCGTCCGATCGCACCGGTGAAACGACGTTCCGTGGGATGGAGGGCACGGAGTGGTTTTCTCGCGCCTTTGAAAACGATGGGCGAAAGTTTAGGGAGATTTTCCCGGTGCGGTTCGCGGAGGTTGGACCGAACAAGGAAATCACCATGGTGACCGTCGCTGATTTGATACAAGAGTGCGCCTGTAATCACGCTCAAGGCATCTGGGGTGTCGGTCAATCGATGCCGGCGGAGATGGCCAAGGCCAACTTGGCTTGGGTCTGCACGCGACTTCACCTTCGCGTGCGCGAGTACCCACGCTGGGGTGAGAAGGTTGCGGTCAGCACTTGGTTCGAACCTCAGGGAAAGATCGCGGCCAGACGCGATTATGCCATCGAAGATTCGGAGACAGGCGAACGATTGGGCGAGGCGACGTCGCAGTGGGTCGTTTTTAACCTCGGTAGCCGTCGCATGGCGCGCATTCCCAACTCTGTTCTCGAAGATTTTAAATATCAAGCGCTGGAGCAACAAGTCATGGAAGAGGAATACACGGCTGATAAATTGCCGGATTTGGTCGAAGTTGGAGAGGCGTGCGCGATGCCCATCACGCACAACGTCCGGCGCAGCGACATGGACATGAACGGACACGTCAACAACGTCGTGTACGTGCAGTGGCTCCTCGAGAGCGTGCCTCCCAAAACGTGGGAGGAACACGTGTTGAGTGAGGTCATACTGGAGTATCGGTCCGAGTGTAACTTTGGAGATAGCGTCACCGCCACGTGCTGCGAGCTCGACGAGGGTACCGACAAATATGTTCTGTTACACAAGCTAGAGCGAGGCGAGGACACTGAAATCGTCCGAGCAAAGACGGTGTGGTTGAAGAAAGAATAGTTTATGTAATCAAATCAAACTCGTAGACGCGCAAAATCCAGTGATGGAACCATCTGCTGACCTGTAAAGTGGGACGCTCCATCGCTCGTCGTCAGTCGCTACGCTGCGGAGAGATTCGCGTGCAAGACGTCTCCTTTTTTGACGTCTCATGCGTTCAAAGGAACGTTCTCGTTTGATTTCAACGACCGAGCAGCCTAATTACCAGCGCACGACCTGTCATCTAGCGATACTGATCAACAGTGGGTCATCATCGACGTTTTCAACTCTCATCCTCGCGTGGTTCGCACGGCGCACGTACCTTTGAGTTTCCAGACTTTTACTGTTTGTACTCGTACTCGATGCGCAAACGTCGCTCTGACCCTTCGCCGATGGCGGTGTGGTTGAGAGAGTACGATTCGACGAGCGCTTGTTGCATTTCGATGATGCGTCCAGATCGAGGTAAAAGCTCGACGGGCTCTCGGTGAGGAATCACCAGTTGTTCTACGGCCATGCGAACCTCGTCGAGGGCGTCGGTTTCGTCCGCGCTCGACTCAAGAGAATGACGCTCGCGTTTGCGCTGTGACTCGCCGATATCGAAACCATCACCGGCGCCCGTTATGCCCAGCATCGCCTGAAGCGCGCGCACGAGCTGGGCCGAGTTATCCGCACGCACCGCGTAAATAGGCATGCCTCTAGCGCGCGCGGCGTGCCGAAGCCAGGTTGACGTCTTCACCTGAGATTTTGGCGCAATGACCACGCTGGCATCTTCGAGAAGGTCCACGAGACACACTCGCTGATTCAAATCCATGCTAGCCATGACGCGTTGAAGCGCATCCCTAGAAACTTTAAATGGAAACACCCTCAATGCGTTCGGTGCGCACTCTTCCTCACTCATCTCCGCGGTGGAAGACTCGGTAGGCGCGTGTCCTCTGTCAAAGCGTGATTCATCTGAAAAAGTAGCTGTGACGTTCTGATTCGGTCTGTTCGCGAGCTCCATCGCCGCTAACTCAGAGCTCGATCGATTCCGAACTTTGTGTGCCGTGAGCGGCCGCGGAGCTGTCGGATCGTACGCGGGCACGTCGCCGATCATCAACGCTGTTCTGCGACTGGCGTACTCTGGTTCCTTCGTCACAGTTCCGTCCTCGTTGAGCACGCGAAGCTCCGTCATCGGGGACTGACCAGCGAGCAGAGCATCGACCGACGCGGCGACGTCCGTGTGCACGCGCCAGGTTCCTATATCTAGCATCTCCACGGCAATCGTAAACGTCGGCGGAGCCGCACGCTCGAGGACGCTTTTTTGCACGCCGCGCCTTCGAGCTTCGTCGTCACCGAGCGTCACGCTGACGACACCACCGATTAAATCGCACAACGCTGGGTTCTTCAAAACGTTCTCCAATGTGTGTCCGTGAGCCGTGCCTATCATCTGCACGCCTCGCTCGCTAATCGTGCGAGCGGCGTCCGCCTCTTCTTGCGTGCCGATTTCATCTACGACGACGGTTTGCGGGGTATGATTTTCTACAGCCTCAATGAGCACCAAATGCTGTTCCGTCGCATTTGGCACCTGCATCCGTCGAGCACCACCGATACCGGCGTGTGGAACGTCGCCGTCTCCCCCGATTTCGTTCGACGTGTCGACGATGACGACGCGTCGGCGATGCTCGTCGCTCAAAATGCGTGAAATTTCACGAATAGCCGTCGTCTTACCGACGCCTGGACGACCCAAAAGCAAGATTGAGTTGTTGAACGTCGCCGCAGACGCTTCGGCGTCGAGAACATCTTTGATGAGCTCGGCAGATCCAGAAATCGCTCGACCGACTCGGCACGTACAACCAACGACGGTGCCATATCGGTTACGAATCGCTGAAATTCTGTGAAGTGTCCCGTTGATTCCCGCTCTGTTGTCCCTCCCAACGTCCCCCACCTTTTCCATCATCCTCTCCAAATCTTCGTACGTCACCCGCTCCTCACCGATGGTCGCATCGCCGTCCGGGAACCTGGCGGTGGGAAAGCGCCCCAAATCGAGCACGACTTCCGTGAGCTCGAGTCGACGCGCGTCTTCTCGAAGCGCCTCTCGCACGCGCGTCGGCATGGCGTCGAGGAGAAGAGATATCTCTTCACCGCTCGTCACCGCCGCGAGCGTCGCGCGCCTCTTCGCGACCGCGTCCTCCTCCGAACGGTGCGTTCGACCACCGCCACCGGCGTCCACGTCGCTCGTCACGCTCGCGCTCGAGGCGGACGAGCGCCGCGCGCGCGACACCGCGCGTCGCGTCCGAGCGAAGACGGTCGACGACGCGGCGACCGTCGTCGTTTTCGTCGTCGTCGTCGTCGTCGTCGTCGTCGACATCAACGCCCGCATCCTCCCTCGCCCGCCTCGCCTTCTCGCGCGAGCGGGAGTGCCGACGACGTCGACGAGACGACGACGAGACGAGACGACGACCGTCGATGAATCGTCGGAAATCGGACAATCGGATGAGGGACGAGGGACGCGGTCGAACCGGATGGTGTGCGTCCGGAGAGGAGCGCGCGCCGTCGGGCGTGGTATCGGGGTGCGTTCGCGCGGTGGGTCGTCGACGACGACTTCGTAGACGCTCGTCATGGTCGCGCCCGCGCACTCGGCGCGAAGCGCCGTGGTCATCGCGTGCTGGTACGCGGCGAACATCGGCGTACTCTTGCTCAACAAGTACATCTTGAGCGTGTATGGGTTTCGATTTCCCGTCTTCATGACGCTGTGTCACATGTGCATGTGTTCGGTGCTCTCGGCCACCGCTCGGGAGATCGATCTCGTGCCGAAACAGTACATCAGATCGCGAAAGCAGTTCGCCAAGGTGGCCATCCTCGCGGTGACGTTTGCCCTCAGCGTTCTCGGAGGAAACGTGTCGCTGAGGTACATTCCGGTGAGCTTTAACCAAGCGTTGGGCGCGACGACGCCCTTCTTCACGGCGATATTTGCGTATGCGTTATTGAAAAAGAAGGAAAGTACGGCCACCTACATGTCGCTCGTCCCCGTGGTTGCGGGAATAACGATCGCGACTTGGGGAGAGCCGTCGTTCAACTTTATCGGCTTCGTGGCGTGTTTGGTGGGCGTGTGCTGTCGCGCCCTCAAGAGCGTGTTGCAGGGATGGCTGCTGACGCCTGTGGGAGATAAAGAAGCGGAGAAGATCTCTAATTCAAACGAGAACAAGTTGGATAGCATGAGTCTTCTGTATTACATGGCTCCGGTCGCCGTCGTCACGTTGGGTGTGTGCACGTTTATCATGGAACCGGAGGCTATTTCAGCTTTTTACGAAGCCACAGAGTTGAATCCCAACTTCATAGTCATTCTTCTGAGCAATTGCTTTATCGCCTATCTCGTGAACCTCACGAATTTCTTGGTGACGGCGCACGTCGGAGCGCTCACGCTGCAAGTATTGGGTAACGCGAAGGGCGTCGTGTGCACAGTGGTGAGCATCTTGCTCTTTCGAAATCCCATCACTTTCAGGAGCGTCGCTGGCTACACGATCACGATGATTGGGGTGTGGCTCTACTCGTCGAGCAAGCGAAGAAGCGCTCGTTTGCAAGCGTTGGTTGAAAACTCGTCCAGAAACATAGCGTAAACTACTAATCTCTGCTACATGTTAGAATTACAATTTCACGTCGTCACTCTCGCTCGCGACGACGTCCTCGACGGGCTCCGCGTTTCGCTTTTTCTCACTTCTTTTCAGCGTCTCTTCCAGCTCTTTTTGTACGCTCATGAGGTCCTCGTTCATGTCTCTCAAGGCGGCGCGCCTGGCGTCTTCGTTCTCAAACGCGCCCATCATCGCGCGCTTCAATTTCGTCGGCGCTCTATCGCGAACGACCGGGCCGAACGACTCGACGAGCACTTCTTCCACGATCTCGTACGCAGGTCTGAACGGTGGTGGTAGCGCGTCATCGATTCGTGATTTCACTCGCCGAAGCTTGGGCAATAGAGGAGGGCGTGCTTCATCGAGGGAAGCCTTGATGACTGTCAAACGCTGTCGCAACGCCTTCATGCGCTCGACTTCGTCGACTGTCGCCTCGATGCGCTCAATCTCACCTTGGATCCGTTCCAACTTCTTCGTGTCCTCTTCCACTGTGCTCGACGGTACGTTCGTCGCAGGTGTCTTCTTTCTCACGAGCAATCGAACAATTTTATCGCGAACACTCTCGCGACCATTTTTCAAATCCTTTTGTCGCGCCACGAAGCGGCGAACTGCTCGCCGTCTCTTTTGGGTACCTCCGCGAACATTTTTTAGTTCTCGCATCAGCGCAATCTCCTCCTCTCTCTTTTTGGCTAAAATTGAGATATCAATCGGTCCATCGGAGAGGATCGTGAATCTTCCCTTTGGCAACTCCTTGACATTCGTGTTGACGACGCGCTTGTCGCGATCCAGCTCGGCGTACGCCGCCGAGGCGAGTCCGCGTCGTCTCTGTGTCCAGTTGCTCTCCTCATACGTCATGACGCGCGTCGTCGGTCCAGGTAGAGATCTCATCTCTCGTAGCACGTTACGCACTTGCCGCGAGAGGTTGCCGACGGCTGGGGCGCCGCAGAAATACACCCATGGAATCCACGTCGGGATGCCAAAGACATCGGGGTGGGAGTATTCGTACAAGTGTAAGACGTTGATGAGCGAGATCTCAGCCACGGGACCGGCGACTGCGGTTAAACTGGCCATGAATAGACCCTGTGAGGTACCGTCGAAAAGGTACCACGTCAGCACACCCCACACGCAGAGAATGACGTCGATGCCGTGATAGGGGACAAATCCATTTAAAAAAGGACTTTGTGGACTTGCGAGTATTCCAGACGCCAGATACTGGAAAGCGAACGTGGAAATGCACACGTTGACCGCGAGCCACCCAGGTTTGAAACCCATGGCGGGTTTCGCCTTGCACTCGCTGATTAAATCTTTCGTTCGTCTGACGTTTGGGTCGCCTCCTTTCACGCCTCGGCGTATCTCAGCCTCTCGAAACTGACGAACCTCTCGCCGGATGCGCAAGGCATCCAGCGATGTCGTGCCGTAACCTATGATTATCGCCGCGACGCCGAACAGTGGAGGTACCCACCAACCCGTCTCCAAAACGCCCGTCTCGTTCACGAAGACGATCCTAAACGCTTCTCTCGCCGGCTCGGGAACGACGATAGAGTTGATGATGTCGCCGAACGGGGAATGCATGACCGGCGCAAAGATGACGTCGAATCGAAGTTTCAGAGGCTCGGCGTAGTGTAAAACGTCGAACCGCGAGTGCTGATGATCCAACAAAGGACCGAGGATCGCTCCCGACGCGAACATCAGAGCTATCTCATTCGCCGCAACGTATCTCTCATTCTCTTCCTCACCGGCGACGATCTCGGGAGTCATCGCAGGCGTTCTCCCCGTGACACCTCCGAGCACCTCTTCTCCTTCATCCGTCTTCACCACGCGAGACACCACGCGCGCCGCGTCCCGACTCCTCGACAGTTCATCCAACTCGCGCTCCCGTCTCGCCAGTTCGCGCGCGCGTCTGTCGTCAGCCCTGTTCGCCGCGCGCACGCACGCGTCCCGCCGCGGTCGTCGCGCGCGCGCGCGCATCGCGCATCGCGCATCGCGCGTCACCGAGGCGCACACCCGCGCGCGCGCCTCGACCGCCATCGACGTGTGACGCGTCCCAGTCGTTGGCGTTCGTTCATTCATTCATTCATTCATTCGTTCATTCATTCATTCATCGTCTCCGCAGCCACCAAAAATCACCGCGCGTCATCGGTTGGTCGGCGCTGAATCGGACGACGGACGCGCGAGGGCGATGATCGGATTCGCGATCGCGCGTGAATGATACGATAGACGCAGTATAACGTCTCGATAGACGGACGTCGCGTCGACGGACGTCCTCGCCGAGCGAGACGCGGACTCTTCTCGCGCGCGAGACGGGGACAAAGAATGGGAACTGGCGAGGGAGCGACGCGTGGATCGCCGTCGTCGGCGAAGGAGGACGACGCCGAGGCATCGCGAGGGGCGCTGGAGAAGGACTCGGTCCGCGAGTCGTGCCTGGGGAGGGTGCGAGCGCGCGGCGCGACGTTGGCGGAACGCGCGGTGGCGCTCTGCGCCAGAATCGAGGCGGATGAGAAAAGCTTGCTGGTGTTTGGCAAAGAATCTCCGGTGCGCACGGCATGCGTTCGTTTAGTGGAGAACACCAGTTTCCAAGTGTTCGTGTTCGTCGTCGTGATGTTCAACTCCGCCGTGCTCGCGATGGAGCTACCAGACCGCGCGTACGCGGCGCGAGGAGGCAGCGTTCCACTGTCGCAGAGCGGATCGTGGGCGGTTCAAGTCGTGTTTGTCGTCGTCTTTGCCTTTGAAGCGTTCGCAAAGGTGATTGCGTACGGATTTTGCGTCGGAAAAGAGTCCTATCTACATCAGCGCACCAACATTTTTGATTTCGTCGTCGTCATCGCCGCCGTTGTCGATTTGGCGAGTACGGGGTCGAGCTCAGTGAATACGTTGCGTCTTCTCAGAACCATGCAGCCGCTGAGAGCGTTGAACAAATTTAAATCAGGTAGAATGGTACTAGAGACGGTTCGTAAATCGGTTCCTTTGCTCCTAGACGTGGTGGTTTTCATGTCTTGGTTCGTCATCGTGTGCACCGTCGTGGGCATGCTTTTGTTTGGCGGCGATCTCACCTCGAGACAATACGTTGACTTAACAGCCACAAACGCGAGCGCGAAAGAGGCGTGTACGCTTCTCGTGGATGGCTACTCGATGTCGCCTTCGGCTGATCCACAGAGCCCGTTTTACCCTTCCGATGATTTCTTGTGCGCGCGCGCGCGACAAAATGAGCTGCTTCAAAACGGTAGTTTGGCATCGCCAGCGGTCGTGGGAGATACCTACTGCTGTGACTCTCGCGTGGCACCTGTGGATGGTTACGTAAATTTTGATGACTTTAGCAGAGGTGCGTTCGTTGTCTTACAGATCATGACAGTCGATGGATGGAACGAAGTCGCGTGGCCGACCGCAGTCGCGGTGGGAGGGGCGACGGCCATTCCGTATTATTGCATGGTGGTGATGATCGGTGGATTTTTTGTGTTACAGCTCTTTACATCCGTCATATGCGCGACTCTGAGCGATATCGAAGACGAGGCGGCCTCGATGAATCGGGCCACGCTGGGCGACGGTGAAATGAAGGACACGCCATCGCTCTCCGCATATTCGTTAAACTCATCGTTGCACTTGATGGAGTCTCTGAAAGCGACGCTCAGTTCTTCCTTCAGCAGGCCGAATGAAGACGACATCGCGAACGCACGAGGAATCGAAAAGCTGCGGATGAAGACTCAGTTCATCGTGACAGCAGAATGGTTTGAATTGTCGACGAACGTCGTCATAGCCGCGAATACGGTGACGATGATGGTTGCGACGGCGGATCCGGATCCGACGTTTGAAGCGTTCCGCAAAAACTCGGAATACTTTTACTTTTCGTACTTCTGCATCGAGTTCGCCATGAAGAACTTTGCGTTCGGAATGAAAGAGTACTGGTCGACCCCGTTCAACAGACTGGATGGATTCGTTGTCGTCGTCGGCGTCATCGACATGCTTGTCAACGCGATCTCGTCAGCAGGAGGCGTGAATTTGTCATTCTTACGTATACTGCGCGTCTTGCGCATACTGCGCATCGCGCGCGTGTTTCGGCACAGTCGGAGTTTTCAAAAAATACTCCGCTCCGTCATTCTTAGTTCGCAAAGGATTTGGGTGTTCCTCATCGTGTGGGTTATTTTCATCTGTATTTTCGCGATACTTGGTACACAGTTGTTTTCGGCGCTCGGCGAAATCGACGACGAACGGTTGAACTTTCGAGACTTCTGGAGTTCAGTTGTCACGCTCTTCGTCGTGAGCACGGGTGAAAACACGTTTGAAGTCGCCTGGGCGATCATGAAGGCTGCGGGCAAGCCCGCTGGATTGTACATGGTCGCCTGGTGTTTGATTACGACTTCAATCTTGGCTCTCGTTCTCGGTATTCTGATCGATAGCATCACCGAGGAGACCGAAATTGACAAAGCTCAAACTTTGCCGAAAGGACATGCGCGTCGTTTGGCCCGTTTTGTTGAATGCATGGTGAGCCAATACGGTTTCGACCCGGAGGACGTTCCGGAATGGTTCACGAAGAAAGCAGAGCTCGCTTTCGAAGAACAAGAGTCTACGCGGCGTAAATCGCGGGTGAAGTTGATAGAAACCGACGTTGTCGATAAGGGCGGCACTAAACGTGACGGTTCATCGGTTCATAGCGAAGGTTCTGCAAGTGACAGTGACGATGACAACAACGACGGTTTCGATCTCGATCGCGTTGGGTTTATGAATCCGTTTGAGCTTCGACGCCACCGCCGACAGCGCGCGGCAAAGCTTCGACGCGTTCATGAAGTAGCCGTTGTCCGCCACTGGTTGGTCACTATGGGCTACGAGAAACACACGGAGAAGTCACTAAAAGTCGCGAGAAATATGCGTCGACGCGCCGTTGAGAAAGCTCGAGAGCGACTTACGAAGGCGCACCGAGAGAATGAAGCAAGACGTCAAATGCTCATCGAGAGAATCAACAGCACGTTATCGTCGCGGCGATACGGCTCCAATGTGAGGCTGTCGTCCATTTCCATTCGGTGCATCATGACCGGAGAAGCAGACTTACAAGCTGCTCTGCCGATGACCGAAATCAAGGAGGATCTCATTCCTTACGAAGCTTTGTTTCCGCCCGTGAGTGAGGCGGATGAAGACTCGAGTTCATCGATCTTACTCGAGGATCAAGTGGCAAACGACAACCACAATCTCGTCAGGCAGTTTTATGGCATGGACACGGGAACCGACGTCGATGCGAAAAGGCTCAGAGTCCTCCAAATCGTCAAGCACCCATGGTTCGATCGAATCATTTTGTTCATCATCGCCGGGAGTTCCATACTCTTAGCGACCGAGACGGCAAGCTTTCCTGCGCCGGGTTCAAGCGCCGAGACGGTGTATCTCGTCTTAGACGTGTGTTTCAACACGTGTTTCACGATAGAAATGTGCATGAAGCTGTTCGCTTGCGGCGCGTACAGCAACTACGGGTCGTATTTGAAAAGCTGGTTTAACATCCTAGATGGATTCGTCGTGACCATGTCGTGGCTGGTGATCGTTTTGGGTGACGCCCTTCCTATTCGTTCGCTCCGAGTGGTTCGAATTTTACGACCGCTTAGAACGGTGAATCGCATCAAGGGCCTGCGAGTCGTCGTCGAAGCGATCATGTCTAGCATTCCCGCCATCTCGAGCGTGTGCACCATCGGGATTGCGATTTTGACCATGCTGAGTGTTTTAGGGATGGAACTATTCCTGGGAAGACTCTCGAGGTGCACATTGACGTCCACGACGGTGGCCACCAAGGCGGAGTGTTTGAGCGCCGGAGGAACGTGGCGAGCGGCCAAGTTTAATTTCGACAGCTTTCCGGAAGCCTTCATGACCGTGTTCATCATCGCAACAGGCGATAACTGGCAAGACATCATGTTCGAGGCGATGGATATGCGCGGGCATAATCTTCAGCCGGTGAAGAATAACGCAAAGTGGACGGTCGTTTACTTTTTCCTCAGCATACTCATCGCCTTTTTGTTATGGGCGAACCTCTTCGTGTCCGCTCTCGTCGACAACTTTACGAGAGTGTCGAATTCTAGCACTGCGGCGTCTCTAGTGACGAGCGAGCAGCGTGTGTGGCAGCAAGCCATGAATCTCGCCATCGCCCACGCCGATAACTCGTGGAGGAGACGTCCTCCGAGTGCCAGGTGGAAAGCCGTCGTTCACTCGGTGGTCTCGAAGTACGAATTCGACGCACTGTCTGTGTTCATGATTGTGTTAAATATGGTGACCGTCATGATGATTCGCGTCAACGCCCCTCCTGAAGAGGAGGCGTATCAGCTGTGGATGAACAATTTACTGGCTGTGTGGTACTGTATCGAGGCGTATTTGCTCATCGTGGCGATGAAGTGGAGAAATTACTGGAAAAATAAATGGAATAAAGTCGATTTCATCGTCGCGATCTCGGGAGCGATTACTTTAGTCGTTCCAGCCGTGTACGACTCGGGCGTCGGCGGCGTCTTTCGAATGCTCCGGTTCCTGCGGCTTTTAAAGATTGTTCAAGTCAGCAGAGGGTTGAGAACGTTGCTGGCGACGTTTATATCTTCGCTTCCAGGAGTAGTCAACGTCGCGATGCTCTCTTTGCTCTTCATGTACATCTACGCTTGTCTCGGCGTGGCGTTGTTCGGCGAACTCGCGCCGTCTTCGAGTAGTGCGGCGATGTCGACGTATTCATCTTTTGAAGATTGGCCGAAAGCTATGTTGGCGTTATTCGTTGCGTACACGGGTAATTGGCAGGGGTACTTTGCGGATGTTTACATCGATGCTCGGTGCTACGACGACGCGCCGCTTCCAGCCGGCGTGTCGTGCAAGCCACGCATCGAGTCGGTCTTCTTCTTCTTTAGTTACGTCGTGCTTGGGGTCTTCTTCCTCGGCAATCTTTTCATCGCCATCATTCTGGATAGATTTTCGTTTTGCGCGTCTGCAGAATCAGACGAGTCAGAAGATGAGTTCCCGTTGTTGTACGTGACTGTGTCTTTACAGCGAGTCACGCGTGAAATCGTGCAGAAAGTTCGACGTGCGAACCAACTCGCGCCCTCGAGGAGCGGACGGTCTTCAACAAAGGTGTCTTCACGTAGAGAAAGCGGTTCCAATACGCCCGCCGGTGGCACGGGAGCGCTCTCCGCCGTCGAAAGTCCCAGCGGTGAGTTGCTCAGCAGGGCTTCGTCTCAATCCGCGCGGCTGCCGGGTTCCCGCAGCGCCGCCGACGACATCATGGATATTTTCAATGTCGAAGCGGCGTTCGAGGGATCATCGAGCGAGAAGCAAAGCGACACCGTCGTCAACGGCGCGGCGGATCACATGACACTCGACTTCGAACAGGTCAAGGCGGCGCTACGACGCGGTCTCTCGAACAAGGGCGGATCGTTGGATGAGAAACACGTCACAGCAGCAGCCAACGAGGTGGATCGACTCGTGCGTTCGACAAGTCGATCGAGAAGCATAAGTCGACGTCGTAAAGAATCTCCTAGTAGCGGAGCATCGAATAGAGACTCGGGCGACGAAAACAGGAGCGATGACGACGAGGAAACGATTCTGGCGCTCCAACGTCAGACGATTCAGCAGCACACGCAAGCCACGCGAGGACGGCCAGTCGTGAGCAGAGCGCACAGTCAACGAGCGCGTCTGAAGGCGGCGTCGGTGCGCATGGGAAACAACGTCGTAACGTCCAGGTACGCTTCCTCCGAAAGTGAAGAAGACGTCACTCCACAGAGATTGACGCAGACACGGGCGGCGAGCGGCGGATCGTCGGTGGACGGCGACTCGGATTCTTCTGGAGATGAGAGTTTCGATTCGCGTTTATAAAAGTTGTGATTGATTTTGTTGTTGAAACAAGTGTTTTCTTCCTTTCGTCCTTCCTTGAGCGCATCAAAGCGCGTTCCTCTGCCGCGACCCCACTCCCCGACGACGACGCGCGCGGAGGGCGCCGCGAGGGACGACGTCCGAGACGACGGTCGGGATGACGGAGACGATGACGATAGACGCGGATGGCGACGACACACTCGCGCCGCACGCGCCCGCGCACGGAGAAGTGTCGAGATTGACGGCGCGGGCGAGCGCGCGCGCGCGCGAAGATGCCGTGGCGATGCTGAGCTCGGCGAGCGCGCGCGGCGCGTTCGAGACGTTCGAGGACGCGCACTCGACGTTGATGGCGTTCCACGCCTACGCCGGTCCTGAGGATCTCGCCTGGAGCGCGCGCGCGGCGACGAGAGACGACGCGGCGAGAGACGACGTTACCACTCAAACGGAAGAGTCGACGAGACTGTCGCGGGAAGCGTCGTGGACGCGAGACGTCAACGTGTTCACCGAATTGGCGGGAGAATTCATCGACTCGGTGCGCGAGAAACTCGCCGAGGCGTCGTCGACGTCTCGCGGCGTCGACATCGACGAACTCGCCGGGGCGTCCTCGTCTCGCGGCGTCGACGTCGACGAACTCGCCCTCATCGAACGTTTGGCCTCGGCGCACACGCGCGAACTCTTGAGAGCCGAAAAAGTAGAGCGTCAGATGGTGGTCGCTCGCACGGCGACGCTCGAGAGAGAGATTCGTCACTACGAAAGTCTCATTCGCCTTCGCGGAGTCGAAAAGACGCCAACCGTCGACCCGCCGCCGCCGCCGCCGTGAGCTCTACAAACCGTCAACCACGCCTCGCGGTGTCTCATAGACGTAGCATTCGACGAGCGCCCGGGGTATAGCTCTGTATAAACCTCCCCCCTCGCTCGTGCCCACGTCTTCACGCACCACGCTCTCGCGATTCACGTTGGACGCTCGAGAGAGACTTTTGTCCAGAATGTCGAGATACTTATCTTCGTATCTTTTCCGCCGCATCCGCCGCACCGCGACGCGTTCGTCGAGGATCGAGCGTCGTCACCGCGTCGTCACCGCGCGACGCTCGACGGAGGAGGGATCATCGTCTCGATCGCACGTCGCGTGGCGGTCGTCGCGCACCGCGCCGGCGCCGTCGTACGTTCGCGCCACCTTTAAGATGGTGCGCGTTTCGGCAACGACCATGGTGACGAGGCGGATGATGACGGCGCCGCGCGTTCGGGCGTCGCGCCGTGCGACGGCGACGGCGGCGGCGACGGTGACGGCGAGGACGGCGGCGACGACGAGCAAGTGCCGACCGCTTCGACTGTTATCTTCCTACGACGAAGTCGTGGATGCATTGTGTAGAGAACTCGGAACGACGAGCGCTGGAGACGTCGTGGAGTTTAGCGTGTACGTGTTCGAGCGAGGAAAGAGTTCGGAGGCCGTGATGGAGGCGATGAAACGCGCTGCGCGGCGGGGCGTGCGCATCAAGTGCGCGGTCGACGGGTCGGCGGTGAGTAAGTTCACGCGTTGGTGCGAGGGGAGCACAACGCTGACAGATGAATTGCACGAATTACAGCGCGCGCTCAATGGTTTCACTTTCACGCCGGTGACACAGGCAACGCACGCCAAGTTTATGATCGTCGAGAGGAGGCACGGCACGGGTCTTCCGTCGATCATTTTCGGTGGAGTCAACGTTGGCGATAGATTTTCGAGATGGCGCGACTTTGCGATACGGGCTGAAGGTCGCGGCGTCGTAGACGCGATGCGAGACGCACTTGCGGGTCGCGGTGGAGAAAGCGCACCGTGGAGTGACGACGCGGAGATCGCGTTTGCGACCAACCTACCGAACGGTTTCTGTCCGCTCGCGTGGACCTTTCCGCGGTATTTCGATTTTCCCGGTCGCTTCGACGTGCGACCGGCGATGACGGGTTTACTACGGGACACTCGCTACCGTGACTACACGATCGCGATGGCGTACATCGACACGGTGGGAGCGGAAATGCTCGACATTGCGCTGCGTCGAAAAAACACGAGGATGACTCTGGTCGTGCCTCGCACGCCGAACGTTTACCAGGACGCCAATCGAAAGGCGATCAAGTGGTTGGTCGAGACGAACAGAGCGCGTCGAGGAGGCGATTCGAGTAATTTAGAAGTGTATCTGTTGGAGGATATGCTGCACGCAAAGGTTTTGTACGCCGAGAGCGTTGACGCCGAAGTGCCAGACGTCGGCATGCTCGGGAGTTGCAACCTTAAGCAGCGATCCCTCGGGCAGTTCGTCGAACTGAACGCGTCCATCCGGCAGCCGGCGCTCACGATGGCGTTGAAAAGGCAATTGCGCGGTCTCGTGAACGATTCGCTGGCGCTCACGGAGCGTGATTTGAGATACATGGAACCGAAAGCAACGATCGAGGAATGGATGGGTTGAGACCATAGACGAACCGAGCGCGCGCGTGTAGAACACAGATAAAATTGTCTGAGATACTGTACACGTCTAGAGTTAGCGCCAAGAGGGATGCAAATCGGTGTGTTCGGAATCTAATCGACCCAATAATCGGCGCGAAGATTTTACGGCGGTGGGAATTTCATTCTCTGCGTCGTCCGTCGACCCTCGTTCTGATGCCTCCCTCTTCACCAACTGCGGAACTCCACCCTCATCGCCGACGTTGCGAGAGGACGCGATGAGAGATGTCAGATTATATGCATCGTCAAACTCCTTCACCTCCGCTTCGCCGCCGCGCTTCATCAGCGCCTCCCTCAAACCGATCGCCGACGCGCGCAGTCGGCGATTCTCAACTTCTAACCTCGAGTTCGATTCGCTCAAATCTATGATTACCTGGGACGCGACGCGTGGGAAAGTCATCGACGCGCGTGTCAGTCTCGTCGAGCGCAGCGTCGTCAAATCGCACGGAATGGAACACTCGCGTCTCGCGCGCACCTTATCGCGGACTTCGTCTCTCCTCGTCGGCGTCACCGCGTTCGCACCCTCGCCGCCGACGCCCGAACCCGCGCGCGCGTTTCTTCGCGTTTTCGCTGGCGTGAAATCATTCGCCGTGAGAAGAAGGAAGAACAGCACGAAAAACAAGAGGTATGAGCGCTGCGCGTTCGCCGCGCGCATTTGATCCATCGCCACCGTCATGGCGTCCGACCTGCTCGACGGGCGCCGCGACGACGACGCGCGTGGTAATGAGACGATCGCGTCACTCATTCGCGTGCGCTTCCTTCCATGACACAATGACGAAATTCGAGCCGTGCGCAAAAGGGGACAGAAGAGGTCGAGAACAAGCACCAGACCTCCTGCTGGACGATTCCTACGACGTACCGAACGATGGCCTCCTCGTCGACGCCAGGACCGGGGCGCTTCGGGACGAGCGGTCAGGCGGTCTGCAATCGCACGATGATGATGAGCTGGGAAACGACCGCGCGCGCGTCGAGCGCGCGTCCGCGATGGCGTCCACGACGGGGAGCGCGGCGCGCAGAGTGTTCGTGGACGTTGAGAAAACGGTCAACGGTACGAGCGCCCGCATCGGCACCGTGGTGATCGAATTCGTCGCGCACGAGTCGGACACGAAGACGAACGGAGCTCGAGCGCTCGATTGGTTCGAAGCTTGGTTCGAAGAGGAGAAAAACATAAAAGGTGAATCGTACGAAGGTTCGGCCGTGCGCGTGGTCGGCGGAGGAAAAATAGTCACCATCGCGTCACCGATCGCGTTCAAGAATAGCGAAAAGACGAAACGAGAGACCAACGTCGGCGAGGCGACGTCCAGGGACGTGTGGTTGCATGACGGTGAGGTAGTGATGTTTTTCGGCAGTCGCGCCTCAAAATCGAATCTTCGAATTCCGGAGAGCGCGCTGTACCTCGGGAAAGTGAGCGAAGCGTCTTTTTCCGACTTCATTGATGCCATTTCGCGCCACATGGACTGTTTCGTCGACGCTGCGGCGAGCGCGCGCGTCGGGTTGTGCGGTGAGCTTCTCGATGAGCGCGGCGCTACCGAGGAAAGAACGCTGCTGGATATGAATAGAAAGCGCGTGAGGGAAGCGCGAGCGAAGATACATGAACTGCACGAGACGGAGGACGCGACGAGAGAGCGTCTACAAAGAGAGTCCACGGACGTGAGCAGTCGCGTTCGAGACGCCGTTTCGTACGCGGAAAGGTACGAGCCGTCCAACAAAAAGGCGCGCGCGACACCTCCAGCGAAAAGTTGGGATGTCCTTTCCCTGGGGCAGGGTAGCCCCTCGGGGGAGAGCTCTTCTTCGGATGAAGAATGATGAGAGTCGCCGTCGATCGTTTTCCATGCGCTCCGCTCCACGTAACAGCATCGCAGTGTACACGTGATTTCGAAAAAAACGGTAAAATATGTAACTTTTGACCTTCGCGCGCCTCTCGCGTCGCGATGCGCGCGCCGTTAGCTGCGAGCCGCGGATATATATTTTTGCACTTCAAGACCTTTCGAACGCCTCCCGGCTCGTTGCGTTTCGTTCAGTATCGCGTCCACACCACGCGCGTCACGCATGTAATTTTTTGCAAAAATAATGAAAATGGTGATGGGGTGATTTTCAAGGTTTTTGTGTTGT
>Ga0208410_1000138_pt1 | contig 44985 bp, 41 predicted proteins | sample ETN02SmetaG_3_FD_185787 | JGI IMG/M metagenome (GOLD analysis project Ga0208410, IMG submission 185787) | Marine microbial and viral communities from oxygen minimum zone, Eastern Pacific Ocean - ETNP2014F10-02SV257 (SPAdes) (version 2) | ecosystem: Environmental > Aquatic > Marine > Oceanic ... | reverse complement strand
AGAATTACATGCCTCGGGTCTCATCATTGGGCAGTCCGAACTGATCAATCGCATGTTAATTGCGATACTTTGTGATGGCCATCTCCTGGTTGAGGGAGCTCCGGGCCTTGCTAAAACCAGAGCGATAAAGGTAATCTCAGATAGCATAGAAGGAACATTCAATCGCATACAATTTACACCAGATCTTCTTCCTGCGGATTTAACAGGTACTGAAGTGTATCGTCCTCAAGAAGGTAAATTTGAATTTAGAGAGGGCCCTCTTTTTCATAATCTCATCTTAGCTGATGAAATCAATAGAGCTCCCGCAAAGGTTCAGTCCGCACTTCTTGAGGCAATGGAAGAGAGGCAGATTTCAGTTGGTGATAAAAGTTATAAACTTTCAAAATTATTTTTAGTCATGGCGACACAAAATCCTATTGAACAGGAAGGAACTTATCCTCTGCCAGAGGCGCAATTGGATCGTTTTTTGTTGCATGTTGAAATTGGTTATCCAACGGTTGAGGATGAGAGAAAAATATTATCTCTAAATAGAGATGAAGCAAGAGACTCTAAAAATGAATCCTTTATTCCAGAAAACCTTCTGTCTGAAATCGCCATTTTGGAGGCAAGAGAAGCAATACTAAATTTGCATCTTTCAGATGATCTTGAGAAATACATTGTAGATATTGTTACATCAACCCGTGATCCGGGTAAGATTGATTCACAACTTGATGGACAGGTGCTTTATGGCGCAAGTCCGAGGGCATGTATGGGGATTGACAGAGCGGCAAGAGCATATGCATGGCTGAAAGGTAAGGACTATGTTGGTCCAGAGGATATTCAGGAAGTTACTTACGATGTTCTGCGCCATCGATTGGTTCTAAGTTTTGAAGCTGAGGCTGAGGGTGTGACTCCGAATAAAATTATTGAAGGCATACTGAATGGAGTTGGTGTTCCGTAATTTATTTTAAATATGATAGAGAAAGATAAATACCTGGCTGCATCGCCAGTAAAAGTTGATCAGAAAGAACTAATTTCACTTAGCGGCATTGGTAAAATGATACAACTAGATCCATCTTCAATAAGATCACTTCAAGCGGGGTCATATGTTTCTCAATACAAAGGCCGAGGCATGGAATTTGATGAATCTAGGCCATACCATCCTGGGGATGATCCCAGAAATATTGATTGGCGTGTCACAGCCAGAAGCAGTCAGGCTTATACAAAGTTATTTCGTGAAGAGAGAGAAAGACCAGTCTATATTGTGACAGATCTAAGAAGCAATATGCATTTTGCTACGCGGGGCTCCTTTAAGTCTGTGATCGCAAGCTATTTAGCGGGTGCAATCTCATGGGCAGCACATCACAGAGGCGATAGATTAGGAGGAATAATTTTTGGCGATAAGTATTGCGAAGAGATTAAACCTAAACTCGGTCGACAAGCTGCTCTTCGCTACACACACAAAGTCTGCACTCATCCTGATTGGAATATTACAGAGACAGAAGATGCAACTATGGCTGACAGGGCATTCAATGGTGCGGCGACATCATTGAGAAAATTTGTAAGACCAGGAAGCTTAGTTGTTGTGATAAGTGATTTTAATGGGTTATCTCGTATTAGTAGGTCCTATCTTGCAAGAATATCAAGATACAGCGATATGTTGTCAATTGTTATTAATGATCCAATTGAAGAGTCTCCTCCGCCAGCAGGAAGATATAGATTGGTTTCTTCCCAAAAAGATATTTCAATAGATACTTATTCAGAATATGCAAGAGAGCAATATGCTGCTAATTTTGCAGAGAAAAAAAGATCTCTTTTTAACTTTTTTAAGTTATACAGCATCGCACAAATACGCATATCTACTTCAGATGATCCTATAGATATTCTTAAGCAAAATTTGAGCAAGAACAGGGCAAATTAAGGTAATGAATCCGCAATCGATAGAACTAAGAGATATACGATATCCTTCTGAAATCGATTGGTGGCCGATGGCACCTGGATGGTGGATTGTCATTATTTTAATAGTAACTTTATTATTTATGGTTATTTTTAAGCTCTATCAGAAATACAATGAAAATAGAGCAAGAAGAGCAGCTTTGTCATGGTTAAAAAACATTCAAAATGACAACATCATTCGCTCTGACACTAAAGAATTAACAAAAACCTTATCAACTTTGTTAAGAAGAACAATGCTTGCATATGTACCGAGAAATGAGGTTGCGAATTTAGTAGGAGACAGATGGCTGGATTTCTTAGATCAAGGTCTTGATGAAAATTATTTTTCGCAAGGTGAGGGAAGGTGCTTGATTACCACGCCATATGAGGACAGTAAGTCAGATGAAAATATTGACGTAGAAAAACTTTTAGATATTGTCAGAATGAGAATTATGCTGCCTATCAAAAAAGAGGGTAACTAAAATGTGGACTCTTGCTTGGCCATGGATGTTGCTTGCGCTGCCATTACCTTTCCTGGTAAGAAGATTATTACCTGCAGAAAAAAACACGAACGAATCCGGTCTAATAGTTCCAAATTTTTCAATATTTTCTGTATTAGTTAATAGGCCATCCGCGGAGCAATACAAAAACTGGCGTCTCTGGGTCGGATTAATTGCTTGGTTTTTTCTCGTTCTAGCAAGTGCCAGACCAGAATTTATAGGAGATGAAATTGAAATACCAATATCAGGGCGAAATTTAATGCTTGCTGTTGATTTATCTGGAAGCATGGATGCAAAAGATTTTGAGCTTGCCGGAAGAAGAGTGGACCGGCTCTCCGCAACCAAAGCGGTTGCCAGTGATTTCATTGCCAGAAGAATAGGGGATCGAATTGGGCTTATTTTATTTGGAGAGCAAGCCTATCTTCAAGTTCCTCTTACTCTAGATAGGGAAACAGTCAGAACTTTACTGATGGAATCATTCATCGGACTGGCAGGTGAGAAGACAGCAATTGGTGATGCAATCACCCTCGCTGTCAAAAGAATTCATGACCAAAAGAGTGAAGGTTCCAATCATGTACTTGTTTTATTGACAGATGGAGCCAATACTGCTGGTGCAATACAACCCCTAAAAGCAGCTGAATTAGCAAGAGAAATAGGCCTTAAGATATACACAATAGGCATAGGTGCGGACCAAATGGTTGTTTCATCAATTACTGGTGGCTTAAGACGCATCAATCCCTCTGCTGACTTGGATGAGAAAACGCTGACAAAAATAGCCGAAATGACAGGAGGTAGATATTTTAGAGCTAGAGATACAATTTCTCTACAAGAGATATATAGATTGCTAGATAATATTGAGCCAGTTCCTGAAGCTGAATCAGGATTCAGGCCAATTCAATCACTCTATTACTGGCCCCTTGGAGCCGCTCTAATCATTTCTGTTTTTTTAGTGATTATGAACGTTATTGAGAATGGTGGTTTGAGTTATATAAGAGAGAGAAAAGAGTCATGATTGAAACGGAGTTCCACTTTCTCAGGGCAGGGTGGATAGTGTTAATACCCATAGCAATTCTTCTTATTTTTTTCCTTAAGAGAAGGATGCTTACAATCGGAAATTGGGAGAAGTTGATTGATAAGAGACTGTTACCTTATGTTATGTCCAGAAGGCAGCTGTCTGATAATCAATACAAGTGGTGGCTTATCTCATTAATTTCAGTGCTATCAATAATTGCATTAGCAGGTCCAACTTGGGAGAGAATAGAGCAACCATCATTCAGGACAGATCAGTCTCTTGTAATTGCTCTGGATCTATCAAGATCAATGAACGCTCAAGATATTACTCCTAATCGGCTGACAAGAGCAAAGTTAAAAATATTAGATATTTTAGAAAGGCGGCAAGGTGCGCAAGTCGCATTAATTGTATATTCAGCAAATGCCTTTACGGTAACTCCACTGACTTCAGATACAGATACAATTATTGCATTAATCAATAGTATTGATACGAGTATAATGCCAAGCAGAGGAAGCTACCCTGCTCTGGCAATTGATAAAGGTTTGCAACTATTGAATCAAGCAAGCGTATCTAACGGAGAGATAATTCTCGTAACTGATGGAGGAATTACCTCTGATTCTTTTTCCTCTGCACAAAAGCTTCGGGATGAGGGTTACAGGCTTTCTGCTCTGGGTATTGGATCAATGAATGGCGCCCCAATTCCAAAAGAAACTGGTGGTTTCATAACAGATAGTACCGGTCAAATTACCATATCCCGTCTAGAGGTTGATGATTTGAAAGATTTAGTAGAAATCGGAGGTGGAAGCTACACAAGTATTACATCAAATGATCAAGATATTGATACATTATTATCAGAAGTATACTCAGCAGTTAGGGAGAGTGATGATTCTGTTACTACTGACCGATGGAAAGAATTTGGCCCGTGGTTACTGTTAATCGTAGTCCCTTTCGGGTCATTACTATTTAGAAAGGGTTGGGTATTCGTATTTTTACTTACCATAATGCCGATAGACAATTCAGTTTATGCTCTTGATTGGAATGATTTATGGAAAACAAGAGACCAACAAGCAAAAGAAGCCATGGAGAGTGGAGATTATGATAAAGCTATTGAATTATTTGAAGACTCTGAATGGCTGGCAGCCGCACATTATAAGGCCGGTAATTATCGTCAAAGTGCTAATGGATATAATAACAACAGTAATATTGATCACTTATACAACCATGCAAACTCACTCGCAAAGATTGGGCAATTTGAAGAGGCAATTGAAAACTATGAAAAAGTTATTGCAGAGGAACCAAATGCAGAGGATGCACTTTACAATCTCAATCTATTAAAAGATCTTCTTAGCGAAAATCAATCCTCAGAAGAAAATAATGATAATGGTCAATCCTCAGAAGAGGCTTCAACGGGCGAACAAAGCCAACAACAGAACGGTGATGAATCAGAACAATCTGATAATGAAGGTAACTCGAAAACAGGAGATTCGGACGACGAATCTGATGCAAATCCAAATCAGAAATTATCTAACGAAGAAGACATAGAGGCTATTGAAAAAGAATTAGAGAGGGCGGCAGAAGAAAATTCCAATCAAGAGCCACAGCAGGAAGATAATAATGAATCTGGCATTGAGGGCAGGATGGCACAAGAACAGCAACAAGCAATGGAGCAATGGCTCAGAAGAATCCCAGATGATCCAGGTGGATTACTTAGACGAAAATTTCGATATCAATATCAGCGACAGGGTATTGATCAAGATGGAAATCAGATTTGGCCTAATGAAGGAGCTCAGCCTTGGTAGAGAAAATCAAAGTAAGATCTTTCAGCATATTAAGATCGATTTCCAGGATCCTAAGTGGAGCATTCATTCTCATCTTAATTAATTTAAACGTAACATGGGCGGATGTTACCGCGTCAGTTGATCGAAATAACATCGAACTGAATGAAAGTTTTACTCTCAAGATAATTGTAGATTCTTTGATCGATGAGGAGCCAGATGCTTCAGCTTTAGAAAAAGATTTCATAATAAGCTCTCGCAGTCAGTTAAGTAATACCACCATAATCAATGGTGCAATATCAAGAAGCAGAACCTGGTCTTATACGTTGACGGCAAAAAGAGCGGGTGATTTTATTATTCCATCAGTAATTGTTGGATCTGAGAAGAGTCAACCACTAGATATATCAATACTTCCGCAGACTGAATCAATTCTTGGAAAAGCCGATATTTTTATCTCCGCGGAGGTTGATTCAGATGAAGGCTATGTGCAGGCTCAAAATATTTTTCGTATAAAAATTTATAGAAATGTTCAAACACGACAGCCAAGGCTTTATGAGCCAGAGATTACTGGTGCAGAAACAATCATAGAAACTGTGGGAGATGACAGGAACTATGAGTCAGTGATTGATGGGAAAATATACAATGTGATCGAGAGAGTATACGCATTATTTCCTCAAGAAAGCGGTTTAATAGAAATATCGCCAGTTCGATTTGAGGCAAGAATATTAAAAAACGGATCCATCACAGGAAAAAAAATATATCAGTCAGACAGCATTAATATAGATGTATTGCCAATCCCATCTCCACCTAGCGGTTATCCATCGGCTGATTGGCTTCCCGCTAAAGAGCTTGAAATCATTGAAGAGTGGTCGAGAGATCTATCTAACCTGAAATCAGGTGAGCCAATTACTAGACAACTTACTATTACAGCTAAAGGTCAGCTCTCAACTCAATTACCTCTTATTAATTATGATAATGAGGGCCTGAAAATATATCCTGATAAACCCAAATTAGTTGACTTTGTCAGCGCCGATGACTTGGTGGCGTCAAGGATTGACCAATATGCAATCATTAGCTCTGAATCAGGTGAAATAGATATGGAAAAAATCGAAATACCTTGGTGGGATATTGATGAAAATAAGTGGAAGATTGCATCAGTGCCTGAAAGAACTATCAATATATCTCCATCAACTGATGACCTAGTTGAAGATAATTTGCAAACCAATTCATCTAAACCAGAAGCTGAATCATTGCCTAACAATAATGACTTTTGGAGATATATTAGTGGATTTTTAGGGATACTTTGGGTGTTTACAATTCTTATATGGTTTTTTTCAAAACCAAAGTTAAAAAGAGAAAAAATAAAAAGTGATAAGCCTGTCTACAAGAAAAGCAACCATTTATTAAAGAAGGCCAGGAAAGCTGCTTTGAATGGAGAAAATATTGAGTTTAATAAATTGATATTAGAATGGGGAAAGATACAGTGGCCTCAGATGGTTCCACTTAGTCTTCTCAAAATTTCGAATCTAGTTGAGGAACCATTTGCAGAAGAATTAAAGAAATTCGATAGAGCAACCTACGGCCCAGACAAAAATTTCAAATGGAATGGTAAGAAAATGGCCAAATCATTGAATAAAATCTCTGTGATCAAGAAAGACAAATCGGAGAAAAATAAACATTCCTTGCCACCATTACTGCCAAACTAAAAGATGAGAATAAAAGAATTATGAGTAGAAATCGGGCTATAACAATCGATCTTGATGACACTTTATGGGATTGTCATCCAGTTATACGTGAGGCTGAAAGTAAATTATGGGAGTGGCTTGAAACGAATTATCCAAAAATATCAGATAATTATACCCAAGAAATGGTTGCTGATCTTCGAAAGAAAGTAGTGAAAGATTATCCCAAAAAGTCGCATGACTATAAATTTTTAAGGAGGTCTGTGCTCAGAACAATTTTTTTAACTTCTGGCTACGATCAGAAATTTGCGGAAGACGCTTTTGATTTTTTTGATATGCATAGAAATAATGTAACCCTGTTTGAAGGTGCAATCGAAACATTAGAGATGCTATCCACTAATTTCAGAGTAATTGCGTTGACTAATGGAAATGCAGATTTAGTGAAGATTGGTATAAACCACCTCTTCTTTGATGTAATTTATGCAGCAGATTTTGGTTATGCAAAACCTGATATTAAAATTTTTAATGAAGCAATAAGACGATCAGGTGCTAATAAAAAAGATATCTATCACGTAGGAGATCATCCAGTTAATGACATCGTTGGAGCACAAAAAGCAGGCTTACGGACAATTTGGATGAATCCAACGGGAATTTCATGGCCCGAAAACTCTAAAGAACCCGATTATACCATTGAGAAAATAACCTCACTGCAGGACATTCTTATGGGTTGATCAGAGCAGTCATTCCACAATCGAGGATATTACTACGTCAATTCGACGATTTTTCTGGCGACCCAAGGCAGTTTCATTATTAGCAATTGGTCTTGTCTCTCCATAGCCTGTAGCGATAATTCTGTAATTTGGTATCAACATTGCATTAATCATGTACTGCTTGATTGAGTCCGCTCTCTCTTGTGAGAGATTCTGATTGAACTGGTCATCACCTTGAGAATCAGTATGGCCTTCAATAATAATTTCACTCTTAGGATAAACATCAATTGCTTTTTCTACTTTTGTTAATAATGGGATATTTTTTGTCATTATTTTTGATTCATTACTCTCAAATGTAAGACCTATTAGACGAAGTATTACGTTGTTATTTTCTCTGAGAACTCTGGCTTCTTCTGGTAAAAATATCTTCTCTACTCGTTCATACTGTTCCTTAATTCTTGCTTGAGCTTCGATTCTCTGGATTAATGACTCTCTCTCTTCACTAACACCGCCAAGCATTTTATCCAGATTTCTTATTTCTTCTTCCATATCAGAGATTTGAATGAGATTGTCTCTTTGATCTTGCTCAAGATAGCTTTTATCTTTTCTTAAGGTATCGATATATAGAGACAGGCTATCTGTCAGGGCTTTATATCCATTAGTCATTAGTGGATAGATATCTGCAGAATTTGCAATTTTCTCCAAGTTTTTTTCTGACTGAATTATTAATTGTTCGATAGTGAATCGATCTTTATCAATACTTTGAATGAGCTTCGTTAAAAAAATCGCATGATTACTTCTCTCAATCGATTTTTCAGCACTATCTCTTGCTGATTGATTGTCGTATCGGCTTTTTTCAAGTTCAGATTCAGCTTTTCTAAGGTAATCTCTGGCTTGGGATAATGTAATTGGAGCAAAACGATCTGCTTTTTCCTTTTGTGCAGAATATATATTCAGTCTGGCCTCATTGAGATACATATCCTTAATCACAAGTAGCTCAATTCCTGAAAACTCTGTAGATATCTCTCGATTCAGTTCCTCAGCTTTTTTTATGTCATATTTTTCCATGGCTTTGATTGCATTTAAAAATTTTCTCTCAGCTTTATCCCAGTTTTTTGAATATTTAATATGACCATCTACCGCGAGTGCATTTCGTCTATTTTTTATAGTCTCTTTTAGAGTGATATTCGCTGAATTTGCTATATCAGTAGCAGATCTGTATAAGTCCTCTGCTTTGCTTGCGTTTTCACATCTATATCTGATTGATCTCGATTGAGATTGAGATTTTTCTTGTGCATTCAAAGCCTTTTGATACGTTCGACTGGCTAAGATTTTTGCGCTGACGTTTGTTGCTTCTCTGGCTGCATCTTCCATCTCTTTGAGACAATTCTCTAAAGAGTATTCCTGAGAATTCGCACTGGCAAAAAAAGTGAATACAACCAACAGAAATATACATTTTTTTATTTTCACGATCTTAATTGATTCATCTATTTTAGTTCATTAATGAAAAACATATATAATATGGTTTTTAAGAATACAACTTTATATATTTTTATCTAGTTTTAAATGAGTAACGTTCAAAAATTTCAGGGTATCCCAATAATTTTATCAGGTGAGAAATATCTTACTTCTGAAGGTTTTTTTGCAATTAAAAATGGGGTCAAGCGAAAAAAAAATATTCATAAGCATGAAAGAGATAAAAACTCTAAACCAAGCTGGCTTAAAGCAAAACTCCCCACGGGTGAGACATATCAAAATGTGAAATCAATTGTGGAAAGCAATAGTCTTAGTACCGTTTGTGAAGAATCTCATTGTCCAAATATTGGAGAATGCTGGAATAATGGAACTGCCACCATAATGATCATGGGATCTGTTTGTACACGAGCATGTAAATTTTGTGCCGTTGATACCGGAAATCCAAAAGGTTATCTGGATCCAAATGAGCCATCATATTCAGCAAACGCAGTGAAATTAATGGATTTAGATTATGTTGTCATAACCTCTGTGGACAGAGATGATCTCAGTGATGGAGGGGCAAACCATTATGCTCAATGTATAAGAGAAATAAAAAAGATCAATCCATCAACAGCTGTTGAAGCGCTTACACCAGATTTTAATGCAAAATTAGACGATATAAAAAAAGTTGCCACTTCAGGTTTGGATGTATTTGCTCAAAATATGGAAACTGTAAAGAGATTGACTAAAAAAGTAAGAGACCCAAGAGCTGGGTACCAAAAAACCCTCGATGTATTGAATGCAGTTAAAGGAATATCGCCATCTGTTCTCACAAAATCAAGCATAATGTTGGGTTTAGGTGAAACAGAAACAGAGGTAATCACTGCAATGAAAGACTTGAAAAAGAGCCAAGTGGACATACTGACTCTGGGTCAGTATCTTTCTCCAACTAGATATCACTTACCCGTTGAGAGATTTGTTCATCCTAGCGAATTTGAATTCTTCCGTGATCAAGGGCTTAAAATGGGTTTTACGGAAGTGGTTTCTGGGCCGCTGGTTAGATCGAGTTACAGAGCAGATAAGGTATTTAATCAAAACAATGTTGGTATACATCTAAATGCGATATAAACTAAATGAAAAATAAAGGCCAAATATGTTAGAAATTTTTTTAGAGTACGGATTATTTTTACTTAAAGTAATAACTGTTTTGATATCAGTTATAGTTCTAATATCTTTTGTTGCTGCCTCAAAGAAAAGTAATACCTCGGAGGGTCTTGAGATTGAAAATCTTAATGAGAAGTATAAAGGATTATCAGACAGTCTGAATAAGGCTGTCATGGAAAAGGATGAATGGAAGAAAAAACAGAAGTCAGAAAAAGCCATTGCTAAAAAAAATAAAAAGAAAAAAACAAGAAAGCCAAAAGCGTATATCTTGGATTTCATTGGTGATATTAAGGCGTCTGCAGTTCCTTCTCTTAGGGAAGAGGTCACTGCCATTCTTGATATTGCAAAACGAAATGATCAAATAGTTTTACGTCTTGATAATCATGGAGGTGTAGTTCATGAGCACGGCCTTGCCGCTTCTCAGCTAGCGAGAATAAGGCAAAAAAAAATTCATTTAACGGTCGTTGTTGATAAAGTAGCTGCGAGTGGAGGCTATCTTATGGCTTCAGTTGCAAATAAAATTTATGCTGCTCCATTTGCTATTCTTGGTTCGATTGGCGTCATTGCACAGCTTCCAAATTTTAACCGTTTGCTGGATAATTATGGTGTTGATTTTGAGCAAATTACAGCTGGTCAGTACAAAAGAAACGTTACGATGTTTGGTAAAAATACTGATGAAGATAGAGAGAAATTAAAAGATCAGCTCGAAGAAATCCATGAACTTTTCAAGTCTTCCGTAAATGAATATCGCCCACAATTAGATCTTGAGAGAGTTGCTACCGGAGAACACTGGTACGGCTCAAAGGCATTAGAATTAGGACTGATTGATGAAATTAAAACCAGCGATGAGCTGTTAATAGAGATGGCTAAGAAATATGAAATATTCAGTGTGAAGCTTAAGGTTAAAAAGCCATTAAAGAAAAGATTATTGTCTAACATTGATAGTCTTCTTGAAAAAGTTGATGATATTAGATGGAAAAAAAGATTTGAAACAAAATGAACTCATCATGCGCCTTAATGGATTGATTTGGAGGAGCGAAATGAATCACAAACGAATACTACATTTTTTAATACTAACAATTAGCTGTATCCTTCTAATTTCTTGCAGCTCTTCGCCAACAGGAAGAACTCAGATGATTCTCAAATCAGAAGTCGCTCTCGAGCAGGAGGGAGCACGTCAATTCAGAAAATTAAGAGAATCTCTTCCACTTGTTCGAGACCCAGTCATAATCGATTATGTAGCTTGCGTTACCAATGCGATCGTTGATGTAGTTGAGGGAGATTCTGCTAATCTCTATTGGGAGCTTGCCGTTGTGGATCAGCCAGATGTGAATGCTTATGTTTTACCTGGTGGGAAGATAGTTGTTAATACTGGAATATTGACTATGGCAACCAACCAAGATCAACTTGCAGCAGTGATTGGTCATGAGGTCGCGCACGTTACGGCAAGACATGCCAATGAGAGGGCATCAAGAGCTGCAATAACTGGTGTAGGTGTTGATATTGCAGCAATTATTCTTGGTGGTGGCTACCGAAACCAGACGCAAGGTGCAAGAGAAGCGCTCTCTACTGGAGCAGTTCTAGGGTTATTAAATCCATTCAGTCGTTTACAAGAGTCAGAAGCCGATATCATTGGAATTGAATACATGGCAAAGGCAGGTTTTGATCCTCGAGAAAGTGTGGAATTATGGAAAAAGATGAACGCAAAAAACTCATCCAAAATACCAGAATATCTATCTACCCATCCCTCTGGTGAGACCAGAATAGACGATCTAATTGCTCAGTACCCATCCAGCCTTGAATATTATAATAATGCAAAATCAGATGGACTGCGTCCAAGTTGTGACCCATAAAAAGATCAAACAACTGCGAAGGGATAAATTCAGGTGAAACAATACATAGTATTTTCTCATGGACAAGAGAGTGGCCCATGGGGCACTAAAATTTCATCAATGTCAATGATTGCAGAAAAAATGCAATGTAAGGTTATCAGCGTGGATTATAGAGGTATTATCGACCCTGAAGATAGGATAAATAAATTGATTCAAGAATGCTCTTCAATATCTGATCCAATTATACTGGTTGGTTCAAGCATGGGGGGGTTTGTTGCAACTGTGGCTGCCAGTCAAATTGAAACAATGGGTTTGTTTGTTTTGGCTCCAGCATTCTTCATGGATGAATTTGATAATTCACTAATTAAACCAGTTTCAGTTCCAATTGAAATTATTCATGGCTGGAACGATGATGTTGTGCCTGTTGAGAATAGTATAAGATTTGCTGAATCCAGTAAGGCTAATCTGCATATACTAAACAGCGATCATGGGTTAACAGATAATTTGGATAATATAAATTGTATTTTTGAGAATTTCATTGAAAGATGCAGTGCCAATAGGAAGTTATAAAATATAATCACGCCTGATTATGCAAAATGTATCCATTTCGTCATTTTATCATTTTATCGAGATTCAAAACGTTGAAGATATACGCGATGCTTTACTCGATTTTTGTGTCAATTCGAATTTATTGGGAACAATTCTTGTTTCAAATGAGGGGTTTAATGGGACAATTACTGGCGAAAAGTTAGACATACTTAGGGCATTTAGCTTCCTTGAAGATCGATTAGAACTAAATCTCTCAATCAGTAATAAAGCGAGATGGAATGTAACAAAAAGTCCTCCATTCAGAAGGATGCGCGTAAAAATAAAAAAAGAGATTGTCGCTCTTGGGAGAGAGGATTTAAGACCCTTCAGTAAGGCTGGAAAATCAATTGAACCAAAAGACTGGAACGAACTTATCAAGAACCCAGAGGTGACTATCATTGATACTCGTAATAAATATGAAATTGATATAGGTTCTTTTCCAAATGCAATAAATCCAGGAACAGACTCCTTTAGAGAATTTCCCAGCTTCGTTGATGAGCTTAATGAAATTGATAAGAAAAAACCGGTAGCAATGTTTTGCACTGGCGGAATTCGTTGTGAAAAGGCAGCTGCATATATGTTAGAAATCGGCTATGAGGATGTTAGTCAACTTAATGGAGGAATTTTAAATTATCTAGAAAACATTGAGACTGAAGAAAACCTTTGGGAAGGCGAATGTTTTGTTTTTGATGACAGAGTTGCGGTGGACAGTGAATTAAAAGATGGAAATTATATTCAATGTCATGCATGTAGAAATCCACTGTCAATTAATGAAACAGAATCTGAAATGTATACTGAAGGGGTATCGTGTCCCAAATGCATCAATAAAATTTCAAATGAAAAAATAGAGGGATTAAGAGAAAGGCAGAAGCAAATTGATTTGGCAAAAAAGAGAGGCGAAGACCATATTGGAAAAGTTATGAAGTAGAATGTATTTAATTTTCAATCAGGCATCTAAATCAGGAATAAGAGAGCTTTCTATAGATGAAATCATGTCCTTGAGAAGCAATCTTCTTATTTTAAGTCTTCTGAGATTGAGTTGGTCGGTTTCAGGGTTCGAGGATATTGAATCAATTTCAGCATTTAACTTCTGATGTTTAACGCGAAGTTCTTTCAGTCTTGCCAGTTTATCAAAGGATTCTTTATCTACCTTATCGGACATTATTTATTTGCGCCATTCCTCTGTCTGATCGTTAATAATATTGTTGCATAAATTTTCTCGAATATGTGAATTTATATTTTCTCGGTAATTGAATTCTCATAATCGCTTATTATTTTAGATATAAGATTCGATCCAACTGCATAAAATTGTGAATTTAAAATGCTTTCTTTTTTGTTATAAAGCAATCGATCTAGATTTCTATTTATCACTTTACCTCCAGCTTGCTCCACAACTGCTTGCGCTGCAGCTGTATCCCATTCTGAGGTTGGGCCAAATCGAGGATAGAGGTCAGCTTTACCTTCTGCAATCATGCAAAATTTCAATGAACTTCCTACAGATAAAAACTCATGTTCTCCGACAAAATTCAGAAATTTAGCCAAACTATCTCCACGATGAGATCTGCTACCAATTACTTTTAAGGGGGTATTTAATTTTTTATTTATAGAGATATTTTTTATCTCATTCATCGCATTAATTTTTATCGCTCCGCCCATTCCTCCAAGCCCTGCCCCATAATTCTTACAGCCAATATATGTTTCAGATTTGACTGGAACATGAACAACACCAAGAACAGGTATGTTATTATCGATTAATGCAATATTTACGGTGAATTCTCCATTTTTGTTGATAAATTCTCTGGTCCCATCAAGAGGATCAATTAACCAATATCGCCTCCTGCTTTTTCTTGACGAGAAACTTTCTAACTTTTTTTCCTCTGAAATAATAGGCATATCCGGTGTAATAGATTTTAATCCTGATACGATGATGTTATGTGATTGAAGGTCCGCTTCAGTCAGAGGTGTTGAATCTTTTTTTTCATCAATTTCGAATTCAGTATCATATATCTTTAGGATTGATTCTCCTGCACGAACGGACAATTCAATGATAGGTTTTACAAGATTGATTAAATTCATTCTTCACAATTCAGAGGAATAATCATTCATAATAACTAAATTAAAGGATTAATAAAAATTACTGTATGAACAAAACAAGAAATAAGATTCTAAATCAATGTGAAACTCTTATGCTCGATATGGATGGGACGGTATTGGATTTGTCTTACGACAGTCATATTTGGCTCAAAATCATCCCAGAAAAATTAGCCGAAAAGAGGGATATTCCTATTACTTCTGCCATTTCTTTTATGAATGAGCATGTCACTAGAATGAAAAATACACTTGAATGGTACTGCATAGACAATTGGAGTAAATTATTAGATATTGATGTACTAGAGATCCATAGAACTGAGAAAGAAAGAATAAGATATCTTCCAGGCGCTAAATCTTTTCTTCAGGAGATATCTAATACCTCAATCAGAGTCATACTAGTCTCTAACTCTCACAGAGATACACTAAATCTGAAGTTAAAAGAAACTGATCTAGGCGATTATTTCGAAGCTATATATCTCTCGCATGATTTTGTCTACCCAAAAGAAAATCCTTTGTTTTGGAAGGAATTAATGACAAAAGAATCATTTAAAAAAAATAAAACTGTCTTTGTGGACGACAATCAATCTGTTCTTGAATCAGCGTCTATTTTCGGAATTAAGTCTTTAATTCAAATCTTAAATCCTGATTCTCAGCAACCTGGATTAAAATCATCCGATTTTTTTGGAGTCGAAAATCTGTCTTGTCTTCTGGTTTAAACTAATGATGACAGAATCAAAACAGGAATATTTATTTGTCTGGATGATTTACATCTGGAAGTGACTCAGGTTTGTAGTTTGCAACAGGAACTTTCATTTTAATGTAATTCTCAATATCAGGAAGTGACATAGCGTATGTTTCGCAGCCAAAACTAATAGCATTACCTTTTGTTCCTGCTCTAGCAGTTCTGCCTATTCTATGGACATAGTCTTCAGGATCCTGTGGAAGATCATAGTTTATTACACATTTGATATCTGGAATATGGAGACCTCTGGAAGCAACATCTGTAGCAATAAGCACATTTAATTTTCCTTTTTCAAAATGATCTAACATTCTTATTCGTTTGTTTTGAGGTACATCCCCGGAGATCCCCTTAGCATTGATTTCATTATTATTTAGATAATTATCGAGCCTTTCTACTTCTTTCTTTGTATTTGCGAAAACCATAATCTTATTGTTTTTCATCTCTTTTATAAGACCGACAAGGAGAGGTATTTTTTCTTGATTGGCAGGAAAGAAAATTGCTTGCCTAATTTTATCAGCGGTAATTTTGTCAGCATCAATTTTAATGAGCTCAGGATTGTTCATATGCTCATAAGCCAACTCCATCACTCGATGTGATAATGTTGCTGAGAAGAGCATGCTTAACCTCTTGTCTGGTTTTGGAAGACGTCTAAGCAGATAGCGGATATCTCTTATGAAACCAAGATCAAACATTCTATCAGCTTCATCCAGAACAAGTACTTCAACCTTATTCAAACTAAATATTTTATTTTTATAGTAGTCGATGACTCTTCCAGGGGTTCCTATAAGTACATCTATTCCTTTTGTAATTTTTGATGATTGCTTTTCATAGTCTGTTCCACCAAATGCTAGTCCTATTTTCAGTTTTGTGTATTTGCCAATCTCTTCCGCATCTTTCGCTATTTGAATTGCGAGTTCTCTTGTGGGAGCTAGTATGAATATTTTTGGTTGTTTTTTTCTTTCATTGGTTTTGTGACTCTTAAGAACACGCTCAATGGCTGCAATCAAAAAAGCGGCTGTTTTTCCCGTTCCTGTTTGTGCTTGCCCGGCGACATCATTTCCATCCAAAGCGATCGGTAGTGATTCTGATTGAATAGGTGTACAGAATTCAAAATTAAGATTTTTTAGACCTTTAATGATTGATGCATCAATATTCAATGATGTGAATCTGGTATTAGAGAGATGACTGTTTTCCATTTTTTTTAAAATTTACCTAAAAATACTTGCAAAATCTTTCACAAAAGAGTCAAATTGAAGATGTAAAGAGTCAACTTTCGTTGCATCAGACAGAATTTAACACCCAAAATCAAAAGAAGTGACTATATAACTTCAACATATTGCCTGATTGAAAACCTATCGTCACTTTATTTTTCATAGCTTGAAGCAACATACTTGCATATAAAATTAATAACAGTATAAATTTTGGAGGAAATAATTAGTGGGTAAAAATATCATTGAAGTTAGTGACGACAATTTTCAAGAAAAAGTAATTGATTCAGAGATGCCAGTTCTATTAGATTTCTGGGCTGAATGGTGTGGTCCTTGCAAGATGATAGCACCACTTCTTGATGAAATTTCAGAAGAATATTCTGATAGACTATTAATTGGAAAGATAAATATTGATCACAATCAAGCCGCTCCACAAAAATATGCTGTTAGAAGTATACCTACCTTAATGCTGTTTAAAAATGGAGATGTGCAGGCGCAGAGAATGGGTGCTTTATCTAAATCACAACTAAAAGATTTTTTGGATACTAATTTATGAACGATAAACCAAATAACAACAGATCAAAGAATAGATCTAAATCACAAGGCTATTCCAACAGAAGAAGAAGACGCCCTAGACGAAATGACTTTCCAGATGATCCTGAAAGTTTAGAGGTTATCTCACCAGACCAACTTGAAAAAAGCAAGAAAGGAATGAATCTCACAGATTTGAAGATTAAACCTCCATCGGAGCTTGTAGAGCTTGGCGAATCACTGGGCCTTGAAAATCTTGCACGATCTCGTAAGCAAGATGTTATTTTTTCTATTCTAAAAGCACATGCCAAGAATGGTGAGGATATTTATGGTGATGGTGTCTTGGAAATACTTCAAGATGGATTCGGATTTCTGAGATCAGCTGATAGTTCCTATGTGGCGGGACCAGATGATATTTATGTATCTCCCAGTCAAATTCGTAGATTTAATCTTAAAACAGGAGATACTGTCTCAGGACTGATCAGGCCTCCAAAGGATGGTGAGAGATACTTTGCTCTTCTAAAGATCGGTGAGGTTAATTTCGATGCTCCAGAGAATACCAGAAGCAAGGTCCTGTTTCAGAACCTCACACCACTTCATCCCTCTGATCGGCTTACTTTAGAACAAGGTAATGGAAGTACCGAAGACCTGACAGCCAGAATCATAGATATGGCAGCTCCAATTGGAAAAGGGCAAAGAGGATTAATAGTTTCTCCACCAAAAGCAGGTAAAACAATACTCTTACAGAATATCGCTTCTTCTATATGCGCCAGTAATCCAGACGTTACATTAATCGTTCTATTAATAGATGAGCGGCCTGAAGAGGTAACAGAAATGGCCAGAACCGTCAGAGGGGAAGTAGTTTCATCAACTTTCGATGAACCCGCCAGCCGACATGTTCAGGTTGCCGAAATGGTAATTGAAAAAGCAAAAAGGTTGGTTGAGCATAAAAAAGATGTTGTCATCCTTCTTGATTCAATTACACGATTGGCTCGTGCCTACAATACTGTTGCACCGTCATCAGGAAAGGTTCTTACTGGGGGTGTCGATGCTAATGCTCTTCATAAACCCAAACGATTTTTTGGAGCTGCCAGGAATGTCGAGGAGGGAGGCAGTTTGACAATTCTTGCCACCGCATTGGTTGATACTGGATCTAAAATGGATGAGGTCATCTACGAAGAATTTAAGGGTACAGGAAATATGGAGATTCATCTAGATAGAAGAATTTCAGAAAAAAGAGTGTTCCCAGCAATAAATATAAATCGTTCTGGAACTAGAAAAGAGGAGTTATTGACAGATCCAGACGAACTGCAAAAACTTTGGATATTGAGAAAAGTATTGCATCCAATGGACGAGCTTGCTGCCGTAGAATTTTTGATTAACAAAATGCAAGATACAAAAACAAATGATAAATTCTTTGATGCGATGAAACGCTAAATTCTGTGGAGATAGAATTTTTTATTTAAATTATGATGAGAATTAGTAATTTATTTTCTCTGTCCCTCTGTTTCTGGTCCTTTGCAATATATGCTGATCAAAACTCAGACTATGAGAACTATTCAATATCTTCAGAAACTAGCTGGATTAAAGTTTTAATATACCCTGATGGACCATTAAAACATTTGGGACACCACCATGTAATATCACATCAAAATATCAGGGGCAGTGTTCAGTTTGCTTCAGATCCAATTGATTCAATAATAAGCATAGAATTCGCTGTTGACGAATTTACTGTCGATGATTATGAATTGAGAATGCAAGAGGGCGGTGATTTTGATGGTGAAGTGCCACAAAAAGATATTGATGGGACAAAGCAAAATATGTTGAGTGAAAAACTTTTGAGTTCAACTGAGTATCCTAATATAAAGATCAAATCAAAATCCATTGAAGGCCAATTTCCAGATTATGAGGTTCACTCAGTAGTGAATATAAAGGATCGAGATTTTAATCTGATTTTTCCTGCTAGAGTGAGTTATGATAAAAAAAGTTTCGTATCCGAAGGCGAGATTAATTTGAGCCACGACATGCTTGGATTAACTCCATTTAGTGCTGCAGGCGGGCTACTTACAGTTCGTGATCTGATGATTATAAGTTATAAGATTAGTGGATTGATTCAACCAAATTAACTTTTCATCGCTGCCGCATGAATTTTTTCAATCTGAGTCCATGCTGATTCTATCGCTCCTACCTGCCATCCCGTAATATTGCTAATTTGATCCCCTGCAAAGTAAACTCTGCCTTGTGGTTCTCTGAGAACAGGTATGTATTTTTGTCTTGCTGGAGGTGTCCATGCTGCCCATCCTGCTTCACTGTATTTTGTGTTATGCCATGCAATTGAGAAAGCTTTGTTGTCATAATGCTTTTCAAATTGACCAGGATGTATTTTCTCTGATCTCTCAATAGCTTGTTTAACCTGCTCATTTAGATTCAATCTTCCGAGTTTAAGAGCAGCAGGTCCGAACGCATATGCACTTTGAATAACACCTTTCTTCCCGCAGTAACCGTATGAAGGGTAAATTACTGTATGGCCAGGTATTCCTGTTGAGCTGGATCCGCCGTAAATATTGTCATCTTCTTCCCAAAATCGTCTGTTCATTTGCAGAGCCAACTTTCCTACTGCCATCTTTCTGGGAGCAGCCATTGCTTCTTTACATAATTCCGGAAGATCCGTCTCCAGCTTAGCGAGGATACCTACTGGTATTGTTGTAATACAGTAATCGGCTTTTTCAACTTTCACTTCGCCTGTTAGAGTATCTTTATAAGGAATACGAACGCCACTTTCATCTTGTCTGAGCTCGAGCACTTCGGCATTATATTTAATTGTATTTTTTAATGCCTCTGCAAAGCCTTTGGCTATTTTATCCATACCTCCGACTGCCTGATACATTATTTCCGGATGATCTATTGTTGTCACACCTTTAAATGTATTGCCTAGTCCAGATTGAAGTAAGTCTTTGAAAGGAAGGGGGCTTGTGGCTGTCTCTTTAACGCTGCCCATTGGGTCAAAGGTTTTTAGACCTCTATGAATTGTTCCGTCATATTTGAGATCACGCGCGTTCAAAAATCCTTCGCTTATCAAATAATCAATGAGTTGTTCTTTGTCCTGATTTGTTATCTCCTTGTCGAGAGCTCCTTGATCGACCAGTTTTGCAAGCAGCTCGGAGGTGTAACCCCTCATGTCTGCTTTGATCTCTCTTTTTCTTACTCTCTTACCAGAGAGAGGCCCCTCGGCTTTTTCATATCTTAGGTAACCTAAATCGTTTTCTTGAACCATGATCTCCATTGGTACACCAAACTTCCTGATGTAGTGGAATACCGCATGATGATAACTTGGTATTCTCCATGGGCCATGATTAAAGTATTGACCTTCATCGAAGTCGCAAGTGCTCTTTTTCCCATCTGTTGTTGTGGTGGTGAAACCTGAGCGTGATGATTGACATCTTCCACCGGCAAAAGATCTTGCCTCTAATATTTGGCAGTTGTAGCCTCTTAGACCTAATTCATAAGCTGCGGTCATACCAGCCAATCCAGCACCAAGAATTAAGACTTTTTTGCCATTACCGTTGCCAGTCAAATTAGGTGGAGCCTCTGCAGCTGAGGCTATACCCATATCCCACCCATTAAGAGTAGTGAGAACTGCAGATACACCGCTTACAGCCGAAACTGAAGTAAGGAACTCTCTTTTCGTCATTTTAATCGGTGTATTTTGATTATTTTTCATATTCAATCTAGATTGAATTAATTTAATTCTAATTTAATCTGAACATCCACTTCATCTGCGATCCAGTTAGTGGTATCCCAGCCAACACCAAAAAGCAAACGCTTGATTTCAAAAGAACCTGAGAAATTGGCTTTTGATTCTTTAACATCAAAGTCAAACTCCATTTCTATGGGCTGGCTTATTCCAGCGAGCGTAAGATTTCCATAGGCGATAAAGTTACCACTTTTATCATTTCTTATTATTTTTTCAGAGATAAATTGTGATTCGGGATGGTTGTTTGGATCGAACCAATCTTCTTCCATAAGATATTCATCATGTTCAGCACTGCTAGATTTCGAAGAAACTATATTGACAATACCTAAGATTTTTCCCTCCTCAGGTTTTTTGGGATCGAAGTTTATTTCAGCAGAAAACTCTCTAAATCTTCCTCTAAATGCTGCTCCCTCTAGAGAATAAATATATCTAATGCTGCTATTTTCATTATTTACTTGCCAATCTTTTGCCTGAAGGTTATGGCAGAGGGATGCAAGCAGAATTGTAAATACTGAAAGTGTTGTCCTGGAGAGAATGCGATCCATCAATTTTCCTCTAGTTATTTTAAAATTCTATAAAAATCTTGTCGTATCCTGACAGCATACAACAGCATTTGCAATCTCTTTGTCATATGCAAAAACTGTTGTGCTGTAGGATATAAGAAAGATGCTTTTATAGTATCCGTATACTCTTATTTATATTGAGTTCGGATTGAAAAAGTCAATGCTAAATTAACTTTTTTTGCTGTCAACACTCCATATTCCGCTTCCCATAGCTGCGATAAGAAGGAAAATAAAGCAGTATAGAACAGCCGCATCGCCACCATTATTTATTGGCCAACCATAAAATGCTTTTTCCGGGTTACCCATTTTTGAGAAGTGAATTAACCAGTAAGCTCCCGCCATGAGTCCGCTTGATAAAAAAGCAGCAGCTGAAGTATAGAATCCAACCATTATCATTAGACCGCCTATTACTTCGATAGGGCCAGCAATCATCGTCATCCAATTTGCTGTTCCTGCGAATATTGCACTCATTTTTGGAATACCATGAAAAATAAAAAGAAAGCCAGAAACAATTCTCAGTAGAGCATAAGTTTCATCTTTGTATTGCTTCATAAAGTCCATAATCTTTTCCTCATTTAGTTAAACAAATTTTTTGTATGCATGACTAATATTCAATCATGTATTCCTAAATAATTACATATTACAGGGCATAATGTCGAAATTATGAGAGCTTCCAATTTTGAAAAATAACGTTTTGGCCTTTTTTAAATTCCTCTTGATCCCCTCTTAACTCAACATATCCATGAGTTCCACTCAGTGAAGTAAAATCACCTGAAGTATTGGTTTCTATAGGAAGCGCTTGCCTTGTTCCATCCTTTAAATTTTTTAATTTTACAGGCAAAAAATGAGTAAACTTTGTTTTTGACGTTATTTTTTTATGCATTTGAACGTATTCATTATTTTTTTTAATTTTTCCGCACATTGATTGTAATGCGGGAATTACATAGTGGCGACAGCACGTAATTGCAGAAACAGGGTTTCCAGGTAATGCGAAAACCAATTGTTTTTTTGTTCCCACTCCAAACCACATTGGTTTTCCAGGACGCTGTTTAACCTTATAAAATACACATTTAACGTTAAGTTCTTCAAGAATTTTTTCAACGAAATCAGCTTTCCCCATAGATATTCCGCCGCTCAAAATAAGTACATCAGATTCATTTAAATATTTTTTAATTTTTCTCTTTTGTAAATCCCTGTCATCCAATAGGTGGAAGTGTTCACAATCATCAAAGTATTGTTCTTTGAACATAGTTATCATCGAGGGCCCATTTGTTATTCTTATTTGATGGGGCAGTATTTTCTTGCCAGTCGGAATAAGCTCACTTCCTGTTGAGAGTATTCGAATTTTTGGGGTATCACTCACTGTTACTTTTTCTCTTCCACAAGAGAGTATTAGTGCAATATCTATGGGTGTTATTCTGTGTCCTTTTTTTAGAACAACAGAACCTTTTTTATGATCAGTACCTTCTTTATGAATAAATTGCCATTTTTTGGCGGTGTAATTTTCTTTTATTTTTGCAGTTTGATTTTCAATTTTTACACACTCAATTGGTATAACGCAGTTTGTATTAGCAGGAAGGACCGAACCGGTCATTACCTCGATACATTGGTTTTTTTTGATTAGTTTTTTTGGCGCATCTCCAGCAAAATGTGTGGATTGTATAGGGTAAAAACATTGCATTTTTGTTTTGGAGTAATTTATGGCTATACCATCCATTGTAACCCTATCAAATGGTGGTTGATTTCGCTCTGCCGATATATCCTCTCTGAGGATACTTCCGACTGAATCCATGGTATTTATTTTTTTGCTTTTAAGTTTCCTCAGATTATTTTTGATCAGTTTTGAGGCTTGATTCGACGAAATCATTTTTTATTCACGATCAATAGCACGGTGCCCGATATCATCTCGATGATACTCGTTTTTCCAGCTGATGTTATTTACCATCTCATAGGCTATCCTATTTGCGCTGGAGGTGGTTTTTCCTCTCCCTACAACACATAAAACTCTCCCACCTGAAGTCACAACTTGGTTATCTTTTATAGATGTTCCGGCATGAAACACTTTAACATTTTTTGATTTATTACTATCAATACCGATAATTTCATCGCCAGATGAATATTTTATTGGGTAACCTCCGGCTGCCATAACTACTCCTAAGGCAACCTCATTACTCCATCTAACTTTCTCATATGACAGAGATCCTTCTATTGTTGCGAGAATGAGGTCTATAAAATCTGACTCCAATCTCATCATTATTGGCTGTGTTTCAGGATCTCCAAAACGACAATTATATTCAAGAATTTTCGGTTGACCATCTTCACTGATCATTAAACCTGCATACAAGAATCCAAGATAATCAATACCATCCTCTTTTAATCCAGAAAGAGTTGGATTAATAATTTCACTCATAATTCGATGATTTAAATCTTCCGTGATTATCGGTGCAGGAGAGTATGCGCCCATACCTCCTGTATTTGGTCCTTTATCACCATTATCTCTGGCCTTATGATCTTGAGATGTAGCAAGTGGCAAGACTTTCTCACCATCTGTTACAACAATGAAACTTGCTTCTTCACCGTGCAAGAATTCTTCTATAACGATCTTTGTGCCAGCCTCTCCAAAATTATTTTTATCGAGAATATCCTTAACAGCTGTGACCGCCTCGTCAACATTCATAGCGACTATCACACCCTTGCCAGCTGCCAATCCATCTGCTTTAACAACCAGAGGTGCCCCCTTTTCATTAATATAGTTGATTGCTGCTTCTGAGTTATCAAATGTTTCGTAATCAGCAGTTGGAATTTCATAACGTTTAAGAAAATCTTTAGTAAATGATTTAGAGCCTTCCAGTTGAGATGCCTGCTTGTTTGGGCCAAAACAGACAAGACCGGCGTCATTGAATTTATCAACAACACCGGCAACGAGTGGGGCTTCAGGTCCAATTATAGTGAGATCTATTTTTTCTTTTAGGGCAAATTTAAGTAAATTATCTATATCGTCTGCAGCAATAGCGATATTTTCCACTTTATTTTCTCCAGCTGTGCCAGCATTTCCTGGAGCAACATATATTTTATCTGCTTTTGGAGAAAGAGAGCATTTCCAAGCAAAAGCATGTTCCCTTCCACCATTTCCAACAATTAAGATTTTCATAATTTTAATCTCATTTATTTTTATTCCCTAGTGCCTGAAATGTCTCATACCAGTGAAAACCATTGCAATATTGTTCTCATTTGCAGCAGCAATAACCTCATCATCTCGAATAGAACCACCTGGCTGAATTATTGCACTGATACCATAACTTGCAACGGCGTCAATACCATCTCTGAAAGGAAAAAAAGCATCAGACGACATGACCGAGTTAGATATGTCGAGATCTTCGTCAGCTGCCTTAATTGCAGCAATTCTTGCGCTGTAGACTCGACTCATTTGTCCAGCACCAATACCAATCGTCATATTATCTTTACAAAATAATATAGCATTGGATTTAACGTATTTTCCTACACGCCAAGCAAACAGCATATCTGAGATCTCTTTCTTACTTGGTTTTTTTTGAGTAACAATCTTAAGGTCAGACTCAGAGAGTTTTCCATCGTCTGCAGATTGAATCAAAAGTCCTCCTGAAACTTTTTTAAGATCATAATCATCGTTATCACTATCAAAAAACTTGCCTGTTTCCAGTACTCTCACATCTTGTTTTTTATGAAGAATCGTTTCTGCTTCAGACGAAATTTCAGGCGCGATAATTACTTCGACAAATTGTTTTTCGATAATTAGTTTTGCAGTTTCTCCATCCAGTAAACGGTTGAAAGCAATTATACCTCCGAATGCCGAGGTCGGATCAGTGCTGAATGCTCTCATGTATGCTTTTTTTATGTTGTCATCTAAAGCAACGCCACATGGATTTGCATGCTTAACTATAACGCATGCAGGTGAACTAAATTGATTCACGCATTCATATGCAGCGGCTCCATCAGCTATATTGTTATATGAGAGATCTTTTCCTTGAATTTTTCTTGAGGATGCAAGATTTCTCTCATTAGAACTCATATCATCTTTATAGAAGGCTGCAGTTTGATGAGGATTTTCCCCATATCTTAATTTTGATTGGATGTTACCAGAGTAGATCAGTTGATCTGGGTAAGTAATCTTTAATATTTCTTTATTGAAGTACTGGTTTATCGCCGCATCATAGCTTGCTGTATGACCGAATGCTTTCGCTGCTAGATATTGCCGATACTCTATTGTTATTTCATTATGTTCATATTTTTCTATGAAATCGTCATAATCATTAGGATCAACCAGCACAATTACATTTTCATGATTTTTTGCTGCTGCCCTGATCATTGCAGGACCACCAATATCAATATTTTCAATTGCTTCATTGATGCATATATCAGGCTTTTTGATCGTTTCTTTAAAAGGGTATAAATTGACAACCAGAAGATCTATCTTTTCAATATCGTGTTGATCCATTATTTCATCATCAATTTTTTCTCTTCCAAGTATTCCGCCATGAATCTTGGGATGCAGAGTTTTCACTCTGCCATCCATAATTTCTGGAAAATTCGTGATATTTGAGATTTCAATAGCTGAAATCTTATTGGTAGACAGGAAATTGTATGTTCCACCTGTTGAAATTATTTCAACTTTATTTTGATCTAGTTCTTTGGCAAAAGGAATAAGTTTGTCTTTATCCGAGACACTAATAAGTGCGCGGTTTATTTTAAAGGTTCTTTCCACTAGGAAGTTATTGAGTATGTTTTGAGTTTCTTCCTGAGAGTACCTCGATTGATACCCAGTATTTGAGAGGCCCTACTTTGGTTGCCATTGGTGTAGTTCATTACCACTTTGAAGAGTGGCTCTTCGACTTGACCGAGGACCAGACTGTATAAATCTCCTGGTTTCTGTCCATTTAGATTATCAAAATAATTATCCAGAGCATCTTTCGTATGAACTTTGAGCAGTTTTCCGTTCATAAGTTGACTTGATTTTTTTGAATTTGATTTTTTATCTTTTGCCACTAAATTATATTTCCTAAACTTTTAACGCTTGAGAATTTTTTGATCCAAAGGAATAAAAAATTACGCTCGTGATTGAAAAAATTCTTGAACAAGCGCTATTTGTTCTCTTGCTTTTTCTGCCCTAACGACTTTTTTTCGGAAAGTCTCTGATCCATCAAGATTTTTACAATACCAACTGAGATGTTTTCTGGCTAGTCTTGCACCTAAATCATTACCGTAAAATTGATAGACTTTATTTAAGTGTTCAAGAATAGTATCACGCACACAATTTTTTTCTAGAGGCGGAGCGTTTCTTTTATTGGAGAAAAAGAAATTAAGATCTCGAAATATCCATGGTTTTCCCTGAGAAGATCTTCCAATCATTAAGGCATCAGCACCACTTATACGCAATACTTCAAGTGATTTCTCTGGAGAATCAATATCTCCATTCGCTATAATTGGTATTGAGACTTTTTTCTTAATTTGCGCAATTGTGTCATATTCGGCAGAACCTGAAAATTTACTTTCACGAGTTCTTCCGTGAACAGCAATGGCTTTAATTCCAGATTCAGCAGCGATTCTTGCTATTTCTGGTCCATTTTTTCTTTCTTCACTCCATCCTGTTCGCATTTTTAATGTGACTGGAACATCTACAGCATCAACAACAGATTCTAAGATGAGCTTAACAAGTTTCTCATCTTTCATTAATGCGGATCCTGCTAATTTATTGCAAACTTTTTTCGCAGGACAGCCCATATTTATATCGATTATTTGTGCTCCTCTATCAGCACATAACTTAGCTGCTTTTGATAGCAATTTTGGATCGGAACCAGCAATCTGTATGACTCTTGGCTCAATGCTATAATCTAGTGATAAGCGATATTTTGATTTCTTGCTTTTCCATAAATCTATATCAGAAGTTGTCATTTCCGATATTGTCATTGAGGCACCAAACTTATGGCACAACTTCCTAAAAGGAAGATCCGTTATACCTGCCATCGGTGCCAGTATGAAGGGATTTTTAAGCTTGAATTTACCGATTTTCATAATTTGATTCCAGACATCATGACCCAGCCATCTTTTATTTTTATCTCTGATAGATTGAAATATCTAAGGTAAGCATCTTTGATAATATTTATTTGCCCTTCGAGAATACCTGATAGACAGATTGCACCTTCTTTATTGAGTTTTTTGTAAAAATAGGGCGCCAGTTCAATAAGTGGTTTTGCTAGAATATTTGCAACTATAATATTGAAATTCTTTTCTATTGTTTTATTGTTATCTGTGATTTCTATCTCTTGTTGCACGTGATTTTTTTCTGCATTATTTTTTGAGGCAATCACAGCCTGTGGGTCTAAATCAATCGCAGTGACACACTTTGCCCCTAGTTTTATGGCCGAAATAGCCAATATTCCAGATCCACATCCGTAATCTAATACTGATTTCTGATCAAGATTACTTTTCTCTAGCCATTCAAGGCACAATCTCGTGGTTGGGTGCGAACCAGTACCAAACGCCAGACCTGGATTTAAATTTACACAAACTTTTCCTTCAAGATTATCTATAAGGTGGTCAGGGTATATCCACAATTTCTCTCCGAATCTCATTGGTTTAGATGATTGTATCCATTCTTCTTGCCAATCTTTTTTTCCAATTGCTTTGATTACCTTATTATCGAGTATTTTTATATTGGTTTTATTTATTATTTCATTTTCTAGATCGCTAAGATTTTTCATGTTTTGATACATTGCTTTAACGCGAATTTTCTCCCAGATTGGCATTTCACCAGGAAGTGGCTCATAAATTTTTTCTTCACCGAAACCCTGCATTGATATTGATAAGGGTTGGTATGATTCTAGAATTTTTTCAGTTTCTGCCAGATCATCTTTAGCGATATTAAATTCAATTTGATGATACTCATCATTATTCTTGGTCATTATAGTGACACTTCAAAGGCCAAGTCTTTTTTCTAAGTAGTGGATGTTTGTGCCACCATTTTTAAATGCTGAGTGTTGAAATATCTCTTGATGCAGGGGTATATTTGTTTTTATCCCTTCAACTACTATTTCTTTTAATGCATTTTCCATTCGAGTCATAGCCGACTTTCTATTGTTTCCAAATGCAATTATTTTTCCAATCATAGAGTCATAATAGGGAGGCACACGATATCCACTGTATATATGGCTATCAATTCTGATACCTGGGCCACCAGGCATATGCCACAACTTGATGTCACCAGGCGAAGGCATAAATGTCTTTGGATCTTCTGCATTCATTCGACACTCAATTGCATGACCCTTGATTTTTATATCTTCTTGTTTGATAGCTAATTTTTCTCCTGAGGCAATTTTCAATTGTTCTTTAACGATATCAATTCCTGTAATCATTTCTGTGACAGGATGTTCAACTTGAAGCCTGGTGTTCATCTCAATGAAATAGAATTCATTGTCTTGGTATAAAAATTCGAATGTACCAGCACTTCGGTAACCCATTTCTAGGCACGCATCAATACATCTCTGACCAACGTAATTTCTTTGATCCTCAGTTATACCTGGTGCAGGCGCTTCCTCGATAACTTTCTGATGGCGTCTTTGCATTGAGCAATCTCTCTCTCCAAGATGAATGGCATTTCCTTGTCCATCGCACAGAACTTGGATCTCTATGTGTCTCGGAGTCTCTAAAAATTTCTCCATGTAAACCTCATCATTATTAAATGCTGATCTCGATTCTGCCTGAGTCAGTGCAATTGCATTGAGTAAGGCTGCTTCTGCATGAACGACACGCATGCCTTTTCCACCTCCTCCTCCAGAGGCTTTTATGATGACTGGATAGCCAATATCTCTAGCAATTCTTAAGTTTTCATCGGGATCATCTTTGAGCGCCCCATCTGAACCAGGAACGGTTGGCACTCCTGCTTTTTTCATTAATTTTATTGCAGAAACCTTGTCTCCCATCATTCTAATAGCTTCTGAGGATGGGCCAATGAAGGTAAAACCTGATGATTCCACTCTTTCTGCAAAATCGGCATTTTCTGATAGAAATCCATATCCAGGATGAATGGCAACCGCATCAGTAACTTCTGCCGCTGAAATAATTCTCGGCATGTCTAGATAGCTATTCATGCTCTCAGCTGGACCGATACAAACTGTTTCATCAGCTAACAAGACATGTTTGAGGTTATCATCTGCCTTGGAATGGACTGCGACGGTTTTTATTCCAATCTCGTGACAAGCCCTCAAGATCCTTAAGGCAATTTCTCCTCTATTGGCGATGACTACTTTATCGAGCATGCTTGGATCTCTTAGTTATTTGTATTCTGATCTATTACAAAAATTATTTGATCGAACTCAACAGGATCTCCATTTTGAACTCTTATAGATTTTATGACGCCACTGACGTCTGCTTCTATTTGGTTCATCATTTTCATTGCCTCGATAATGCAAAGCGTGTCTCCTTCTTTGACAGTATCACCAACCTTTACATAGGGAGGTTCATCTGGAGATGGGCACGCATAGAAAGTTCCAACCATCGGAGACAGAACATCAAAATCATTATCGAGTTTTTGTGATGGTTTGGTGTTTTCAGATTGATTCTGATTATTTGAGGATTCTGTTGAAATTATTTCTTTTGAGTTTGTGGCATTTTCTTCATCTTTAGTGACCATCTTTTTGGCTGAAGATTCACGAGATATTCTAACAGAGTCCTCACCTTCAGTAATTTCAATTTCTCCAACACCAGACTCATTCAGTAACTCAATTAATTTTTTTATTTTCCTTAAATCCATGAATTTTCCTCAAGATTTTTTTAATTCTTTTATAGCGGCAGCTAGTCCCAGTTTATAGCCTTGAGAACCCAGCCCTATGATGCAACCCCTTGCTATATCGCTGAAGTAACTTTTGTGACGAAAATCTTCTCTCGCAAAAGTGTTGCTTAAGTGAATCTCGTAAAAAGGAATATCAACAGCAAGAAGAGCATCTCTTATCGCGATACTTGTATGTGTGAATGCACCAGGATTAATCAATATAAAATTTACATTATTTGTATTGCCATCATGGATGCTATCAACAATTTCATGTTCAGCATTAGATTGAAAACACTTGAGATCAATTGATTCATCGTACGCTTGTTTCATTAGCTCGTTTTCAATTGATTGCAGGTCTTCAGCTCCATAGACTTCTGGTTCTCTTGAGCCGAGAAGATTTAAATTTGGACCATTTATCACTAATATTTTTTTCATATTCACAGGGCAATATAAATTAACTTATATAAATATATCATTTTAAAAGAAATTAGTGAAATTTATGATTAATTGACGACTTTTTAGCGATTTTAGAGTATTTTTTGAAGATACTATATTTTACCTAGCTTTATTTTTGCCTCTTCTACAGAAATTTTTCCTCTCTGCATACCCCTAATTACTTCAGTCAACATAACAATATGATGTTCTTTGATCTCACCAAGATGAGTTTTGATTATTTCGTTTTGATCATCTACCAACATCGTGAATGGCAGTCCTATGAATTCTATATTGGCATTTTCTGCAATCGCAATTGCCTCTTCTTCTCCCACTAAAACAGGATATTCAAACGGTGTCTCCTCTGAATATGCAATAACATCATCCAGAACATCTACCGCAATACCAATAATTTGAACAGACATATCCTGGTATTCTTTTTGGGTATTATTCAGTAATGGTATCTCTCTTCTGCATGGTGCACACCATGTTGCCCAAAAATTAATTAACTTATATTGGCCATTCCACTTGGAGGAGTGTGTCATCACATTATTTAAATCAATGAGTTCAAACTCACCAAGGAAATTCCTTTCAGAGACTTTTTCTTGCGTAACTGTTGCTTCAGGATCCTGATTATTGGATTCATTGCTACAAGAAATAATTGATAGGCTTAATAAGTATATTAATATTTTAATCGTGACTTTCATTTCATCTGTTTACTTAAATACTTTTATCTTTAGGAACATATATTGCCTCATTGACATGTTCAGCAAATTCTTTTGCTTTCATATAGCCCACTATTTCATATCCTTTTTTTCTCCTGCCATTATGATCAAAGAATATAATTGTAGGAGGCCCAAATACATCAAATTCTCTCATTAGAGCTTGGTCAATTGTATCATTTAAAGTAACGTCTGCCTGAATTAAAATTAAGTTTGATAGAGCTCTTTGTACGCTCTCATCCGTGAAGGTGTACACCTCCATTTCTTTGCATGAGACACACCAATCTGCATAAAAATCCAACATTACAGGCTTATTTTCCATGACAGCTTCTTCAAGCTCAAATTTAAGGTCCTCCAGTGATTTGATTCTTTTGAAACTGACATGATTATCTTTATGACTCGAATCATTTTGAAGTATATCGAGCTTAGCTAGCGGCTGAAATGGATTATTATTTCCAGAGAAGGATCCGAGCAGTAATGAAGCGCCATATATTATTAGAACTATGCCAGCTGTTTTTTTGAGTTTTTTTATGTAGTTTGAATTTTTTTCTAGATGAGATAAGCCGTTGAAGGACACGCCAATTAAGATTGCTAGAGTGCCCCATAGGCCGAGTATGATAGAACCATCGATAATTCTTGAGAGCATGTAAATAGCAACACCAAGCATCATGTATCCAAATAGATGTTTGATAGTAACCATCCAGCTTCCAATTTTGGGTAAAAGTTTGCCCGCAGATGTTCCAATGATCAAAAGGGGAGTGCCCATACCTATGCTCATTGAGAACAGTGCCATACCGCCTCTGTAGATATTTCCAGTTTCACTTATGACAATCAGTGAAGCAATTAATGGAGGTGCTACACAAGCAGTTACAATCAATGACGAAATGGCACCAATAAAGAAAGTGCCTGCATAGGTACCATATGAAAATCTTCTATTTATATTTGATAATTGATTTTGTAGAGAAGCGGGCAGTTCGATGTTGATTATATCGAACATAGCCAATGCAAAAAGAACAAATAGTGATGTAAAAATTAATATCACCCAAGGAGCATTAAAAAATGCTTGTAGCTGTATTCCAATCAATGCGCTAGCTATACCAGCGGCTGTGTAGACTAAAGCCATCCCCATGACATAACAAAATGCGAGGGTGAATCCTCTGCTGGCAGAGATTGTCTTTCCTTCGCCCGCTAAAATTCCTGAGAGAATAGGTATCATCGGAAGAACACACGGAGTAAATGAAAGCAATATTCCTGCAAAATAAAATGTGAACATGACAATCCAAAGGCTGGAATTCGTAATAAGCGATGCTAGCCTCGATTGCTCAGAAATTTTGGGAACAAATGCTGATGATGAATTATTTTCCACGCTACTGAAATCAACATCTATCAACTTCATTTGTGGGGGCAGGCAAATTTCATTTTCAAGGCATCCCTGATACTCAACGTAAAAGCCAATATTTTTGTTACTAATGGCACTCTTAGAAAATGAGACCCTTCCAAATAGCTCAGTATAATATACTTCGCTTTCACCGAACCATTGATCTGACTTGATAATTCCTTTGGGCAGTTCAATGGAGCCCATTTTTATAAATGGATTTTCAGGTTTTACTCTAATTTTATCTTTGTATAGGTAGTAATTAGGTGCAATTTGAAAGGCAATTTCAACTGTATTCTGATCTAAAGATGATAGGTAAGGTCGAAAAGAATTATTGGATGAGGTTTCATTTCCATAAATTTTGTTTTCAGTCTCATTTTTTTCAATAACATTATTGCTATCGATCTCTATTGTTTTTTTCCATCTCTGAGGAGGGTAACAGATTCCTCTGTCAGCACACCCTTGAGACAAGATTTCTATTGAGATTTTATCCCCAATTATTTTTTGGTCTTTGTACGGAATCTCAAATGAGACATCATCCCTATATATTTGCTGGATTCCAAAGAATTCATCTTCATGAATATAACCCTCTGGAAGATCAGTCTTGCGTATTTCTGCATCGTTTATTTTGAATTTAAGTTTATCGCGATAAAGATAATAACCGTCCTGAATTTTCCATTTAATCCAAACTGACATTCCACTATTTATGAGCTCGTATTTAAAAGCTTCATTAACTCTCAGAAGTGGAGAAGCGCTTTTTTCATTTGATTCATTATTATCACAGGACACGATGCTCACAATCAGACTCATAGCCAATAAGAGAAGGACTGTCTTTTTTAAATATTTAAAAATTTTATTCATTTATTGATTCTATTTATGCTTGCTTAAAAGCAATAAGACATTGTTTAAAGGAGGTTATTATAAGTCAGAAAAGAGACCTACTATAATGATTTATTACTTTATATCCTATTAAATATATTGCTATAAGCCATAAATTCAATACTCAAAACTTGCTGAATTTATAATTTTTACTTGAAATTTACCGTAATGACCTTATTATTAGCACTCTTCGTGTTCGAGTGCCAAGCAATTCTATCACGGAGTAATGAATTTGAGTTAAATAAAATATAAAGGAGAGCAGCCGATGAATATTCGTCCGCTTCATGACAGAGTTATAGTAAAGCGTATGGAAGAAGAGCGCACATCACCAGGTGGAATAGTTCTTCCAGATGCAGCTACTGAAAAACCTATCAAAGGTGAAGTACTTGCCGTTGGTAATGGAAGAGTAATGGAATCTGGTGAAATACGCGCATTAGATGTAAAAGCTGGTGACCAAGTCCTTTTTGGTAAATACAGCGGTACTGAAATAAAAGTTGATGGTGAGGAACTTCTGGTAATGAAAGAAGATGACATCGTCGCTATATTCGAAGGTTAATGGAATTTTAATCCATTAATTTTAATTTTAAGAATTAACATAAGAGGAAAGTTAAATGTCTGCTAAAGAAGTAAAATTCAGCGACGACGCGAGATCGAAAATGTTCACAGGCGTGAATGTATTAGCAAATGCTGTGAAAGTTACACTTGGACCGAAAGGAAGAAATGTCGTTCTTGATAAGAGTTTCGGGGCACCTACAGTAACGAAAGATGGTGTTTCAGTCGCAAAAGAAATTGAGCTCGATGATAAATTCGAGAATATGGGTGCACAGATGGTCAAGGAAGTTGCATCACAAACATCTGATATAGCTGGTGACGGAACTACCACGGCTACAGTACTTGCACAAGCTGTTCTAAGAGAAGGTCTAAAGTCAGTGGCTGCAGGTATGAATCCAATGGATCTAAAAAGAGGTATAGATAAGGCGACTGCTGCAATCATAGAGCAGTTACAGAAAATCTCAAAACCTTGTAAAGATGATACGTCAATTGCACAAGTAGGAAGTATTTCTGCTAACTCAGATACTGAAGTTGGTGAAATAATTTCTGAAGCAATGAAAAAAGTTGGAAAAGAAGGTGTCATCACTGTCGAAGAAGGTCAAGCGCTATCAAATGAGCTTGATGTTGTTGAAGGCATGCAATTTGATCGTGGATATTTATCTCCATACTTTATTAACAATCAAAACAGCCAAACCGTTGAGTTAGAAAACCCTCTTATACTTTTGCATGATAAGAAAATTTCTAATATCCGAGATTTACTGCCTCTTTTAGAAGGTGTTGCAAAAGCGGGAAGACCACTATTGATCATCGCGGAAGATGTAGAAGGTGAAGCGCTCGCGACATTGGTTGTTAACAACATTAGAGGTATTGTTAAAGTTGCTGCTGTTAAGGCGCCAGGTTTTGGTGACCGCAGAAAAGCAATGCTCGAAGATATTGCGATCCTTACTGGTGGCAAGGTAATTGCCGAGGAAGTAGGTCTTTCTCTTGAAAAGACTGAAATTGAAGATCTTGGCGATGCCAAAAAAGTTCAAATAAATAAAGAAAATACCACCATAATTGATGGTGCTGGAAGCGCTAAAGATATCAAGGGAAGAGTTGATACAATCAATCGAGAAATAGAAGAATCAACTTCTGACTACGATAAAGAAAAACTTCAAGAAAGAGTTGCAAAACTCTCTGGCGGTGTAGCCGTGATTAAAGTCGGCGCTGCTACAGAAGTCGAAATGAAGGAGAAAAAGGCACGAGTTGAAGATGCGTTGCATGCAACTCGAGCTGCAGTTGAAGAAGGCGTTGTTCCTGGTGGAGGTGTTGCTTTAATCAGAGCGGTTTCAGGTATTGATAAACTAACTGGAGAGAATGATGATCAGAACGTTGGTATAGCAATACTAAGAAGAGCCGTTGAAGAACCTCTCAGGCAGATAGTTTCTAATGCTGGCGGTGATGCTAGTGTGGTTCTTAATGCCGTTGCCGAAGGTAAAGGTAACTATGGGTACAATGCAGCTACTGATGATTATGGTGACATGATTGAGTCGGGAATTCTTGATCCTACAAAGGTTACAAGATATGCACTTCAAAATGCAGCATCTGTATCAGGGCTTCTTCTCACAACAGAAGCTATGGTAGCAGACGCACCACAAGATGCACCAGCTGCCGCGCCAGCTATGCCAGACATGGGCGGAATGGGCGGAATGGGCGGAATGGGCGGAATGATGTAAAATAGCTCATTTTTCCATACACAAAAAACCCTGCAATGCAGGGTTTTTTTTTACTAGGTATAAGTGTATTTTTTTCTCAGACGGAACAAAAGTAAAATGGAAATGATGATTGCATAGATCAGTGGTTCTGTTATGTCTTTTTTAACTTGCCACCAGAAATGCCAAACTCCCAAAATGCTTGCCAAATAAATACTAGAATGAAGTCTAACCCAACTATTTCCCATTTTTTTTCTTATATTCATTGTGGAGGTTGAGGCTAATGCAAGAAGTATGAGCAAAGCTATGAAACCAATCGTAATAAAAGGTCTTGTAGCTATATCTTCAATAATTGCTGACATTAGTAAACTTTGTTCCAATAAAAGCCATACCAAAAAATGCATCAGAACATAAAAGAAAGCATACAGACCGATCATTCTTCTAAACTGAGTTATCCAAGTGAAACCAGTAATAGATCGAAGTGGAGATATCATTAATACAGCTACGATAAATCGTAAACCCCAAATTCCAAATCTATCTTGCATATTTTCAATTGGATTGGCGCCCAGAGTTCCGGTTATTTCAAAAAGATCACCGATGATCAAGAGTAATGGCATCAAGCATAATAAAAATACTGCAGGTTTGACGTAATATTTTACTGTCTTTATAGCGAGCATCTTTATATGAGATTAAAAATGTCTCCGGAGATTTAATCCGTCGTAAAGGTGAGCCACATGCTCTTCATAGCCATTGAATAACAATGTTGGTTGCTTGCTAGCGAAAACACCGCTTCCAATTCTCCTTTCTCTTGCCTGGCTCCATCGAGGATGGGACACCTTCGGATTAACATTTGCATAGAATCCATATTCATTTGGGGCTGCCATTTGCCAACTTGTTTTTGGTTGTGATTTTTCAAAACTGATCTTAACAATTCCTTTTATGCCTTTAAAACCATATTTCCAGGGAACCACAAGCCTAATTGGCGCTCCATTTTGATTTGGTAAAGCTCTTCCATAAATTCCAACAGCAAGAATTGGAAGTGGATTGGTTGCCTCAGCAATCGTAAGACCTTCCCTATAAGGCCATCTCAATACCCTTGATTTTTGACCAGGCATTCTCTCTTTGTCATACAAGGTTTCAAATTTTACAAATTTAGCAGAAGAGAGTGGTTTGAATTTTTTGATTACATCAACCAAAGGGACGCCAACCCAAGGAATCACCATTGACCATGCTTCCACACACCTCATACGATAGATTCGTTCTTCAAGCTGATAAGGTTTTATAAAATCTTCAATATCAAAATTTCCGGTTATTTCTGCCTCACCACTCACTTCGATTTCCCAGGGTCTAGACTGAAATTCCCTTGAATTTCTATTCGGGTCAGCCTTACCCATACCAAATTCGTAATAATTATTATATGAAGTGACATCGATAATATTATTTATTTGTTCGTCTGTGCTGTATTCGCTTTGATTAATATTTTCTAATTTATCAAAAGGCTGGTCCGGTAGATTAGCCGAATGGATACCTTGAGAAAGAATTCCACCTGCAATGAGACATCCAGATTGAATAAAACTACGACGATTTAAATAGTTTCTTTCACTGGTTATCTCATAAGATCGAATTTTATTTGGCTTTTTTATTAGCATAATTTCAATAAAAGTTTTATCCCCAATCTTCAACTCTATAAACAACATCTCCACCACTTTTAAGTCTCCAGCCTGTGATTGGATTGCTATGGTATGGAATTGACCCAGCACCTCTTGCTTGTATAAGCGTTTTTCTATCTGGTTGTGTGTATCCAGTTTCGTCAATGGCTCTGCTTAAGATGGTAGTCTCTTTTCCATCCCACTTAAAAAGATATCTAAATCTTGTATGTGCTTTTGGCAGAACTGGAGACTGAAGTTGGGCTAATTTCCATGTCTTTCCAGAATCTATGCTTACTTCAGTTTTAGCAATTTTTCCTCGACCGCTCCAAGCGATACCTTGCAATTCAATCCATCCTTTTTCAACTACATTTGGATAAGCGGGATAAGTTATTATTGAGCGAGCATCCATCGTTAAACTGAACTGCCTTGCCTTACCACCTTTAATGGTTTCAGTGTATTTCGAGGTTTCTTCTCTTGTCATAAATGGTCGATCGGAAAACTCTATTCTTCTTAACCACTTGACTGACGAGTTTCCTTCATACCCGGGGTTGAGCAATCTGATGGGATACCCATTTTCTGGTCTGACAGCTTCGCCATTTTGAGCGTATGCAATCATAGTCTCATTCCATATGTCTTTGGGTATACTTCTGGTGAGTACTGCGGCATCCGCTCCTTCTGCCAGAAACCATGAAGATGAGGGATTCACACCAACCTGTTTCATCAATGTTGATAGCATTACACCTGTCCATTCGCTTTGGCTTGTCATGCCACAAATATTTTGAGGTGTAGTATATTCATCAGCTTCTCTAGCAAGATTACCTGAGCATTCAATAAAGCAAATTCTACTTACAGCAGGAAAACGTTTTAAATCATCAATAGAAAAAACCATTGGTCTCTCGACCATGCCATGAATAATTAACTTATGTTTTTTTGGGTCTATTATTGGCACACCAGCGTGGTGTCTTTCAAAATGTAAATCAGACGGTGTGATGGTACCTGTTAGCCTATGAAGTGGTGATCTAGAACTTGTCCCTGTGTATCTTACATCTCTCTCATATTTTTCGTAAACTGACCTTTTCCCAACTTTTGTGGACCATTGATTGGCAGTAACTTTTGTTGGATCGTCCGGCGCAATTGGTCTATTTTCGGATGTTTGGATCTCTTGACCGTTGGAGGCTCTTGAGATAATCGTCCCCGCTGCTCCTGCCATACCGGCAAGCACGCTTCTTCTGGATATATTTTTTTTATTTGAGTTATTTTTTTTATTCTTCATATTAATGAGCCACTAAGTAATCTAGGCGATCATCAACCACAAATTTATCATGAGCTGGCATGACTATATTTTTTAAGTTTTCTGAATTTAATTCAATCTCTTCGCTGACAATCTTATTTAAATATAGCAGGTATGCTGACAATGAATATACTTCATCGTTTGTCAATGAACCTGGTGCATTCATTGGCATTGATCTTAATATATAATCAAAGAGTGTCGTCGCATAAGGCCAGTAATTTCCGATCGTGCGACACTGAAAGCCACAAGCTTGATCCTCATTTGGAAATTCTTCTCCTATTCTTGCAACTAACCTATCGTTTATTCCTCCCTCACCTTTTTGTCCATGACAGAAACCGCATTTTGCTGCATAGATAATCTCACCTTTTTTAACTGTGCCTTTTCCTTTTGGTAAGCCTGTTCCATCTGGCCTTACATCAAGGTCCCATTCAGCAATTTCTTTTTTTGAGGCTGGTCTACCAAAATTAAATATTTCTGTGCTGTTTTGTTGATTTGTAAAGCTATCGTTATCTGCATTGCTTTGAGCCACTGAAACATTTGACATCATAAACATGATGATAAAAAATTTTATTATGTTATTTGAATGTATTTCCATTTTCTCTATGAAAATTGATAGCCAGATGTTGATATTCTCAGGATATTCGAATCCATTCAAGAAAATTCAAATGTTTAACTAAATGAATTTATTTTTAGATAATACTTGTATTTTTCTCTAACTAGAGCTAATTTTGCCATAAGACTGCGATGGGGACGAGTAAGTTATTATCTTGATTATAGAGACTGGGGGACGGTGGAAGCTCCAGATCAATATTTAACCTAAAATCACCCCTGAGTTATCATCTGAAATGCCAGTGCAGATTAAGAATGATCGACTAGTCCTCGTAAAGGATTCAATGAGGCGAGAAGCGTATCGTTTTTCGTGAACCCGGGTGGTACCGCGATAGGAAATATTGCCCCGGACGTTATTATACGTTCGGGGTTTTTTTGGTGAATATTTATGAAATTTGATGTGGTGAATACAAGATACGAAGGGCCCAAAATTGAAGAAGAAGTTCTACTTTTTTGGGAGAAAAATGACGTCTTCAGAGCGACACTTGATCTCTCAAAAGAGAGACCATTATTCACATTTAATGAAGGCCCACCAACTGCAAATGGAAAACCTGGAATACACCATGTATTGGCGAGATCTTTCAAGGATGCTTTTCCAAGATACAAAACAATGCAGGGATACCATGTGCCAAGAAAGGCCGGATGGGATACACATGGATTACCAGTTGAGCATGAAATTGAAAAAGAGCTTGGTATCTTTGATAAAAAAGAAATCGAATCAAAAATAGGGATAGCTGAATTTACAAAGCGTTGTCGCGAATCAGTAATGCGATATATAAAAGATTGGGAAAAAATGACCGAGAGAATGGGCTTTTGGGTCAATACTGAGGACGCATATTACACCTTAGATAATAACTTTATTGAGAGTGTTTGGCATTTATTGAAAGAAATTTGGGATAAGGATCTAATATATAGAGGTTACAAGGTAGTTCCATATGATCCTCGTATTGGAGCGACATTATCTTCTCATGAGCTTGCTCAGGGATACAAAGAAGTAGAGGATCCATCAGTATTTGTTCGGTTTAAGTTAGCTGAAGAGGAAAATTGCTCTTTTCTGGTTTGGACGACTACTCCATGGACCTTACCTTCAAACTTAATGCTTGCTGTTGGTGAACAAATTGATTACGTGTATGTCTCGGTTGCAGACGAAATACTAATTATTGCGAAGGATTTATTAAGCTCTGTTTTTCAAGATTCTGAATATGAAATTATAAAATCGGTTAAAGGAAGCGATCTGGTAGGAAAAGAATACGTTCGTTTGTTTGATTATATAGACATCGAAGATCATATTGGTGTATTTAAGGTATACAGTGCTGACTTTGTGAGCACAGAAGATGGAACAGGGATTGTTCATTGTGCTCCCGCCTACGGTGTTGATGACTTAGCACTTGGTCAGGCTCATGGATTACCAGTGGTTCATGGTGTTGGAATGGATGGAAACTTCATCGATGATGTTAAGCCAGTTGCTGGTCAATTCTTTAAGGATGCTGATGAAAAATTAATACAAATTCTCAAAAAAAATGGCAATCTTTTTAGGTCAGAGAAATATTTGCATAACTATCCATTTGGCTGGAGAACTGGTGATCCAATTATTTATTATGCAAAAAATGCTTGGTACATCAAAACCTCTCAATTCAGTGAGAGAATGTCAGAGCTTAATCGAACCATCAATTGGGTGCCAGAGCATATTCGCGATGGCCGTTTTGGAAAATGGCTTGAGAATAACATTGACTGGGCATTATCGAGAGAGCGTTTCTGGGGAACACCGCTGCCTGTTTGGACCGATGGTAATAGTAATTATCTATGTATAGGTTCATTAGAAGAGTTAGAAGCACTCTCTGGAAAAAAACTGAGTGATCTTGATCTTCATAGACCGAGTATTGATGAAATAACCTTTGAAAAAGATGGAAAATCGTGGTCCAGAGTTCCGGAAGTTATAGATTGTTGGTTTGATTCTGGAGCAATGTCATATGCACAGTATCATTATCCTTTCGAAAATCAGGAAAATTTCGATCAACAATTTCCTGTCGATTATATCTGTGAGGCGATCGATCAAACAAGAGGATGGTTCTACACGCTTCATGCAATCTCAACTTTAGTGTCGGATTCAATTGCCTACAGGAACTGTATTTGCTTAAGTCATATTGTTGATCAAGATGGAAAAAAAATGTCCAAATCACTGGGTAATATAATTGATCCGTATGAGGTGTTTGACAGTGTTGGTGCAGATTCTCTCAGATGGCATTTTTTATCTAGAATTTCTCCAGACATTCAAAAAAGAGTTTCCGTAGAGATTATTTCAGATGTTGCCAGCTCATTTATGAATACTTTTTGGAACACTTATGGATTTTTCGTGTTGTATGCAAGACTCGATAAGTTGGATCTCAGTACACCAATACCAGTTGAAAAAAGACCTGAAACAGACAGATGGGCCTTAGCCCTAATTAACAGGACAATTAAAGAAACAACATCTGCTATGGACAGCTTTGATGCTAAATCAGCAGGTGAAGCGATTGAGCACTTTATAGACCAATTAAGTAATTGGTATATCAGGAGAAATCGCAGAAGGTTCTGGAAATCTACAGATATTGAGGATAAACGTTCGGCATATCTCACACTATACGAATGCTTAGATGTCATCCACAGGTTAATGGCTCCTTTCGTGCCCTTTATTGCAGAGAATGTTTATCAAAATTTAGTAAGAAATAATAATAAAGATGCGCCTTTGAGTGTCCATATGACTGAGTGGCCACATCCCAACAAAGGTTGGGAGGATGATAAATTAATAATGGAAATCGATGTTGTGCAGAAGATTGTGGGTCTTGCCAGAGCAGCAAGATCTCAGTCTGGAGTTAGGGTAAGACAACCACTCTCAAGGCTTTTAATTAGGACTCCTGACGATCTTTCTGCAGCTGCTGTTGAAAAACATCAAATTCAAATCTTGGAAGAACTGAATATAAAGAAAATTGAATTCATCGCCCGCGATGCAAACCTAGTGACATATATCATTAAACCCAATCTACCAAAAATTGGAAAAATCTATGGCAAATTAATTCCAAAAATAAAAAAAGCATTGGAAGATGCTGACAGCAGTGAAATCGCATCAAAAGTCACGAAAGGCGAGACTTTTGAAATTGAATGCGATGGAGAAAAGATAACTTTTGATCAAGATGATATTTTGATAGAAACAAAATCAGCTGAAGGATATGCATGTGGCGAAGAGGGGGGCTTTTTAACAGCTATAGATACCAAATTGAATGATGATTTGATTAAAGAAGGATTGGCAAGAGAATTGGTTAGATCGGTTCAAGAAGCAAGAAAAATATCAGGTTTTGATGTATCTGATCGTATAGTGCTTGGTATCAGTGGTTCAGAAATTGTTGAATCAGTGATCAATGATTTCAAAGAATTTATTATGACAGAAACATTGACCATTGAATGGAGAACTGGAATAAAAAACCCAACCTTCAGGGATGAAAATAGTTTAGATGATGCATCTTGGACGATTGAAATCTTAAAAAACTAAAATAATAAATCAGGATTGCCCAATCAATCGGTTGTTTCTCCAGCCCATTACTTAAGATTTGGCTAGCGCTAAAAATTCCGCTCTTGCCTTATGGTCAGATTTGAATCCGCCACCTAATCTACTTGTTATTGTAGAACTGCCTGTGTCCTCCACGCCTCTTGATTTCACACAATAATGATCTCCATCAATCATTACTGCTACATCCTCTGTTTCTAAGATGAAAGACAACGCATGATAAATTTGTTCAGTTAAACGTTCTTGTATCTGTGGCCTTTTTGCAAAATATTCCACAATACGATTGATCTTTGACAAGCCTAATACTTTTTCTTTAGGAACGTATGCAACAGCTGCAAGTCCGTCAATGACAACGAAGTGATGTTCACAGTAAGATTGCACTGAAATGTTTTTTACGATAACCATTTCATTGTATCTCATTTTATTTTCAACTACAGTCGCTTTAGGGAATGCTTCATAATCAAGCCCCCAAAAAATTTCATTAATATACATTTTTGCAATACGCTTGGGGCTATTAATGAGACTGTCATCACTTAGATCTAATCCTAATGTATCTAAAATTTGACTAAAGTTATCTTGAATCTTATCGATTTTTTCAGTGCTGGATAAGCCATTATTAATAACCGGAGTTTCCACTCCTACTGATACTAAATGTTCATGTACTTTTTTCCCAAGATCAGGATCAGTTTTTATTTTGTTGAAGGCCATTTGTCTCTCTTTTAACTTATTTTTCCATTAATTAACTAGCATTTTACGATCTTATTATCACAGGATGCAGGTCACACCAGTCCCTTTCATAGAGCAGTATCCATTTGGATTTTTAGCTAGATATTGTTGGTGGTATTCCTCAGCATAATAGAATTTATCTAATAGCTTTATTTCTGTTGTTATGTTGCCCAGAATTCGTGATTTTAAAGTTATTTTTTCATCTTTTTCTGCTGATGCAAGCTTTATTTGATAGTTATTTAAAGAATTAATAGCTAACTCTAAATGAGCATCAGAATCTGCATATATTGCAGAACGATATTGTGAACCGACATCACTCTGCTGCCTCATTCCCTGTGTAGGATTATGTGATTCCCAAAAAATTGTGAGAAGATCTTCATAACTGATGTGATCTTTATCAAATACAATTAGAACGACTTCGGTATGACCCGTAATATCTTTGCATACTTCAGTATACGTTGGATTGTCTGAAGTGCCTCCTGCATAGCCGACGGCCGTTGAATAAACGCCAGGCGTTTGCCAGAACAATCTTTCTGGCCCCCAAAAACACCCCATACCAAATACCGCTTTTTCCATTCCTTCAGGATAAGGTGGAGTTATAGAATTACCATTTACAAAATGATCGGTCATAAATTTTCCTATTTCTAGCTTTCGTCCCTGTTTTGAGGCGACTCTGAAATTCTTTGTTTATAAAAGAATCTGTGTTCATAGTTAACATTATTTGCAATTATTGGTTCGCGATCTCTAAAAATTGGACGGTACACCAGGTATCGAAGTTGATTCCCAATGACTTTATGCATTGCGTCAAGCCCATCTGGATTAAAAGAAGCTCGATTTATATTTTTAGCCAATCCTCTCTTACTTACATTAAAGTTGAAGCTTACATAGGCTTCCCGGTAGTTCCCTGGAAGATTTTTTTCGTCTGCTTTTGAGGTCTCATCAAAATATGTTGGAGGATTTATTTTTTCTATTATCACGGGTTCTTCAAGTGATGCTGCACGGTATTGAAGTTTTAGATCATCTTCTGATAACTGATCCCACACCTCTCTATAAACTGCATATGAGCGACTGGCCCTGTCGCTTAGAACATAATAGTCTGCCAAGTTGATTTTTGCCTCTACTTGTTGCAACCAGGTAGCTTCAGGGTGATTTTCACTGATCTGGATTGCTTTTCTGAGAAAACTGTCTCCTTTG
>Ga0208410_1000137_pt1 | contig 45245 bp, 35 predicted proteins | sample ETN02SmetaG_3_FD_185787 | JGI IMG/M metagenome (GOLD analysis project Ga0208410, IMG submission 185787) | Marine microbial and viral communities from oxygen minimum zone, Eastern Pacific Ocean - ETNP2014F10-02SV257 (SPAdes) (version 2) | ecosystem: Environmental > Aquatic > Marine > Oceanic ... | reverse complement strand
CGACGACGAGGGGGGCGCGGGGGGGAGAGAGAGAGAGAGAGAGAGAGAGAGACGATGCGCGGTGCGGCGCGGTGTGGGTGCGATGCCCGCGCGCGCGGGACGACGGCGGTGCGCGCGAGGAACGCGACTCCGCGCGGGAGGTGTCCAACGGCTCTCGCGTTGACGAGAACGACGACGACGACTCGCACCGGACGAGCGGGGATCACGGTGCGCGCGGGAGACGAGGGACGAGGGAAAAGGAAGAGTCGCGCGAGCGTCGGTCAGAGAGATCGCGCGGGCGCCGTCCACGGCGTAAGCGCGTCGAGCGAGAGCGCGACGACGACGGCGCCTTCACCACCTCCGGAAAAGAGAAGACTGGGAGTCCTGGAGTCTTCTTTCGAGCACGAGGACGGAGACTTAGTCGAGACGGTGCGATCGTCGACGATTCCCCGAGAACAGTTTATCGATTCCAATTCCGAATCGGATGAAGGCGGCGTGGGAACGACGCTGTGGGGGGTAATAGCTCTCATTGTCGGTAGCTCGGTGGGAGGCGGCGTGTTGGCACTCCCGGCGACGACGGCACAGGTTGGAATTATTCCAGCCGACGGCACTTTGTTTGCAATTTTCGTATTGCTCGTGTGCAATGCGCTTCTGTTGGCTGAAGTGAACGTGGGAATCATGCGAGAGCGCGACGAAGCCCGTCTTCAACACGGGCGAGGTCACAGTGCCGTGGTAATCTCACTTTCCGACATGGCGGAGCGAACTCTTGGTTTCGAGGGCAAGGTTTTCACATCAGTGTTATATTCTTTCATGTCGCTCACCATCCTTGTCGCATACATCAGTAAAGGAGGTGACATTTTGAGCGGCGCTCTCAATACGGATCACGCGACCGCCGCCACTTTGTTCACGGCGGCTCTCGGAGGTACTATTGCGATAGGGGGTTCGAGGACGGCAGATGTTTTAAACCGAATTTTGACGTACGGTTCGACTACTGCATTCGTCATCTTGGTAATTTTTGGTGCAATTGTAGCAGACTGGAGTGACGCAAACTGGGTCGGTTCCGTCGACGCCATTCCGGAAACCGTTCCCATAATTTTCCTCACTCTCGTGTATCACGACTTGATTCCCATCGTGTGTACATTTTTACAAGGGGATATGAAGCAGATCAGGAAGTCGATCCTGATTGGGTCCTCAATTCCGTTGGTGATGTTCTTAAGTTGGAACACAGTCATCCTCGCCCTGACTGGCGGAAATATCACCGATCCGCTCGAAGCAGTTTCCCAGAATCTTGGTGGTAACGCTTCGGCTCTGTTGGACTGTTTCAGCGTTGCGGCTGTGGGGACATCGTTTATCGGCATTTCTTTGGGAATTTCGGAATTTTTGATGCCATTCGTCGATAATACGCTGTGCGAGTTGAATGTCGAGAAGAAGAGTGCGTCACAGCTATCTCATCGCATGTATGAGACCATGATGAGATACGACGATCAGAAACCAAAAGGCGCACCAAGCGCATCAAGACTACTGACTTTTTCGGGCATGCTCGCGGTACCTCTAGTCGTCGCCCGGTCGAGCCCCGACCTTTTCTTGCCAGTCTCAAATCTCGTCGGCGCGTACGGCATGACTACTCTATATGGTATCATGCCGCCCCTAATGGCGTGGAACATGCGAAACAATACGAAAGCATTTCGCCGTGCAGATCCTCTCCATCCTCTTCATCGATTCAAGGTGCAAACGCTCCTTCCTGGAGGCAGTTTTGTACTCAGCGCGTTATCAGTGTCCGCCGTGGCAATCGCGCTTTCCAAAGCGCATGAAGATTTAGCTACTTCTGTCGCTGAGCCGCTCCCGATTATGATTGGTTCACTCGTTGAGCTCGTTGCGGATGTTGCAACGGTTACGCCGTAGTGATTCGGTTCATGATGCTCGCACTTTTCGTGGAAACAGCGGCGCACCTGCTTCTGCTCGCTTCCACATTGTACTTTTATAAATGTTCAAGTACTTGTACCACCAACGAAAGCTTTGTAAGATACAAATATTGTTTGATCATTTTTGCGTTCTCGATTCGCTGACGTGTCCACCGCGCAGTGTTGCGTCGAAACCAAACGATCGCACGCACGCCTTCCCCACGCACAGGTTTTTTCTCATCCCTCACAACGCTACGCGTGAGCGATGATGGCAAGATCGTCCCTTCACGCACGCGCGGCGAGCGGCTCGTACGCCTCCGTGTCCGTCACGAGTGCGAACGCGCACCGCGTCAGGCACATACACACGATTCAGCGGCGAACGCAAACCTTCAACGCCACGGATGAGATAGACTTGGACGCGCTTCTACCGCCGGACATTGACGGCGATTTGGAGAGTCTTCAGCGCGAAGCGGGAGCAAACTTCGGAGATGATGGCTTCGTCTTAGACTTTGGATCGGTCAACGACGAAATACAGGCCATCAAAGACACGGCAGCCGTCATAGACAGAAGCGATTGGGGTCTCGTGCGAGTCCAAGGACCAGGCGCCGAAACCGCGGTGAAAACGATATCATCCGTCGACGCGGTGCCTTCGACGTCGCCTGGAACTGGATTCGAGATCGACATCGCGTTTACCGGGGAGAAAGCGCAGGTATACGCGCAGAATGCAGCCTTCTTAATGCTCGTTCCACCGAACTCGTGCGACGCCGTCGTCGAGTCCCTCGAGGCGGCGCCCGACGTCGTCGTCGCGGAACTGAACGACAGATGCGCGTTGCTCACGGTCGTCGGTCCGATGTCTGCCGACATCTTACGCAACAGCGGTCTGATGGAGGTCGTCGAGCTCGACGTCGGCTCGCACCGCGTCTTCGGCTTTGACGGTCGTCCCGTCGTCGCCGCGCACACGTCCGAATACGCCGTCCTGGGCGTCAATTTGATCGTCGACGAGGGCGTCGCCGGTCAGGTGTGGGCCACCATCTCTCGCACGACTGTTGCACCGTGCGGTTCCCGGGCTTCGGACGCCGTCCTCGTCCAACTCGGTCGCGTGAAATCCGTGTAATGAATACCAAAGTAAAGTTTCCGTGTACTGTAGACACCCACACCCAACCCACACGAGCATCGTCGCGTCCCCAGATCTCCTCGAGATATTTTTTGTCGGTTTCCGCGGCAGTTGGAGGCGGTGACTCGGACGACGCGCGCGCCGAACGAGAGGGGCGAGGACGCGAGGGGTGAGAAGGATAACTCATGAACGCCACCGGTGATCCGAACGCGATCGATCCGACTCGAGGCGTCCACGACGCGTCGACGCGTTTGAATGCTCGATGCGCACTTTGGGCGGAGACGATGGTTCAAGTGACCGGGAACTCGAGCTTCTACGGGACCGTGTACGAGCGTCACGGCGGTGCGGACGCGCCGTGGGAGCGAACGATGGAGTGGTGCCCGTGTTCGAAGTGGCCGTGCGAGTGCACGAGTTGTGAATGTTTCGTGCGAGGGTGCGACACGACGACGGCGAGCGTAATCGCCGAAGAACAGAACTCACAACTGGACGTGTTGTGGGGAATATTCGCACTCATCGTGACGTGTGGACTGTGTATGGTGCTGTGGTTGAAAACGCAGAGAATGTTGAAACCGGGGACGCGAGAGTTCACGCGATCGATCGTCGATTTGACTCCGGAGGAGGAGAAGCTTAAAGAGTTCATGAAGAACATGGCTCCGCCGCCGGGGACGTGCGTGGTACAATCGCCGTCGCCCGGAACCGAACCGCACATCTCGATAGCAATCAAAGAAGAGGAAACTGACGCGAGGTGATGCGCGTTCGAGGGTAGGGAGCGTCCTCTTCAAGAGAAGAAGAAGGATTCGCGTTATTAGAACGTTTTCTGCAATATATAATATACATGTACTTTCCAGAATTTCTTGTACTCATGTGGCGTCCGGCCATCGTCCCCGTATCAACTGACACGCGATCGGCCTCCCCATCGAATCCTTCAACGACGCCATGACCGACATCACCCTCGCCCTGGAATCTGTGTACATCTACACGCACAGTAACTTTACAAACAACCCGAGTCTCGCACGCGGTGAGGTGACACACGGCGCCCGAACATCTTTCTATTTATCTAATTCACCTATCAAAAATCGATTCCGTTAAAATGTCCTTCCTCTTTTCGCGTTGACGCCGCTTAAAAATAGAAGCGTTGAAGACTCTCCTCGCGTACGCTCTGTCCTCCTCCCTCTCCGGCTTCAACTTGACGTGATCGGGGAGTCCAAGGGCGCGCCCACGATCTCTCAACGCGTGTTCCTCCTTGCGACGATTGCGCATGCTTCGTCTGAGAGATTTATTGGCATCGTAATCGTGCTTCCATCTTGCCTTGCTGACTCTGTTCAAATCAAAGGTGCTCTTCGCGTTCGCCTTGACTTTTTTGGCGTCGACCGTCTTACTTTCCAGCAGAGCCATGGGATTCGTCGAACTCGCGGCTCGCTCCGCCTCGTTTTGATACTCGAGCAATTGCATCGCGTTCTCAGATTCCTCTTCGTCGATCAACCCTCCGTAACCGACGCTGCGCTCGGCGCCCTTCGTCACGACGTACTCCGTCTTCGCCGGGTCCGTTTGAATCACGATTTCGTGCGAACAGCACGGAGAGCGCATGGTGAAGCTCCATATCGGCGTGGAGTAGTAGTTACCTACTTTGCGCTTCTCTGCGTTGAACCGCACGCCCTTCGCGATCATGTGTTCGCACGCGCCGCACCGGACGTTGAAGGGCATCTCGAAACGAATCGTCAGCACGCCGTGCGTTTTCATCTTATTCGCCCTTTTCCCGAGCGAACCATTAGAACCCTTAAACGTGCTGCTCTTCGCCCCGGATTCGGGCGTCCAATCCTGCGTTCGCGCGCGTTCGTCAGTCTAGAGTTCACCGTGGGCACTCGAGTGCGATTCGCGTCGGGGCGTTTCGTTCGCGCGCGACGACGTTCGCGCACCGGTGGATAGTAAAACCCATCCGCTTTCGTCGCAGCCAGGGTCGACATCTCGAGATCTCGAGCGCACCGCGCACGACGCGCACTGGACGCGTGCGTCGGGCCCTCACTTCCTACTTACAAGTACAACTTTTTATTACACGCGGGGCTACTGGTACTATGACGCGCGCCGTCTTCGAGCGCGATCAATCCATCATGTCCCAAAGCGCGTTCGCCACGTAGAATTCATTTCCAGGTCGCATCGGCATGTCAATCTTGCGCACGTCGCGCGAGGCGCGCGCGTTGACGCGTCCGACAATTCTGTCTCTCTCTTCGTAGTGCCACGCGATGTTGGAGATGTGCGCGTATAGACTCACCTCTCGCTTCGTCGCCGGAATTTCCTCGTTCAAAACGGCGTCCAATTTTTGTTTGCTAAGCTTGATCTCCCCTCGTCGATCTCGCAACTCTTCCTGCTCGAGCTCGAGCGCGCGCGCATCTCGCTCCATCGTGCTCAAGTATTCCCCCGCCGCTCGTTTCTCAGCCTCTAATTTCAACGCTCGCTCTCGCGCCACCTGCGCCGCCGCCGGTAACACCGCCTTCCTCTCCGCCACTCGCACCCGTCGACTCATCTCTTTCACCGCGTTCGCCACGTGTTCCTCTCGTCCCGCTCTCGTTTTTTGAATCTCTTCAAAGTGTTCCGCGATCGCTCGCACTCGTTTCCCATCTTCATCGCTCGCGTATATCTTCGTCATCTCTCGCACGAGATCGTAACACTCTCGAAACGCCGCGTCCGCCCCATCGACGTCCATCGCGTCGTCGTCGTCGTCGTCGTCGTCGTCGTCGTCGTCGTCGTCCGCGCGACTCCCTCTGTCGACGAACGGACACTTGCGTCTCGCTGTCAACGGTGTTTTTCGTTATCATCCAATGAAAAATCTCTCTTTGTGATTGTACGATAGTATTAGTCTTGTCCGTTTCATAGTATATCCCGTGTGTCCGGTCGAGTCGAGTCGAGTCGCCCCCGCGCTCGTCCTCGTCCTCGTCCTCGTCGCGCCGCCGGGCGGAACCGAGCGCGCGCCGCGCGAGACGACGACGAGGAGGAGAGATGGGAGGACGGATGCGCGAGGACGAGGACGAGGACGAGGACGAGGACGAGGACGATCGCGCGAACGCGATGGGGTCGGAATCGCACGAATCCGGGGATTCGGAATCGCACGGTGAGGCGAGCGGGTCGGCGTCCTCGAGCGAAGGCTTCGATGACGACGCGTTTGTCGTCGACGAGGAGGAGAGCGAGGAAGAGGAGGAGGAGGAGGAGGAGGAGGAGAGCGAGGAAGAGGACGCGCTCGAGAGACCGCCGTCGAATCAAATGATGGGGATGTCGCGCGCGTTTCAGTCCTTGGTGGGCGACGGCGAGGAGGCGACGGAGATGTTACCTAAATCTAGGAAACAACTCGTAGACGGATTAGAGGCGAGAGTTGAGGAGAAAGAGCGCAGGGCTAATAAGCGCGCGAAGATTGAGCTCAAGCATCGCGGCCACGTCAAACCACAACCTCGCGGTCAAAATATAGAGAGCGACATGCTCGAGCGTAGACTCCATAACACAGCCACGAAGGGCGTGGTGCGCCTGTTTAAGGCTGTTTGCAAGGCCCAAGAAGACGCTGAGAAGGCAAAGACGATGAGGAGAAAGGATGCGTTAATTTCGAAGAGCAAATTCCTCGAGGAGTTGAGAGGAAGCACCAAGTCGACCGACGCCGAGGAGACGACGAACAAGGCGAGCTTCCTCCGGGACGACTTTATGCTCGGAGGAAACAAGATGAAGGACTGGGAGAAAGAGCAAGAAGTAGCACCGAGAGATCTGGAGTATGAAGAAGGTGATGATGACGTATTCTAGCCAGCTAGTGCGCGTTCCGTGATCTTGTGAATATGACGAGCGTCGTACATGTAAATCAACACGTTTTTACATCGTAGTGACCTAGCGCTACACTCTCCTAAGCTACTTCATTAGTAGCAACTTCATTAGTATCAACCTTTTGCAACTCAGCTATACCATGTGCGAAGTGACATTTGTCACCGTACATGCATGAACCATCTTTTTGCCACAGTGCGCAAATCTTTGTTTTGCAAGGCCTCGGCGGTTTGGTATCGCGCTTTTTAACTTTCCCGACGGCGAGGCGATGGTATATGAGCTCTTTCGCTCTTTGCACGTCGAACGGAGATCCGACGAGTCGACAGAGTCTATCTCCATCGAAATTCGTGTACTCAGCGCTTAGCATGGAAACCTTCGCTCCCGAAGCCGCGCTGACTTGGGCGATGCTCGAGCCCGCTTTTCCGACAATCGCACCAACCTGGGACTGCGGAACGGGAACGAGGACGGCTTTACCGAATCCTTGGTGTGTTTCAAGATTCTCCATCGTCCCATCGCCATTCAAATCGTCCGATCGCAATTCTCCCTTGCCGTGCGCGAAAGAACAGCGATCGCCGAATCTGCACCCCTCGGGAGACTGAAAGTTTCGACACAGTCTAGTCTTCATCTTTTCGTTCGCTTGCGCCGCCCCGTACGCATTCGTGGTGTACACGTACGGCAATGGCGCCGGTCTCGCTGGAACTGGTAATCCAGGTCTATACGTGTGTAGATAGTGACACTCGTCGCCGTACGCGCATCCGTGAATGCTGAAAAATTTCACACACAACTTCTCTGATTTACCCGTCTGTTCCGGGTCGGACCCTCGCGCGGATTCATCCACCCCCGACATCATCGACGCGGTCGCGACCGAATCATCGGATCCACCCCGTTTCGCCATCGTCCCGCCGCTCGTCGTCTCGACTCGGACGACCGCACCGACCGCGCCCTGTCGTTCGTTCGAGCCTCAACACCACCCGCCCCCCGCCGCGCCCCCCGCGCCTCGCTTCGCCACCGAATCCTCCGCGTCGCGCGTCGTCGGACCGATTCGATCGTCGCGCGCCGCACCACCCGCGCACACCCCGCGTCGATGTGCGGTCCGTCCACCGCCCCTCGCACGCATCGCCATCGTCGCCATCATTCATTCATCATCATCCAGCATTCGCGTTCGCATTCGCATTCATTCATCCCCGATCGATCGCGTCGTCTCCGGTGACGACCTCGTGTGTGCTGTGCACACATGACATGACGTTCGATGATCGATTTCACGCATACCACACTACGTGTACTTGTATGTAAATGTATCGATACATAATACATATGTGGTAGGGTTTAGTAACCACCCCCCGATCGCCTCGATCCCGCCCCGTCGGCGACGTTCGTTTCATTTATTTCATCGCGTCTTTTTCATCGGGAATGGACTGTTTCATCCACCCGGTCGGTCGGTCGCCCGTCCTCGATCGATCGATCGATCGATCGATCGATCGGTATCGGTCGGTATCCAGACGGACGGTCGGTGGACGCGATGGGTGAGGAGATGGGAAGACGTCGCGTCGCGCGCGTCGGGAGAGGGTGGCGCGCCCGCGTGTCGCGCGCGGTGCGAGAGACGTGAGAGAGGAGAGGGAACGACCGCACCGCTCGTGACACGCGAGTAGGATGGGGTATCGCGATCCCCCGCCGTGGGTGTTCGAGGGAAAGGCGCTGTATCAATTGAACCTGGTGCGCACGGAGGATGCGCGCGCGCACGTGCCGAAAGATTTGCGTCTGGTGGAGTGCTTCGGGTACACTCTGGGTGGGTTGTACGTGGCGAGATACGACGAATCGCCGTGCGGGAAATTGGACGAGGTGGTGGTCTTGGGAGGGTTGGTGTGGAATCCACCCACGTCGTGCGCGTGGGCGAGTCGGGTGTACGTGGACAGCGCCGAGGCGCGAGCGCACGGCATTCGCACGTGCGGATTACCGTCTCGGGTGGCGACGTTTAAAGAGGAGAGGGGGGCGGAGAAGAGCGGTAGCGAAGAGAAGAGACGTAGAAAGAAGAAGAACTCGTGGTGGTTCGGTGGGAAAGGAGACGATCGCGGGGACGCGGTGTCGATCGTTGATTCGAAAGAACGCGTGTGTCGACTCGCTTTTCCGGCGACGCCAAAGCTCAAGGGGCCGCGGATCTCAATGTTCTTACCGAGTTTCAGCGGTAGGACGAAACTGATTCCAGATTTATTAAAGTATTCGTTGCAAATGCGCGCGAATATTCGATTGAGTGCGCCCATAAAAGTTGAAACTTCGCTGGATTCCAAGAGAGGTTCCATCGCAAACGTTCTCAAAGGCAAGCCGCTCGTGTGCATAGCTTTTGACAACATGCGAATGGATGTCGGAGCACCGCAAAAGGTAAAGATGATAGATAGCAAGTAATATCAAAACACAAAAAGCAAAAATGAATTGAAATAATTATTCGCAAGTTTACTATACAAATCGGGTCTGAATTCACGTCAGATCGCAAGAGATGTTCGCGTGTGTGCCTGACGTCGCACACGCAAACGAGGTGCTCCTGTCGTTAACTCGTTCAACGTCTAAATGCGTCGCCATGTCACCGTTCGTTGTTCACGCGTCGAAACGTGACCGAGAGATGACGTGTGCGGCTCAGGCGGCGCGGGGGGGGCTGAAGAAGAACAAGGGGCCGGCTGGTCTTTCACAAGCAGGAACCATCTCCGTTTACAAGGCTAAAGGAATAAGGAATGGAACAATGGAGGCGGGGGAACTAATTTTGAGCACCGACTGTCTCCTTCTTTTCGTCTTTTTGGGGCCTCTTCATCACCACGTCCTTGGTTGGAGCCTCTCTCGCGCCCAACACGCCTTCGATGACGCGTCGGTACTCGCTCTTCATCTTGACGCCGCTCAAGGTTTCAATGCGCTCCTTTTCGTAAAAGATCTGAGTCATCGGCGTCCCGGTCACTCCCGCGGCCTCGGCGATTTCGGGATCAGCCGCGATATCTATTTCGACGTAGTGAACCTGGTCCTCGAATTCCGTCACAACTTTATCCAGCATCGGTTTCAAGCGACGACACGGCCCGCACGTCGGTGCCGAGTACATCACCAAAATGACACGGTCAGACTCGTGGTACAGTTTTCTGAGAGCAAATTGGCCCTTGTGTTTGGTGACGTTGATATCGAAGGTATCTTCATCCTCGGGCACGATCGCTTCAGAGTCTCGCTCCGCGGTCTTCGTTTGCTGCGTTTGTTTTGGTTGATGACGCTCGACGACGAGGTTGTTTTCTGTGAGGTAACGCTCCACCGAGATGGCCGCCATGCACCCAGATCCGGCCGCCGTGATCGCCTGACGATATTCTTGATCGTGAAGATCCCCTGCGGAGAAGACACCTTCGACGGACGTCTTCGCACCCTCGTTCACGACGACGTATCCGCCTTGATCGAGTTGAATCTGGCCGTCGAAGATCGTGCTGTTCGGGGTGTGCCCAATGCCGTAAAACAATCCCTTCACTTGGAGTCTGCTCTCATCTCCGGTTTCCGTATTCCGAAGTTTAAGACCTCCTAGATTACCCTTACTATTCGGAGTACCGTCGACGCATTCCGTGTTGTAATGCACGGTGATCCCCTTGTGCTTGAGGACTCTGTCTTGCATCGCCTTGCTGGCGCGCATCTTGGACGAGCGCACGAGCAAGTGGACGTGCTTGGCGTATTTCGTGAGGTACACCGCCTCTTCCGTGGCGGTATCGCCTCCACCGACGACGGCCACTTCTTCACCCTTGAAAATCGGGCTCGCACCGTCGCAAATCGCGCACGCGCTTATGCCCCGACTCCACAGCGTCTTTTCGGCGGGTATTCCGAGTCTTCGCGCCGTGGCGCCGGTGGCCACGATGACGCTGTTCGCCTTCACCGTTCGTTCGGACGACGACACCGTGAACGGTCGCGACGTAAAGTCCACCTCGACGACGTCTTCGCTATGCATCACCGCGCCCCAACGCTCCGCTTGTTTGCGCATCTTGTCCATCAAGTCTGGCCCCGTCACGCCTTCGGGGAAACCTGGAAAGTTTTCCACCTCCGTCGTCGTCATGAGCTGTCCTCCCGGCACACCGCCGGCTTGAAATCCTTCAAACACGAACGGTCGCAGATTCGCCCTCCCCGCGTAGATGGCCGCGGTGTACCCCGCCGGTCCCGACCCTATGATGACGCAGTTCTCCACCTCATCGACGCCGTCCGCGTCACGCGCGCTCGACGCCCTCGCCGTCGTCCTCGTCCTCGTCCTCGTCCTCGTCCCTCCCCGTCCACCGCCGCGAGTGGTCGCACACCGTCGTTGTTTCCATCCTCCGCGCGCATCCCTTTCATCGCACACCACCGCCGCTCTCCCCGTCGTCGTCGCCATCATCGTCGTCATCACCTCACCCCGCGCGCACCCCCTCGCGACGCGCTGTCGCGTCGAGCGAGGGAGGAGCGCGGACGATCGAAGAGATCGAGATCGAGATCGAGATCGAGATCGGATTCGATGGCGTCGAGCGAGGGGGCGTGTGGAGTGAGGCGTTTCATGTGCGTACTGTACACACATGTAAGCTATGAAATGAACACGATGATGACGGATACGAAAAAGTGAATGAATTCAATGTCCGACGCCGCGTCTTTGGACTCGCGCCGGGGGTGCCGTCTCTAAACCCTCACCGATCGGGTTTTTATGTGTGTGGTGACATAGTGCGTGATGTTCTACAATACGGCAGATGGAGCGAGACATGCGCTCGGACTCGTTTCTCTTCGGTCGCCCGCCCGGTCGGTCGCCCGGGCGACCGACCGGGCGACCGACCGGTCGTTTGAGTGGAGAACGAGGGAGATGACGGAGGCGCGCGAGGCGTCGTCGCGAGCGAGAGTGCGAGCGAACGAGATGGCGGAGATTGAGACGACGTATCAAGTCATCAAATATGAGGTGGGGACGAGCGTGGACGTCGGCGCGAGAGCGACGGAGGATGGGTGGATGAGTGCCTGGATGAGTGGCGAGATGAGTGGCGAGAGGATGATGTTGGGATGGATGAAGACGACACGGGGCGGAAGAACGCGAGGCTGGAGAGACTGACGATACCGTGCGATTGTGCGCATCGTCGCAGGACTGTGAGGTGAACGATTACGTCATCATCGAGAGTGGGGAAGAGGAGAAATGGCAGGGACAGGTGAGGCGGCGAACCGACGCGCTCGAGACGCTCGGACGGGACAAACTGCGAGCGCGCGAAAGACTGACCTTTCGTATCATCCGCACAGATCAAGGCAAAGAGAAATGGCAAGCTTTGCGTGCGGTGGCTTCGTCCGTGGAAACCGAAGACGGATGAGGAGGTATGCGCGTTGCCGCGTCGCCGCGCTCCGTCTTCCCATCCAAATGCAACGAGTAGTTCACTGACCGATGGAATCGTCCACCTTCTTCCGACGCGATAGGATTGCGGGCAAACGGGTTTGTACGATTGGGATCCGTATGATCCGTGCGATATTGACGTGGAAACCTTGATTGAAATCGGTCCCAAACTTTTTCACAAGGTGCGAAGAAGAAAAACATAGAGTTTGACTCACGCGGTGATGAGCGAGACGGGTGTAAGGATCGCGTCGAGATATAATGACTAACACGGGATAATGTGAGTAACAGGCGCGGCGTCCCAATTTTGAACCCATTGGGAAAGTTTTCTGCTTGAGCACGACGTGTAACGGTCGGTGCGTGGCGCCTCCGGAGAAGCGGAAAGTCTCAGTCAAGACAGAACCTGGGGTCGCTGTCAAGAGGCCGCGTGGCCCCACGGTGTTCCCGCCCGACGCAGTTGAATGGGAAACGAACGTTGTGGGAGAATGCAAGCCGTGTGACCTCGAAAACCATCCTTTCGAGTACGTCACCAAGGTACGTTTTGGTCCAAAGCGACGCGACGACGCACTCACTCACTCACTTGAATCACCAGAGAATCATGGACGACGAAACGGAGACCCGTCCGGAATCCGTACGAGAGTGCTTTTCTTCACAAATATACAAAGCAATCAAGGTGCGTGACGAACGCGAGATTCTTGCTTTGAAGTTGCAAATTAATTAATTATTTCACAGCACCGTTTACCTGGTATCACGAAAGTGCCTCACAGCGTCAACGCCGGAGATTTTGCGGGGGAAGCTATTTTGGTACGCAAAATAATTTAACTCGGATGTGTGCACATTTGACGTTCGAAACTCGACGCAGACGGGCAGAATCATTCATCCACTTGCCGTGAAAAATATTCCAAATAAAGGCTACGGTATTTTCGCGTGTGACAAGATTCCAAAGGGGGCTTTCATCTGCGAATACATCGGGTGCGTCTCTAAACATGGTTACTTGCACTTCAGAATGATTTAAGGTTTCTTTCAGGGAGATCGTCGATAAGACCGAGGCGAAAAAGAGGGAGGAACAGTACATTCAGAAAAGGTTTGAATTAATTAATTGTTTACGAATGTTGACTTTATTAACTTTTGACCTCTGTTTTTTCGGAATGTATAGCCAATTCTTCTTGCACGACGTCCACGGTAAGTTTAAACCAGAACTGTCACGGCTCACCGTCGCAAGAGATAGTAGCATCGAGTTACAAATATTTATTAACAAATTAATTTGCACAGGGTTGAGGAACCACGAGTCGTTCGGTGCATACACCTTAGACACCACAAACAAAGGGAATGTCGGGAGAATGATCAATCACAGTTGTGAGCCAAACGCATCCACGATCGAGCTACTCACGCCAGTCGAATTTTCGCCTGTACGTTTTCTGACCTTGTGAATTATTTTTTTTTCTGAACATTAATTATTTCAAACTTCTAGATTGTGCAGCAGCAGTTTCAAGTTGTTCCCCGAATCGTGTTCATAGCCATCACGGGCATCGAGGTACGTGGCTGCTTCGAAGCTGGCGATTCTTTTGGCGTCATTGCTCCAAGTTGACGAAGACTTTCCTCGCGTGCGCAAAATTAAATTTATTAACTGTGTGTGCTTTTTTGTAGGCGGGAGAGGAAATTTGCATAGACTACTGCCCGCGACGGCAGCCAGATCAAATGCGCAGAGTTCTCAAATGCTTCTGCGGAAAGCCATCATGCAGGGTAGGATGATTGTCCATCTTTGTTATGCATCATCGGCTGACCTGGACTCTTTCTCGCAGGACTGGGTATTCTGAAGACACCGTCGCGTGACGTTGTCTCTCAATAGGTGGGCAAAGTATCCCACAACTGGTAGCCACTCGAGCACTTGTAAACGAAAAGCTAGAACGATCTAAAGCCTCGTGCGCTGTCTACTCGACGCTCTCCATCTTTCTTTCACCAATCTCAGGCGCTGGTTCAGCTTTGGTTGGCGGTGGACAGGGGGGGCGAGCCACGACTCGAACGGTATAGTTCGGCGCCACAGAGCACGCGCGTCGCGCTTTCTCTCGTCGCGCGTGAAAAATTCCGCATGGACAAGGTTGCGGCAGAGCGCGCAGAGCGCCTGCGAGCCATGCGTGAGGCGGCGACGTCCGCCAAGACGCAGGAGAACGCGACGGAATCCTCGAGCGCAACTCTCCCGCAACCTTTCGCGGGTTCGGAGGATGGCAACACCCGAGCTCCTGGGTTTTATACAGAAGTTGGAAGCCAAGCGAGCGCGAACGATGCGCGCACGCTCTTCGAAGCGCGGAAACCGCCTCCTCCGCCGCCTCCTCCACCGCCACTGCGCTGGTTACAAGACCAGCGCCCGCCGTCCCAAGGCGGCGGTTGCGGCGTCTCTCGCGGGCGTAAAGCTCCGCGAGTGGGAGGCGTTCGCCACGACCAAAAGCCTTTCAACGCGAGTGTTTATTACAAGGTATGCTCACGAGCGTCGCCCTCGTTCGACTCGATGCGCGGATTCAAAAGACTGAACACAGACTGACCCGACCGCTCGCGTGCGTGCCTCTCGCGCAGCCGACGATGTGCGTCGACCCGTGGATAGCGCTCGAACGAAACTCCTAGTCAGAGCCGTACCGGCGATAGAACGTAGCGATATAGCGTTAGAATCGATGAATTGTGCCCGATCGACGACCCACGTCGCTCTTTGAGCGTGTATCGTTGAATTTGAGCGTGTATCGTTGCGTAGTGCGAGCGAATGTCTGTCAACATCATCATCATTCAATTCATCTCGAGGACGCCACAGGTCGACCGCGCGTGATGGGCGCCGCCGCGGCGGCCGACGACGAGCCGGTCGTCGACTTTAACGAGACCCTCCGTCGAGCCGTCGAGCTCAAGGCGCGACGACTCGCCGAGACTCGCGCCGAGTACGAAGCCGCGCCTCGCTTCGTCAAGGACACGCTCACGACCGACCGCGACGAAAAATACGTCGCACTTCGCGCGGACACCGTCGACGCGCGCGTGGCGTTCGCCGAAGATGTCATCGAGCGAGCGAACGAAGCCGCTCGCGGTGGATTGTACGACGACGCGCTCGAGGGGTGCACGGATGCCTTGGCGGCGTTTTGTTACTTTGAGCGACCGCCCGGCGTGGAGAGCACGGCAGAGGTGACGTACGTCGATCATCTGAGTCAGGGATCGATCGAGGGTGCGAAAATGGTGAAAAGAATCATGTTAAACGCTTCGGCGTGTTTGATGAACGCGGACTTGGGGAAGAACGCGAGTGAGATTGAGTGGGCGACGACGCAGGCGCTGCGCGTGGACGCCGCGAGTGCGGTGGCGCACTACCGTCGAGGATGCGCTCGAGCCACGATGGTCGATGAACACGCGATGGAGAAAGCTTTAGACGATTTTAGACGCGCGGTCGCGCTCGATCCGGACGAAAAACGGTATGCACGCGCGTTATCGGAGTGCGCAAGACGAGTTGCGGCGGCGAAATCTGCGAGTCGGGCAATGTTCGGGAAGATTTTCTCGAGCGACAAGGCCATTTACGACGGCATCGACGAGTCTGAGGACGCGCACGTGTTGACCAAACGAAAATGCGACGCGGAGGATGAGGTCGCGCGCGTGCTTCTCGACGAGTCCCTCAAATCGAAAGCTCGAGAGATGGGCTTTGACGTCGACAGCGAGGCGTTTCAGAGTGAATTCGCGGCGCTCATTCGGAAAGAAATCGACTCCAATATTCACCGTGAAACGAGGACATTCGGTCTGAAATCGTGTGTCGAGTGGATATCGCGCGCGTTCGGGTTCGTCGATATCGGTGAAGCCGGTACGAGGTCCGAGTCGAGCGACTTTCGCGCGTCGTCTTCGCGACTCGTCGTCTACGCGTCTGCGGCGATACTCGTGGCTCGCTTGACGTACGTCGTCTACGCCCTCTTGACGAAACAATCACTCGAGAGCGTTCGAGTGCGCGCGTGACCGCACGGATCGAGCTCGCTCGCCGAGCTCTGTAGAGATTTATTTGTATTCATAATAGAACGCCACTTCTCGACGCTCGAGGTCCATGTCTTCTCCCGTCGTCGCGCCGACCGGTCGCGCGTCGACGACCGCGCGTGCCGCTCCCACCCCAGGCCCGTCGTCGGGCCGTAAACGTCGACGTCGACGCAGGTCGCCGAAAAAGCGCCGGGACGGATTCATCACCGAGACTTCCCTGAACGACGACGACGCGCGAGGATTGCGCGAACCGGGCCCGAGCGTGGACGCTCAAACCTTACCGGGACTCGTCGTGTACGACTTAGACGACACGGTGTGGTTCCCGGAGCTCTACATGATCGCCGGCGCCCCGTTCACCAAGCTCCGCGGGAACGCCGTCGAGGACGTCATGGGCGACGTCCTGCGCGTCTACTCCGCGGCGAGACGGTCCATCGCGCAGGTGTACGCGCACGACGCCTTCAGGCGAAGAGGGACGAAAATAGCCGTCGCATCTCGCACGCATCGAGGGAAATGGGCGCGTGAACTCATGGAGATGTTTGAAGTCATCGAAGACGACGACGGCGGCGTCTCGCTCGCCGACGCCGCGCCTTTGGTGGACATCGCGTCCGGGACGAAGACGAAACATTTTCAAAGATTGCGCGAACGCACGGGCGTCGCGTACGCTGACATGTTATTTTTTGATAACGAGCGCGTGAACGTGGACGAAGTCGCTCGCATGGGCGTGCGGTGCGTCCACTGTCCCGGCGGTTTATCCGCCGAGGCCCACAACCGAGGCTTGCGCTTATTCGTCGACGACACCGTTCCGGAGCGCGTCGACGACGCGTCGAGCGTCTAGGCGCGCACGAGACCGCATCGATGTCATCCACGCGCGCCTTCTTTGTAATAGTATTGTAATAGTATTGTATTCGGTGTACGTGTACGCGAATGAATGCGTGAATGTGAATGACGCGCGCGCGCGCGCATGGAATGTGTCTTCGCCGCCTCAGTGGTCGGCCCGCGGCCCGACGCCGCTGGTGCGCCGTCATGCTTCGCATGTTCACCCGAAAGGGGAAGGAGAACCGGGAGGTGGACGGAGCGAGAAGACGTTCGTCCGGAAAGCGGGGAGAAGGGCGTCGAGGGGGCGACGGCGACGAGGATTACGACGACGATTTCGACGACGATTTCAACGACGATGGATTCGATGATGATGACTTTAACGGGGACGGCGACGACGCCGGGGAGGCGCGATTCGATCAGTACGAGGGACAAACGTTTGAAGACCTCGGTGTCACCGCGTGGGCGCGCGAAAAGTACGGACGACGCACGTTCGCCCCGGAATCGGGAGTGGTGAAATCGGCGGCGGAGGGATTTTTGGCGAGAAAAGCGTGCGGGGATGATTTACACGCGCCGACGGCGCACGCGACGGGGTTCAACGCGCATACGACGCCTGAAAATGATTTACAATTGGATTTTGCGTACGGGTATCGCGGACACGACACGTCGTCGAACGGCGTGTACAACGTCGACGGGAAAATCGTGTACGCGACGGCGGCGACGGGCATCGTGTACGACGGGGACGAGCACGTCCAAGATTTTTTTACGTTTCACAGCGACGATATACTGTGTATGTCTTTACATCCGGACATGGACTTGATCGCCACGGGGCAGGTGGGACGGGACCCAGTCGTGTGCATTTGGAGCACGAAGACGCACGAAATGATATCAGAGTTGAGAGGTTACCATCAGCGCGCGGTGACGAGCCTCAGCTTCGATGCGACGGGGAAATTTTTGGTAACGGTGGGCTTAGATGACGAGCACTCCATCGCTGTGTACGATTGGGAAAACAAAAAGGTCCTCGCAAACTCAAAAGGTGATACGCGCAGAATCTTTGGGTGCGCGTACAATCCGCACGACGGGCGAATAGTGACGGTCGGTGAAAGTCACATCAAGTTTTGGATAATGGAAAACGGGTATTTGAACGGCAAGAACGGTGTGTATGGGAGAGTGGGAAAACGTTCCACCTTTTTATCGATTGCTTTTGGAGAAGACGGAAGTACCTTCACCGGAACGCAAACGGGGAGCGTGTATCAATGGGCCGACGGTGGAGAAGAATGTATACAAAAGATTGAAGCAGTGCATCAGGGTCCGATTTATGATATGTTCGTCACCGAGGATTACGTCATCACCGGAGGGAAAGACGGGAAAATCCAATTCTTCACACAGTACATGGAGTCTGTGTTCACGATTGATATGTGTAAAGTAGCGGAAAGCATTGTAGACGAGCAGGGTAAGCCGGTGTGTTATTACGATGGGGGCGCCCCGTGTGTCAAATCACTCTTTTTGTCCGGCGTTCAACTCTTAGTCGGTACGGCGACTGGGGAATTGTATGAATTCGATCTTAGCACTGAAGACGCATGGAAGAGAAATAGGCGCATCATCACCCAAGGTCACGCCAGCGCGATAGATGTATCGACGAAGACTCACAGCGCTGAACTCTGGGGATTGGATTGCCACCCATCAAAGGCAAAGTTCATCACAGCCGGTGACGATAAGACGGTGCGGACGTATGACATGTACCTCAGAAGGCAGTTGAGTGTTCGAAATGTTTCCAGCCGCACGCGCTCTTGCGCTTACAGCCCGGATGGTAAACTGATCGCTGTCGGTTTTTACGGTGGTGGTTTCCTGGTTTACGATGAAAAATCAGGAAGCGAAATCGTCGCAAAGAAGCACCGTCGCTCGATTATCAGTGATGTGAAGTTCAGTCCAGATGGTAGGTGGTTAGCGGTGGCGAGCCACGACTTTTTCATAGACATATATGACTCCTCGAGCGATTTCAAGCGAGCAGGTGTGTGTAAGGGCCACGGTGCGCCGGTGACACACATAGATTGGAGCGAGGACAGTAAATACTTGCAAAGCAATTCGCAGGATTTTGAACTTCTGTTTTGGGAAATTCCAACGTGTGAACTGATTGAGTTTTCGGCGGCTTTGAAAGACGTTCGATGGGCAACCTGGACATGCATAGCGGGATGGCCCGTGCAGGGTGTTTGGCCAAAGCACAGTGACGGCACCGATGTGAACAGTTGTGCGAGAACTCGTGATGGAAGGGCCGTCGCTACGGCTAATGAAGACGGCATTGTTCGTTTTTTCAGATATCCTTGCGACGTTGGTCGAGGGGATCACCGTACTTATGTGGGCCATAGCATTCACGTGACAAAATGTTGCTTTAGTTACAATGACGAATTCTTGATTACAATCGGTGGTGAAGATCGAACTATTCTCCAGTGGAGGCACTATGAACCTGATGAAGGGGACGAAGAAATGACGAGCGATGTCGAAGAAGAGATTTTCTCAGCCGTGGACGATTATGAAGAAGCGAATCAGTCGAGCGTGATGACACAAATGGTTTTCATCGGTCACGTGGGCGGAGTTCCTCAGTACGTGCCCGCGAGCGTGCAGAATATGGTTCCGTCAAGGGACATTCCAGCGAATTCTGGATTGGATCCCGGAAGCCGTTCCGCTTTCCTCCCGTGCGCCGGAAGTATTTTTGCGCCCGACGATTACGTTCGTGACATGGATATTCTCAAAGCGCCCATGGAATCTGTGATACTGGAGTGTGCGCATGGTTACCGTGCTCATGACTCGAGACGCAATTTATTCTACACAGCGCTCGGGGATGTTGTCTATCCGACTGCCGGCTTGGGAGTGGTTTACAACAGACAAGCTCACTCGCAGCTCTTCATGACGACGAATCCGGCGGCGAATCAAATTCAGGGACACACGGATGACATCATATGCATAGCCAGGCATCCAAACGGTCTCGTCTTTGCCAGTGGTGAAGTTGGTAAAAATCCAAAAATAATCGTATGGAGCGCCAACGCTCTGTCGAAACCCATCATGGTGATTCAAGGTTATTTCAAGAAGGCTGTCGTCGCGGCTACTTTTTCACGCGATGGCTCCAAATTATGTGCAGTGGACTGTGATTTCGATCACAAGATCGGGGTGTACAACTGGCAGACTGGGGAACTTCTCTCTCGTTGCAGCGGGAGTCCAGAAAAAATTGTTGCCATAGAGTGGTCCCCGTTTCAGGATTACATGGTCACCATGGGGGTGAAACATTGCATGTTTTGGTCCACGGAGCCTTTGAAAGGACGGAAAGCGGTCTTTTCAAAGCGCGGGACGATTCAAACGAGTCTGTGCTGTAGCTTCCCCGGCGCCGATACAACCGTTGTGGGAACTCAGGATGGATCTCTGTACTTGTTTCGTGGATACCAACTCGGCACGAATGCGCGCAGAGTTCACAAAGTCACACATTCCGTTGTCGCCACGCGTGATTCCTTAATTTCCGCTGGCTCTGAAGGTGTCGTGAAATTCTGGACGGCGGACTTACGGATGTTACTGAGAAGCGTGGACCTCCAATATCCCAACATTCGGTCCACGTGCATCAAGTCGATGCATTTACTCGGTAAAATGTTGCTTCTCGGTGCGCGATCGGGCGAAGTGTACGAAATGAACACCACTTCATATTCGTACAATTTACTCTTCCAAGGTCACGGTTACGGTACAATCTGGGGCCTCGACGCACACCCGAGCGACCACCGAATATGCACCGTCGGGGATGATGGAACGATTCGACTCTGGGACATTCCTTCGAGACGGATGATCATGTCTCGCGATCTGGGTGCGCAAGGACGGTCGGTCGCCTATCATCCAGACGGTACGCAAGTCTCCGTCGGTCTCGCCGGTGGAGGAATCGTCGTCCTGAGCTCTGATTCGTTAGACACCGTGCACCTGCGCAAAGATCGCGACCAACCCGTTGGCGCGTTGAAATACAGTCCGGATGGACAGTACCTCGCCGTCGGTTCTGATGAAAACACCATCGACATCTATGATATTTCAAAGCAATACGCGCGCATCGGCGTCTGTAAAGGTCACAGCACCAAGGTGGCCCAGTTGGACTGGTCCACCGACAGCGCGTTGTTACAATCCGCGAGTTCAAACCACGAGCTCTTGTTTTGGGAAATGCCGACGGGCACGCAGGCGAAATTCCCTCATGACTTGCGAAACGTCGATTGGTTCACGTGGTCCTCCGTCGTCGGATGGCCCGTCCAAGGGATCATCCCTCCGACGTCCGCTCCCGCCGATGTGACGTGCTGCGACCGCTCGCACACGCGCACCGCCGTCGCCGCGGGCGACGCGCGCGGCGTCGTTCGCGTCTACCAATACCCGTGTCACCGCGGCGCCACACCTCGCTGTTTCGGCGCGCACACGGGCACCATCACGCAGTGCAAATTCCTCTTCGACGATTCTTATCTCATCACCGTCGGTGCGGACATGACGATTTGTCAATGGAGAGTCGTCCTCGGCGGCGGCGCCGTCGAGGACGCGTCTCGCTCGCAGGCGCCCCGCGGAGACTTTGCGCGACTCTCCCTCGGTCCTCGATGATTCCCTTCCCACCCTCGCGCGCGTTTCAAAAAATTGCAAAAAATACCACCATGCATGTACGTATCATCATATCTCCGCCTTCATCTCGTTCGCGTCTCTCTCTCTCTCTCTCTCTCGTCTTCGGGCGTCCGCCGGCGCCGTCGACGGTCCCACCTAGGGTTGGGCGAGGGTCCACGCGTCACACCTCGCCCATGGATCACGCCTACGTTCTCTGCGCCGCGTTCCCGTCGTCGCGCGGCGCGAGTGAGATTCGAGCGACGGGAAACCCCGCCGCCGTGGTCGTCGTGGAAAACGACGAGGAGGACGACGCGGGTGACTTTTGTCGAGACGAATCGTCGACGGATGATTTTCAGCGCGTGGCGACGTCGCTCAACCTGAGCGAGACGGCGTTCGTGCGTCGCGGGCGCGAGACGGCGGAGGAGAAAGAACGCGGAACGGTGCGTTACTTCATACGGTGGTTCACGCCGACGTGCGAGATTGGGTTGTGTGGACACGCGAGCGTGGCGAGCGCGGCGGCGGTGTTGTCCGCGCCAGAACACGCCGACGCGCGGGCGGTGAGGTTCGAGTACGCCTCTGGGTCGTTGACGATCGCGAGAGACGAGGATAGGTTCATCATGGAGATGAAGGCGAGCGCGCCGGAGGCGTTCGAGGGGTGCGAGGACGTCTTGAAGGAGATACGAGACGCGTTTGAGACGAATCGAGAGACGGTTCGCGGTGCCAAGTTTAGTTGTACGCGGAACGCCATCGGGGATACGTTTTTATTGATTGAGAAAACGGACGAGGGCGATGGGAAAGATGACGACGGTGGCTTTGGCTTTCGTGGCGTCGTGCAGACGTACGTCTCGCGCGCGCCGGATTTGAAACGCATCGCGCGAGTTGGCGGTCGCGGAGTGTGCGTGGTGATCCCCGCGTGCGGCGAACGACTGTCCGAGTCCGAGCCCGATTACGTCGTGCGCTGGTTCGGGCCGAACGTGGGTATCGACGAGGATCCCGTGACGGGAAGTGCGTGCTGCGGCGTGACGCCGCTGCTCTCAGCGAGAAGGAGCGACACGAATTCGAATTCTTTCATGTTCGGCGAGCAACTGTCGGCGCGCACGGGGCATCTCTGGAGTCGAATGAAACCCGACGACGCGGGCAAGGTGCAGGTCGCCGGTCGGGTCATCTTCACCGGCGAAGGCATTGCTCGTCATCCGTACACTACATAGAAATACTAGTACTCTTACACGGAGGCGAGGATGGGCGTTCGCTCCGTCCCCCATGTGGCATCGCACGCCCCCGCGCGCTCCCTGCGATGTTTGATTCATACGAATACATAGAGATTCACACCATCCGTATACGAACAAACAACCATCGATAAAAAACCACGCTCTACATGGACATAAAACTAAATATATACTCTCAATGGAAACTACTATACGGAAACTCGGACAAACGGTACCGAGCACGCGACCCATCGCGTTTCGACCGTTTGCGAGGCCGACGCGGACGTCGTCGGGACACGCGCGCTCGGTGCGACGGCGTCGCGCGAGGCCGACGCGCGAGCTCGATCTCGAGCGCACTCTTCGTCCGTCGCGTCTGCGCGATCGATCGCGGCGTCGGTGTGGGAGACGCGCGCGGGGACGACGACACGAATGTCGTTTAAATCTTTCGTCGGCGCGCGGGACAGACGGGCGCTGTTGGAGGAGTGGCGGCGGAAGAACGGGCGAAAGGCGTCGAACAAAGCGGAGACGAGTGTTCCCCACGATGATCTCGGAAGCGCGAGGGAGGCGGACGCGGTGAGCGCGTCGAGAGGGAACGCGAACGTGACGCCGGCGAAGACGACGCGCGAGCCGGCGACGACGGGGGTGAAATACGACTACGCCGGGATGCGTGGGAAGGATCTGGGGGCGTCGAAAGGGGACGAATGCAAAGAAAATAATGATTCTTTCGTTACGCCGAGGTCTAAGACGCGGGAAGCGCGCGTGGAGTCGAATATGGGTGGTCGCGAGCCGGGGGAACAAGTTTCGACGAGCGCGAAGACGACGCCGGGTTCGGCACGAGGCGCGAGGCCTGGATCCTTATTTTCCTTGTCGGGGGCGCCCAGAGCGCCGGGAAGCGCGCATAAAATGTTGGGCATCGATGCGATGCCGTCTCCTGCGGTTCGAGCGCGATTGAAGGCGGTCGAGATTGAAAAGGAAGCGCTTCAGGCGTTGGCGGCGAAATTGCGCGAATCATCCGAAATCGCGTTGGAAGCTGCCCATTCGGGACGCACGGAGGCGGAGGAGCGCGCGAAAACTATGTCTCAGAGACTGCAAAAATTAGAGTCTGACAGATCGACGCTCGTGTCGGACATGGCTGCCGTTCGAGCGCAGGCGCAGGCTCTGTTGAGGGCGAAGGAGGAGCACGCGCGCGCGTTGCGCAAGGAGAAGCGCGCCGCGGAGGCGGCGGTGAAGGCGCTCGAACAAGTGAAAGAGGACGCTGCGACCGCCGTGCAAGAGCGTGAATTCACCATCGCGAACCAGGCTGCGATTTTGCAAGAATTAGACGATGAACTCGACCGCGCGGAGCGTAGCAGAGAGAAGGCAGAGCTCTACGCCGCGGAGAAGGATAAGCACGTCACTCAACTGAAATCGCAGCTCGATGAAGCAAAGCGAGAGCTCGAACTTGCGACGAAAAATCAATCTTTGAAGCAAAATGTTGATAGCAACGGCGTGCGAGCGAGTCATGAAAAACTTTTGCAGCTCGCTGGGGCGCGGCAAGAGGCTGAGGCTGAGGCGGCTCGGGCGAGACAAGAAGTGAAAAGCTTGGAGATTGAAGTTGAAGCTCGCCGCGTGGAGCTCGAAAACGTTCAGAGTGAACTCGAAAAATGCCTACAAGAGGAGCGTGGCGAGAGACAGCGCGCTGAGGATGCGTTTTCAGAGGTTCAAGTCGAAAAGAACACATTGGAGTTGCTCGTCGAGAAGCGAACATTGGAGAAAATCGCCCTCGAAGAGAGGCTCGAGACGGTATCCGCGGAGGCTGAAGTTCTTCGATCAGAGATGAAAGAACGCGACGCTTTACTTCAAGATGGTACGCAACTTCTGGAGGCGAAGGAATACGAGCTCGACACCGCCGTCACGTACGTGCTTCAACTGCAGGATAAGCTTGCTGAGATGCAAGCGTCTGGCGAGGGAGAAAACGTGGATGTCTCTGAACAAATGAAAGAGTTGCAGAAGAAATATGAAGCTCTCAACGCAGAAAAGAAGCAGATACTCGAGGTCATGCAGAGTGAAATCCAAGAGCGAGACGCTCAGTTATCCGCAAGTAAGACATCGCTCGATTCAAAGGAGGCTGAACTCGACGAGCTCAGAGCTGAGTACGACGCCAAGACGATGGAATTGGATCCGCTCGAACTCGAGCTTCAAGGTTTGCGCGAGAAGGTGTACGCACTCAAGTTCGAATTAGATGAGAAGACTGGGGAATTGATCGCAAATGATGCGCTCGTGAAGCAGTTGATGTCGGCCGAAAAGCGTCAAAACGCGAACGTGAAGAGACTTGAATTCGGACTCGCTCAACGCGATGAAAAGTTGCGCAATTTCACAGAGGAATTGAACAACCTGAAAATGGAGTCAGAAATGAAAGATGATGACATTTCTGAACGTTTGAACAATCTGAGAGAACGCGAGGATGCGTTGGAAGATTTACATCGCACCACCCAGCTGAAGTTGGAGGCGTTACGAGAAGAAAACGCTCACGTCGTCGAGAAACTCGACAGCGAGGTGAAGAACGCCAAGGCGAGATGCGCGGAGCTCGAGCAAGAACTTGAACTTTTACGCGGTGAATCGACCGCGAAAAATTCTGAAAAAATTGAGGCGCTAGAAGAAAAGTTGGCCAAAAGCTATGCAGAGTTGGAAGCGTCGCAAAACGAGGTTACGAGATTGTGCGCGTCGATAACCGAGCTCGAAGCAAAGGCTGAGGAATCGATGAGCTCTCTGACGGCGGAACTCGAGTTGACGAAGGCGGAATTGATCGACGTTCGCAACGAGGCCAACGAAGCTCGAGCGACGGCGGATGAAGTCGAGGCCGATAGCATCGCTTTGATGAAGGAGATGCAACAGGCCGCTGAGGACATGGAGAAGAAAATCAACGAGTACAAGGAGTTGGTCAAGTTGCGCGAATCCGAGCTCAAGAATCTCAAGGGACACATGCGCAGCAAATCAAATGAAACTGAACGTTTGAAAGAATCCGCGCGCACTCACGTCACGGTCGTTGAAAAGCTCAAGACCGCTCTGAACGCTAAAGTCGCTGAATGTGAACGCATGAAGAGCGAAATCGTGAAAGCGCAAAAGGAACTCGCGATGTTCCAGCAGGAGATCGCGTCGAGCAAGAAGGTGCAAAAAGATTTGCAACAAGCCATGAACGAGGTGCAGTTGAGGTTCCAAAAATCTGAAGAGCAGAGAGACATGCTCGCTGGCTCACTCGCTAAGCAAGAGGAGTACCACGAGAGTGCGAACAAGGCGCGAGAAGAGATGCACCAAATCCAACTTGAGGATGCCGCCGACGAACTGCGAAGCATTCGACGCAAGTCGACCGCTCTCGCCACAGCGCTGCAACAGAACGTGCGAATGAATGAGCTCGACGGAGAAGTGGCATTACTCGTTGAAGAGTTTGCAGAGACGATGGAAATGACTCCGCAAACGGCACTTCCGACTCCAACAATGACACTGAACGAGCCCAAGACGAAGCCCAAGACGTATCGCAAAACACCGGCAAAGCCCAAGGCTAACAATCAGCGCTTCATCACGCCGGTGCGCCCCGATGCGACTCTGAAGGAGAACATTCACAAACTCAACGAGCGTGCGGATCAAATCTCTTTCAACGATTTGGCATCGAACCAAACAGGTTTGGATTCGAATGTTTACTCCACGCCCGGCGACGAAAACAACGGTGTGCATCAAGCGCCGATGTCCGGAAAGAAACCTTTAGCTCCGCATTCGGCGAAGAAAGCACGACCCGCGCTTGGGGACATATCTGAAAACTTAGCGATGTAATTCTATCTGATAATGTTCAAATTACAGCGTGCTGCTACGCGGCGTTTTTCTAATCGCGCGGGTATTCTAGAAATAGGAAGAAATAGGAAGAAAGAGTAAAGGTCAGTCGTCCTTCTCGAGCGAAGCCGCACTCGACGTGAAAAAAAAACACAAATGTGAACTTTAAGAAGGGTTGGTTTCTAAGTCATGCAGTTCATACGGCTCTTCCACCCATATTCATCAGTAAGTTCGCAGAGAAAAATGTAATCGCCCGTTTGGCACCGCAAAGTCACTGCTCGAAAGCGAACGAAACGGCTTCCTATCATGAAGGCGAAAAATCTATTTTGGGCTCTCTTTGGACAGATCTCAATCAACGCAAAGCTCAGGGAACCGTGGCAGAGGAGCCCGTGGCGGCGCACGCCGTCAGGCAAAAAAAATCATGAAAATGTCGGTGCAACTTAAAGACACGCAACCGAATATCTGCAAACTCGGTGCGCAACACGACGCACGCTTCGGCTGTAGCACAGGACTTGGGACGCGTCCGGTGATTGATGACACCGCACCGCCCGGGGTGGAATGTCCCATGCAAATCGCGTTCGCGTTCGCGAAACGGCGGCGAAACGCAACGTTTGCGGTAACAAATGTACCAGCGAGACAGGTCAACGACGGGTACTGCGTTAACCCGACATTGGTTTATATCTGGCGTAACCAAATTTATGCGGTAAAACCCCGCGACGGATCGAATGAGCGTCGTCCCGCCGACACGAGTGAGCTTCACCGCAAAGCGTTGAGTCGAGTGTCTTCGCGTCGAGTCGCCTTCGGTCGCCGGGTGAAAAATACGAGACGGTCGCTCCCTCCCGAAACGAGCGCTTACCTTACACTTTTCGCGCCGCGACGCACACGGCGACGGTACGCATCCACCGTCACGTTACGTGTGCTCGAAAAACCTCGCGCTGAGCCAATGAAAATACACGTACGCGATCGTTCCCGGAATCAACACCGGGAGCGCTCGCGAGTAATACTCGTCTCTCAGCGCCCAGTCCAAAACGGCTATTCCCGTGCGCGGCGTCCGCGCCTCTCCCGCGAGGTCGCCGACGAGGGACAGGGTTAACCACGTCATGACGATGATGGACGTCGCGCACATCGCCAACCCTCGCACCGGTCGCCACGTCCACTCCTCGGGCGGATTCCAACGCGCGGCGGCGCTCGAGAGATGGGGCGTTCGCGGCTCGGCGCGCGACGGTCGGGACATCACTCGCGGTGGAGACGGTGACGAGTCCCCACCGCGCGCGGGCGTCGACGCGCGGCGTCTGCCGTCTCTCGCGCGGGCGTCGCCACGCGCCAACGTCTGCCGTCTCTCGCGCGGGGTTGGCCATCGGTAAGGTCGTTCGAGACGTGTGTGAACTACGTATTACACTATATTTAAGACTAACAAACGTGGGAGCTATGTATGATGGACACGGGAACTCGTCGTCGGCGCTTCGTCCTACGCCGCGTCCACGTCGCGACGAGACGGTTTCGCGAATCGAAACGCGTAATCCACGGTTTTGCGACCCTCGTCTCGAGCCTTTTTACTGTATTTACTCTCGAATCTCGCGAACGGTTCGTCGTCCGGCGTCCACCCGCGCGGCTCGCCGAACGAACGAAACACGCGTTCCACGTGCGCCTTGTACTCGTCCGCGTCCGTGGCCACGGACAGACGACCGTTCGGCGCCAACGCGCGCTCGGCGAGCTCGAGGAGCATGGGATTGACCAATCGTCGGTGCGCCTTGTTTTCTCCCAACCACGGGTCGGGAAAATGAATCACCAACTCCTCGAGCGACGACTCCTCGCAAAAATCTCTCAACAACCACAGCGCGTCGATCTCCGCCACCAAGACGTTATCCAAACCTCTCGCATCGATCGCTCCGAGCGCGCTCGCGACGCCCGGACGATGAACCTCCGCACCTACGAACACGTGCGTCTCTCGCAGGACGTCGGCGCTCTCGACGAGATTATCGCCGAGACCGAACCCGAGTTCGAGCACGCGCCGTCGCCCCTCTCTCCTCCCTTCGAACGCGCGATCGTAATCTAACACACGCCATCGTCCATCCCTCGTCTTCCCGACCCCGACGGACGCGTCGAACGCGATGCCGTGCCTCGGGAATAAATCTCTGTGATTTTTCTTTTGCCTCGCGCTCATCCTCGGTCTCGTCTTGATGAACGTCCTGTGCCACGCCTTATCCATCGCGCGCCCTCGCGCGCGTCTGACGTCCACCACGGGACGGTCATCCCTCGTTCCACCGCCCTCGCTCGACCTCGACGTCGACGCGCGCGCGGGAATCCTCGTCATCATCGCGCGCGACGGTCTGACGCCTCACACCTCGACCGCGTCCTCGTCCTCGTCCGCGGCGTCCCGTTCGACGCGCTCGATGACGACGACGACGACGAGAATGTCCTCGTTCTCGTCGCGCGACGACGTCGAGACGAGACGCGCGAACGAACGCGCGATGCGCGCGTGGCGCGCGGAGACGTCCGAGTCGTTGACGACGCACGCGCGCGAACGCGCCCGAGCGAGCGCCGACGCGCACGCGCGCTTCGTCAGAGAGGCGAGGGCGGAGTTTATCGAGGGATTACGCCGTCGACGCGATCGTCGCATCGCTCGCGAGGCGACGCGCGCGCGCGATGCCGACGATGATGATGATGATGATGATGATGATGATGATGTCGATGATGATGATTTCATCGCGACGATTCGCCGTCGACGACCGCGGGAAGGGACGGTTCGCGCGTCGTCGAGAACGTCCCCATTCTCCCCGACCGTCCTCGACGTCGATTCACCGACGACGTCGTCTCGGCGAACGTGGGAGACGACGACGGGGTCGTCTCCGTCTCCGTCGCCGCGCGTCTCCGTCGCCGTCTCGGCGCGCGAAAAACGACGACCGACGCGGTCGTCCCCATTTTTCGCGCGAGACGTCGACGACGACGATCTCCTCACCGCCGTCGCCGAGATGTGTCGCAAAGCCGACGCGATTCGCGTCGATCTCGCGAGAATGGATGGACCGTCGCCGCCGCGCGCGCGCGCCGAGAATCGCGCGCGATCCCCGCCGAGCGCGGTCCATCGAGTCCGCGCGACGCGAGGGTAGTTCTAGGGTAGTTCTAGGGTAGTGGTGTATTTTTACGCGCGTGTACCAGCGCGCGCAGACGCGCGTCACGGGACCGCGGGGGTATTTTCGTCCCGTCCCGTCCCGTCCCGTCCCGTCCCGTCAAAATTTTAAATTTTTCAAAGACAGACGAATGAATGACATCATCACTCGTCGACGCACCGGAGAGCGAGAGAGACATGCGAGACGACGACGACGACGACGGTGATTTCGGATTCGATGCCCTCGTCGATGAAGACGTCGATCGCGCGCGAGCGACGGTGATGGACGCGAACGCGAACGATGACGACGACGCGAACGATTACCCAGCCTTTCCGGACGACGACGACGACGACGACGACGACGACGACGACGCGGGACGAACGATGGGGACGGACGCGAACGATGACGCGAACGATGACGTCGCGTTTCCCGACGACGAAAAGGAGAACGAGGAGAAGGAGAACGAGGAGAAGGAGAATGAGACGACGGGAACGCGCGGCGGAGGAGACGGGAAGACGGCGGAAAAGAAGAAGAAGAAAGGCGGCGGTGCGGTGATGAACGCGGAGGAGGTGATGCGTATGGCGAGTGAGATGATGGCGGCGGCGTCGAGGGAGAGGGGTGGGATGGGGATGAACGCGGTGGGGACGTCTCGAAGATACGCGTCGAGGGCGAGAGACGCGCCGGCGGCGACGAACGCGGCGGATATCGACGGCGATCACGTCGCGATGACGCTCGGGGATGGAAGACGGGTGTATTTGAAGAGAGAACCTCTGGATGAACCGATCGCGAGGGATGAGGACGTGTACGCGCGCGGGGAGGAGGAATCGTGGTTGGCGAGGCCCATAGAAGATTTGTTGGACGAGTACGAAAAGAGACGGTACGCCGAGGCGGTGGAGGCGGCGAAAGCGGTGGAAGAGGGGGGGGAACGCGACGACGACGACGATGGCACAAAGAAGCAGGAGACCGAGCCTCTGACGGAGGGCGCGCGGAAAGCGGATCGATTGCGTAAAAAGCTTCGAAACGCGATGTGGTCTCAAAAGTACGCCCCTCGCGCGTTTACCGATTTATTGAGTCCCGAATACGTCAATCGAGAGGTCGTGCACTGGATCAAGGGGTGGGATAAGGTGGTGTTTGATCGAGATCCGCCGCCGGCGACGATGCGACAGTATTACGCCGAAAGGTACGCGGAGAAAACGTCGAGTTTGAGCGGAGGGAAAAGACGCCGCGACGCCAAGACGACGACGCACACGCTGTTGGACCAGTCGAGCCGACCGATGGAGAAGATTTTATTATTGTGCGGAACTCCGGGATCGGGGAAGACGACGCTCGCGCACGTCGCGGCGAGACACTGTGGATACGAAACGGTGGAGATCAACGCGAGCGACGATCGAAGCGCGTCGACGCTGAAGACGAAACTGAACGACGCAACGCGAACGAGACACGCCTTCGTCGAGCAAAAGCCAAAGTGCGTCATCGTGGATGAGATTGACGGGTTACATCACACCGGAAGCGATCGAGGCGCGGTGTGGACCGTCATCAATGCGTTGAAGCACGGGAAGAATGGCGCGTCGAGGCTTTCGAGACCGATCATCGCGATATGCAACGATTTATACGCGCCGGCATTGAAGCCACTTCGAGACGTCGCCAAGATCATTCGCATGAAACCGCCGCAGACGACGCAATTGACGGCGCGCGTGCGAGACGTGTGTCTGAGAGAAAACGTCGAGGTCGAACCGCGAGCGGTGGCGCTCATCGTCGATCGCGTCGATCACGACATTCGCGCTGCGTTAAACTCGATGCAACTCATCGCCAAGACGAGCGACGATGGTAAAGTTTCGATGCGAGACGTAGTGACGTCGGGCGGTGGCGCCAAAGATAATAAACCGCACGCAGTGACGGTGTGGCGAGATCTCTTGCGCGGCAGGCACACGTTTCCGAAATCCAGGCTCGATACCGAGACCGGGAAGACGCACCTGGATAAGATTCGAGACAAGATTGAATTGTTTCAAGACGTCGACGCCGTCATCGACGGCGTCTTTGAAAACATTCCGAGCGTCAAGTTTCAAGACAGTACCATGCGCCGAACCGTGCGCGCCATCGACGCCATCCTCGACGGCGCGCTGTTTCAAAAGAAATCATTCACCACTGGTGATCACTCGCTTCGTCGATACGCCGAATCGTGTGCGTTATCGGTGCACTCCGTCGCGACGCACGCCGCCGGGCTTGGCGATTCCGTGGCGTGGCCGAAAACCGGACGCGCGGCAAAGGAGCGAAACGCGCGCATGGCGACGTTGCGAAGCCGCCGAGACGCGTTGGATTTGCGAATCACGCGTCGACCGTTACTGTCGGACGCCGTGGAAACTCTACCGTTCCTGAATACCATCTTGGCGCCCGAACTTCGATCCGTGGGGACGAATTTTATGAACGACGAGGAAAAAGCAAAACTCGCCGACGTCGTGGGTTTGATGCGCGCGCAGGGATTACGATACGCGCCGCCGACGACCAGAGGACGCGGCGGCGAACAATCGTGGCAGACGATGGCGAACGCTCTGGTTCTCGATCCTCCGATCCACGAATTCGTCGCGTACGGAGGTGGCGTCGAGGCGTTGAGAGATGTCGAACGCTTTTATGCGAAGAATCATCGCCGAGACGCCGGCGAGAGCGAGACGCCCTCCGCCGCGCCGCAACACGTCAATCTCGTGGGAAGACGCGCGGTGAACAACAGTCTCCGCTCCATCATCACCAATGCCCTCATCACCGACGCCGAATCGAGATCGTCGAACGACGCCACCACCACCGAGGCGAAACGCCGCAAATCCGAACAACGCGCGCGCGTCGCCCTCGGCGTCGCCGGCGGAAATTTACACAAGGCGCGTAAAAGCGCCAAGACCGCCCAGGGAACGCAGTTCAAGTACAACGAGGGCTTCACCACCGGCGTTCGACGCACCGTGCTCATGCGCGATCTCTTTCCTCGCCGCGACGTCGACCCTCGCTCGTGAACGTCGCGTCTCGAAAAACACTTGAGACGAGAAAAACCAAGAGCATTCGTGTATTCACCGCAGTCTCGCGCGCGCGCGGTTCGACACCGAACGATGTCCGCCTCGATCGTTCGCGCGCCCCGACCGCGCGCGGTCGCGTTCCCGACCGCGCGCGAGCCGCGTCCGAGACGACGACGACGTCATCGCGCTCGACGTCATCATCGCGTTCGCGCGATGAACCCCTCCGTCGACGCGTCGCGCGCGCGCGGTGGTGACTACAACGCCGCCGCGGAGACGTTCGTGGACAGTTTCTTTTACGACGGCGAGGTGGACGAGCGAGACGTCGAGAGACGGGGGTTGGTGCGGTCGTGCGCGAGAGACATGAAGCGCAGGTACGGCGCGCGCGTCGGGGACGCGTCGGCGCTCGTCGTCGTCATGGATGCGAACGATTCGAAAAAGTGCCTGGCGTGCGGTGGAGTGGAGGTGCGGCCGTACGTCGGAGCGATGGATTACGAGACGTTGGTCAAGTCGGGGAAGGCGGGGGGGATCGCGGAGGAACGGGTTCGGGAGAGACCAATCGTGGCAAACGTGGCGACGGCGCGCGAGGCGCGACGACGAGGGTGCGGGAAAGCCGTCATGCGCGCGCTGGAGGAGGAGTGCGCGGAGCTTGGGTTCGATGAGTGTTGTCTGGTCGTCGAGGCGCGGAATAGACGCGCGCAATCTTTATATAAAAAGTTGGGGTATAAAGTCATCGGGAGCGAACGCGAGGCGGCGGCGTTGGAGGTGGTGGACGGGAGAGCTGTCGAAACGACGACAAAAACGCTCATCATGCGGAAAAGTCTGACGAATTCGGTTGAAAACATTGACGTAGCGACCGTCGGCGCGGTTTTGGCGCTTCTCGCGTTCCTCAAGGTGCAACAAGACGCCGTGCTAGACGTGCTGTTTGATTTCGGCATCAACCTCTACTAGTAGTCGAGACGTGATTTTTTCTTTGATTGTTGTTTGAAATATGACGTTAGTGATATTCCTCGCTAGTTGAGTTGTACTACCGCGAAGGCTATGTGCTTGATCTATCTTAGTGCTTGCATTCGCAGGCGCTACGCGCGCGCCACTTGCTCCTTGGCGCGTTGGAAATCGCCGAGCGTTCTGAACTTGGTGTCGAGAAGTTCCTTAATATCCTCGCGGATCGTCGGTCTATTCTCGCCACGGTAGTAGTAATGAAACGCCCAAAACTTTTCCAAACCGTATAGCGAACCGGACTTATAATCGAGCATCGTGAACTCTTCAAAGTCTCGGTATACGGCTTGGCGGAATCGCTTCTCCAGCCCGTAGCTGTAGAAGCGGAAGAGACATTGCAAACCATAATGATAATTATGTCGGGCATCCTCTTCAGCCAATCGACAGAATTCCTTGTACATCTTGGTATTGAATGTGCCTCTCAAAAAATAGCTCCAAAATCTGAACAATGTGTTCATTTCCTCGCTGTTGCCGCATCCCAGGCGCTTGCGTTCGTCCACGGCGCGCTGATGGAACGTCTTATACTTTTGTTGCTTGAAGCCGTTATCGTCCAGGAGAGAGTGAGACGGATGTCCAAACGACGGAATATCGCGAGGAGATCCATCTCGAAAAGAGACTCGCGGCGGTCGTTGCGAGGGAGACGTGCCCATCGGCATGCCGCCGCGGTCAGATCCGACAGAGGACCCGGCGCCAGTCGACCAGTTGAACTCACCCTCAGTGGGGGTAGTGCCCAAGAGCCAGCCGACGTCGTTACCTCCAAACGCTCCATCTCCTTTGGGTACGGAGCCGGGGAAAAAGTGAGTGCGATCTTGTGATCCTACGGAAAATCCACCTCCCCGCTTCCACGAACCAGACTGGGCTCTGTCGCGCCAGCTACCAGACGCGCCCTGAGATCCCACGTTCGCCTTCTTACCCTTCAAATCCTTCTGGTAAAACGCGAGACCATCGTTGATGACTGTGGCGACGTCGGTGTTCGCTCCTGACGGCGGTCGTCCTCTATTTTGGCCACCTCTACCCGGGCGCTGAGAAACTATCATGAGTCGGTTGACATCGACATCCGTCATGTCTTCCTTCTCGTAGTCATCGTCGTCATCGTCGTCATCGTCTTCGTTGTCGTCATCGTCCTCATCATCCTCACCGAAATCTTCATCCATCTCAAACATTTCATCCTCATCCTTCTTAAGCTTGGACTTTGAACCCTTCTTTTCGATGGACGAAGGCTCCGCCACCCGCGCAACGTCAGCCGACGCCATCTGCCGCATCAAGCCCGACACAGCGGCCGCCGATTGCTGCGGCGCGTCTTGTTGTGGCTTTCCATCAGCATCCAACAGCCACGCACTCCAGTCTCCCATTTTACGAATCTTTTCGTTATCAGTGCTGATCTCAACCGTCTTCGACCCCACGAGGGCTTCGTAAATCATATTGGGATCCGGAGTCATCATGCGAATGCGATTGAAGCTCGCGATGACGGATAACGCAATCCAACCTTCCTCAGGATCCATCTTTGATCGTAAGAATAAATCTTTGCATAAGTTTTCGACGCTAAAATAATACTCGACTTGCTGCTTGACAGCGGAGAGAATTTGGTCGCGTTGAGGAACTTGCGCGGGCATCATGTGCTGCTGAGGGTAGTACATTTGCGCCCCGTGCGGCATGTAAAATCTACCATCATACTGCGCTTGATACGAGGGATCAAAATTTTTGTTTCCTCTCCCACCTCTTCCGCCTCGACCAGCATTTTCGTAGCTGTATCGACCGCCGTACTGCGCGTTGCCTCTTCCCCAGTTGCCGTCTCCGCCTCTACCTCCTCGTCCTCCTCTACCGCCGTTGTTGCCACTCCTACCCGCGTTACCACCGCGTCCACCGTTATTCCCGCGTCCTCCACCTTGCTTATCACCCGCTGTGTTCTTTGAATTTTTCCCCTTGCCACCCTTGCCGCTAGTCCTCGCGTTGTTGGACGGGGGCGACGCCTCGGGCTTCAAATCCGGATTCTTCGCGTCACCGAGCGTCGGCCACGACACGGGCTTCACGGCAGCCAACGCCGGCGCCGCCGAACCTTCACTCGTCGCGCTCGGCTTCCCCCACGCCGGCTTCGCCGGTTCCTCGGTCACCTTTTCTCCGCTCGCCGCGCTCTCCTCATCTCCGCCCGCGGCGGCCGCCGCCCCAGCCGGCGCCTTGGCCTCCGCCTCTCTCGCCGCGCCGCCCTCGTCGCCACCGATCACCGCATCACCCCGCGCGGTCACCAGGGACTCCTCTTTCGTCTCCTCTCCACCCCCGCTCGTCTTCGTCGAGCCGCTCACGATGCTCGCCCACGCGCTCATGATGACTTGATGTCTTCGCCGCGAGTCTTCGTCCTATCGCGTTCGCGAATGAAAAAAATGCACCCATCCGTCAGTCTTCGCCCATTCGCGCGCGCGCATCACCCATCGTAAACACCTCCATCCACCTCATCTACCCTCGATCTCCACCCTCTCCGCGTTCGATCACCGCCGCTCTCCTCGCGCTCTCGGAGAGACTTTCTTCCCACACCCAGCCCTCTCACTCGTCGTGAACCCTCCAATCCATCATGCGCGTCCTCCATCGCGCGCGCGACGTCGTCTCCCCCCGTCTCTCGTCCTCGATCGAACGCGCGATATATTTCCCACCGCGCGCTCCCTCTCGCGCTCTCTCACGCGTCCTCTCTCTCTCGCACGCGCGTCGTCACGGATGAATGAACAAACCCTCCGCGACCAACCGTCCGCGAGCGTTTCGAGAGGTTCGAGCGGTGGCCTCTGGCGCCGACGCGAGACGCGAGACGCGACGACGCGACGACGGACGACGGAAAAATAAACCGTCTCGTCTCGTGCGTTCGTTCGCTCGCTCGTTCGTCGCGTCGTCGTCGTCGTTCGTCGTCGTCGGTTTTCGTTCCACCGACCGTCCCGTCGCGTCGCGTCGCGTCGGCAGCCGGCGAGCGCGGCGACGACGAGAGACGCGCGACGCGACGCGAGACGCGCGCGAGAGAGAGACGACGGAAGACGGGAAACGGGGGAAAAAATAAACCGCGCGCGAGGCGTACCTCTCTCGTGCGCGCGCGAAACGATCGTCTCGCGCGGTCGACGCGCGCGCGAGTGATGCGCGAGGAACGACCGCGCCGGGGGCGGGGTCGTCTGTCGTCAACCCTAGGCTTGGAAATGGGGATTTTGATGATTTAAAAAGTACATGAATACGGGTTTTGGTGGTTTGATAAAAAAGTGCGCGCGTCGGCGGGGGCGCGCGTCGCGAGCGAGTCGGTCGTCGGCGCGCGATGGGTGTAGTTGTATTAAAAGTGGTGCGCGGTGTGCGGTGCGCGTTCGTGGCCCGTGCGTGGAGCGCGACGCGGTGGGATCAAGACGCGGCGGCGTCGTCGGAGTCGGCTCGCCTGGGAACGCGGCGACGCGCGACGGACGCGCGGCGGCGACGGACGGCGGCGCCGCGAGGCGGTGGTGACGATGAGGTGGGTGATTGTGTGGTGTTCGGTGTCGTCGTCGCGTCGGTGTCGGTGTCGGTGTCGGTGTCGTTGGATGCGGTCGACGGCGGCGCGCGAGGCGGCGGCGACGCGTAGCGACGCGCCGCGCGCGCTCGAGGAGCTTTGGACGGTATGGGCGTCGATCGAGCGGACGCCACGGGATCGTTGGTCTCTTCCATCATACCATATCCCGTTCTCTGGATGTTCGGTCGCTGCTGCGCGCGCGTCGAGCCGAAGACGGGCATCATCTCGCGTCTGTTGGAGCTCGTCGGCATGAGCGTGTCGTCCTCGCCCTGATTGATGACGATGCGAGAGCCGTCACGAGACATGTCGGTGTCCGTGATACCGCGCGTTTTCAGACTGTTCATGCCGGAGTCCGACATGTCGTCGTCCGAGGCGACGTCCATCACGGTGAGACCGGCTTGGTCGAAGAGTTTCTTGGCTAAAAACGTCGCGCTCTGACCGCTGCTCCCGTTGACGCTCGCCCACTCAAACCAAGGGACGTGCACCGTGGTCCACCCACCCTTCTCGAGGTAACGGTATCGAGAATTCGTCGTGTCCGTCTCTTCTCCGGACAAGCGTCGTCGCGGAAAGTTTCTCGCAAAGTGCGACGGTCCGTCCACCTCGATGGCTACCTTTTTGCCTCGAAGCACGATGTCCAGCGAGAACAAACCATCCTCTGTGACGTACTCAATCTCGTGCGGCACGCCCATCTTGGTGAGCGCCGCGCTCACTTCGCGATGAAATTGACTGATGACAACCCTGCTGGTGCCAACCTTCCACGCCTTCGTCGCCAGTTCTACCATCTTTGGATCGGTCAACACGGCTCCGCTCGGCGAGCAACTCTCAAACATGTAGTTCGCCTGAAACAATTGCGCCCAATCGATGTCTGGAATGGCATCTTCTTGGTACAACTCCACAATCTTGGCTTGATACGCCTCCATAATCCATTCATCCGGCCAATATCCGAAAGATGCGAGCGCTAAGAGAGAGTTGGACACTGCCTGCGCCGACGTAAACTCGGACACCTTTTCGCCGAGCTCATTCGTCAATTCGCGCATCAACGTCTCGTTGGGCTTGATCCCGAGCTGTGCGAACGCCCAAATCGTGTTCGTCAAACCTTGATGCGAGAACGCGCCTTTACGGAGCTCGATGAGCGTTCTGTCTTGGAAGACGGTGAGAAACTCGTCGTCAGGAATCCATCTCAAAATGGCGAGCGCCCACAGCACGTTGCTCAAGCTCTGCGTTTGTAACTCGGGATCGTCGCGGAAGTGTTCGGTGGCGATCGAGAGCACGGTGCGCATAAGTTCAGGATTTTTGGGCGTCCAATCAAAGTTTGCCCACGCCCACAGGCTGTTGGAGACGCCCGTGGCGGAGACGTCTTGCGCCGTCGCGTCTGCGTACAACTGCGCCACCTTGTTCAACACCGACGATCCGGGGTTGAATCGTAAGCTGCTGTAGGACCAGAGCAAATTCGTGGACTCACCGATGGTGATATCGCCCAGTAAGTTTTCCCACCTTCTGGTGACGAGCTCGAGCATCTTAAAAGATGGCACGTATTCGAGCGACGCGTACGCCCAGAGCGTGTTGGATAAACCTTGAAAGATGAACGTGTTCGACTTGCGCTCGACGAATTGCACCAACGTCTTCAAGAATTCGTCGTGTTGAGGACGGACCTTTTGCGGGTGCGTCGCCATGGCCCACAAAATGTTGCTCACGCTCTGCGAACTCCACATATTGGGATACTCTTTGATGTTGGCGTGACACTCGCGTAAAATGTCGTCGAAGAGTTCGGGGGGATCGAGCTCGAGCTTCATCGTCGCTATGGCCCACACGACGTTTGAAAACTCCATCGACTTGAAATCTTTCATGTTCTTCTTGATCGCCTTCGAAAAGAGCGACACCACCTCGGGTCGAAGCGTGTGCCCGAGCGTGGCGAACGCCCAGAGCGAGTTGCTCACGCCCTGCGCCGCAAAGTCGTCCATGATGCACTCGCACCAATATTCCAACTTTTTCATCAACTCCTTGTTTGTCTCCCTCGAATTATGCATCGAGGCGTACGCCCAGAGCAAATTACTCACGTTTTGTCCCGGTGGCGAGTCTTCCTCGTGCGTGATGACGTTTTTAAACACGAGCGAGAGCATGGGATCGCCGCTCGACGTCGTCAACCCGCAGTGCGCGGCGCCCCAACAAATGGCGGACAACGGACGCACTTTAAACGTGCCCAAACCCTTCCCCTCGAGCGTCCCGTCCTGCGCCGCGATTAGGAGTTCGCGCAGTTTATTCGTCAACGTCTGAAACCGCGCATCCTCCACCACCGCCGGGTCTCTCGCCGCACCGCCGGCGCCGCGATTTCTCGCCGCGTTCAACCTTCCCAATCTGTGCATGCACGTGGCTAAATTAATCACATTCATCTCGTCCACGCGGTCGTTCGCGTGATCCAACAGTTCATCCACCGTCTGTAACTTTGTAATCGTCGAGTTCATCTGTATGTACTCGCGTTCCGCCCCGTACCCGCCGCCGGATCCCCCGCTCGATTTTTTCCTCTTGCCGTCGCCGCGATGACTCCTCGACGACGACGAGTCTCGTCTCCCCTCCCCCCGCCCGCGTCCGCGTCCTCTCCCTCCCTGCGCGTACCGTCCACCGCTCCTGCGTCCTCGTCCTCCGCGCGCCGCCTCGCCGTACGCCCCGCTCGTCTCCGCGGCTACCTTCCACGGCGTCGACGCCGCCCGTCTCGACGTCGAGCGTCTCCGCCTCGATTCATCACTCCCCTCCTCCTCCTCCTCGCTCTCACTCTCGCTCCCGAGCCATCCGTTCTCGCCCGTCGCCTCCGCGCGCGTCTTCATTCGTCCCCGTCGTCCCCGTCGTCGTCGTCCTCCTCCTCCTCCGTCGTCGTCCCCCGCGAACGCGTACGCGTACGAAAATGTAAACGTATACAACGCATCCACCCCCCCTTCATCGCACCCTCCTCGACGCGCGCGCGTCGTCGTCCTCGCGTCTCGTCGTCGTCCTCGCGCCGCCGCCGCCGCGCGCGCGCGCGTCTTCCCGCGTCCCGTCCCCGTCCCCCTCCCCACCGCTCTCCCACGCGTCGCCCCGATCGAACCCATCGTCCGCGTCCTCCTCCTCGCCCACCTCTCGTCTTCCCGCGTCCTCCTCGCGTCGCGAGACGACGATGACGCGCAGATGTCGCGCCTTCAGAACACAGACAGACAAGACACACACACGCAGAACTCACACACGACGCGCGACGAATGCTTCACCCCCCCCGCGGTCACCGCGGTGGACGCACCCCTCGACCTCGCGCCGAGAGTCAGACTCGCGCGCCGAGCGGGCGCCGAGCGACGCGCGAATGAAATGAAATGAATCGCGCGCGCGCGCGACGTGCCGCGCCCGCGTTAGGGTTTTCACCACATCGTCTTGTTTCATATATACTACGAGTACACGTATCATACACTATGATACAATACACTAAAAGACGGAGATATACCGATCGATCGAATGCGATCTCGAACGGTCGAGACGATGGGGCGGATGGATTCATTCGACGCCGCATTCGAACGCGCGCGAGGGCGACCGAGAGCGCGAGGAGGTGCGCGTCGATCGCGTGTCGTTTTGTTTCGTTTTGTATCGCGTCGCGTCGAGAACGGAACAAGGGAGGGGTGATGGGAGAGGGATGACGGGACGTGGGCACCTCGACGGTCTGACGCGGATGGATGGATGACGCGATGGGGACCCTCGCGCGCGAGCGGTGACGCGCGAACGCGAACGCGAACGATGTCGCGTCGACCGCGTCGATCGTTCGGTGTCGTTCGGTCGTCGATCGAAGGCGTCGACGCGAGGCGGAGACGAGACGATGGGAAAGAAGACGATGGGAAAGGGGAAGGGGAAGATGATTACGGTCGGCGGCGACGGAGGGGTCTCTCGCGCGACGCGCGAGAGACGAACGCGCGGTGTTGATTCGGAGTCGAGCGTGAAAAAAGAGACGAGGAGTGAGGACTGACGAAATCGTGTGCGTTTTAGGATGAGGACGATGCGAGCGATGACGACGACGACGACGACGGCGGCGGCGACGACGACGGCGAGACGGTTTCGCGCGGTTTCGCGCGGGACGACGACGCGCGCGCGCGCGAGCGGCGCGGCGACGGAGAAACCGGTGCCCAAGGTGATCATAGACAATAAGTCGGATGCGTTCGCGACGGTGGTGGAGGTATCGTTCGGGGATTACCTCGGTGAACTCTTGGATACGGTGGCGTCGCTGAAGAATTTGGGGTTGGACATCAACCGAGGCGAGGTCGCCATGGGGGACGGAACCAAGACGTCCAAGTTTTACGTGCTCGATCACGATACGGGCGAAAAGGTGACGAAGAGCGAACGTTTGGAAGAGATTCGTCACACCATCTTGACCAACATGGTGGCGTTCCACCCCGAGGCGGCGGAGTACATCCAAGCCAAGGCGCCGACGAGAACCATGGACTCCAACGAAGGGGTTCTCGGCAAGGTGAAGACCAAGGTGCAGACGGGGATCAAGTGCGTGCCGGAGCGATACCACTCCAAGCTCACGATTGAGACCACCGATCGACCGGGTTTATTGGTGGATGTCGTGCGCACGCTCAAGGATCTGAGTCTGTGCGTCGTGAGCGCCGAGGTGGACACCATCGGCGACAAGGCGAGCGACATCATCTACGTCACCCATCGCGGGGGTCCGCTCAGCCCGTCCATGGAACAACTCGTGGTGAACTCTCTCTCCTACTACTTGTCTCTCACGGAGGAGGAATCGTACTGATTCTCCGTCTGTGCGTCCGTCCGTCGACGCGCGCGCACACGCGTACACCCATTTATCCACATACGCGCGCGGCGCGGCCTTTAACGCATCTTTACCTTTTGTTATCGAAATCAAACGAAATGCTCGAACGAAACGCGCGTCGCGTCCTCCTCGTGTGTGATTCGTCATCTTCTTTTCACTTCGTGTTACATTGCTACTAATTCGTGAACGTCAAAGACGTATGAATGGTTGGTCACTCACGCGCACGGACACATGTGCGTGCAGTCAGAGTTTTTGGGCGCGTACGTGCACGACGCCGGTAAGTGTCCGTGGGACGGGGATAAGAAGCACCGTCCAGAGAGCGCGGCGACGCCACCGCAGTGCTCCGTCTTGTCGTTCATCAAAATTTCCTTGCACGCGACGACGCCGCCCTTGCCGTCGGCAGCCGTCGTTCTCGACGCGACGTCTCTGAGATCGTTCATGTTGTTCGGCCACGAGTGTTCCACGCACGATTTCTGCACCATGGTGCAGCGTTCTTGGCACGTCTGGAGCTTGCCGAATTCCGTCTGCACCCACTCGACGCCGGCGGCGGTGATTCTCCACTCGGACGGAATGGCGTCGACCGGACCGGATTCTTCCATGGCGCCCATGCCGGCGGCGGCGAATCTCCCCGGGTCGACGTTCACCGGCGGTTGGGCGGGAGCCGCCGGTTGTTCCGGTTGCTGCGGTTGCACCGCTTCTTGAGGTTGCGCCGCCGGTTGTTGCGCCGCCGGTTGCGGCATTGGTTGCACCACCGGTTGCGCCGCGGGAGTCACGGGGGGAGTCGGTATGCCTTCGTCGGCGTATTCGTGATCCTCGTACTCGGCGCGTGGTTGCGCCGCGGGCGACTGCGTCTGAGTCGCCTGAGGCTGCGCGGCGGTGCCCGCGGGCACCGCCGGCGCGCCTCCGACGCACCCCTCGATGCTGTACTTGTCGCAGATGCACGTCGGACATCTCGGCCAGCCCTCCTCGTAGCTGATGGATTCGTCTTGGTGATCCGTCTTACAAAAGCGGCATCCGGTGTCTCCCAAGCAACCCAAACCGCCGCTCTGCTTGCAGACTGGATCGTACATGGAGTACAACAGCTTTGCGTCGCACACGTTGAAATTGCACGTGCGCGCCGCCGCTCCGAGATCCTCTGCGACAGCTACAACGCTCGTCGATTCGCCTTGACCAGCGACGGTCAGCGTCTTGTCGTCCGTCCCGGTGTCAGTGAATATGTCTGGCGCGCCGTCCACGGCGGGTTCAGCCGGCGTCGGCGTCAGTGCCGGCGTGGGCGTCGGTGTCAGTGCCGGCGTGGGCGTCGACGTCGCCGTCTTCATCCCCGCGCAGCCTTCGGTGAACCCGTGGTGCTCGCACACGCAGCTATTGCACGTCGGGATTTCCGGTTGGTCGGCCATCGCGCCCTCCTCCTCTCGTCCGACGACTTTGCAAAATCGGCATCCAGTCGAACCGACGCATCCGATGCCACCGACGTCGCACGCTGGATCGATGACTTGGAAATTGGTTGAGCACTTGGTCATATCGCACGTGGTCGCCGCGCTCCCCGTCGCCCCGGCGGCGAGACCTTGCATGGCCACGTCCGAGCTCGCCGCGTGCTTCATGAATTCAGGAACGTCCCCAAGCTTGCCTCGGGCGGGCTTCTCGTCGTCGTCCTTGTAATCGATCTCCTCGTACTCGGACTTGAGCGACGAGCGCGCCGCCGCGCCGTGTCGTCGCTCGGTCGCGCCGCGCGAACCGGTTCTCCAGTTCGCACCCTCGAGGACGGGATTGAACGCTCCCGTCTCTTCGAGCGCGCCCGAGTGAAACGCCCGTCCCAAAGACGCCTCGGCGTGTTTTCTTTGGTGCCACGTCCGCAGGGCCTTGGCGCTCGCCGGATCGAGATCCACCGCCGTGCCCGTGAAGGATGACCCTCGCGCCGCGCGCACCGTCTTCCCTCTCGATTCAAACGACGACGACAACGACGACTTCTTCCCCAAGCTCGCCATCTTCCCCAAACCATCACCGTTCACACCACCACCTTCCGCGGAGCTCTTCCACACCATCACCGCCGCCAACGTCCCCACGCACAGCGCCGCTGCCGACGCCAGCGCCGCGCGCGCGATCGCCCCGCGCCCGCCGCGCGCCGCGCGCGCCCCTCTCTCCGACGACACCGCGCGCGGACTCTCGTCCCGCGCCGACGCGCGCGCGTCCTCATCATCGCGTTCGCTCCTTCGCTCGCCATCGCTCGTCCCCTCTCGCGTCCACGTCGCGCCGCCCTCCTCGTCCGCGCGCGCGTCGCCATGGTGTTGCGCCTCGCCCTCGATGCGATCGCGCGGTCGTCGTCCGAGCAACGCGATCGATTCCCCGCCGCGATGCGACGCCATGGCGATCCGCGCGAGACGACGAGGAAGGAGACACCACCGATCGCGTGCGTTCGCGCGCGCGCGTTCGTCGTCGACGCGTCGATCTGCGGACGAACGCGACGACGCGCGAATGAAATGAAATGAATGAATGGTGTTCGACGCGAACGCGATGCCTCTCTTTGACTTCCAACCTCTCGATGTACGAGTACAGATATCGTATACAAATCAAAATACACGCGATATGTATTCGTAAACCACCACCACCACCACACCGACACCACACCGATCGAATGCATACACACAAGACACGACACCTGCGTCCATACTTCACGTCGAAGAATGCCTAAAAGACCCCCACCCGCGCGTGTCGGCGATATCTCGCGCGCGTCCCCCGTCCTCGCGCGTCTCGACACACGACGACGCGCGCGACGACGCGCGCGCGGCGACGACTCGATCGAGCGCGCGTATTTTTTCGTGCGCGCTCGAAAAATACGTCGTCGTCCGCGTCTCATTCATTCATTCATTCACGCCATTCCATCGGTCGGTCGGGTGGTGACGAGGATTGATTCCGACGGACTCGATCGTCGAATTCATTCGTCGGATTCCTCGCGCCCGCGCGCGCGCGTCGCGGTGAAAACGACCCTCAGAGACGCGAACGAACGCGCGGGTATACATAGGACGCGCGCGCGATGGCGTACGCGACGTTTGAACGCGCGTTGGTGCGTCATCACTCGGCGCTCGCGCGCGTCGCCCTCGGCGGCGGCTTTTGCTACGGCTTCGCGTACACGACGCGCACGGGACGATCGCCGATGCGAGAACTGTGGAGTGGGACGAACGGGGAGGGTGAGGAAGAAAGGATGGTGCGCGCGGAGGCGAGAGGGGTGGCGAACGTGCGCGCGGGCGTCGGGACGAATGGGTGAACGCGCGCGGCGCGCGGCCGAGCGCCGCGCTGACGAGGCGACGCGGGCGAGAGGGTTCGCG
>Ga0208410_1000136_pt1 | contig 45333 bp, 41 predicted proteins | sample ETN02SmetaG_3_FD_185787 | JGI IMG/M metagenome (GOLD analysis project Ga0208410, IMG submission 185787) | Marine microbial and viral communities from oxygen minimum zone, Eastern Pacific Ocean - ETNP2014F10-02SV257 (SPAdes) (version 2) | ecosystem: Environmental > Aquatic > Marine > Oceanic ... | reverse complement strand
CGCCATCCCACTGTTTTAGTGGGATGGATCAGACTTTTTTGTCTGAAGTGTCCAAAAAATCCCACTGTTTTAGTGGGATGGGAAATGTCTGAAATTTTTAGTGGGATGAATCAGACCGACCCTTAGCTCAATTCCCAGCCCTCCTAGGGTTTTCCCCTTTTTTGTACGCGTGTCCGCCTATCGACGAAGAAACTCTCTAAGCGCGTGCTCCGCGCGTCAACGCGCGCACGGACGTCACAAATGGACCTGGGGAGCGACGGAGAGCTCGCACGCCGAGTTTCGCATGCTTTGGCCGCTTGGTGTGCTAAACCGAGGCACCGAGCGACGAGGGAGCGACGAGGAGCGCACGCCATCAAGTTCGAATCGCGCGCGTCGACGGACGAAGTTGGGGGTTCACGGCGACGCGCGTATGCGACCGGTGAGCGAGAGGCTGCAGAAGCGTAAGTAAACACCCTCGCGCACAGTTCTCGGTCCTGTGTTGAGTCCGTTCAAGGCTCCAAGCGGTGTGCGCGCGCGCGATGGACGGGAATTGAGGGACACGGAGAGAGCCGCTTTCGCGAAGTGCATGCACTTTGCGAAGCGTTGCGGACAAGCCTCGGTAGAAGATGTGTGCAAAGAATGGGGAATAAGTAAGTCTCATGGATACAGGATCTTAAATCGATGGCGAACGGAGGAGAGTGTCCTATCTCGACCTAGAAGTGGGCGCCCGCGCGCGTTGACGGAAGAGGACATGAAGACGCTTGAGAGTCTATCGGAGGAGGTCAACGGTTACTTCGTAGTCTTTGTACAGATGGATAATGCGCGACCTCATGTGAAGCGCAAAACCCATTTAGAAGTCGCTGGAAAGAGACGGAAGCGCATCAATGGGAAGCAAATGCCACTGATCAAATTTGTGTTACAACCGGCCAACTCACCGGACACCAACTTGAACGATCTCTGCTTCTTTAGGTCGCTATTAAAGTTCGCAAGAGCACGAACGCGAGATCGAACACAGCGCTGCCAATAAAGACAAGTTTTGGAGCCTCATTGTGGAGCAATACCATGACCGCGAGAGACTTGAGAGATGCTGGGACGTCAAAACCGCAGTCACTAAATGCATCCTCGACGCCAACGGAACGAACAATTACAAGCTACCGCACCGAGGAACCCGTCTCTGACGATGTTTCCTTAGATTTGGACGATACAGACGATCCGGTGGCGCGCACTTTGGACTACGAAGGTCTGAGTGCATGAGTTTATGTTGCACAAGTTGCGACCCCCTCGATTTGCCGTGAGTTGTAACTCAAGAAAAAAAACGCGAAAAAATACCCCCTCGTGAATTCACCAATCACAATTGCAGAATCGCTCCCGTTGCAGGTGACGTCGGCTTGGAGGGGAGCTTTTTCGAGTTTGGGACCGGCCAGAGTCGCAGAAAGGACACACATTTCGTCCGCGTAAAAGTCTACGACGAAATAACGCGCAGATACATGTCTCTTTCTCAAGTTTCAGTCTTGCCTGGCAGTTCTCCTTACGCATCGAAGGCAGTAACTGGTGTGCGTGGAAAATACCAGAAACGTGACCGAAACTTGTGCGTGTTTGCCAAAAACAGACAGTATCCTGATCAGGTTGGTGCTAGCTAAGTCTGAGTAGTTAAGTGTGGTTTGACACTTGCTGTTTGTGTAGGTTGAGCTGAAAAAATCTTTCAACTCACGTCGACACGTTTTGCTATCTAGTGTATCACTGGTTGTTTCGCGTGAACTTACTCGAAACGAGGCCAGTGCAACTCCTTCGACGGTAAGAAAGCTTCCTAGTTCAAATCAACATGAGTCCTGACGCTTGCGTGTTACAGCTTGATACAAAGATGGTAATTAGGTTGTCTCACGTTTGATGAATTCGTTCAAACAAGTTTAGGTTGGCTCATATCTGCCAAAGTCAGATACCGCGGTAAAGATCTCAGCACATGATGACTTCGAAAGACAAACTGAGGTACTAGTCAGGAGGGGTTCTATGACTTCGTTGCTTCACAAACTCGGACGCCCGCACTAAGGTATCATTTATGCCTCATAAAGCGGTGACATATAAACCTTAGCCTCGTAGAGCTGGTGCTCTGGAACAATACCATGTGTGCCTGCCACCAGAATGGAAGGAGGTAAAGGTTTTTTTCTTAGCAAAGCACCCTGCACATAATTCGCTATGCAAGGTTCTTGTCAGTAATGCAAAGAGTGGCAACTACTGCCAACCCCGATGTGATGAGGTCTGTTCGTACTGTTTTCACTTTCTTTAATCAACTGACTGACTTGACTTGATTATCAAGGCGACCACAGAAGTTTCCTTTGGTAGCAGCACTCAGGGCACACTTCAAGTCATAATAATCCCAACTACCAAGCTGCTGATTGCGAAGAAGTATCCCTCATTACACGAAGTCGGAGATATTTCGGGTATACTCAACGCCATTTCACCCGCCATTACTGGAAGGTATGCAATATGAGACAGTGACAAACTTTCCTACAACTCTTTTTTCAGTGTTGCAGTGGAGGAGGAAGACATTGTTGATATGCAGCAGATTAAGAAGAATGGTAGGGATTACTATGAGGTGCGCTCAACTAATGTTATCATTGATTCAGTCTCAGCATGTCACAGTACGAACTCTTCACTCCATATGCAGAGGCAGGTTCCCATAACCTGACAACTGTCTGTACGTCCATGGTGCGGGTTGTCCACCGTGAATTGCATTCCATTAACTTGACTTGTGCACATTTCTTCAACAGAATTACCTTGTTATGGCTACCATTTCAGCTAATGAAAAACAATGGGAAAAATCTGAAAAGGCACGTTGGCTTTTGCCAGGCAAAACCGAACCTAATTCTGTGACAGATTCTCAGGAGAGTATTGCACTCTTTCGAAGTGGAAGCCATAAAGACCTGATTGAGTTTATTCGAAAAAAAACATGAGCCGCTCGCAGGCTAGGATCGAGTGCATCGGGCGAGAGTTACGGTGAACGAACTTATAGAGAGTTGTTGTGATAACATATATCAGCTGTTGCACAACCAGCTTTCTCTCAGCTAAGCAGGAACGAGGTACAACTGCATAGTTTACTTACGAGAAACCTTGTCAAAAGAGGACACTCCGATCACAGCCGCAGCAATTGCACCGAGGACCACACCACCTGCAACAATAGAGAGCAAAGTGTTCTTCAGAGAGGGCGTGACGGCAGCCTCTGCGATCAACGGATTGGAGAGGGAGGCAATCATCGCGGTAGTCGCGGCGACCGAGAGCTTTTGCTGGGCACTTTCCCTATGTCTTCATGTCAGAATCGTTGGAAGAAAGGTTGTTGCTAGATGAAAGAGATGCCTGTACAGACAAAGTAGTAGACTCACCTATCAACCACCTGCTTAGCAACAGCTCGCACCGGCGCGCTGGAAGTGCGCGCCATATGGCGAATACCGCCTAATATAAATATGGTTAGTAGAGTTCTTGCTTCAGATGGAACATTCGCGAAGGGCTTCCTAGACTCACGGCCAACTGCCAACTTCGAACAAAACTTTGATCGCGCGGGGCGGGGGATGTTGCGTACCTTGTTGAGAGTGGCGGGTCGTGCGAACCTTGACAGGCGCGACGCGTGCAGACTGGGTGGTAGCGAAAATCATATCGACGACGGAGATGCGACGATAGCTGATCCAGCGGCGAGAAACTGTTGTAGAGCCCTGATCGCCGGTTCACCCTATCCGACTTCTGCTCTCCCTGACCTTGTATCTGCTGCGAAGTGTTATCTACTTTGGAAGAATACAACCGATGTTCAGTTTTTTTTTATTTTTTCATTTCGCAAGTCGCAGATTCGGTACCTCAAAGAATCTTGTAACCCCTGGAAGATTTACTGTCATATCAACAATAAAATCTCGTCGATACATATTGCAGCCACCTCATTCTCATAGAGAGAATATATACATAACAAATGTGCGCAAAGGAGTCGACGATCTAACGGATCAAAGAGCGCTCAGTCCACCGCCCCATAGTCACGCGCGACCCTCGTCACGATGTCAACGATGATCACAACCATGAACGTTTCTGGAGCGATTTCTACCACGAACGGTGCGTCTGTGAATCGAATAACATCGTCTTTACCCAGCCGGATACGCGTCCGATCGTTCTACCGCGCGCGGTGTTGAGCTCTAACACCTTCTTCCTTCGCGAGCAGGAACCACAACCCGCCGTATGGCCAAGAAACAAGCAGGTGCGATTTTGAATAGAGTTATTCAGGCGCGCAGACTCGAATCGTCTCAACTCTCGTCTCACGAAGTCGACCTTTCTTCCCAGTCTATCATCAAGGGCAAAACACTGACCAGTTTCTTACAGTCCGGGCCCAGCGCTGTGTCACTAGTGCGGTTTCGTTTAAGCGTGAAGCCGCAAAACTTACTTCTCTCATCGCGGCCGCTCAAACGCTTCCGGCACTTGCTATCGTACGTGGTCTATCCAATAAGTTGACTTAACTTGACATTATTCTTGTAGGTGGATGATAGACTCAACGGTGACGGTACCGGCCTCCCGCTCGGTATCAACGACGGTTCTCTTGGTATCATCCTTGCTACGGTTCCTCTTGCTGTCTTCAGCTTGTACTTCATTGCTGGCAAGCAAGACGCTTCGATTGTCGCTGGCGGCAAAGATGACGACAGTGGCCTCTCTCTTTAGGGTCGCCCGCTGTGGTGCAGAGACATCTCTTATTCGAATGATGCGCTTTGTAATGCAAAAAAAACTTGCGACGGCGACTAACTTGGCACTATTCCGTCGGTTTTCTATCAGAAGTGCTTCCACGTGCAAAGAACTCGGACCTCGTCCTGTTGTTTTTCAGGCAAGTTCACCTCGTAACTGTGTATTTATTAAAAGATTGTTTTGTTTGCTCGTCGTAAACGGCCATCTATTCGACTTCGTAGCCAAACACGGAAGAAAAGACCTCGTAGACTCGCGATCCTTCGTCAATAGTGGCCATGGGATCCTTTCTGAGTCGGTGTCTGAGGCAGAGGGAAATAACGGAGTAAACATCCTCGTCGGTGACAATTTTTGCACCCCTGCGAAAAGAATTGAGTCTCAGCTTGCTTTGAATTCAAAGAAAATGCTTACCGATACGCGGCCGCAGCACGAGATGCACGTGTAGTGACCAGATCACCTCGTAGTCCGTCGACATCAAGTTCGGCACAAACCTGTTTCAAGTTTCAATCACATGGTATGTTGGGCAGCAAGTTTTCTCACCTGAGAAATTTTGAGTCTGATTTCCATCGGAACTTCCACCTCGGGGAGCAGTGTGCGCGCTTGCGTCACCTTTTCAATGATATTGGCTTGTTCTGACGCATATTCTGTTGATAAACCAGTGACTACGGAGCACTGCGGGATGAAAAAACTACTTACTTGAACGGAAATTTTTCGGGTTAGAGTCGAACTCAGTACGCTCCTCGACAACTTTGACGCGTTCCTAGGCATAGTAGTAATTTGAATGGAATGCTATAAATTGGTCTGACGTCAAATCACCTCAGGAAGCTTGACGGTTCGGATTTGTGCGTGCATTCCAAAGCGATCCAGAAGCTGTGGCCTTAACTCTCCTTCCTATTATTGAGAAGCTCAGGTATATCCTTCACACGTTGAAATGAGACATTTACCTCTGGATTTCCCGATCCAATCAAAATAAACCTGGCCGGGTGGCAAATGCTTATGCCTTCACGTTCGACCGTGTTCCAACCAGAGGCCTGAAAATGTTTTAGAGTTCACGTGGTGTGAGGAAGGGTTCGGCACTTACTGCTGAATCAAGAAGTACGTCCACAAGGTGATCATCCAAGAGATTCACCTCATCCACATACAAGATTCCTCTGTTTGCCTATGGCATGTGACGCTAAGAAACAAGTGTTAGAGAGTAGGAGATAGTTACCTTCGCCAGTAAACCAGGCTCAAATGCCTTAGTTCCCTCTGTTATTGAATGAACTCCGTCAACTCTGACTGAACAAAATACATGAAATTGTGCTGACCTGTCAATGCTTTCTCAATATCGATGGTTCCACAAACGCGATCTTCAGTCGCTCCTAATGGTAAATCAACCATGTTGATGGGGACTTTAGAGGTCTCAAGCTGTTGCCTAACAAAAAATGCGTGATGCAAAGCCGCGTGAAGTAGACTGAAATTTACCCTGCACGGTACGCAGCAAGAACATCGGGAGACATCAGATTGGGGTCTGTAGGACTACTCATAAAAGCATCATCCTTGACAACATCGATTAAAGGCAATAGATCGACCTAGCATACGGTGGGTAAAAACACAAGCAAGGGCAGAATGAAAGCAACATACCAGCGATCGAACAGTAGTAGACTTTCCGGTACCTCGATCGCCCATTACCATAATACCACCAATGTTAGGATCTATTATGTTCATGAGAGCCGCAAATTTCATTTCCTCTTGCCCTATGATAGCCGTAAACGGATAGACCGGCCGGGCTTCTTCCACAGCGTCCTCTGGTGAAACAAGTGAAATCGAGAGTTTTGCTGGAGTAAGATCACGCACCTTTTGATACAGCACGTGAGATAGAGAGTGTTCTACGCGACCGATCCACAAATCGAGAGGAGTTCCAAGAACTTCTGGCTCTGGGGCGGCATTCTAATGCTGTATTGGAAGAGAGGTTAGCAAGTAAGAATTGTGAGTGGGGCTCGGCTAACCTCTTCTGTTGCCCCGCGAAACCACTGTCGGAAGGCTTAGGACAGACGAAAAAGTCATGTTCGTAAGGGCTGTATGTATCCAGCGATAGCTGACTGCCGCGCAACCAATATAATGACGCTTACACGCTCACGCGGTGGCTGTCCGCTACGTTATCCACATCCCAGACCGGTCCGTATCCAGTGTCATCACGCTTTGTCAACTTTGTACTTGATAGATAATGTTGGATCAATATATTTGTCAAAACACTTTTCCATATTATGTGAAAACAAAAAACCTACATGCATGAAAAATAATCTCTGAATACGACGATAAGAGATCGTGGGTTTGTCGGCGTTGTGATTCAACGCACACTGTCCGTCCTCCCTCCCCTGGCGGCGGGTCCTGCTTTCCTGGGGTGGTTTCTGGACCCGGTTGTGAGACCGCGCGTTGCGTGATCAGCTCCAGCTTTTAAGCATGCGTCTCGAAAAATGCTGGTTCTGCAGCTCGACGATTTATCCAGGGCACGGAATCTGCTTTGTGCGAAACGACTCAAAGCAATTTCGCTTTTGTCGCTCCAAGTGCCATAAAAACTTCAAGATGAAGAGAAATCCAAGAAAGGTAAAGTGGACAAAAGCATACAGGATGCTACATGGTAAAGAACTGCAAGCGGATACAGCGTTTGACTTCGAGCGTCGACGAAACCGTCCGGTGAAATATAACAGAGATGTAACCCGCGCAACACTTGAAGCGATGAAATCGCTAGAAAGTATACGAGCGCGACGAGGAGAAAGATTTTACACGAATAGAAGGAGAGGCGTAGAAGATGAGCGACGTCGTAGTGTCAAGAAAGAATTAGCACAGCAGGTTCATCTTGTTCAGGCGACGAAGCTGCTCACATCAGAACACGATGTTGATAAGTTATCCAACACAACACTCAAGGTATACGCTACTCAAGCTACCAAAAAAAGTTTGTACGAATAGCTAAAAGGTGAGCAAATGATTCATGCATACAAAAGAATATTCGTTTAGGTTTTTGCACCACTTTGCACACAGGGCGTGAAAGTGGATTGCGAAGGAAAAGCTCAAATACGCCGAGCTGTTACAAAACGTTGTATGTTGGCATAGTCACGATGTATTTCCACCTTCTCAAAATGTCGAAAAGACGCCAATTCCTTCGATAAGAAGGTCGTTTGCTCATCGCCGTGTGTTTCGAGTATCAAAATACCTCCACGCAGAAGATATTGCGCAGCACCTTGACATATTGCCCTCAAACAGTCAGTCCCGTTAGCCACACCCCCATCAAGAGCAAGCACCGGTTCATGCTGTACTTCAGGCTGTAGAAGTGAAATTTCGTGACTTGGAATATAAGGTGGATTACTAATAATCCCGGCAAATCTAAGATGTTTCATATTCTCAGAATCGTTGAAAGCATCAAACCATGAGCCATGAACAAGCTTGACAGTATCATTAAGTCCATAACGTGTGAAATTCCTCTTCGCAACCGAACAAGCGCTGGGAGATACTTCAACTGCGTATAAGCGAGGACTATTTGGATTCGGTTCAAATTTCAGATCCTTCGCAAGTGCTACAGATATTGCACCAGAACCACTTCCGAGCTCAAGCCATGGACCGTGTTTCAAAGCTCGCATTTCTTCGTCTTCATCGGATCTCTGGTACTTTTCATAAGCGTGCATAGCAAGTTCCACAAGTAATTCAGTTTCAGCACGAGGTATGAGTACCGCTGGGCTCACAAAGAGTACCAAATCTCGCCAGTGTGCTGTGTACGTAAGGTATTGAAGTGGAACACGCTCAACAAGCCGGCGCTTCCAGAGTATACTCAGCTGTTCCAGGGGCAGCCGTAAGGAAACAAGGGAAGAACCATCTATATTTCTACCATATCGAAACCATGAAGAGTTCATACAGTCGGAGCTGAGCTTGGAATATGAAGAAAGTGTGCTAGTGCCCGCATCAATATGCGCTGCAATATTATCTTCAAGGAGCCAGTCTAATTCTGTCAGAAGATTTTCGAGAGAGGGATTGTCTACGTGTCGAGCCTGTGTTTTTAATTCTAACTCAGCCTCACGTCTCGCCCAAGCTCTCCACTTGATAACATTAATGCACTTTTCGAGGCAGCTATCAGGGAGACAAGTGAGCTGTGTAAGCTCTGTTGATATTTCTGTAGGCCGATTTGTCGAGTGAAGTCGTCGACGGCACATTTTCAATATAGGAATTTTGTGAACGTTCTGACAAAAAGCTTGCCGAAGGTCGGTGAAGACGGTAGCATACATTGAGTGTGCTTCTCTTCCTTGAGGTGATTTAAGCACCAAGCCAACCGACTGACCCTGCACACAGCTATTACGATGCCAGAAAAGCTATAAGATGGCAATCAAGCGAGTTATGGTGTCGAGGTCGTTGCACAACTCGTTCAAGCACAACCCAATGAGGTTTCCTGTTAGTTCACGTGTTGCCCAGAGTGTCTTTATGGCCGGTGTACAGATTTCTGGGTTATAACTCACATTCATGTCCAAGCCAAACTTCGCCTGAGCCAGCGCATCTCGCGGCTGTCGGACAGTTTCACCACACCCCAGGTGCGACTCTCGGAGTCCCTCCTCTTGAGTCATGACTCGACGTTTTGAGAAAAAACGCATCACGGGCATCTGGCGTCGAAAGCGCCCGACACTGAAACCCTGGAACATCGAACGTCGCGAGTCATTGGTGTACTCTCGGAGTCAGCCTTTGACGTGTGATATGATTAGTAATTGCCCTTCCTTGTTGAGGTAAATTGAGGTTCACAATGACAACGGGCTCTCTAACAACGTCGATAGAAACTTGGCTCGTCAATTAGTCACTCACGGACGAGTTGAGACTACTGTCGCACGAGCAAAAGATTTAAAAGCACTCGCAGATAAGATAGTGACGATAGGAAAACAGGTCTAATAACCTCATTGCATCTCTTTAATCAAATCTCAGATCTCGATAGGGCAATCCTAGTGCACGGCGACGGCTTGGAAGTTTTCTCCGCTCGAAGGATCTTGCTGAGAGACTTCAAAAAGATATCACATCACATAACCATGGGCGGGAAGGAGGCTATACACGATTACAAATCACGAGGGTTCGAAAAGGTGATTCCGCTCTAATGGCACAGGTACAGTACTTGGGCTGGAGCCGGGTACAGTCGTAGCTGAAAGAGAAGCAAGTGTTGTATAGAACTTGCCTAAGGTTTGGAGATATGTAGGTTGTTCCAATAAATCATTGTGACCCCCTCCAACGAACTGCACAAACTCTTTGTTCTTGCAGGCAACAGCTTCGTAGAGCCTGCGACCGAGAGAAAGAGGTACGATCGTGTCGTCAGAGCCATGCAAGCTTAAAAAGCAGGTTTCAACCTTGAGTTTGCTTGCCGCGGCACACGTGCCGCTCCACTTATCCAGCATGAGCACAGACAAAGGTAGAAAACGCAACCTATCTTCTATCACATCGATACAAGAACTCAGTCCGCCTTCGACGACGATGCCCACTATTTTAGTGCGACGCACAGGATCCAACCTCTGGAGTGCACAAATTCCAGCAACACTTCCAATACTCTCAAGGTGTAAGACTAACTTCGCGCCTTCGCCCCCGTTTGTATCACAATGCCATGTTATGGCTGCAATAGCATCTAAGACAAGACCAGCCTCAGAAGGGCTTCCCTTGTTTCCACCATATCCCCTGTAGTCGAAGAGTGTAATGGCACACCCATACCGTTGTCTAACAGCATAAGCCCAACCTAGTCGATGTTGTCGATGACCAGCATTCCCATGGAGGTGTAAGATCGAAATATTTCCATGTTTTCTATTCTTATCCGCTGGCCAGAACCAACCGTCGAGCCTCACATTATCGGTGGTCAGTACGAAAACATCTTCTACGGTTGCAAAGCAAGGAGAAAAGTGTGAAGGATGAGGCGGACGCTTCGCGAGAGGAAAATACTGCAATTTCCTTTGAAATATGAATATAATGCCAACAAGTGTGCCGTAGGAACAGGCAACCAACTTCGCAAGTCCTACAAACAACCTGACAACCATGTCCAGCTCTCTTCAACCCTCAGTTGCAGTTCAAGGACTCAGGTCTGAGAACAGATATCTTTTCCAACAGTTGGCGATACGGAGTGGAAAAAATTTAGGGCGAGTAAGGGCCAGTAACAGATAGAAATTCGGAAATAGAAATCGCCGACTTATGCCGATAAGGGCCGTTTTTTTCATAACAGATGGCTTATGGGCATAAATCGGGCGATTTTATGTCCACAAGAACCTTGTCGAAATAGCGACGACTCGTCATGTGACGAGTTAATTTTAGGGGGTCCTATTCCGACAACGCTATTCCGGCTATCTGTTTTGAGAAACAATTCGAAGCGTCACCGTCGCCGCACCAGTACCGCGCGCGATCGTGGAAGCCGTGACGCGCATTAGTTAACAGTAACGCGCGCGCGTCGTTTTCAACCGTTTCGTAATCGATAGCGGGCAGTCGCGCGTGCCGTGCCTCGTTTTTTTTGTAACACCACTTTGTAACTTTTGTGGGAAAAAGCACCTCAAATTGAATGAGCGCGCACCACCGTGAAATCGGTCGAGCCGTGACGTCAGGTTCGTGAAATTGTGTCTCGCTCACGTCATATGTTCATTTTTCGCGGTTCAGCGCGCGTCGTTCGCGCGCAACGCGTCGCGAGGTCGGTACGGGGCGTTTTCGATTTTATTCCGGCCCTCTGCTTTGAAAAAAACGAATAGCAAAAATTGGAAAATCACTCGCTATTCTGACAATAAAAATACTAGTACTAGTTCAGACTGAGAGACCTAGGTTGGCGTACTATCGTCGTACGTTATACAATCTTGAGCGGAGATGCGGCTGGACGAAATGACGATATAACGTCCGAGGACGTTGTATGTCGTCGTATATACAACGTTGAACTGGTATATAACGTGGTGTTGTATATGTAGTCCCGCTGGCCAGCCTAGTGAGAGACTTTAGCCACGCCCTGTAGTGACTGCCCACACACGCATGGGGCTTCTGTACGCGAGTATCGTACAAAACGCACACAGACTCAGCTGAGTATCGAACACATATTACTACGTCAATACGCCAATCACGTCAAGCCATGGAACAGACCAGTTTGCGTGGCGCGCGTTGGCTTAAAACTCTCGAGCAACACAAAGTATGTTATGTCTCGTCCCTTTGAGCTCCGATATCACAAGTCTCAACCACAGTTGGAGTTTACAAATGAGGCGAAACGCCTGCAGAGTATCGATGGTAAAGTAGTCAACAATCGCTCTGCATTGGGTCAACTTCAGGTAAGTTTATTCATTGAAACCGATAGATCGTTTTTGAGCTGTGGTTTACCAGACACAGATAGTAGCTTCGTTTTCAGAGCAATGTCGTATTTCACGCCAGTTGGACATCTTAGACTCTCACCAACAGGAGATGGACGCTGCACTGATGTCGCTTATTGCTGACCTTGAAAGAATACAGAGGTATGTAGGCAATTCCACCCTCATGGTCTCTGGTTACTAAGTCAACACAGTACCTTTGTATCTACAAGTAATGAGAGAGAACTTCTTTTCAGCTTCAGTGAAGATATTAGCTCGAAGCTTCTCGGCATTAACCAGCTCTTTCCGCGCTCTCACGCAGGAACGAAGAGCTTGGTACGTCTTCTAGTATTAAGTATGAGTTAGGCCTCACTTTATTCCTTGCAGAGTGCGACAGCATCACTTAGTTCAACATTTGATAGTCTTCAATTACAACTAAGAGAGCTACAACGCCTCGAACGAGAATTAAATGTACTCTCGAAGACAGTTCCATTATGCACAAGTTAGCACCTTAACTGCCTGTAAAAATCATTCAAACACCCCGGCCTGATAGTTTCGTGATCCAGTTCACTGGATCCACAGCCCCCTTATCCACAGTTCTCGACGCGGCGAGCGAGAAAGTGTGAGGTCTGTGCTCTTGTGCACATGCATAATGTATCAATGTTTCGACCATATTATCAATACGCTTCCTGCGTTGCACCACGGCGACCTGGTGTGTCAAACACAAAATCTTCGACTGTGAAAAGTCGCTGCAAAACGAGGCAGTTGCCGACTTATGCTCGAGCAAATGGAACTATTGCACTACGTGAAGATACTCTGCACGTCGTAGTCGCTGGTGGCGGCTTAGGTGGTTTGTTTCTCGCTATCTGCTTGATGAAAAAAGGTTTGCGTGTCACAGTGATCGAGCGCACTGCGGAGTATCGTAACTTTGGTGGTCCTATCCAACTTGCAAGCAACGGCATGAGTGTCCTCAAAGCAACTAGTCAACGGCTTTATGAATCAGTGCAACAGAACAGTAGGCCATTCTGGGGTACGAAAAGTGGCATCAAGTACGGCTACACCGGTAATTGGATGTTCACATTTGATGCCATCACAGAGATACCAAAGCGCATGGAACTACCATTCGCAGTTTGCATCGACAGGTCGGACCTACAACGCTGTCTCTTAAATGAAATTAATTCTTTCAATCTTGATGATTCATGCGGTCAAACAGAAATAATCATGGGCACTACCGTTACTTCTTATCATCAAGATTCTAGAACAGGAAAAGTGAGGGCCAACATCGAGCCCGGTACCCATGTTGAGGGTGATGTCCTCATTGGTGCAGATGGGATCTGGAGTACTGTGCGGTCTCAGATGTATGACGAACAAAATCTTAGAGGATCTAAGAGTACTGCTTCGTACACTGGTTACAAACTTTTTAGTAGCTTACCGCTTTACCAAACAGATGATTTCTTTGACATTGGATACTGTGCGTACATTGGCCCAGATAACTATTTTGTGACTTGCCCAGATCGGTATGGTCGTATACAGTGGTATGCGTTTGTGAAATCGACTCCAGAAAGCGAGTATGTTGAAGATGCAAAATCATTTCTTTCTCAAAAGTTCGAGCGTTGGACTCCTGAAGTCCGTGCGATATTGGGAGAGTCAGAAAACAGTGGTATTAGTCAAAGAGATCTATGGGATCGCCCCCCCTGCCTACGGGGTTGGTCGGATGGGCGTGTAGCTCTTCTGGGGGATTCATGTCACGCAACAATGCCAAACATCGGACAAGGATCTGGTCTAGCTTTTGAAGACGCTTTTGTGCTTTCAAATCTACTTGGTGAACTGAAACATCCACACGATATTGATGGTGCACTCAACAAGTACTACGCAAAGCGTCTGTGGCGTAGTGCGACTATTCAGGGGCTTGGAAGGATGAACAGCGAAGCCATAAAGATCTTGACTCCGTTACTTCCCATAAAGCCCGTCATAGAGTTTGTCATTTCTCCTTTTCTCCCTCTCGTATTTTTTGCACAGTTCGGTTATTGTTACTCTTTCTGTCCTGAGAAAGAGGAAGCTGTGACAAGCATCTCGAGTGCAGCTCGCATGAATAACAGGCATATAGAAGAGTGCATGGAAAGCTGGCACCACTGAATTATGCGCTAGCAGCCTTGGTGATTGTTTTTTCACACTCAAGCCAGTTCAATGCGTGTTAGAAGGACCTCACTAGCTTGTATAACTAGTCAGCTTCTTGCGTGCTAATATAAAAATCTGAAAGTGGTTATAACATTGAAACAGTTTCTAAACCGATTCCGTAGTCAAATCGTAGAAGAATCTGGATAAGGCAAATGAGTTTAAGCAGCAATGCCACTCTTCGAAGCGATGCGAAGAGCGTTGGAGCGCATGAGCGAAGCCACAGTGTTGGCAAGAAGCTTTGCGTCATCAAGCGGATTGCCTGGCACCACAGTCTTGTACAAGTAAGAATCGAAAGTCATCTTCTGCACGTACTCATCCGCACACATTTCGACGAAAGCTTCACGAGCAGGATTAGAGCGGTAAAACACCTTCTGAAGGATGTCAAGCACCTTGTACGTGGCCCAGTACTTGCGGTCCCATTTGTCGAGATAGACTCTGAGGTCAGATTCATCAATTTCCTTCGTACCGTTTGCAGATCTCTCAACAACAGCCTCGGCAGCCATACGACCCGACTTCGCGGCGAAATAAATACCTTCGCCACTGCACTTGGTAACGTAACCGGCAGCGTCCCCTACTAACGCGACTCGACCCTTCACTCTGTTAGGCCTCGGATGCTCAGGAATAGGGTGAGCCTCGACGCGAATGATTTTACCACCTTCACACTTTTCTTCAGCGCGGTTGCGCATCGCAGTTTGATACTGTTTGATGGCCGTCTTGTTGACGACAGTGCCGGTGCCAACAGCAACGTGATCATACTTGGGAAAGACCCAACCGTAGAAGTCGGGGGAGACGTCGTCACCAACGTACATCTCGGCTAGATCTTTGTAATAATCCATCTTCGCATCCGGAATCTTAATGCGCTCTTGGAAAGCGATCGCATAGTCGTACTCACCGGCATCGATACACTTTGCCACACGAGAGTTGGCACCATCAGCACCAATGACAACGTCAACTTCAAGAGTTTTCGGAACACCCGTCTTACTTTCTTCCTCGTAGTCATTGTATTGGACGATAATAGGGCCATTGCCTTGTCCAGGGTCTTCAATTTTCATGAAGAGGCCGTTCACAAGGTTCGCTCCGAGGCTATTGGCTCGCTTCCGCAGGAAATCATCCATCACTTCGCGGCGGCACATCCCGATGTATTCCTTGTCGTTCAAGGTTTGACCAACGTCGACAGCGCGGTTAGACGGAGAGATCATCTTCATTTTCGTAACTTTACGATCGATAATCTCCTCTGGAAGATCGAATTCACCAACCATGCAAAGCGGGATAGCCCCACCACAAGGCTTGCAGTTATCCATTTTGCGCTCGATCAGATAAGTCTCGCAACCGCCTTTGGCGAGGGTCTCGGCGGCGCAAGCACCGGCTGGGCCCCCACCGACGACAGCGACACGTAATTTGCGATCAGTGAGAGGAGCACCTGATGCCATTGTAACATTGCGTGAGGTGGCTCGTGACGTGCGCGTTTGCGAAAGCTTAGGTTCACGGAGCTTGGCTCCGAAGCTGCTTTGCACATATCACGTAGCGATTTTTAGGAGAACCGGGTTAGTCTCTTCGTGCACGTTGACGGAACCACAAGAAAAAAAATAAGTAGCACACATTCGATGCACGAGTTTTTTCGGGGAAGACTGCGATCGTAAAAGACTACTAGCAGTCGAAGTCACCGCGATCAGAGTAGATAAGCAGATAGCGTGTCCTTCCTCTTCGATGTAACGTGAGCATAGATACGAACCTGGCGCTATTTTGGGCTGAGAATGTGTGATACATTTTGTTTCGGATCCCGCAAGTCGACACCGGACAAAGACGCACGAAGGATGCGCGGGCTGTGCTTGTTTCCCGCTTCCAAGATACGGCCGGCACGTCTGGTCTCGATTTTCTTGAGAAAGTTTATGAGTTACTTCCGGCATGTGTCCATAACAGGTGAATTCGAAAAAGATTCTTAGGTTGAGTTATAACCTAAAATAGCTTAAATATCGTTCAAGAGTACATACCGTCTGGAAAACCATCGACTCGTAGCCATTCTTGGTTCACATGGCTTCAGGTCGCCTGTTATACATGTATATCACATAAAGAGCATCGCCTTAATAAAACATACTATCCACACACGCGCGCCCGGGGCTCCCTTCACCAGAACGTGCTTGTACTGCTCGGTGAGGCCTGACAGTCTATTGTCATTCTGCTCACAGATACATAGTTTGTCAAGCTCCTAAAGTAAGTCATTTTACAGGTCCCGTCCGTTCAAGGTTTGGCACTGGGCGAAATCTCGTGGAAGAATTTTCCGCAAAGTCGACTCTCTCTGATCACCGACAGTGCACTCTCAGCGTACGCAAGAAGTGCTAACATGTCAATTCCCGATAGAACCGTGCGCCTGCGTTTCTGTCCGAATAGCAACGATCTTTTGTACCCAAAGGAAGATCGTGCACGCAACAAACTAGTGTATGTTTGTAGGAACTGTGACTACACGGTGGACTCGGAGTCTAGTTGTGTTTATCGACATCATATAACACACAGTGCGCTAGAAACAACAACAATTCTAGCGGACGTTACCACTGACCCCACGCTACCGATATCAAAGAGCATGCGCTGTGACCGCTGCAAACACAACGAGGCAGTTTTCTTTTCAATGGCCACAAGTGAAGGGATGTCACTCTTTTTCCAGTGCAAGTTATGTGCTCACAAGTGGAAGGATACGGGAGACGCCGTGAATGACTGACAGGTTTTGGTAGAATGCATTAACATAGTACTTGTAATTTTACAATTTCCAAAGAATTAGAAAGCACCCCAACCCATCCCCCCGTGGGAATACCTCGAATTCACCTCGCCTCGAATTGCACCACTACGACGAAAACATCAACCAATCGATATGGTAAAACGTTGGGAAATTACCTTGACGCGTGCGCTTTTTATACAATATCCGATATCCGCACTCGCGGCATATAACTACGTCCCCTGGACGGAGCAGAATTTCGGAACCACAGTCTATAAAATAAGAAGTTGTCTTAGACTCTCCAAGCTACATAACCTTAGCGCGCACCTCCACAAGTGTAAGCAACACCGTGTACCGAGCTTTTAGCTGATACAGGGAAACTCATACGTCAGTTGTAACAGCTAGACACGTATTTCAACTCGGAAATAGTTTGTGGTTTCAGCTTTGTCATGCTGCTTCTAGCACCAGTGCTAGTGCTAGAAAGAAGCCTACGGGGAGCACGATTTATAATCAGCAGTTAAGAAAATCTCGTACTGTGACACTTTAAAGGCCAAATAAGGAAATTGAAGTCTTTCACATGCGAACCCAATGCATAGGTAATTAAATCCAGATAATATAATACGACAGTATGACTGATTTGGATAATGTATCATTTATTATCAAAAACGGCAAGACCCGCACGTGAACAACCGGGCAAGGGCGCTACAACCTGAACTACATCCTGAGCCGCTTGTATGCCGCGGTTAACAGTGCAATATCTGGCAACCCAGCAAATTCAATTCACGCTCGAGGGGGTCGATGCGAGCTTCTCAAATGCAATCCGCCGCGTTTGCATCGCTGAGGTCCCCACACTTGCGATCGACCTGGTCGAAGTCCTCGAAAACTCGTCTGTTCTATGTGACGAGTTCATCAGTCACAGGCTTGGTTTGATCCCAATCGTGAGTACCGTAGCAAAAGAAATGAGCTTTCCATACGAGACTACCTTGGACGAAGAGTCCGGTAGGACAGAGATCGAGTTTGAGCTGACCGCCAAAGGAAGCTCTGATCAAACGTATGATGTTACAAGTGGTCATCTAACAAGTTTTGACAAGAGAGTTTTCCCCGTTAAGCACGCATCGCTTGACGAGAATAACCCTGACCCGACAAAAGCTGGTATTTTAGTGGTCAAACTTAGGAAGCACCAGGAAGTCAAGCTGCGCTGTACGGCACGGAAAGGTATAGGGAAAGATCACGCGAAGTGGTCCCCAGTAGCAACGGCAGTTTTCCGTTACGAACCATTCATCGATATAAATCGCGCGCTCATGGACACTCTCAACGGTAAGTATACTTCGCCATCTCAACACATCATATTTACTCTTCTTTTTTTTTCTTTTTGTCTAGTTTCTGAAAAAAGAAGTTTCGTCGAAAGCTGTCCAGGTAGACTTCTTCGATATGATGAAGAGTCAGATAGTGTTCAAGTTGAGAAGAATGCGGCGTACTCATATGATGGTGAGATCATGAAAAAGGTACGTTATTTTCTGAACAAACTCTTCTCATTTTAATCCATGAAAACTTCCAGGCTGAAGACCTTGGAAAGCCAGGACTAGTCAACATCCGACCAAATATGAACAAAGTCAACTTCACTATCGAGACTACTGGTGCCCTACCACCAGAAGAAGTGGTTCACCAGGGCTTAGAAATTCTGAAAACCAAGCTAGACGTGCTCAAGGTATTATAAATGAATCACGACTTGTTCATTCCGCTGATACCGATCTTTCAGGGCGAACTTGACCTATTTTGAACCTTGGCAGTCGCACAAGCCGGGTCATATTTAAGAATGTACATGTTCTATTTTTCACGCGCTATCTCGTCAGGAGAGTTCGTAGAGAAAAGTACGCCGTGTTGGTTAGAAAATCTCGCTCCATATCCTCTAAGAATCGAGGGGCATTGTGCCTAAGAATCGAGGGGCATTTTTTCTTTCGTTCCTTATCCATTGACATGGAGTGACCCAGCCAGATTTCGTGAATCTCAGCTGTACTTCGATGCAAGTGTTGCATTGAGAAGCAATATATAAACGATAGAATCGACATGTATCGCAGACATTCAGCGAATAGTGCTGAACTCGATTTTGTAACATTACCAACGGCACCCCAAAATTTCTTGTTATGGTATTGGTCTGGCAGGTCACTGCAAGTGTCTCTGAAAGCACGCTCAATTGAACTCGAGTCACTGGTCAGAAAAACGAGATGAGCACGACGAGAGGGAAACTCTCTAAATAGATCTTTCAGAATATAGTTCTTCAACGTTTTCGAGACATCAGTCAGCTCTGATATCCTTGTAAGAAATTGCACAAGGAAATCGAAGTCTTTTTTGTGCTGGGACTTGGCTGCGTTGTATACACTTGCAGCGAGTGCTCCTTCTTCGACAGTCAGAGCGTCAATATTGTTGGATACTTCAGCGGCTACGGATCTCAGACCTATCGATCTAGACCGGATGAAGCGCAGATATTTAAGTTCTAAGTCAAAATATTCTCTCCACAATTCTTGCGTTTCAACACAGCATCGTAGACCACGCTGAATAACTGTGCGCGCGCTGAATGGGTTGGCCTCCTTTGAGAACTCCCAACGCGCAGCGTAAGCCCAAAGCCCAGCGATAGAGGAATTCAGACGAAGAGACGTCGCGAGACCAAAAGAAACAAGTTTTCTCGCACTGTGTCGTGAGGCATAGTTGAAAAAAGCCAACCAAAGTTTCAAGTCATAGGGGAACTGACGTATCGCATTCCTGAGAATGTTAAATACCACGGTTTTGAAAAGATTGTTCGCTTTCATTCCCGCTTTCCGCGTTCTGTGTTGATACAGGGCATCAAAGTACTGCACATACCTGATGTACGCACAAACCGTCCAGGCGGCGGCGGTTGAGCGCCTATACCGCAACTTTTCGTTGAAATACCGCAATCTCGTCGCCAAATGTCTAATCTCTACTGGTGCAAAAACACAGGTTTTCTCCAACATGTCTATCAGGAACAGCTGGCCCTCGCCGTCCATGGCGTCCATGGCGGCTCCATCTGTCGTGGGTCGCGCGTTTTGGGCGAAAGTCCTATCATCGCGTGACTCATACATTCATATACAAACGCAATCGCGCCTTCTGTAGCATTTGCTATGAAACTACCCACTGCACAATGTGCGCATGGGTTCGAACCCCATTCCTGGCACGCTACATCACACCAGCCAGGATGCCCGAGTGGTCTAAGGGGGTGGATTTAAGAAGCACACTTAACTTACTTTTTCATGAGCGTGTGTGCAAATTTAAACTGGTCCAGCTCGCCCGATGTGCACATAGCCCCGCGCTCGAAAGTTCTCGTTAAACGAGAGACGTTTTCCTCGATATGTATAGACCCATTGCAATAAGGTTTTCCTATCATTTTACATATTTAATTTCACCGCTCATGACTCGTCATGACACACTGTCGACTTGTATAATGGGTGCTCATTACCAGGGCAAGAGAGACCGATCGCGGCTATTGTGTACAGTGGAATTGCTGCGCCAAATTCTTCGTTAGTGTGTCGCGCTGACTCCTCGACTCCGTCCCGTCGTCCAGCGCCGCTCCTCGACGTGCTTACAAGCTAACTATCTTCAACGATCAGAGTATTGGGAACTTTCACCACGATATGGATGACACATACCTCCTCTCTTTGAGTTCGCCTGTCGCAGATCGAGTGAAAGCAGCTGGAGACACTGCTCAGGTTACACTCGAGCTAGATGTTTCAGATAACCGCGGTACGCCGGGAAACAGTCGAAGAGGTTTGTCGAGAGATAAAGTGACTTATACTGTTATCGACTTTGTTTTTTCATTGCAGATTTTGCTTTGTTAGTAGATGGTGCTGTACATGACATGTGGCACTTAGAAGGTGCCGGTGCCACTGAACTGTGGAAAAGTTTTGATGGCACACACTCACTGAAAAGTAATGATATCGAACATTTCGTAGTGCGCACCGATACAGAAGTGAAAAGTGATTACAAGCCTCTCACTGCAAAGAAAGCTCAAGACTGGTGAGTCTAATAAGCTGAAAATTGTAACTCTTGTTCTGACAAAACTTGTTAGCGAGCTTTCAGATATTAGCTTGGTTGGCCAAACGAAATTGGTCGAGGTGCGTATTATATAGGTTATATGCAAAGAAGTCTCATGCATGTTTCAAGTTTGATCTGTCTCGTTTATCTTCCTGTCATAGTGCTGGAAAAGCGATAGTGTTGACAGAGTATGTCGCTGACTTGGAGGAACAACGCACAGGTTGAAATCAAGTTTGCATCTGAATTGCTCAATAGACAATATTTTTTGCTTTTACTAAAGATTATTGGCCAAAGTGACCCTAGGCAGAAGATGTCGAAATCACCTACATATAGCTAGTATGATAGTGTAGTTGTGTAGCAGTTGCTGGGGCAGGAGTGAATATGCACATACTCGATGTGTTGGCACCAGGCAAACGGACATCCATACAAATGCATACCAAATGGCCATATCATTGAAAAAGATGGAACTGGTTCATGACTGATGCAATAACACCCTAAAACGCTCTAAACTTGACCGAAATTGACAACCCAAACGCACAAATTTCCCTCCCCCGAGAGCTGCATCGAGGTCTAAAAAAGCCTTGATACAATACGACGCAACTTCGGAGAACAGGCCTCCACATTGATCTAAAGTGCTATGTCTGCGGCTATGGCACCATCCAGACCTAGTTTGCCACCGTACCTTTCATCTGGATTGAGTTCTGTTTCATCCAACTCCGGCAACAGCTTTGTTGGAGGTACTTCACTAAACTCGACACTTGGAGCGAAGGTCAATGAATGCAAATTTTCTCGAACCCGTTCCTTCAATGGAGCTAGATATGAATTGGGGTTCATGTTCTCTATCCAAACCGGGGCGTGGGCACAAAGCTTGTATCCAGCATCTGCGTAGTATTCATAGTAGTTGTCATGAAATGGAATGTCTTCGGCCAAATTTTTATCTAGTAGCGTGGCGGTTTCGTTTGCCCAGCATCTAGCTACATTTGTTTTGGTGTACCCCCCTCCTCCAGTCACAAGAATCGGCTTCCCAAAGCTCTTCATAAAGGTGACACACTCTGCGTGACCTTTGAGTGAGAGATTGAAGCACCCTATTCGATCGCCAGCCAGTGAATCTGCACCACATTGTAAGACTATCGCACCAGGCTGATATATATCCATTACGTCTTGCATCACGAATTTAAATAGGTCGACAAAACTTCTATCATCTACACCATCATTTAACGGAACGTTGACGCTGTAGTACTTGCCAGAGTTCATGCCAACATCCCTTAGACTGCCTGTGCCAGGGAAAAACATATCTCCATACTTGTGGAAGCTAACAGTCATCACCCGATCCGTCATGTAAAATGCTTCTTCGACGCCGTCGCCATGATGAATATCTATGTCTATGTACACTACCCTTGCATGTTGTTTGAGAAGCTCAAGAATAGCCAACACAAGATCATTTATGTAACAAAACCCCGAAGCCTCAGACTTTTTCGCATGATGTAGACCACCAGACCAGTTGATAGCGATATCTGACAACCCTTGATTCAATCTACGAACACCGTCGACAGAGCCTCCAGTGTAACGTCTGCAAAAGTCTAACATGTGGTCAAAAATCGGACAGTCTTCACCAAGGTTGAACCTTTGCATCTCCGCCACATACTGGTGCTGCTTATCAGGAGTTATCTTGGACAAGAAGGAAATGTAGTCCTCGCTGTGGAATTGCGTGAACTCCTCGTTGGTGCTCGTTCGTGGACGAAAAATTTGCAAGTGTTTGTGAAGGTCATAAGCGAGAACGAGATTGTGCGTCATGCAGAGGCGGTGTGGCTTCATGGGATGGTTCGGTCCGTAATAGCTTCTACCAACCTCCTCATCATAGTAGTAGGAAATTCGTTCTTTGGCGACCATTAGCTGAAGCTCGCGTCGGATACTGTGTTGGAACCAGCATGTCAGTCACTCGGCGTCCGATGTGTTTTTCATATTTTCGTGTATTTTTGCATGATAATAAAATAAGGAAACCCCGTTTCTGGAAAATGCCCCTCCAGTAACAGTACAGATCTCATGACACAAATATCGTTTCAATAACTACATTGAAAATTGCTACGATAGTACTTTTTAGCCACCATATTCAAACCGGTTGCCGCCCTTGAGATGGTGATGGTGTTATGTGAATAGTGGGATCGGACTTGTCCACAACTAGTTAGTAGGACTGGCTGCTTCATAGATGCACGGGGAACGAAGTGGTGCACGTACGCCAGCGCGAACAAAAGGATCTTCTTGTGGCTCAATCTCTTTCGATCAGGGCTCAAAGATCGATCGCGTCGCCGTGGGTTCTTCTGATTGAACTCAACAAGTTGGAGAGCGAAGTTGAGAGCAGTTCGAGCAGTTCATAACATGTCGTTGTCCAAAGATTCCGATGAGTACGTGCTGTTGCGATTGCATACTGAAGTTCACTTTTCTAATGCTGTTGGTATAGTTACGACTATCTTTTCAAAGTCGTACTCATCGGAGACTCTGGGGTCGGCAAGTCAAACCTACTGTCTCGTTTCACGAGAAATGAATTCTGTCTTGAGTCCAAGTCTACGATCGGCGTGGAGTTTGCAACTCGTAGTGTACAGGTACTATCTGGACGTATCACTTCGCATATTGCTAAAATCTCACGATTGAATGTAGATCGACGGAAAGACAATAAAAGCACAAATTTGGGACACTGCTGGACAGGAACGCTACAGGGCAATAACTAGTGCTTATTACCGTGGTGCAGTCGGCGCTTTACTGGTGTATGATATAACTAGTGTTGGTAAAATTAGTAATTTCTGTTCATGTAGCAATTATAACCTGCTTCACCGTCATAGAATCTTTCAACAATGCAAGAAAATGGCTGACCGAGTTGCGGGATCACTCTGATTCGAACATAGTTGTTCTTTTGGCAGGTAACAAAAATGACCTGTCACACTTACGTGCCGTGTCAGTTGAGCAGGCACACGTGTTCGCAAATTCAGAAGGTAAATTAAGTTCAGAGTTCATCATATACTATCTCAAGTTGCTTTCCCCAGACTTGACAACAATAGAAACCTCAGCTCTGAACTCGTCAAACGTAGAACAAGCTTTCACTGACTTGCTCAGTATGACGTACTCTGTGATGTGCAAGGTAATTTCAACAATGTTCTCGATAGTATCATTCAAACTCGGGACGAATCTCACATGGTTTTATGCTTAGGAAACTCTGCAGGGTGCTAGCCCTTCAGTGACACACCGTCAAGATATCATAGAACTGTCGAGTGCTGCCAGATCATCTACGAGAAAATGTTGCGATTAGTCCCATTCAGCATATATACTTGCAGGACTTTAACTAGGATCACATCGTAGAGAACGTAGGGCTGTGCTATTCCATTACACTCAAAGTGCTACACTTCACTCGCACAAATTACTATCTGAGTCTGCGCGCCTCGCGTTCGGACTCCATCAGAGTCAGAATATCTCCTAATAGTACAGTTTAAGGGACTTAAGAAAGTCTTACATTGGAACTCACCTTCGCGCACCGGGCCCTTGACGTTTCGCATGATCTGGCGGTTCTGATCATCTAAGAACTTGACCCTAACCTGAGTCACCTACAGTACAGTAGTTAGCATGAATCCCGCATGTGAATGAGAAAGAACGTTCGATTCCCCAATTCGAATTATTCATGAGAATAATCTGAGAGCACTTATGAACCTACCTGTCCCCTCGATCCAGTCCGACCGATGACTTTCATGACGATGGCCCTACGTGAACAGCCCGTGAGTATGACTGAACTGTTATGCTGTGGTCGAATAGGTGGCATTGAATGCCTACGAAAGAGAGAAAAAGACGAGACGTAATACTGTCCGTCTGTGGGACGCGCGTGTTTTTCGCGCGGCACGTTGGGGTGGTACTTACAACTTGATGGCGTCCTGTGCCGCAAACACGTGAAATTTGTCAGTCAGTTACACGTTCAGAGCGCGCGCTAGAAGAATTGTGACGGTTGACGCACCATAATTGTTTCAAGTCTATTCAAGCTTCACAGATTCAAACACCGGAGTGTCGTGGCCGCTGTAGTATGAAGCGTTCCTCTATGTCAACACGAGCACCTGCTGCGATTTCACGGTTTTACGGCGGCCGCAAAATTTTCACAATCTTACTTAGCTACATTACTAGTATATCAGATATGTTAGAATATTCCACTACTAAATACACGGATGCTCCCGAGTACTATCGTATTATGTGACCGGGGACCCGCCCTCACATACTACTATCAGATTTGATATCAATACAATTGCATCAATCATCGGCGAGGATTTTACTAGATATAGGTGGGCGTGAATACACTCAAAATAAATAGTTGCAGCGATGTTTTTTGTAGAACCGCATTTTTTTGTAGAACCACAGACTGCGACTGCCCGTAGGACTTCGAGCGTGCGACCTGCAGTACACTCTGGCCACGCTTGTTGTGCATTCCACAAAAATCTTTAAAACATAAATTTGTGCTGCAGCGCGGACGACTGTAAAAGTTGAGCGTGAGTATGATCCAGTGCCCAAGTTTACAACAACGTGCTACACGCAGGTACTGTAAACCTATCGGTAGGGAGGCGTTTCGCCAGGCGAATAGGTACGAAACGAAGCCCCATTCGAAATGGTGCACATTGCGTTTTCCTACTGTTTCCATCATTCCGATGAACTAGTCTTTGACTTGAGCGCTACTAACCCGCAGTTGAAGCCCTCGCAGGTCGACGAGTCGGCTGCACTCTCGGACTAATGCTTCCGGAGAACGAGACAGCTTGGTTAACTCAAGGTAAATTGAATACGGGTGTATCAACATACGTAATATTCTTCATTAGGACCATTTACGCGCAACAAGGCAAGGGGCCGTCGCCGCTGGTGGTGGAGAGGTTTCAGAGTGTAGCTAGCCAACTCATGAATCAACGCATCATTCGGCTGGGTGGTGCAGTTGATGACGATAGTTGCAACTTAATCGTTGCACAATTGTTGTGGTTGGATGCGAATGATCCAGATAAAGACATCACGCTATACGTAAACTCTCCCGGCGGTTCGGTCACGGCAGGGATGGCAGTATTTGACACCATGCGACATATTCGCCCAGATGTTTCAACTGTCTGTGTTGGTCTTGCAGCTTCCATGGGTGCGTTCCTTCTCGCTTCAGGCACACAAGGAAAGCGTTTCAGTCTACCGAATAGTCGGATCATGATTCACCAACCACTTGGCGGTGCGCAGGGTCAGGCTGCAGACATTGAGATCCAGGCAAATGAGATCATGCACCACAAGTCCACTTTGAATGGATACCTTGCCGAATTCACCAATCAGTCATTGGAAAAAGTTATGGAAGACACCGACCGTGACTTTTTCATGTCAGCGGAAGAGGCAGTCACGTATGGTTTAATTGACTCTGTCATCGAACACCCAACACATCTCGCTGTCAATACTTCAGGAATTCCCATGTATGCGAGCGAATTCTAAGAGGCGCAACGCGTCAAGATAGTTGATTCCGCATGAATCTTTAGCACGTCGATGTATTTGAAATCACAGAGCTCAAACCATGCCTTCCATCTCTCCTCCATGCGTGGAAGTCACATCAGAATGTCAAGCCCTAGTAGACAGTACAAGTTTAGATACTAACGAGCTCTCGGATGCCACAGGACTTCACAGTGCTGTGTAAGCAGCGATTCTTTAGACCGATGTACGCGATGTCTGATTTGCTTACAAACTTAAATTGTCTATTGCAAAGAATCAAACAAACTTTGCGGCAGTTGAAGAGCTTACTTTCTCCTTAGATGAGCTTGACCTTGCTGAGAGCAATGTACTAGTGGAGTGTTAGTTTTAGGTTTTAGCCTTAATGATGAGTACTATCTTACCGCTCCGGCTGCGAAAGTCAAAGAAGACGCAAGAAACCCGAAATAGAGTAGGGGGGTCGGAACATCAGCAATTTGCGCCATCTAGTATGATAAAGTTAGAAAATACTCGAAAGCAGTAGTTCATGAAGATTGAGATGCTAATACTTACTTGAGCCTCAATCGCTTGGACAGAATCGTGGGCATGAGCCTCGTGAGCGAAAGTTACAAAACCTGAGAACCAAACCTTCAGAACAGATGCCACAAACACAACAAACACATGGAAAAAAGGAAACGAGGTGGCGTGTGAGTGATGCTAGTCAGTATTGATCTAGGCCTCACTCCACATAAAAGCGCGCGTCACCTGGGTTCACGTACTTGTTGCGAGCGTGAGCGGCGCCGCAAGTTTTGCTCTTTGTTGCGGGTGCCCAATAGGTTTCGGGGCCTTGTTTCGCCTGGCGTGAACCTTCGTCGTTGAGAGCGCCTTGGAGCTCGCCGCGATTGTGAACATGCTTAAACTTTTTGCCTAAATTTTCCAGCGGTTGTTTCACGGAATCAGCAGATCTGCGGTTGTGGCACCGCTCGTTGTGACTGCGTAGATCGTGCTATCCGAACACCTTGCCGACCTGAGCCCGGCCGGTCACACGCTAACGATAAATCATCCCATCCTATATCACATAATAGATAACAACTCGCTAACGTGCGGCATCTTATGCGGCAGAACCTGATCGACTTAAATTCGTGTAAAATTGTGTGGATTCTTACTAAGAATTTCTAAGGGGGGCATTTTCCAGAAACACGGTTTCTTTAGCGCAAGATCTAGGGCTATAGGCGAAAAATGTTGCTCATCGAACTCTAGTTATTTCGAGTTTCATCGATCAAGTTGAATTAAATTATCACCACCGTCGCGGCGTCCTGAAACGGTTTTCCGTCGCAATTTCGTGACGAATTTCCACGCGTTTCTCCGCGCGACGTCGCCACGGCGCGCTCGATACGAGCACATGCGTGCCTGGATGTTTGTTTGATCGGTTCAAACACGCAGTAATCATGTTCGTTCCTCAAACACAGCCCGGTGCGCACGAAAGAAGCGACGACGAAATGTCGATTGATGAAGACTTTGCGTTGCATTTCCCCGGCGTGCCGGTCACGCGGTTGGATTCCGACTGTTTCGACGCGCGCAAACAGCTCTTGGATGCCGTATATGTTGCCCGAGACGGCGCGTCGGTAAGATCCGCGTCGCAGCGTGCGGATGTGACCGCCTTGATGACTTCTGCAGTAACGGTGACGCTTTGTCTCGATCGTGACCTCGAATGATGGCTGTGTATCGCAAGACGGGTCATGACCCATGTGTACATTAATTGCCTATGTGTACATGAATTTTCGCCTTGAATTTTCGCCGGTACAAGAAAACCGTGTTTGTGGAAAATGTCCCTCTAATATTCATATGAGCTGTAGAAAAATAGCTTCTCAAAATGTACGATAGTATGAATTTGTTTTTCGCAACCCCATGCTAAAGTGTCATATTTCTTCTCTTTCAGAGTGATCGGATTCGTCACCGCGGAGAAATCCGCCGGTCTGGCGGTTGAATTCCAGACCTCGCGCGGTACAGTGACCTTACAGTCAGGGCGGAGATTCACCTCTTCGAAGACAAAACTTGTTGCCTACGCGAGTGCCATAATCGCAAAACATGTCTGGCAAAGGAGCTAAAGGGCTTTCTGGCAAGGGACTCTCCGGCAAAGGGGCCAAGGGTACCATGTCCTCCAAAAAAGGAGACAAACGTAAACCTACGTCTCGTTCCGTGAAAGCTGGTCTCCAGTTTCCAGTCGGTCGTATCCACCGATTTTTGAAGGTATGGATATTTTTTCACATCCCGATCATTCATTCTCGCTCCTTTCTTATAACCTCGACCTGTGGAACCACCATCTTTGTGCGAAAGGACCGTTTAAAAATTCAAAATTTGGAAATCTCCAGCTCGCGGCTTTTTCATTAATCACGCTTGAATACTGCAAAAGAAACTGACATCATACATCCTAGAACCGTGCTGCATCGGGTGGTAGGGTTGGAGCAACCGCGGCGGTATACTCGGCCGCTATTCTAGGTGAGTAATCACAATCACATGTCCAACTAGAGTGCTTACAGCCAAACAGAGTATCTTACTGCTGAAGTCCTGGAATTGGCAGGTAATGCGTCGAAGGACCTGAAGGTAAGTAAGCAAGCTAATATCACCCCAATATATGACTCGAGTATCACACTCAGGTGAAACGCATAACTCCCCGACACCTTCAACTTGCCATCCGAGGTGATGAAGAACTGGATACTCTCATCAAGGCCACTATTGCGGGGGGTGGCGTCATTCCGCACATTCACAAGTCACTCATGAATAAATCCTCCAAAAAAGGAGAGTAAACATGCCCTGTGTCTCGATGTAACCGGTGAACACCATAGAGCTCTATGGGTGTAGTTCAAGCTGTGAGTCCTTGTTGTCAGGCAATATCGGTACCAGTTATTTAAAACTTGACTGCTGTAATAAAATCTTCTGAGTCATTTCGAACAATAGACTGAGTCGTTCAATGAAATAGGTTTTCTTTATCAATCAAGACTTCACCCGACTGAAAGTTTAGGCTCCTTCGTAGGGGCTTGGCTATGCATTGGGATTCTCCTCGCAAATAGTTCGACATACGAACTAAAACACAGAACGGTTGGCGTGACATTCTTCAAAATTTGTGGTCTTCGTTGTTCTTACATTTTTATTGTTGTCTTCAAGAATATCGGGCGCGTCGGCAGAGTTGATCAAGCTCAAGTTCGCCTTGAGAAACGTCCACCTCTACCTCTTCCCCGTCCTGCAGCACGTCCTCTAGCGCCTCGTCCTCCTCGTCCACCTCCTCGTCCGCCTCCTCTTGCGGTTCCTTGTCCGGAAATTTTCCTTCAGGTCATTTTAGTTGAGGTTGCAGTGTCTAAAGCTTATACAAGGCATACCGGCTTGAATTCGGTTGAGTGAACCGCTCCATCGGCAAAAGTTTATCTGGGCTGATGAAAAATTTGTCCCCTTTAGCGCGTATTAAGTTAAGACAATGATAAAAAAGTCACATTAAGTCATACTTACCACGCTTGTAAGAAGTTGCGAGGACACCGTCTGATAGTTTGACGGTGAATTTCTGCACATGATTTTCACCTCATATATTGCATGAAAATTTGATACAAATCACGTACCACATCATTGATACTCCCAAAAATTTCTTCCACTTTCCCTACGACTGCCTTGCTTTCCAGGAAAATATAACTATTGAAGTAAGGAACCTACGTAACTTGCTAGGTAACAAATCTCTCCGTGAGCAACGTCTCAGCGTACCTTTTTGTTCGTGAGTGTGAGAACAAGCTCTCCCTCACATTCATGGGTCATCTCGCCGATTTCTGGCGCGAATTGTAAACAAAAAACTGTGTGTAAACTCTAAAGTCGGACCTTCAACGGTGTCTGGTGTGGTGTCACCGAAGCTCCCTCGACCGCGACCACCACCACGGTTTGAATATCGACCACCCAGTCGACCACCAGCTCGACCTCGTCCCCCACTTGGCGCACGCATCGGGTCGTGGCTTCGAGTAGTGCGCGCAAGACGGAGTTTCGCAGATGGTCCAACGGTGTACCGCCGCCATTGATTGTTCTCTTCTATTCTCTTCTTCAGCACTCCAGTGGGTTTCTAATCACATCCGCATTCGAGACCTAATTAAGGCTGGATAGTGCTCCAATTTCTAACTTTTTGAAAATCCCTTGAAAATCGTCATAACTCGGGCCCGAGTTTTGAAAATTTTCACGTCTTCTTCATAACTTGGGACTCGTCAATCCTTGAGTTAATTTAGAGGGGGTCGAGTTATGGCGGTTACGAAGAAGTACTTGTACAATTACTTGTGTACTGTCTAAGTCTGAAAGTTGGCTTCGGGTCCGTTTTGCGCGTGCCCCATTCTTCGCACTTGTGCAAGAGAACAAACAACATCATGGTGCTTCTCACTACATGTTCTTGGCGTTAGTTGCTCGTAATCAGCGCCAGCACGGCTGAAGTGGGTCCCACGCCTTCTTATTATTGATGGTGTTCCAGGAGTTGAACGCCTACGAGGAGCAGCTGCGCTTACTGAAGCGACTCAAATTGCAAGGGGCAGATAAGTCAGTGCTTCATGCGGCCGCTCTGAAACTCCGCAGCTTGAAGCGGGCAGGTAAAACTGCTAGAAAAGCTCAACTTATACGGCCTCAGCCTCAGCGGCAGTGCTCGTCACGTAATGGAGCACTTTTCTATCGCCCATATTCTCTCAAAATTCCGAAGGATAGCGAAGGCTTTAGTGTTGCTTTCGATGTTGCGGCCGGCGAAACTACAAAAGCTGAGGCTATCGAGTTCTTCGAGCACTATGGTTTTGTCATCTTCAGAGATGTCATTGATTCTTCATGTTGTGAGCAAGCTCGTGTAGAAATATGGGACTACTTGGAAAATCACGTAGCTGGCTTCAAGCGTTCTGATCCAGACACTTTCCATCACTTATCTTCTCAGACTCACGGACTAGCACCAGAGCCAGCAATTTTCAGTGAGCAAATTTTTCGAAACCGTTGCTGCAGCAAGGTTCTCGAAGCTTTTCGAGCTGTTCTTCACGACGAAAATATTCTTGTGTCTCACGATAGATGGTGTGTTTTTCGCCCAACGCGTGACATCCGGTTTCGGCATGGAGTTCAGGATATGAAAAGCTGGGAAACGAAAGAAAACCTCCATCTGGATCTGAACCCTTGGACATTTTACACAGGAGTTACATCTCTTGATCAACTCACTTACGACAATCTAAGGGATTTCAGTAAGGAAGTCAATGGTGTAGTTCAAGCTACAGGTCCTCATGTGCAAGGTATACTGGCACTCAATGATAATCGTGCAGAAGATGGTGGCACTGTACTCGTTGCTGGCTTTCAGAAATGCTTCCGGCAGTGGCAAAAGTCACTTGGACCAATGTCAGAGTACTTGCACTCCATTGATGATAGTTCTGGACGTCTTGTATGGCGAGGCAAAGGCGCAGGAAGCTACATATTTTCAAAGAATGATCAGTTACATAAATACAAGCAACGGGTTACCATGCGTGCTGGGAGCTTGCTCATTTGGGACCAACGTGTTGTTCATGGATCTGCACACAACAATAGTGGGAATTTTCGCATCGCTCAATTCATCAAAGCTTTTCGCAGAGTTTTTGTAGGCGATGAGCGGCTCCATCACAGAACAAATCGCATCAAGTCAGAATTGAGAAAGAACGGGGTCTCCTTTGGCAAAGAAGCTGACAACATGCAACGTGCTGCTGGTTTGATTTGATTCATACAAACATGCACGATAGAAAATTAATATAAGTTCACCGTGAATCTGAGACTTTTAGTGGCATCAACTTGCAGTGTTGAGAGATCAAGTCTCCGAAATACAAAGTTAGTGCCTTCAGTTTTCCATTTAAGATGTTCTTTTCTACCTGTGCAAGCCATGATTTCGAGAGACAATTTCGCTTAGGAAGATACGTACCTCGAAAGGAATTCCCAGCGACATCACTCCATCTAAGTTCAGATTTCTTGGCAGATAGTACACTACGTTATTTGTGATCTGAAGTGCTTTTTGGAGAAGCTGTACACCAGTTATGTTTGAGACACGTAGAGTGTGCAAATGAGACACTTGATTCTGATAAGATGGCCCACCCCACGGAGGTGATAAGAAGATTATATCGGCAGAAACCGAGTTGATGCATTGTACTGCATCACCAACCACGAAATCGATGCGGTTTGCAACACCATATATTCTAGCATTTTCTTTCGCCTTTTGAGCTCGCTTTAGAAAGTCGAGTTATAGAACAAAAACAACTTACCAAGTCAATACTTCGGCGCATAATGTCGAAAGTGACTACTCTTAATGAACGTAGAGCGAACTGTATAGCATTGCCACCCGCTCCACAGAACAAATCCAGTACAGTTACTTGCCTGTCACTGTGTCGAGGTAATGAACAACAACGCATGGCGTGGTGCCGGGCTATTCCCTCCGGTGTGACGGAGTACCACGCTGTTTCGTCAAGAATCACTCCACATCCCCACTTGTTGAACAGTTGATATCGCTGGCACCAATACTTGTAATCTACAGCACCGTCTTTTAGTAGTTCGGTACTTCGTGATACCGAAGTGGTTGAGCGACTTCTGTCGACGGTTGCAGGCTCTGTCTTTTCATCTTTTCGCGAGCTGGTGTGATCGGTAGTACTAGCTTGCGAAAATATTACTGTGTTGTAGTACATCATCGGGATCGATGCAACACGCAGGCAAAGCGTTCGTCCGCGCGACAGTTAGTCCAGTCCCACGCTGTTCGATTAAATTTTTTAGAGGGATGATTGGGGGCGTGGCTAAATCTCAGGCTGAAGCAACTTTTATCCGTTCTTGTGCATATTTAATATCTATTGATATTGATACGAACTTCAGCCTGAGATTTAGCCACGCCCGAATGGTTCCCCAATTACGGCTAGGGTAATAGCAAAGAAAGTACGAAGTGTAAGTGCGGCGGTGTCGCTTTTCCAGTTGACGACACTTCGGGTACAGCGTACGTCTATTGTGGTTCGGTCATGTGCGCAAAGCATGGGGGATTAGCTCAGAATAGGTACAAAGCGCACACTTTTCATTTGGCTTTCTGTCTATTGTGTGTTTGATAGTGCAACTTCAGGGTTGAGAACTTCAGGGTTGGGAACTTGTTGGAAACTTCCTGTCGCATTGGATTGTGTCTTTGTATAATGTCCGCTGGTAGAGCCGAGCGACAGATTTTCAGATTGCACCTGGGCAATTTGTCCCCGACCATATCGATCGATGATATTGAAAGTCGTTTTCGACGTTTTGGAGAAGTACAAGAAGTCAATATTCTGCTGGATAAGTTTCCCATGGAAGGACGACAGCCACAATGCCGCGGTTTCGCCTATGTATCGTTGTACGCTACATCTGCCGCTATTGAACAATGTCGGACTACATTCAATGGTTGCAACTGGAAAGGTCGGAAACTGCGCGTAAATTATGCAAAACCAGATTTTGAGACACTCCGTAAGCAGGAGCTCAACAAAGACTGTCTCAAGGTAAGTGATTCGGATTAGCGACTCGCGATATAGATAACTGGTTTCGTGCCTTTTGCATTTCAACACACGGTCCCAGTCTATCGGCTCACAATCACTTCACCGTGCTGAATAGTCATTCTCAAGAAGTGCCTGGTACAGCGAGCCTATAGTTCAAGCTTAAGAGAATTGTACTAGTCTAGAAATATGTCGACGATGTAAATTTACACTAAACTCCTTAAATGTGCAGTGCTGTGCATTCAGCACGCTTTCATCATCCTCACAACTTCCCAATATTGGCTTGTGTGTAATGCTGCAGAACCCGCACTTGTCACCTCTGCCAGTGCTTCTTAACAAGTTCAGATGGCGACATCGATTGTTTGTCCACATAGCGTCTGCGAATGTAAAATAGGTCACGCAGCCGAAATTGTAGCCGTGCGAATATCGAACGATGGACAGTGGTAAGCGCGAACATTAGCTTGAAACACCCCTGCTGAAGTTTCTCTTTGCCAGGATTGCCACGGCATCGGTCGATAGCACGTGTAAAATTTGGCAATGTCAGGCATTGTGCCTACATAAGACACTTCGAGGGCACATGAAGTCACTTTGCGATTGCGTATGGGCGCATAGTGCTGCGTTCCTAGCTACAGCTTCAGATGATCAAACCGTCCAAATTTGGAATGCTGAGAGTGGTCACTCTCTTCTTTGCTTACGTGGCCATGAGGGTCCAGTGACAAGCTGCGACTTCAACTCAACTGACACACTTATTGCAAGTGCCTCATACGACGAATCGATCCGTCTATGGGATACTAAGAGCGGTGTGTGTGTGGCTAGACTGCCAGCGCACTCTGATCCAGTGACGTCGGTTCACTTTAGCCGAGATGGCACAGTCTTAGTATCTTGCGGTTACGACGGTGTTTGTCGATTATGGGATGTCCACAGTACTTCATGCTTACAAAGTATGAACTTCGATGCTCCGCTCGAACGTGCGTATGTTCTAGAGAGTCCAAGCAGTGTGCTCATAACCACACAACAGAGGGATATTTTAGTGTGGAATATAGAAACAGGGACGTCATCAATGTTACATTTGAAATGCAGTTCAAGAGACTTGCGACTTCACTTTACAACTGACGGGGATGCGATAGTATTCGTTGATTCACGAGGTGCTTATTGGTTTTGGAATATCTCTAATTACCAGCTGATTTGTGTAGCCGAACCTTCAACTTTCAGAACATTGCTGGAATGTTCGACGCTAGTATTTCTTTCTTATCGGAAGAATATACTCGTTACGTCCTCTTTCAGTCACAATAGAATAAACGTTTGGGTGGTTTAGAAATTCTAGTGAGTTTATAGGTTAGTGAGTTTAGGATCCTTAGTTTTTATTCATCAAGTACAACAAGAACACAAGTTCTTGGGCTCGTATTTTCTCTCACCACAACATTGCAAAAAAAACGTTCGATACTCGGCGCATCAAAAGTATTCAAAAAATTGTTTGTCAAGTACTCCTGATACCACAGATCTGCAAAGTCCTTTGTGTTCGGACAATTGACAAATAAATTATTTATCTGTCTTTTGTTTCTTTTTGTCATGCTTTTCCTTTTTTTCCTTTTTCTCCTTTTTTTCCTTCTTATTACGTTCTTGTATGTTTTCTACATCGCCTTGCACTTGCTTGATACTATTCGCCTTGGAAGTACTCTTGTACTTATCCTTCTTAGCCTGAGCAGTTGGGCCAAGTCCCCAGCGTCGCGGGTAAGTATCGCGCTCCATTACAACTCGTTTCACCTTTGCGACTACACCATGGTCACATGTAGCAATAACTGCGGTACTCATTTGACATATGCCGATAGCAATCGCTTCTCCTTTCGTTGTCATGAGTACACATTCATCATTGACATCAATGTCAGCATCATAGCGAAGGACTCCAGGAAGCATAAGCTTTGCTCCATAGCAGATGGCATTTACAGCAGAATCTTTGACAACAACTCGCTTATAATTCGTAAGTAACACTTCGAGAGGTGATACAACACGTCGCAGATAATCTTCCTCCTTCAGATTGTCAAGAACCCACATGGCATCAAGTATATCATGCATTGTTGCCAAACTTTTGTTTTCACTGCAGATGCCCGAACGGACTCGTCTCAGTTCCTGCATATGACCTCCAACACCCAAAATAAGACCCAGGTGGACGCAGAGGGTACGAATATAAGTTCCTGCTTCGCACGATACCCAAAAAACGGCTAAATTACGTTCAGTATCATATTCATAAAGCCTGCTGGCGTAAACAGTTCGTATCCTAAGCTGACGTTTAACTGCTGATATCAGAGGTGGTCTCTGGAATAAAGCGCCAGTCAGAGCTTCCAGTGCTTGCTCTACAAGTTTTCGACCACCAGCAACAGAATCATGCAGGCGACAGACGCACACATATTCCTTACCGGCACCCTGTTGTGCTTTCACCAAACGTGTGGCACGGTCAATGCATACGATGAGAGAACCGGTAACTTTTGGATCTAATGTACCACTGTGACCTGTTTTTTCAACACGAAGAATCCTCTTTAACCATGCAACAACTTCGTGAGAGGAGGGATTGGCAGGCTTATCAAGATTGATGACGCCATATCTCAGGTACTCTCCAAGAGGCCGTCTCAAGGGGGAGCAACCACTTGGAATCGGTGTGTAGTGCCCTGTTCTTACCTATCAGGAGCAGTTAGTTGGCGATTTTAAGCGGGAATCAATCATCATTACAGTTACACTTACCATCATCTTATCATAATTTTTCAGCAACAGGGGCCACTCTGAGGCATCCAACACAGGTTTGTTGGCCTCAGGTTTGAGAATAAAGTCTTTCATCAACAATTAGGTCAAGCTCTAAAAGAGGCTCACCGATCCAATTCGAATATCTGTCCAGATTTATCTGCGTAAGACAGTGTTCTTCTTCCCGAGATACTACGGTGCACGAGCGTGTACGGGTCACTACGGTGTTCCGAAGCGTGTTGCCCGTTAGCGCCGCCACGAAACTAAATTGTTGTACTCTCTCGAGCTCGTCGGCTCCCGACGGAAACATTTGGCGGCGGAGTACTTTGACAATCTTTTCACCTGTTCAATCTCACAGCGAAGATATTCATATTTATCGAACAAATATGGCATACTGGCATACTATCGTACTATCGTGTCCCTTTTTCGGGCGTGGCTAAATACCACTGTGAAGCAACTGTTTATCTATGATACATAAAAATTTGCAATCCATCGATAATATCGCGACGCGGCGGGTGGCGCGTGGCCACCAAGCGCTCGACTGTGTCCGCAGATCGCGATAGACGTCGCGTGCACCGCGCGCTGACGTAGCGAACGGCCGATTCAAAGTTTGTGTAACACATTTACAATGGTTTCACTCAAGTTGCAGAAACGATTGGCGGCCTCTGTGCTGAACTGCGGCGCCAGAAAGATCTGGATGGACCCTAACGAGGTACGTCGGCGTTAGTCTAGTAGTCTTGGTCTCGAACGGATTCGACGCTGTGAGTACCAAACTACGCAACGGACTCATGGATCTTTTATTGTTGCGACTACATTTCTCACCCATTCCAATAGATCAACGAAATTTCCAGTGCCAACTCCAGGCAGAACATCCGCAAGCTCGTGAAGGATGGTTTCGTCATCCGCAAACCCACGAAGGTGCGCAGTATGCCAGGATTACATTCGAACGTCTGACCGATTGTGTTCATAGATTCACTCGCGCGCTCGCACTTGTCGAGAACAAGCGGCCAAGCGCCTTGGAAGGCACACGGGCTACGGTAAGCGCCGTGGTACTCGCGAGGCTAGGTTACCTACCAAGGTTCTGTGGTTGCGACGTCACCGAGTGCTTCGTCGACTCCTGAAGAAGTACAGAGATGCGAAAAAAATTGACAAACACATGTACCACACCATGTATCTCAAGTGCAAAGGGAACGTGTTCAAAAACAAGAGAGTCTTGATGGAGGCTATCCATAGGGCTAAGGCGGAGAAGGCAAGAGAGAAGTCCCTGGCTGATCAGTTTGAAGCTCGAAGAGCGAAGAACAAGGCGACTAGAACACGCAAAATTGCACGACGTGAAGATCGCATTGCAGCTGGCATCGCCGGATTGACGCAAGGAAAGTGAGCATCACTACACCGGCATCTATAGTCCACTTAGGCATCTTCTAGTGGTTGTCAATACAAAGGTTGTCATTTTTATTTTACTCTTCAATCATAGTCAGTTCATTCTGTGTATAGACAAACATGTTGGTTATTCGTGCAGAAAATCCAAGGTTGCGTCGGATGAAATTTGCAAGTCGGTGTCCCTAGAACTGCTTGAACATGTGCATCCAGCAACTTCAGTGGGATGACGGTTAGAGAAGCCATCAAATCACTGCTCGTTGTGAAATGAAATAATTGAGTGCCCCCCGTTGATATTGTAACCGCAAAAAGTGGTAATTCACGATGAAAACTTATCGCTAATCCAGCACCGGCTTGTAGTTTGAGAACTTTGATTGGTGTGGTCAAGCTTGCGAAATTGTAAAATTGTATTCGTGAATCTGCACAACAAACAATGACGTTCTGGCCAGAATCATCCACCGCAAATGTTGTAATTGAACTATTCCCTGCTTTCAGCCGATGTACCATCTTCTGTTCTCGGACGTCAAACACTCGAATATGTGTTCTCGTTGCGGTAAAAATGATAGGGTTTCTTGGATGAAAAGAAGCTTGGACAACACGATGTTGGGCAGACGAGAAAACGACTTGACTATTTCGTGTTGATAGCTGATGAACGCAAAGAGTGCCACTTTCACGTTCGGTAGACGCAAAATAATCACCTTTTCTGTGCCAGTTGATAGAGCTGGGCGTGCCTGACATTCGAACAACCAAGCCATAACTCCTTCGTGACCATAACATTGGCATGCACGGAGCTACGCATCGCTCGGTCATCATAAAATCATTCACCGCTGATATTATAAATATATCTTGGCCACTGCAAACAACAAGCTCTTGTTGAGATCCAGGACGCCAAGATGCACAAATGACAGGCTCACTGAAATGCATAATGTACAAGCAGCGGCCACTATTGACTTCCCAAAACCGTAGCTCCCCGGTCGACCCCCCAGAACACAGCAGTTCACCAGTGTCATCAATCGATATACAGAGTACTTCTTTTCCATGGCTGTATCGCAACGATGATACCGAAGGAAAAGGCTTCAATGTGGCTAGTTGAGGGATTTCAGGCAGGATACTATCGGGGCTGGTGTGGACAACCTGCCTCTCCACTCTAGGACACAAGTATAGATCCAAGCACCGGTTAAATCGCTCTTTTATAAAATGTATATTTGTCATGAGTTGTCGTAATGATTTTACACACGAAGGGCCACGTGAACTCGTTGAAGCCAAGCCATACTCTGCTGGGGCATTGTAAGACAACTCATTTCCGGCCCGCTTTGGCTTTGGTGCACGCTTGATCGCGTTTTCAGACATTTCATTTCCATCCCAAATATCAAACAAACGATAGACTCGTTTGTCTTTTGCCACCGTGGGAGTGTCTATTCTTCTTCTAAGACGTCGTACCATGGATATGACTTTGCGCGCCTCGTGTCTAGAAGGTAAGAATCTACGTTTTGGTTCTTGGGTCAGAGCAGGATCTCCTCTAGCCACATGTCTCGCCGCTAAATCACTACGTTCTACCGAAGTTGGTAGACGGCCAAAATTGATACGTTGTATCATTTCAATCTCTCTTGACGAAAGCTGTAAACTGTAGCCACGCTGTACGTCGTATTGCCTTCTCCATGAACTGCTGTCGTCTATTGAACGCAGGAGTTGGTCTAAACGATCGCTTTCCCGGCCAGGAATCAACTTATACCCATCTTGTGAGTACCCGACGTGTCGCTGCTCGCGATACCACGCCCGGGGAACATCGCCAATATTGTTTAGATTATCAAGTGTGGCTTCTTGTTCGCCAGAAGCTTCCATGATTGATTGTTAACAGGTCGTTCGTTCCTCTGCCAAAGCGAACGCGTCCTTTGGAATAGCACTCAGCACAGGGTGATATATTCTCGATTCGCTCACGTTCCGGCCGTTTTGCTCTGTCGAGTTTGGCTTTCTGGATGGTGTCGTCCTCGAGACCGGCGGCGCAACAAAAAACATGCTTCTCTCGGTTTCATCGGAAAATCCAGAAGAAAATCCGTATCGGTTTTCCCAGTTTCTTCCATAATTAACTACCATGGCCACAGTATGCCAAATGACTACAATATTTGTAAATTTGCGGTACACACAATTCGCCTCCGGTTGGTGAATAGAACGCTATTATCATTCGCCGTTCGTAACGCGTATTAGATATGTCGCTCCGATTGGCTAGCGCGATAACTTGTTCGTGCACGAGAAGCCGACCGAACCTTAAATTCACCTCAACTAGAAAACCAGAGTTTGGCCAACCTTGCAGCAAGAGACCAATTTCAAACAAAGTCACTTCGTCGAGTGCATGTCGTCGGGTCAAAGTAGTACCACATGTAAGTATTTCTGCGAAGCAATGAACTTTTTTATCATCTAGCCATACCCTAGTCTCATTTACAAAATATTACTATACGAGAAGACTACGATCCAGTCATTTTATTCCTGTGTGTTAACTCCATTTTCATTTGTATGTACTCCCCAACCCTCGAGAATTTAGTTCTGACTGACAATTTCTGACAGCCTTGATTGTCGTATTTCTTCAGCGTAGGGTGAACGCAAAGGAGAGATAGAGGTACGAGTAGTTGTGTCTATTTCGTGTCTATTTTGCTGGCTTGCGTGATGTAAAAATATATTCTTTCTTCGCATAGATTACCAAGGGACTTTACTATAGCTGTGCATATCGTGGATGCCTCCTTCTTGTTGAGCCGCACCTGACCTGACCTCCATTGTCATTGTACCTGCAGACAAGGCAGCATGAGCCTTCCCGACAGAGTCTACACCAAGATCTTGGAATCCCTGCTTTACACCGTGAATAAGATATGGAATCATCGTACGCACAGAGCCCTTATCGCGCACAGTACCAGAAACACCTTGTGCGATCTTCAAATGGCCCGTTTCGCTCAAATATCTCGAATCGCTTCCCTTCTTCATTGCATCAAGGCTTCCCATACCTCGATACTTCTTCACACGTACACCGTCCTGGTAGAAGTAATGGCCAGGTGCCTCGGTACTACCAGAAAACATAGAACCACACATGGCGACACTGCCTCCCAGGGTCAGTGCTTTCACGATGTGCCCACTGTTCTGAATGCCACCGTCTGCAATGATTGGAACATCAAACTGCTTAGCGATTTGGCCGACCTTGTACACCGCCGTTGCTTGACCCCGACCAACTGCGCAGACTTCTTGCGTCGTACAGATACTACCAGAGCCCATACCAACGCGAAGGCCGTCAGCACCGGCTTCCAGTAAACGCCTCGCCTGGTGTTGTGTCACAACATTCCCAGCAATGATATCAACACTGGGAACATTGTTTTTTAAGAACTTGATCATCTCCAACTGATATATGGAGTCACCTTGCGATGAATCTAGGATGATTGCATTCACACCCGTATCTGCCAGGCTCTGTGCGCGGATTCTATCAGTATCACGGGTTCCAACGGCAGCACCACACAGTAACTTGCCACTTGTGTCAAGAGACGGTAACCCAGATGGTGGCCTACTCAGGCACTCTTTTACATTAACGCGGGTTAACAATCCAATCAGGCATCCGTTTTCATCCACAATCGGAAGTTTGCCACGTTTAGACTCGATTAGAATGCTTTCATTTTCCTTGAGACTCTTTGTTGAGAATCCCACGACAAGATCACTTGTGGCGGTCATCACTTCAGAAAGCGATGTGCTTCTATCTCTGATGAGATCAACATCGCGAGTAGTCACAAGGCCAAGCAAAGGGGCACGGGACAAGCCACTTTCAGTGATACATGCCGAAGTGAAACCTCTTGAAGAACGCAATTCGTCAAGATCACTTATTGTTGAGTTTGGACTCAAGATGGCTGGATTTGAGACATAACCTGCATTGTGCGACTTCACTTTTTTTGCATGATTGATTTGTTCCTCCAGCTGCGGTGAAAAGACGAACGTCAAGTAATTGTAAACAAATTAGCGGGCTCGACGTACCGACATGTTGTAGTGTAAGAAACCCATCCCACCAACCTCAGCCATGGCAATGGCCATTTCGGATTCTGTAACTGCATCAAAACGTTTTAAAAACCACATTGGATTAAGGGATATGCACCTTACCTGTATCCATTGGCGAACTTACCAATGGTGTTCGGATTGAAATGTTTTTACTCACCCTCGTGGAGAGATCAACCTGTACATATTTTAGTCAACTTCTTTCTTTTAACCTCTAGTACGAACCTGATCGGCTGCAAAGTGGATGAACCCAGGATGGAAGATGACATCATCGTACGTATAGCAAAATCCTAAACACGTGCGTTGTTGTGTCAGTCAGACATAGCAAAACATGTCAAAGTTGAGATCTACCTTGGCTGAAAAGTGCTTCACCAGTGAAACCGTCGTGGGCGGACATCGAGCTAGAGAGCTGAAAATTTTCGTGGTACGTGTTGCAAGAAAAATGCAGCTACGACGTGAACCTGCAACAGTGGAGACCCGCGGCTTATCACGCCATCACGCCGCCACGCCAGCTTTTCCTTGCCCGAATTTTATGGAAGCGACCCTTTGTTGAAATTCGCTATCACTTCGTCTTACGTTTTACTTTCCTATTTACGAATATTGCTCAAAAGAGCTAAAACCGTAGTTGTGTTAAAATCCACTTTGTTTTGGTAGAACGAAAAAGTTAGGCTGGGCTTATTAACGTGAAATATATCTCAATTTTCCGTTAACAACAACCCATGTTACGATTGAATACTTTTGGTACTCTGAATATGACTATCAGTGAGATGGTTTTTTCGGAAGCTTCGTTTTCCAGCGCAAGAGAACGGCGACCCGTTTAACGCTCTGCGTGGCGTCGTACGTTCCCACCACACCACTTACATTTGCTTTAGTATTCAAATCAAGTTCAGTTGTCATCGACGCGCAGTATGTTTGTCCAAAGTTGCGGAAAAGTTAGTACGTCTGGACAGGGGTTGCACAGAACAACCGCCCTTTCCCAGTCTCGATCGTTGACAGCTACCAGCGCGCGATCTTTCAAAGCATCAGACTTCGTAAGACCGCACATCTTAGATTTGGCCCCATACAAGCCTATATTCCCACTTGAAGTCATCTCAGGTGAGTTACAGTTCCTTTCACAAAGTATCGACACAATTACCATGAGCATATAGATCAGCTTGGTATTCCAGTTCAGAGTATAATAAAACTCGACGCCAATGAAAATCCATATGGACCGCCTCCAGGTTCGTTCAAATCAACCGGCAAAGACTGAAACTCGAGTAAACATTTTCGAAGAGGTTTTCAAAGTTCTCGCTAACGTAGAGTTCCCACAAATTTATCCTGATCCGGAATCCAGATTTCTTCGCGCGAAATTGGTAAATTATTTTACCTTTATATATTCGGTCCCAACTAATCTAGTTTCACAGGCCGCGGAATGTGGAATACCAGCAGAGAATATATTAGTGGGGTGCGGTGCAGACGAGGTGAGCCCGGCGCATCAATGCATCCTTCAACGCTCAATTCTTGTCCTTTTAAGCTAATTGATTTGATCTTGCGTGTGGTACTCGAACCAGACGACGTTGTCCTGAATACACCACCTACTTTTGGCATGTACTCTTTCGACTGTCTGGTGAACGGTGCGTACTTTTTATCAGGCATTCTGCATTTACTGATGTAGACCACGTGAAGGTGGAAAGGTGGTCGATATCCCAAGAAGTGACGGGCCAAGCTTTGATATTGACGTAGCTGCAATCAGAACCGCTGTTTTGGCACATCGCGCAAAGGTTTTATTTTTGACTTCACCGAACAACCCTGATGGCACAGTGATAAAGCCTGCAGACCTCGCTGAACTTCTTGAACTCCCTGTGTTGGTAGTCCTTGACGAGGCGTACATCGAGTTCTGCGAGATACAAGAAAGTAGAATGCGAGATGTTTTAAAGCGCGAAAATCTGATAGTCCTCAGGACATTTAGCAAACGAGCAGCCCTTGCAGGTACCATCGGAAGTCGAATCATCTCTACTTTGTCACAACTTTTGCCCGCAGGTCTACGAGTAGGGTATTGTGCGGCACCTCTCTGGCTCATGGATTATCTTTGGCGAGTCAAGCAACCTTATAACGTATCTATTGTCGCCGAGCTAGCAGCTTGTGCTGCGCTAGATAATCCAAAATATCTTCAGGTACGAGATTTTATTGTATTTTTTTCCAAAGCAGACGTTTCATTGTTGAACGATAGGATGTCAAGGACATGCTTATACAAGAACGTCAGCGCCTTCTTTCCAAACTCGAAGAATTTGATTTCCTTAACCCTTATGCATCTCATTCCAACTTCCTTCTTGTCAAGTACGTCACCTGGTTGCCTTTTGCACACATCTTCTCATACACTCTTTTAGGGTCGACGGAGACGCTGAAAAATTGAAGGACTATCTTGCGAGTAAAGGAATTATGGTGAGGTACTATTCGGGACCTCCGCAGCTCGCCAGCTGCATCAGAGTATCGGTCGGGAAACCAGAACATACGGATGCACTGGTGCTCGCTCTCAGCACATATGTTGCATAATTTCATGCTTGGAACTCACAATCTAATGGATAACTCAGACTATTTCAGGTCTTTCATCAAACGTAAACTTGTTTATAATAAGCCCCACCACTCGATACTCAAGCTTCTTTGTCCGAACTTGAAGAAGCAGGAAAGGCTTCGGCAAACTATGTTTTCTCCCTTCAGAGCTAAGTTAAATCAACCGTCTTGTTTTATCTGAACCATGTACCTCTGACTATATATCGTCCAAGCTCTAAGCTTATGTCCTTTCCCTATTTCACGTGTTATTACAAAATGGCCCGTGCACTTTTGCACTGCTTACCGTGCGTTTTACTCGCTCACAAGCAAGCTCACCGCTGAGCTCACTCGTGTACAACTGTCCCTTGTACCGAATGTTACTTACACAACCAGGCTAGTTCCAGTAAAATACTCATACCTGCACCTCAAATTCGCAATATTTCATAACAGTCCGTTCGCCGATTTCATCCATGCCAAGAAAGTTCGTCGGCAAGTTCTCGTGGCCCTCGTTGGGCAACTGCCTCGTTTGAATTCAAGTTGACTTCGACATTCCAGGAATTGTGTCGAAGTTCATATTGACGTCTATTAGGTACTATCCCCCATACGGAAAGTAATTGAAACTAATTTGACAAAGGTGTAGGCCGTCACTACGACTATCACCGCGACGGGCGTGGCTAAATCTCAGACCGAAGCAACTTTTTATCATTCGCATACGCCCCTTTTTTCGCGTTTTCCTATCATTTTGGAAATGAAGCAAAATGGAAATCATCCTGTTTCGTCAATCTCATGCGAATTCAGACAAGGTAACTTGCACCAG
>Ga0208410_1000134_pt1 | contig 45528 bp, 55 predicted proteins | sample ETN02SmetaG_3_FD_185787 | JGI IMG/M metagenome (GOLD analysis project Ga0208410, IMG submission 185787) | Marine microbial and viral communities from oxygen minimum zone, Eastern Pacific Ocean - ETNP2014F10-02SV257 (SPAdes) (version 2) | ecosystem: Environmental > Aquatic > Marine > Oceanic ... | reverse complement strand
GTTAAGATGGAAATTTGCGATGAGATAATAAAAGAGCCTCTTGGTGGAGCACATAGAGAATTTGAAAAGACAGCTGAATTCTTAAAAGCTTCTATTTTATCAGAGATTGATAAGTTAAAATCTGTCAACCCTGAAAGCTTTCTTAATCAACGAATTGCTCGTTATGAGAAAATGGGAAAAATTTCTGATTAAAGCATGATATCGCATACCTTTAAAACTAAAATATATTATAAAGATATTGATCAAATGGGTATTGTTTATTATTCGCGTTATTTTGAATTTTTTGAGTCTGCCAGAACAGAGCTATTAAGCTCAATTGGTATAGCAGTTAAAGATATTGAAAATAATGACGTATTTTTACCAGTCATAAGCGCAACATGTAACTATCTAAAAAGTGCAAAATTTGAAGATGAGCTGAGCATCATTTCATCGATCTCTGAAATCCCTACTGCCCGTTTAATAATTAATTATAAAGTTATAGCAATTGATAAATCAATTTTAGCCAATGGGAGCACAATGCATGGTTTTATTGATAGATATGGAAAACCAAAAAGACCTCCACGGTTTTTAATTGAAAGAATTAAATCACTCATTCAATCATGAAAATTAAAAGGTGAATAATGGCTGGCCATAGCAAATGGGCAAATATCAAACATAAAAAAGCAGCTCAAGACGCTAAAAGAGGGAAGGTTTTTACAAAAATAATTAAAGAGCTCATGGTTGCTGCAAAAACTGGTGGTAGCGATCCAGAAGCTAATCCTCGATTACGTCAAGCTATTTCAACAGCTAAAGCTGCTAATATGCCTAGCGATACAATTTCTAGAAATGTTCAAAAAGGGGCTGGAGAACTTGAAGGCGTAGATTATGAAGAATTATCTTATGAGGGTTTTGGACCGGAAGGCGTAGCGATTATAATGGATGTTATGACAGATAACAAAAACCGTACTGTTGCTGAAATAAGGCATCTTATGACCAAATTTGGAGGAAATTTAGGTGAAAATGGATCAGTTGCTTGGATGTTTGAAAAACTTGGTCAGATAATTATTGAATCAGAAGCTATAAATGAAGAAAATTTATTTAATGATGCCCTTGAAGCGGGAGCTCATGATTTTAATAAAGATGAAATTGATTTTCTAATCACTACAAGCCCCCCCATAACTGCTGAAATAGCTGAAAATCTTGAGAATAAAGGATATAATGTGATTTCATCTAAAATTGAAATGGTTCCCAAAAATATTATCGAAGTCTCTGAGTCTGCATCTTCAAGCCTTATCAGTCTAATGGAGAAACTTGAAGAGCATGATGATGTTCAAAATATTGCATCAAATTTTCAGCTAATACCTGCTAGCTAGCTCTATTGAATAGTGTTCAGAGAATAATTGGTGTAGATCCAGGATTAAATAATACTGGATTTGGAATTCTTGACTACAGGGGTAATACAACAAAAGTAGTTGCATATGGTTTAATAACTCCACCAGTTAAAGAGTCTATTCCAAATAGGCTAGAGTATTTAAATAGCCATATGAATGATTTAATTGATAAATTCAATCCTATGTCTATGGCCATTGAAGATTCATTTTATAGTCAAAATGTGAAATCAGCTATTCTTTTAGGTCAGGCTAGAGGTGTTCTTTTGCTCTCAGCCGCATCTAAAGGCATATCTTCAATGGTATATGCACCTCGTAAAATCAAACAATCTGTTACAGGAAGCGGCTCGTCTTCCAAAAAACAAGTTAAGTATATGGTAGAAAAAATTCTAAAAATTGATAAAGATATCAGTTCGTTGGATATCACTGATGCTCTTGCTATAGGGTTATGCCACATTAATCAAAATAAATATTTATGAGTTTAATTGAATCAGTCGCTGGAGTCTTAGTGGCCAAAAGTCCAACTGGTGCTCAAATTCAAATTGGCGGTATTACTTATAATTTAAGTATTTCGATTTCTACCTTTGAAAAACTTCCAGATTTAAATCAGCCCGTAACCCTATTAACGCATTTACATGTTAAAGAGGATATATTAAATCTTTATGGTTTTGAAAAACTTTCAGAGAGAAAACTCTTTTTAAATTTAAATACTATTAGTGGAATTGGGCCAAGATCCGCAATGAATATCTTATCAGGAACAACACCAAATGAATTCAAGCAAAAAATCATTAATTCGGATGTAAAATCCCTAACATCAATTCCAGGTATTGGAGCCAAAACCGCCAAAAGAATTATAATTGAATTAAAAGAAAAATTTTCTATTAACGATGACACTAATGATGAGTTGGGTTTTCCTGATGAATCAGATATATTAATTATTAAAGACGCTAAAAATGCTCTTAAATCTTTAGGGTATAAAACTAAACAGATTTCAAAAGCTTTTTCTGATATCAATAAAGAAGGTAAAGTAATTGATAAATTAGAAGATATTATTCGAGAAGCTTTAAAAAGGATGTAGTAATAAATGAAATATTCAGATCAACTCAAAAATTTAGGAACTGAAACTGCATTTGCAGTTTCTGCTCAGGCCAGAAAATGGGCGGATAAGGGAAATAAGGTATACCCATTCCATTTAGGGGATATAAATCTACCAACCCCTGAAAATATTGTTGAGGCAACCATTAAAAGTATTAAAGATGGATTAACAGGTTATTGTCCTTCTGAAGGTATTTTTCCGCTGAGAGAGGCTTTAGCGAATGATGTAGGCTTTAAAAGAGGTGTTAACTATGATCCTGACAATGTTGCTATTCAGCCAGGAGGAAAACCTACAATTGGAAAATTTATAAGTTCAATTCTTAATCCTGGTGATGAAATTTTATATCCTAATCCAGGTTATCCAATTTATGAATCTCAAATTGAATATCAAGGAGGAAGGGCAATTCCTTATTCATACGTTCAAACTGATTCAGGTTTTGATATAGATATTGAAAAAATTAAGGATTCAATAAATGATAAAACTATTGCAATAATTTATAATAACTACCAAAATCCAATTTCCGCTGAATCTTCTGTAGAAGAAATGAACGCTATTGCTCAAATTGCAATCGAAAATGATTTATGGGTGCTTTCAGATGAGGCTTATTTTGAGATAGTCTATGATGGAGAGGCAAGGTCAATTGTTTCTATACCAGGAATGAGAGAAAGAACAGTAATCCTTTATACTTTTTCAAAAAAGTTTGCAATGACTGGCTGGAGGGTCGGTGGGTCAATTGGACCAAAAGAAATTATCAAACGTATAGCAAAATTCAATGTAAATGCTGAATCTTGCACTACTCATTTTATTCAAAACGCAATGGTAGAAGCATTAAATGGGGATCAGCATGGTTCAGTTGAGATCTTAAAAATTCTAAGAGAGCGCAGGGATGCAGCTGTTAAAGGATTAAATGCTATTGATGGTATTGATATTTTAACTCCCAGGACAACCTTTTATTTATTTCCAAATGTAACCAAGGTTATGGATCGAAAGGGGTTGCGAAGCGTTGAGGAATTACAAAATGGTGCATTAAAAAATGCAAATGTATCTTTTTGTACCCGTGAACATTTTGGAAGACCTCAAGATAATGAAGTAGATTCTTATATTAGGCTCGCCTATTCTGGAATTTCAACTACAGATATTGCAGAAGGATTAGCTAATTTAAAAAAATATATTGAAGAATAATGAAAAAGACATCACTTTATAATGAGCACATAAATCTCAATGCAAAGCTCGTTGATTTTGCAGGATATCAAATGCCAATCCAATACAAAGGGATTATTGATGAGCATTTAGCGGTTAGGGAGTCTTGCGGAATATTTGATGTTAGTCATATGGGTGAATTCATTATTTCGGGAGAAGGTTCAGAAGAATTTTTAAATGAAATTACTATAAATGACGTATCTAAGATAGACCCTTGGCAGGCACAATATTCTGCTATGTGCTATGAAGATGGCGGCATAATTGATGATATACTGATTTACAAATATCCAGAACATTATATGCTTGTTGTCAATTGTTCTAACATCGAAAAGAATTTTGATTGGATTATAGCAAATAAACCAAAAGATGTTGATTTTGCAAATATTAGTAGCACGATTGAATTGATTGCTCTTCAGGGTCCATTATCAAGAGACATTTTGAATAAATACACAGATATTGATTTAAAAAATGTTGATTATTATCGTTTTTGTATAGCGAACGTATGCGGTTTTTCTGTAATGCTTTCTCGAACAGGTTATACTGGAGAATTGGGTTATGAAATATATGCGGATGGTAATAGCATTAGAGGTATTTGGACAAGTCTTTTAGAAACTGAGAAAGAAATTATACCTGCAGGTTTAGGCTGTAGAGATACATTAAGAATGGAAATGAAATATGTTCTTTATGGAAATGACATTAATGAAAAAACAAATCCAATTGAAGCGGGTTTGGGCTGGATAACTAAAACCAGCAAAACAAGCTTTATTGGTAAAGAAAAACTCTTAGAACTTCAGCTTTCTCATACAAAAAAATTAATCTGTTTTGAGATGATTGATAGAGGTATTCCTAGGTTAGGATATTCAGTAACAGATGGTTCAATTGTTGTAGGTAGCGTAACAAGCGGGACACAATCCCCTTCATTGAAAAAAGGCATTGGTCTAGCTTATGTAGATAAAAAATATTCTAAAGCAGGAACACAGCTATCTATAGATGTAAGAGGAAAACAGTTAAAATGTGAGATTGTTAAGGCTCCTTTTTATAAGAAAGGCTCTGTTTTTAGTTGATAGCTATGAAAGAAAAACGATTTGAAATATTAGGGATTCTGGTTATAACTATTTCCCTTCTGACTTTAATAAGTTTTTTTGGGCATAATCCAAACGAAGATCCAGGGATTTCTCCAAATGTAAAAGTAGAGAACCCTATGGGCATTCTAGGCGTATGGATTTCATATCTATTTATAAAGCTTGGTTTTGGATATAGCTCTTTTATTATACCTCTTCTATTTGGCGTATGGGGTGTTTGGTTTTTTATGCATAAGGATTTTCAATCCATAACTAGGCCTTCAATATATCTTTTAGCTGTAACAGTTCTTATATCTATTAACTTGGGATATATTCAAATTATTTATTTTGGCCTAGAAAACCTGTCCTTTATGTTTAGCGGAATGACCGGTGGCGTAATTGCCATTCTTTTTTATGATTTTCTTGGAGGAATTGGATCATTTCTTTTAATTACAGCGCTCTGGCTAATATTAATAAGAAGTTATTTCAACCTAAGCTTTTATATACCTATAAAAAAATTGTATTCAGCGTATGAAAAAAAGCGCGAAGAAAAGCTAATAATCTCTAATGATATTCAAGCTGAGAATGAAAAGAAAGAACATACCCAAAACCTTCTTGATAAGATTGAAGATCAAAGAAAATCTGACAATGTTATGGGTATTGAAGAAAATAGTGTTGCTGAAGAATTAAAAGAATCAAATGAAGATAATAATCCCAGTTTAGATAAAAGTGAGCAGATTGATGAAAATCTTAATTTACAACCTGAAAATCAACTTGATGGAGATAGTGATTCAAATAATTCAGTTTTAAGTGATGAAAATAAATTTGAAGTTGAAGAAATGATTCAAGAAGAAGAAATTGATCTTGATGATATTAGTGAGCGTAAAGCACCTAAAAAAGCATATAAACTGCCTTCGGCTGAACTCCTAGCAAACCCTATCAGTATTCAGAGCGGTATTAGTAAGGACGAGCTTGTTGAGCGCGCTAACTTCTTACAACAATCCCTTGAAACATTTGGAGTAATAGGAAAAGTAGTCAATGTTAGCCCGGGACCCGTAATTACATTGTTTGAGGTTGAACCAGCTGAAGGTGTTCGAGTAAATAAGTTTGTCGCACTATCAGATGATTTAGCGCGTGTTATGGAGGCAAGTAGAGTTAGGGTTATTGCGCCCATACCAGGAAAATCTTCTGTTGGTATTGAAATTCCAAATCGCAATCCTGATATGGTGTATTTCAAATCAGTAATTAATTCAGAAAAATTTGCTAAATCTGAATCTAAATTAACTCTTGCAATCGGAAAATCAACAAATGGGGAGATTGCCACTTTAGATTTGGCGCAAATGCCTCATCTTTTAATAGCAGGAACAACAGGGTCCGGTAAATCAGTATGTATGAATACTATTCTTGCGAGTATTCTCTATCAAGCAACTCCTGATGAAGTAAAATTTGTAATTGTTGATCCTAAAAAAGTTGAAATGGCTGTATACAGAGATCTTTCAAAATACCATTTGTTAAAAATAGAAGATATTGATGAGCCAATTATAACGACTCCTGAAAATGCGGTTATTGCTTTAAGGGCCGTTGAAAAAGAGATGGGAAAAAGGTATGATATACTTGCGGATGCAGGAGTTAGAAATATAGCAGAATACAATCAGAAAATATCTGATAAATCTGATGAAAAGGTTATGCCGTTCATTGTTGTTTTAATAGATGAGTTAGCTGATTTGATGATGTTGAATGCCAAGGAAGTAGAGGCTCCAATAGCTAGACTAACTCAATTGGCTAGGGCAGTTGGAATCCATTTAGTCGTTGCAACCCAAAGACCTTCAGTTGATGTAATTACTGGTGTAATTAAGGCTAATTTCCCTTCAAGAATAGCATTTCAAGTAGCTACAAAAATAGACTCTAGAACTATTATAGATAGTCCTGGAGCAGAAAAACTTATTGGTAAAGGCGATATGCTTTACTTGGGCTATGGCTCTTCGGAACCAAGCAGACTTCACAATGCTTTTTTGAGTTTAGATGAAATCCAGTCTCTTATGGCTCATATTAAAGATCAGACAGAGGCAGATGATCTCGTATTGGAAAGTCCGCGAGAAGTAATGGGGGCAGGTGGTTTAGTTACAGAAAATAGTTCTGGAGGATTTGATGCATTATTTGATGAAGCTGTTAAATTAGTGGTAATGCATCAGCAAGGCTCTATATCTTTGATTCAAAGAAGGCTTAAAGTTGGCTATTCAAGAGCTGCTAGGCTTATAGATGAAATGGAACAAGCTGGAATAGTTGGGGCATTCACTGGAAGCAAAGCTCGTGAAGTTCTAGTTGACGAGTCTTACCTCGATTCAATTGATTAATTATAATGATATTGAAAGTTTTCACATTTTTTTTATTCTCATTTTCCATGATGGAAGAGAAAAATAAATGGTATTCCAAATTTTTGGATGCAATGTATGTCGAGTCTGGAGTGAGTTTTAATGCCTACATTGACCAAAAACAGTATGAATTAAATTCTGAAATATTAGCCTATGTTGAAGTAGTTGATTCTAATCATTTGTTAATTGAGATTGATCAAGAAACAATTTTGCTTTCTGGTGACACTATTCAAACTTATAATAATAAAACCAATCAACTTGTAATTGATAGATTGATAGATGATGATATTGGAGTTTTTTCTCTTCTATCTGGCAACTTACGTGAAGTTAATATTCTTAAGACCACTATATTTAAAAATATAGTTCGCATTAATTTTTCCCTACCATCTTTAGACTATAAAGGGTTTGTTGAAATTTTAAAATCTGGCGAACCTAAGCGAATGAGATTATCTTATTCAAGTGATCAATTTATAGATATTGCTATAACTGGTTTCAGGACTGGTGAATTATCAAAGTTTGGTAGTTTCAATCCATCTCCCAGAGAAATTATTAATTTGTATGAATAAGTGGTTAAAGCTATCATTGGGCTTTCTTTTCAGTTTTTTGGGTCTTTACTATGCCTTTCGAAACATTAACATTGATGATATAGTTAAAAGCTTTGAATCGATCGACTATATTTGGATCTTAGTGGCAATAATCTTACTAATCCTTTATACTATTATAAGATCTATCAGATGGAGATTATTGCTTTTTTCATTAAAACCAGTATCAATAAAGGATCTTTTTGCATCAAATATGGTTGGATATTTTGGAAATTCTATTCTTCCATTTAAAATGGGTGAAGTCTTACGAGGATATGCAATTTCTAATAATAATAACTTAAAAACATCAACGGTTTTAGGCTCTATAGTTCTTGAAAGAGTATGTGACCTCGGAGGACTTATTCTTGTGTTTTTAATTGTTATGTTATTTTATTCTTTTCCTTATGATATAGAGCTCTCTTTAACCTTATCTGTTATTATTATTTTATTTATTTTTATTCTATTATGGCTTATTTCATTTAAAAAAGAGTTGATTATGAATAAAATTAAGGGAACTCAATTAATGGGTTTTAAAACCGTTATATCCTTTATTAAAACCTTAAGTTCTTTCAGTGAGGGTTTTTCATCGCTAAATAGCCTCAGGTCTTTTATTATAGTATCATTTTTAACAATCATATCCTGGTTTATTTTATACTTGGTAACTTATTGCACGCTATTATCGCTAGATTTTCAATTAACTTGGATTGAGATAGCCGTAGTTTTATTATTAACCTCAATGGCAATGTCCGTTCCTGCTGCTCCAGGTGCAATTGGCACACATCATCTTGCTACGTATTATGTTATGAATAATCTTTTCACATTTAGCAATATTGAGTCTCAAACATATGCAATTGTTCTTCATGCGGTAAGCTATTTACCATTGGTTGCCATAGGATCGTACTATTTTTTTAGAAGCTCAATTCAGATTTTTGATATTTTCGATAAGGAATTAGTAGATGAAAAAATATGATACAATATTTTTAGATCGTGATGGAACAATCAATTTTGATCCAGGCTACATTAATTCATTAGATGATTTTAAATTCTATGATTTTACATTTGAAGCATTGAAAAATTTGAAAAAGATAACGCGGCAATTTTGTATTATATCAAATCAATCAGGTGTAGCTAGAGGATTGATAGATCCTACTAATTTGAGTATGATTCATGATTTTATTCTAAACAAATTTTTTGATGAAAACTTGAATTTGCTTGGTATTTATTATTGCACAGATCATCCAGAAAAACCTACTAAAAATAGAAAGCCTGGAATTGGCATGTTTGAAAAGGCAGCTTCAGATCACAATATCGATCTTAAAAAATCATTAATGATTGGTGATAATGATTGTGATATTGAAGCAGCTAATCTTTGCAATATGGAAAGTGTATTGGTTTTGACTGGTAAAGGAAAAATAGCTAAAAGCAATCCCAATATCAATGCATCATATATTTCAGATGACCTTCTAACCGCCTCTCTAGCTTTAAGAGATTCCTAATGAAAATAGGTTTATTGGTCGGTGGAAATTCAGCGGAGAGAGATGTTTCTTTGTCTAGCGGGAAAGCAATATTTAAAGCGCTTGAATCACTAGGAAACTCCGTTATTATTCTAGATACAATAAATGGAATTCGTGATCTTGAAGATAAGATTATGAGTGTAGATTTAATTTTCAATGGTCTTCATGGAGGCGATGGAGAGAATGGCAATGTAGCAGCTTTTTTAGAGTCCCTTGATGTTGTATTCACTGGTTCGGATCAGGAGTCTTCAAAAATATGCATGAATAAAGATTTGTCAAAAAAAATAGTATTTGAAAAAGGCATATTAACACCAAAATGGATTACAAGCCATGGCCTTCCAGGGCAAAGTGAATTAAAAGATTTAGGCCTTCCAATAATTGTAAAACCTAATGACCAGGGGAGCACAATTGGTCTATCAATTGTTAAAAATATAAATGAACTTAGTGGTGCATACAATAACGCATTAAAGCATGCTGATTCAATAATTTTTGAATCATTTATTCATGGTAGAGAGATCACCGTACCAGTAATAGGGTCTAGCGCTTTTTCAATTGTGGAGATTGTTCCAAGAAATGATTTATATGACTATGAATGCAAATATACTCCTGGAATGTCAGAATATTTTTGTCCTGCAAATTTAGAGATACGCTTATCAGAAAAAATAAAGAATATTGCATTAAAAATTCATAAGATATTAAAATGCAGGCACTATTCTAGAGTCGACTTTCTTCTTGATGACAATAATAAACTTTGGTTTTTAGAGATTAACACGCTTCCTGGGATGACTGAAACTAGCCTGTTGCCAAAGTCACTGAGCGCTGATGGGTATAATTTTACTGATGTAATTCAAATGATAATTGATGAAGCTACAAAAAATTTATGATTAATCTTTATAATTCATTAACTCATAAAAAAGAAAAGTTCATACCTATTAAAAAGGGAAAGGTTGGTCTTTATACCTGTGGCCCAACAGTATATGATTATTCACATATAGGTAACTTTAGAACTTTCCTTTTTGAAGATTTGCTTAAGAGGGTACTTCTGGCTTTTGACTATGAAGTATATCATGTTATGAATATTACAGATATAGATGATAAAACTATTAAAAAAGCGAATGATGAAGGAAAAGAGCTAAAGGATATAACAAAAAAATACACCGATGCTTTTTTAAAAGATTCAGATTCACTTAGAATTTTAGAGGCTAATGATTATCCAAAAGCAACTAACCATATCAATGAAATGATTGAAATAATCAAAATCTTATTAGAAAGGGAATATGCCTATATTTCAAAAGATGGCTCAGTCTTTTTTAAGCTATCAAAATATCCCAATTATGGAAGATTGGTAAATATAGCAAAATCAAATAAAATTAATGAAGTACAGCTATCTGATGAATACGATCTTGATAATATTAACGACTTTGCATTATGGAAATCATATAAAAGTGATGATGGGGAAATAGGTTGGGATTCTCCTTGGGGTAAGGGAAGGCCCGGTTGGCATATAGAGTGCTCTGCGATGTCAACAAAGTATCTTGGAGCTCATTTTGATATACATTGTGGAGGGGTAGATAATAAATTTCCACATCATGAAAATGAGCTAGCGCAATCTGTTTGCGCCTTTGACACCTCTTTTGTCAATTATTGGCTGCATTCTGAATTTTTAACGATTGAAGGAAAAAAAATGAGTAAATCGTTAAATAATTATTACATTATTTCAGATTTAGTTGATAATGGATTTTCATACGAAGATTTTAGGTATATTATTTTGAGCGCTCATTATAGATCTAAAGTCAATTTTAGCCTTAAAAGAAGAGATGAGGCTAAATCCTCAATTAGGCGCATAGAGGAAGTTAGACAGCGTTTATTGGATATTTCCGAAAAAACTTCTGAAGTATTGCCCAAAGAAGTTGATGATTTTAATGAATCGCTTAAAGATGACCTTGATACACCAAAAGCTTTTGCAGTCTTTTTTAGTTGGATTCGAAAAACCAATCAAAATTTAGATAAAAACAATATCTCAAATATCGAAGCTCAGATGGGTAACGCATTTATAGAATATTTTAACTCAGTTTTTGCTATTTTAGAGAAAAAAAATAAACTGTCAAGTGAAGTGCAATTATTGGTTGATTCTCGAGAAAAACATCGAAAAAACAAAGAATGGGAAAAGTCAGACCTAATAAGAGAAAAACTACTTTCTTTAGGCTGGAATATCAAAGATACACCTTTTGGTGCAAAAGTAACAAAAATATAATTATAAATTATTTTTTCATCCGTTACAAAATTTATTGAAACTAAAGAAATTATTAATTAATTTCGTAGGCTTTTTTCGATATTCCTTAACCTCGGTACTTATCGTATCAGGTTATTGAATTCGATTCGCTATTTGAATTTGTTTTGTAATATTTCAGATTTTATTTGTGATATTGCATGAGATGATGAGAGTTAAATCCGACTTGCCGGTGTAGCTCAGTTGGTAGAGCAGCTGATTTGTAATCAGCAGGTCGGGGGTTCGAGTCCCTTCGCCGGCTCAGATGTAATTTAATATTAAGTAGGGATACTTGATAGTAGCATCGGGGACATGGCCGAGCGGTCAAAGGCAGCAGACTGTAAATCTGCCGACGTATGTCTACGGAGGTTCGAATCCTTCTGTCCCCACATTGCGGGTGTAGTTCAATGGTAGAACTCCAGCCTTCCAAGCTGGTAGTGTGAGTTCGATTCTCATCACCCGCTCGAAGTGCCTACGTAGCTCAGTGGTAGAGCACTTCCTTGGTAAGGAAGAGGTCGCCAGTTCAATTCTGGCCGTAGGCTCTCTTTCAACAATAAATTAATTAGTATTAATCATCAGGAGGATTAATAAAAAATGTCTAAAGAAAAATTTGAACGAAGTAAACCTCACCTAAATATTGGAACTATTGGTCATGTAGATCATGGTAAAACTACTTTAACTGCGGCTATAACAATGACTCAAGCTAATAAAGGACTTGCTGAAAATCGGTCTTTTGATAGCATTGATAATGCCCCAGAAGAGCGCGAGCGCGGAATTACTATTCAAACTGCTCATGTTGAATATGAGACACCAAATCGTCATTATGCACATGTTGATTGCCCTGGTCATGCGGACTACATTAAAAATATGATTACAGGTGCCGCCCAAATGGATGGTGCAATTCTTGTTGTAAATGCTGCAGATGGCCCTATGCCTCAGACACGCGAACATGTCTTGCTTGCTAGACAAGTTAACGTTCCATCTATAGTTGTGTTTATGAATAAAATTGATCAAGTTGATGATGAAGAGCTTGTTGAACTTGTAGAAATGGAGCTTAGAGATTTATTGAATGAGTATGAATTCCCTGGTGATGATATTCCAATAGTAAAAGGCTCAGCTCTTAAGGCATTGGAAAATGTATCTGATGACGCAGCTACAGCTTGCATAACTGAGCTTATGGAAGCATGTGATAGCTTTATCCCTGAACCTAAAAGAGACATTGATAAGCCATTTTTAATGCCTGTTGAAGATGTCTTTTCAATCACTGGTAGGGGTACAGTTGGAACTGGTAGAGTTGAAAGTGGAATCGTTAAAGTTGGCGATGAAATTGAGATGATCGGAATGGGTGCTGATAAGAAAACCACAGTTACTGGAGTTGAAATGTTTCGCAAGTTACTTGACGAAGGACGCGCTGGTGATAATGCTGGTCTTTTATTGAGAGGAATTGATAAAGAAGATTTAACTAGAGGAATGGTTCTTGCTGCACCAGGCTCAATTACTCCTCATACTAAATTTAAAGCAAGTGTTTATGTGCTGAAAAAAGATGAAGGTGGTAGACATACTCCTTTTTTCAATGGCTATAGACCACAGTTTTACTTTAGAACAACAGATGTGACAGGAGTCGCTACACTGCCAAGCGGTACCGAGATGGTTATGCCTGGTGATAATGTTGAATTAGAAGTAGAATTAATAACACCAATTGCTATGGATAAAGAATTGCGTTTTGCTATTCGTGAAGGCGGTCATACGGTTGGTGCTGGCGTTGTAACAGAAATTGTTGAATAAATAGGTACCTCTTATATGGCTGGCAATAGTAAGCGAGAGATTATTCAGTTGGAAAGTACTGCAGGGACTGGATATCGCTATACGTTTGCAAAGAGCAAGCGAACGCATCCGGAACGAGTAGAATATCGAAAATACGATCCGATAATCCGCAAGCATGTCATCTTTAAAGAGACAAAGTAATTTTGAAAAATAAAGTTTTCTTTATTTTTCGATATTAATAATTAAATATAGGAGTGTAGCTCAATTGGTAGAGCACCGGTCTCCAAAACCGGGGGTTGCAGGTTCAAGTCCTGTCACTCCTGCGATTGGTTTCTAATTAGCTTTTTGTATGAATAGAATAAAAAAATTTTTTTCAGAGGTATCGATTGAAATGAAAAAAGTTTCATGGCCAAGGTGGGATGAGCTTAAAGGTTCAACCTGGGTTGTTGTTTCTTTTTCTATCATTATCAGTGCTTTTTTATTTTTCGTTGATAGAATACTATCAAGCGTAATGCAGGTGATCTTATGAATTGGTACCCATTAAGAGTTATTTCAGGCAAAGAAAGTAAGGTTAAAGATAATTTACTTTTTGAGCTTGACTATCAGAATTTAATTGAAGAGGTCACAGATATCTTAATTCCATCTGAAAATATTGTTGAAATGAAAGATGGCAAGAAGAAGATTAAGAACAAAGTTTTTTTCCCTGGATACATACTTGTTCAAATGTCCGATTCAAAAGAGGCTCGACATATAATCGAAAACATGGATGGGGTAATAAGTTTTGTTGGTCCCAATGGCAATCCTCAGGCATTAAAAGAAGATGAAATCACTCGAATATTGGGTGAAGTTCATGGTAGAGAGGGCAAAGAGATTGTAGTGGCACCATATAAAGTTGGTGATTCCGTTAAAGTGATTGATGGCCCATTTGCTGATTTCAATGGTTTTGTTAATGAGGTTAGCGAAGAAAAGCAAAAAGTTAAAGTTTCTGTAAGCATTTTTGGAAGATCAACTCCAGTTGAGCTTGATTTTTTACAAGTAGAATTAGAAAAATAAATATATTATGGCAACAAAAAAAATATCTAGCTATATCAAATTACAAATACCTGCCGGTCAAGCAAATCCTGCACCTCCTGTTGGTCCAGCATTGGGTCAGCATGGTGTAAATATTATGGAATTCTGTAAAGCATTTAATGATGCGACTAAAGAGCAGACAGGGATGATTATTCCTGTAGTGATTACAGTTTACGCAGATAGAAGCTTTACTTTTATAACAAAAACACCTCCAGCAGCGGTTTTATTAAAGAAAAAAGCTGGTATACCAAAAGGTTCTGGTGAGCCGAATAGGGAAAAAGTAGGTAAAGTGTCTAATGACGATTTAAAAGAGATAGCTGAAATGAAAATGAAAGACTTGAATGCTAATTCTATTGAAATGGCCATGGAAATGATTAGAGGCACCGCTAGAAGCATGGGTCTAAAGGTTGAAAATAAATGAAATTAACAAAAAATAGAAAAAATATAGATTCTAAGGTTAATCGAGATGAAAGCTACTCAGTTCATGAGGCTGTAAAACTATTGAAATCCACTAAATTTACTAGCTTTGATGAGTCCGTTGATTTGGCGATTAATTTAGGAGTTGACCCTCGACATGCTGATCAAAACATAAGAGTAACAGCATCATTACCTCATGGCACAGGTAAAGACTTGAAAGTATTAGTGGTTACTCAGGGACCTAAAGAACAAGAAGCAAAAGATGCTGGTGCTGATTATGTAGGTAAAGAGTTTTTAGAAAAACTTAAATCGGGCTGGGATGATATAGATAAGATTGTTGCTACGCCTGATATGATGCCTGAGCTTGGTAAGCTTGGAAAGGTTTTAGGGCCTAAGGGTTTAATGCCAAATCCTAAAAGCGGTACTGTCACTACAGATATAGCTGGTTCTGTTAAAGATATAAAATCAGGTAAGATTGAATTAAGGGTTGAAAAAAATGGTATTGTGCATGCTCAGTGCGGTAAAAGCTCTTTTGATGAAAAGGCTTTAGAGGAAAATGTAAAGACAGTGCATAGTACAATTATGAAAGCCAAGCCCGCATCCGTAAAAGGAACATATCTTAAAAAGATGACCATCTCGTCAACTATGGGACCTGGAATTAAAATAGATCACGGAAGTATATAAATGCCTAGCTCAAAAAATATTAAACAATTAGAAGAATTATCGGATAAGCTTAGTCGTGCCAAAGCTGTTTATGTTACAGAATATTTAGGATTAAATGTTGATGAAATAACTGAGCTAAGAAAAGAATTCTTTTCAAATCAGGTAGAATATAAAGTAACTAAAAATACACTTTTAAAGCTTGCTGCGAAAAAAAATAATTTAGAAGGTTTGGATGGGTTTTTAAATAAATCCACAGCTATTGCTTTGTCTTATGATGATCCTACGTCACCAGCCAAGGTAATTAAAAAATTTAATAAAGAAAACGACTTACCCCAAGTTAAGGGCATAGTTTTTGAAGGAGAGGTTTTTGATGGTAGCGAATTTAAAAGATTTGCCGATGTACCTACCAAGGAAGAATCTTTATCAAAGATAATTGCTTTACTTCAATCACCGCTAACTAAGCTTGTTTGGACACTTAAATCACCTATGTCTAGTGTGGGTAATGCGCTAAATAATTTAAAAGAAAATAAAAGTAATTAAGGAGCAAAAAATGGCTGAAACAAAAAGAGCCGATGTATTATCATACCTCGAGAATGCAAATATGTTAGAAATTTCTGAACTTATTTCAGAGATAGAAGAAAAATTTGGAGTTACTGCTGCAGCTCCAGCTGCTGCTGCAGCTCCAGCTGCAGGTGGTGGTGATGCACAAGCTGAAGAAAAATCTGAATTTGATGTAACATTGACTTCTGCTGGTTCATCGAAAATTAATGTAATTAAAGCTGTTAGGGCTATAACTAGTCTTGGCCTAAAAGAAGCTAAAGAGCTTGTGGATGGAGCGCCAAAAGTATTAAAAGAAGGTGTTGCGAAGGCTGAAGCGGAAGAAATGAAAAAACAGCTTGAAGAAGCTGGTGCATCTGTAGAGTTAAAGTAAAAACTTTAATTCTTATTTATTTCTTATTTACATCATCAAACAATATACCATTGGAGGCTTAATTGGCTACCAGGACGAATACGTACGTAGATAACATTTCATTTGAAAAAACAAAAGCAGAGATAGAATTTCCTGATTTACTAGGAGTTCAAATCGATGCTTTTCAATCTTTTATCCAAGAACATGCTCCTGAAGATGAAAGATTGGATATTGGCTTAGAGGAAGTCTTTAGATCTGTTTTCCCAATTGAAGATTCGCATAAAAATTATGTCCTAGAATACAAAAGCTATTTCTTGGGATTAGCTAAGTATACAGCTGAAGAGTGTATGGATAGAGGTCTCACTTTTTCAGTTCCATTGAAAGTTCGATTGGTTTTACATATTACTAATGAAGATGACAGAAGCAAGTACGATCAATCTATTGAACAAGAAGTATATTTTGGAAATATTCCCTACATGACAAATAAGGGCACTTTTGTTATAAATGGCGCTGAGAGGGTTATTGTTTCACAGTTACAGCGTTCCCCTGGGGTTTTCTTTGATCAGTCTATTCACCCTAATGGCACTAAGCTTTTTCAAGCGAGAATCATACCATTTAGAGGTTCATGGGTTGACTTTACTACTGATATAAATGATTGCCTTTTTTGCATTATAGATCGCAGAAGAAAATTCCCTGTAACTATGCTGCTTCGTGCACTTGGTTATTCTACAAATGCTGATATTTTTAAAGCATTTAATTGTATTGAAGAGGTTAAGCTGCGAAGTAAAAATGCTGAATCTTTTATTGGTTCAACTGTTGTTGAAGATGTGATAGATCAAGAAACTGGTGAAATTTTTCTTGAAGGAGGTGTCGAGCTAACCAGTGAAAACTTAGTTGAGCTAAAAAAAGCGAAGGTCAAATCTATAGAGGTAGTTAATCAGAATAAAGATTTTCACTCTATGATGCTTTTAAATACGATGATTAAAGATCCTAGCAAAAACACAGAAGAAGCATTGAGTATTGTTTATCAATTGCTTCGCTCTGGAGAACCACCAAATCTTGAAACTGCGCAAAAATTTATTGAGCGAATTTTCTTTAATCCTAAGAAATATGATTTAGGCGAAGTAGGTAGATATCGCTTAAATCAGCAATTTGCTCTTAAGGTACCAGTTGAAAGCACTGTCCTTACAATGGATGACATTATTCAGGTTATAAATTTTCTTGTTGACATGAGAAAAGGCGAAAGGGGTTCTGACGATATTGATCATTTAGGCAATAGAAGAGTTAAATCGATCGGTGAGCAATTGACTAATCAATTCTCAGTTGCCTTAAGTAGGATGCTTAGGACTATTTATGAAAGAATGAATCTTCGTGAGCAAGAATCTATTACCCCTCAAGACCTCATTAATTCTCGCGTTGTAACAACTGTGATTAACACTTTTTTTGGCACCAGTCAATTATCTCAATTTGGCGACCAGACAAACCCATTGGCAGAAGTTACTCATAAAAGACGTATTTCAGCGCTTGGTCCAGGTGGATTAACTCGTGAAAGGGCGGGTTTTGAAGTAAGAGATGTTCATTATACTCATTACGGCAGGTTGTGCCCTATTGAAACTCCAGAAGGTCCTAATATTGGCCTAATTTCTTCATTGGCGCTACTTGCAAAAGTTAACCGTCATGGGTTTATTGAGGCACCATATAGAAAAGTTAAAGTTAAGGATGGTAGTGCTTATGCAACTCATAAAGTAGATTACCTTTCAGCTGATGATGAAGATAGGGTAATGATTGCTCAGTCGGATGAACCACTTCAGGGTAAAGATGAAAAACTAATTAATGAGCATATTAGAGCAAGGATTAAGGGTGACTTCCCTATTGTTTCTCCAGAAAACATTGAATATATGGATGTGGCTCCTAATCAGATATTGTCAGTTGCCGCTTCTTTAATACCATTTTTAGAGCACGATGATGCAAACAGGGCATTGATGGGATCAAATATGCAACGTCAAAGTGTGCCTTTGATGAACCCAGATGCTCCTGTAGTTGGAACCGGTATTGAAGGAAAAGTTGCTGTTGACTCTAGAGCTGCCGTTGTTTCACCTGTTTCTGGAAGAGTGCATTATGTAGATTCAGAAAAAATTGTAATTAGAACATATGATGTCCCTGAAGACTTAACTCTCATTGAAGGCGAAAATCTTGTATCAATAAAACTGCGTAAGTACAAAAGAACTAATCAAAATACTTCTCAAAATCAACGCCCCATTGTTTCAGAGGGCGATAAAATTCAAGCAGGTGATCCTATTGCTGATGGAACCTCTACCAGTAACGGTAAATTGGCTCTTGGAAAAAATGTTACAGTCGCATTTATGCCTTGGAGAGGTTATAATTTTGAAGATGCTATAGTGGTTAGCGAAAGAATGGTAAAGGAAGATCTATTTACTAGCGTTCATGTTAATGAGGTTGAGCTTGAAGTAAGAGATACAAAAAGAGGGCAAGAGGAACTAACACCAGAAATTCCTAATGTTGGAGAAGATGCAACTAAAGAGCTCAATGAAAGTGGCATTATAAGGGTGGGTGCAAAAGTTAAAGAAGGTGATATTATTATAGGAAAAGTTACACCAAAAGGTGAAACAGACCCAACTCCCGAAGAAAAGCTCCTAAGAGCAATTTTTGGTGAAAAAGCTGGTGAAGTAAAAGATGCATCAAAAAGAGCTGATCCTGGCTTAAATGGCGTAGTTATTGGAACGAAATTATTTGAAAAAAGAAGTAAAAGCGCTAGGGCCGAAGAGAAGAAAAATATTATCGAGCTTCAGAAAGCATCAGCTGTACAGAAAAAAGAATTAAAAGAGTCCAGAGATGTAAAGCTTTTGGATTTACTCAAAAATGAAGTTTCTAATGGTATTAGGGATATGTCTTCAGGGAGAACTCTTATAAAAAAAGGTACCAAATTAACTTCAAAAAGACTAGGTAGTTATAACCTAGAGAGGTTTAATCAAGATGAAGCCTGGGTTGAAAATCCGCAAAGTTGGAGAAAGCTGAAGGCTGTATGGAGATCTTTCTGGAAAGAATGGAGAGTGATTGAAGAAACTCTTGAAAGAGAAGTATTTAAGCTTCGTATTGGTGATGAGCTACAGCCTGGTATTTTAAAACTTGCTAAGGTTGATATTGCTCAGAAGCGAAAATTGCAAGTTGGTGATAAAATGGCAGGTAGGCATGGGAATAAGGGTATAGTGGCAACCGTTGTTCCTTCTGAAGATATGCCATTCCTTGAAGATGGGACACCCGTAGATGTTATTTTAAACCCCTTAGGAGTTCCATCCAGAATGAATCTTGGACAGCTATATGAAACCATGTTGGGCTGGGCTGGCGATGTATTAGGTGTTTCTTATTCTACTCCAGTTTTTAATGGAGCTACTCCTGATGAGGTAGAGGCTGAGTTAAAAAAAGCAGGACTGCCGCTTACCGGGAAAGCTCAGCTTGTTGATGGAAGAAGCGGAGAGATGATTGATAACCCTGTTACTGTAGGAAAAATTTATATGATGAAATTAAGTCATATGGTTGAAGATAAGATGCATGCTAGATCTACAGGTCCATATTCACTTGTAACTCAACAACCACTTGGAGGTAAAGCTCAGTTTGGTGGGCAGAGATTTGGCGAAATGGAATGTTGGGCTCTTGAAGCATATGGAGCAGCGCATACATTACAAGAAATATTAACAGTAAAATCAGATGATGTGGAAGGCAGATCTAAGGTATACAATGCAATTGTAAAAGGCGAAGATTTGCCACCATTTGGAGTTCCTGAATCCTTTAATGTTCTTATCAAAGAGCTTCAGGGACTAGGTTTAGATTTAGAATTAGATTAATGGAGTAATACATTGACATTTATTCAAACAAATAAAATAGACACCAGTAAAGCCTTTACATCGATAACAATAGGTCTTGCTTCTCCTGAAAGTATTTTGCAAAAATCTTATGGTGAAATTATAAAGCCTGAGACAATAAACTATAGATCTTATAAGCCTGAAAAAGATGGTCTTTTTTGTGAAAAAATATTTGGACCAGTAAAGGACTATGAATGTCATTGTGGAAAATATAAAGGTATTAGATATCGTGGTATCATTTGTGATCGATGTGGAGTTGAAGTAACTAGAAAAAAAGTTCGTAGGGATAGAATGGGTCACATAACTCTAGCTGTACCTGTTGTTCATATATGGTATTTACGATCTATACCTTCAAAATTGAGCTATTTGGCTGGTATTTCAACTAAAGATCTAGAGAAAATTGTTTATTATGAGCAATTCCTGGTTATAGAGCCCGGTAAAAGTGATGCTGCTCAGTTTTCTATTATTGACGAAGATGAATATATTGAATATGAGAGAAATTTTGGCTTTGATGCAGTTTCTGAAGAAGATAGAGATAATGAGGATTATTTTTATGCTACGATGGGCGGTGAAGCTTTAAGAGAGATGCTTTCTAGAATGAATTTGGTAGAATTAAGAAGAGATATGGAAGATATTTTGAAAAATTCTAAATCAAAACAGAAAAGAGAAGAAGCTCTCAAAAGATTAAAGGTTGTGAAGTCCTTTCTTGTTGATATTTCTACTGTTAAGAAAATCAATAAACCCGAGTGGATGGTTATTTCAATTCTTCCCGTGATTCCACCAGAGCTCAGACCATTAGTCCCGCTGGACGGCGGTCGTTTTGCTGCTAGTGATTTAAATGATTTATACAGAAGGATTATAATAAGAAATAATCGTCTAAAAAATTTGATGGAAATAAAGGCCCCTGATGTAATTCTTAGAAATGAAAAAAGAATGCTCCAAGAGTCTGTTGATGCACTTTTTGATAATAGTAGGCGTAAAACCGCAATAAGAAGCGGCACACGTCGCCCATTAAAATCTATTTCCGATATGATTAGAGGAAAAACCGGCAGATTTCGCCAAAATCTTCTTGGTAAGAGAGTTGATTACTCAGGAAGATCTGTTATTGTTGTTGGTCCCGAATTAAATCTGCATGAATGTGGAATGCCTAAAAATATGGGTCTAGAGCTTTTTAAACCACACATGATTAGCGAGTTGATGTCTAGAGGATATGCTCAGACACCTAGAAGCGCTAAGCTTATGATTGAGGATAAGGACCCAATAGTTTACAAAGTACTAGAATATGTAGTAAAAGACCACCCTGTTTTGCTCAACCGAGCTCCAACTCTTCACAGGTTAGGCATTCAAGCATTTCAACCTGTTTTAGTAGATGGAAAGGCAATTAGAATTCACCCGCTAGTTTGCTCTGCGTTTAATGCAGACTTTGATGGTGACCAGATGGCTGTTCATGTTCCTTTATCATTGGCTGCTCAGATGGAAGCGCGGGTATTAATGTTGTCTAGCCATAATATTCTTCACCCAGCAAATGGCAAACCTTTAGCGCTCCCTTCACAGGATATGGTGCTTGGTACTTATTATTTAACTAGAATAAAAGAAGGCTGTAAAGGCGAAGGTAAAACATTTGGTTCTTTTAATGAGGTCTTATTAGCATATGAAGGTAAAGCTGTAGATGTAAATGCAATTATTAATGTTAGGCATAATGGTGAATGGCATAAAAATACGTCTGTTGGGCGAGTCATTGTTAATTCTATAATTCCTTTAGAAATAGGTTATGTTGATGATCTTATAGATAAGAGCCGTCTAAGTAAACTTGTTAATGAAATATATTTATTAGCTGGAAACAAAAAAACGGTCACATTTTTAGATAATCTCAAAACGCTTGGTTTTAACGCATCAACGCAAGCCGGACTTTCAATAGCTATCAGTGATATCCTTATACCTGACTCTAAAGATGAAATTATTAATGATGCTCAAAATAAAGTCGATGGAATAAAGGATAAGTATAAAAGACACGTTCTTACTGATGGCGAAAGATACAACAAAGTAATTGATGTATGGACTCATGCAACAAATGATGTGGCGTCAAAAATGATGGATGCTATGCAATCCAGCGACCAGGGATTTAATCCTGTTTATATGATGGCCGATTCGGGTGCTAGAGGATCTCAGGATCAAATTAAGCAGCTTGCGGGTATGCGTGGCTTGATGGCAAAGCCTCAAAAATCAATGACAGGTGGAAAAGGAGAAATTATTGAATCTCCTATTACGTCTAATTTTAAAGAAGGTCTTTCAGTTCAGGAGTATTTTATATCTACACATGGAGCAAGAAAGGGTTTAGCTGACACCGCACTCAAAACAGCGGATGCTGGATATTTGACACGCAGATTGGTTGACGTAGCTCAAGATGTTGTTATTTCTGAAATTGATTGTGGAACTATAAATGGCATAGTAGCAACAGATCTTAAAGAAGGTGAAGATATTATTGAGCCTTTGTCAGAGAGGGTTTTAGGAAGGACTGTTTTAGAGGATTTTATTGAAGATGGAAAAGTCTTAATTAAATCTGGAACAATGGTCAGAGATGATGAAGCTAAATTAGTATTTGATAGTAACATTGAATCTCTTCGAATAAGATCTGTTCTTACATGCGAATCCTTAAGAGGGGTTTGCGCTAAGTGCTATGGATGGAACCCGTCAAATCATAAGCTTGTTGATTTAGGCACTTCTGTAGGAATTCAAGCTGCGCAGAGCATAGGGGAACCTGGTACCCAGTTAACTCTTAGGACATTTCATATTGGAGGTACTGCTACTAGAATTATTGAACAATCTGAAATGCAAACCAAAAGAGCTGGTACTGTAAAGTATTCAGAAAACCTTGAAACTGCAGATGCTAAGGATTCTTCGGGTATAAATGTCACAAGATGTATGGTAAGACATGCCAAGCTAACAATTACTACCAATGATGGGAAAGTAAACAGTGACTACAATGTTCCTTATGGCGCAAATCTTAATGTTTCAGATGGAGATAAGGTTGATGCTGGAACTATCCTTTTTCAGTGGGACCCTTATACTGATGTTATTTTAGCTAGGCAGTCAGGAAACGTTGAATTAAAAGATTTTATTGAAAATGAAACCTATCAAGTTGAGGCAGTTGAGGGCGGTAAAAAGCAAATGGTCATTGTTGAATCAAAAGATCGAAACCTAAGTCCTCATATTGAAATCATTGATTCAAATGGCTCTATACTAGCTGGAGGAACGATTCTTCCTGTAACCGCTAACCTTACCGTAAGACAGGGTGATAAGGTAAAAAGAGGTCAAACTCTGGTTAAGATACCAAGGGCTATTGGTAAAACACGCGATATCACAGGAGGCCTTCCTCGTGTCACTGAATTATTTGAATCTCGCAAGCCCGCAGATCCCGCAGTTGTAACTGAAATAGATGGTACAGTTAGTTTTGGTGAGACTAAAAGAGGTATTAGGAAAATAAGCATTACAGGAGTTGATGAAGGAATTAAAACATATTCAATTCCCTATGGAAAGCACGTAGTAGTTCATGAAGGAGATAGAATTACAGCTGGAACCTCATTGTGCGAAGGAAGCATTTCTCCAGTTGACATCCTTAGGATTCTTGGGCCAAATAAAGTTAGAGAGTATCTTGTTAATGAGATACAAGAAGTTTACAGGCTTCAAGGTGTAAAAATTGATGATAAGCATATTGAGGTTATTGTTAGGCAGATGATGCAAAAAGTCAGTATTGATGATGCTGGGGATTCAAATTTTTTAGCAAAAGACAGGATAAATAGGGCAGAATTTTTTGAAACCAATGAGAAGTTAAATTCCATGGTTGTGATAACTGATTCAGGCGATTCTGAATATGAAGAAGATATGCTGGTTGATAAAAAAGAATATCTTGATACGAATAAATCTTTAAAAGAGGACGGAAAAAAACCTTCAAAATCTAGAAAATCAAAACCTGCAACTTTTGAACCACTTTTAATGGGTATTACCCAAGCATCGTTGAATACTGAGAGCTTTATATCTGCTGCGTCTTTTCAGGAGACAACCAGAGTTTTAACTGATGCTTCAACATCTGGAAAAACTGATTATCTTAGAGGTCTAAAAGAAAATGTGGCTGTTGGAAGATTGATACCTGCAGGAACAGGATCACCGCATCTAAAGAATATTTTTGTTGAAAACCCTGATTCTGAAACAGATTCAGATGATGAAAAAGCAAAAAAGCAAACCCTCAAAGAAGTAGAGGATTAAAAATAGGATAAAAAATATTTACAAAATTAGAATTTTTATTATAAATAAAAATTTATTAATTTTGTAGGCTTTAATGGAAATGATATGCCGACGATAAACCAATTGATTAGACATGGTAGGAAAAAAACTGCCAAAAAAACTACTACACCAGCGTTGAAGGGTAACCCTCAAAAACGCGGTGTTTGTACACGTGTATATACAACTACTCCCAAAAAACCTAATTCAGCGCTGAGAAAAGTTGCTAGGGTTAGGCTTACCAATGGTATGGAGGTTAACGCTTATATTCCTGGGGAAGGACATAATTTACAAGAGCATTCGATTGTACTTATAGAAGGTGGGCGAGTTAAAGATTTACCAGGTGTCCGCTATCATGTAGTAAGAGGTACCTTAGACACGGCAGGTGTTTCAGACAGAACGACTAGTAGATCAAGATATGGCGCAAAGAAAGTTAAGGCACAATAAGATATGAGAAGAAGAAGACCTGAAAAAAGAAAAATTTTACCAGATCCAATCTTTAACGATTTAGAAATTGCTAAGTTTATGAATTATTTGATGCTTGATGGGAAAAAAGGTGCAGCTGAACATATTTTTTATAATGCAATGAATTTCGTAAAAACACGAACAAAAAAAGATGGTAAAGAAATTTTTCAGCTTGCCATAAAAAATACATCTCCGTCTCTTGAAGTAAAATCAAGACGTATTGGTGGGGCTAATTATCAAGTTCCAATTGAAGTACCTAGACACAGACAGTTTTTTCTAGCATCGCACTGGATTATTAATTCTGCAAGATCGCGTTCTGGAAAATCCATGGCTGATTGTTTGGCTCTTGAGCTTATTTCTGCAGCAAATAATGAAGGTGGTGCAATTAAAAAGAAAGAAGATACCCATAGGATGGCTGAGGCAAATCGTGCCTTTGCGCATTTTAGATAATTAATATTATGAAGAAGATCTCTTTAGATAAAGTCCGCAATATAGGTATCATGGCTCATATTGATGCCGGTAAGACTACCTTAACAGAAAGAATCCTTTTTTATACTGGAAGAACTCATAAAATTGGTGAAGTTCATGATGGTGGAGCTACTATGGATTGGATGGAGCAGGAAAAAGAAAGGGGTATTACTATTACCTCTGCTGCAACTACGGCAATATGGGAAGATCATAGAATTAATATAATTGACACTCCAGGCCACGTTGATTTTACTGTTGAGGTTGAGAGATCTTTAAGGGTTCTTGATGGATCTTGTGCTGTATTTTGTGCTGTTGGTGGAGTTGAGCCTCAAAGCGAAACCGTTTGGAGACAAGCTGATAAATACGGAGTCCCTAGAATTGCATTTGTTAATAAGATGGATAGAACTGGCGCAGATTTCTACAACGTACTAGAAATGATTAAAGATCGTTTGGGTGCAAACCCTTTACCTATAGTACTTCCTATTGGTTCAGGTGATATGTTTACTGGTATCATTGATTTAATTTCTATGAAAGCAATACTTTACAACGACTCATCTCTTGGTGCTCATTTCGAGATTGGCGATATACCAACTGATATGCAAGAAGATGCAGAAAAATGGAGACATCACCTTATTGAGGAAACCGCTGGTTATGATGAAGCTCTCTTAGAAAAGTATTTAGAAGAACAGGAAATCACTGAAGACGAATTAAAAAATGCCATTAGAAAAGGGTGTTTAGATAATACTTTTGTGCCAACTCTCTGTGGTTCTGCCTTTAAAAATAAAGGAGTTCAACGCTTGTTGGATGCTGTAAATGATTTTTTACCTTCACCTTTAGATATCGGAGCTATTACTGGTTACGATCCTAATGATTCAGATATGGAAATGAAAAGAAGTCCAAGTGAGGATGATCCATTTAGCGCTTTAGCTTTTAAGGTTATGACTGATCCTTATGTTGGTAAACTAACTTTCATGAGAGTTTATTCCGGTAAGCTGGATGCAGGTTCATATATTATGAATCCAAATACAGGTAAGCGAGAAAGAATAAGTAGAATCTTGTTAATGCATGCAAACAAGAGGGAAGAGCTTGATCAAGTAGTTGCTGGGGAAATTGTAGCAGCTGTAGGGTTAAAAAACTCACATACTGGACATACTCTATGTGAAGAGAAAAAAGAGATTTTGCTAGAATCAATGGAGTTTCCTGAGCCCGTAGTTGAAGTTTCTGTAGAGCCAGCAACTAAAGCAGATCAAGATTCTCTTTCTAAGGGTCTTGCAAAGTTAGCAGAAGAAGACCCCACTTTTAAAGTTTCAATTAATCAGGATACAGGTCAAACTATAATCGCTGGCATGGGTGAGCTTCATTTAGAGATACTTGTAGATCGTCTGCTGAGAGAATTTAAAGTAGAAGCTAATGTCGGAACTCCTCAGGTAGCTTATACTGAAGCTATAACTAAGAGAGTAGAGAAGGTTGACGTAAAATTTGTGCGACAATCAGGTGGTAGAGGTCAATATGGACACGTTGTTATCAACGTTGAACCAAATGAGCCAGGCAAAGGATATCATTTTGAAAACAAGATTGTTGGTGGTGTAATACCAAGGGAATACATCCAGCCAGTAAATGAAGGTATGCAAGAGGCATTAAAAAATGGCGTTATAGCTGGCTATCCTATTGAAGATGTAAGAGTAGAGTTGGTTTTTGGATCCTATCATGATGTTGATTCATCTGAAATTGCTTTTAAAGTTGCAGGATCTATGGCGATTCAAGATGGCTGTAAAAAAGCCTCACCAGTTCTTATGGAACCAATGATGAGCGTAGAAGTTGTAGTGCCTGAAGAGTATTTAGGTGATGTAATGGGAGATATTAATTCTCGTCGTGGAAATATTGATAAGATGGATCAAAGAAAAGATGCCCATGTTCTCAACGCTACAGTGCCATTAGCAAAAATGTTTGGGTATGCAACAGATTTAAGATCAATTACTCAAGGTAGGGCAGTTTTTCATATGGAATTTTCAAATTTTAAAGAAGTACCTAATTCAGTAAAAGAAGAGATTATTGAACAGGTTCACGGTAAGGCTTCGTAAGTAATATGGCAAATCAAACAATAAGAATTAGTTTAAAAGCGTACGATCATTCTCTAATTGATAAATCAACAGAAAAGATTGTTAAGACAGCAAAATCTACAGGCGCAATAATTTCTGGCCCTATTCCTCTTCCAACTAAAAGAACTATTTATACAGTTTTGCGCTCACCATTTGTTGATAAGAAATCTAGAGAGCAGTTTCAAACTAAAATTCACAAAAGACTTATTGATATATTGAATTCTACCCCTAAAACAGTTGAAGCTTTGATGAAATTAGATTTACCTGCAGGCGTTGATATTGAGATTAAGGTATAGCATGCGCGGTTTAATAGGAAAAAAAATTGGAATGACACAAGTTTTTAACGAGAGCGGTTCTTTGATTCCAGTAACAATTGTTGAGGCTGGACCATGTGTAGTTACTCAAGTTAAAACTATATCAAGTGATGGATATGATGCTGTTCAAATTGGATACAGCGACCTTAAGGACAAGCATTCAAATAAGGCGCAATCAGGTCATTTCAGCAAGGCTAATGCAAAAGCAAAAAGATATTTAGCAGAATTTCAACCTGTTTCAAATTATGACTATAAAACAGGTCAAGAATTTGGAGTTTCTTTATTTAAAGAAGGTGAGCTTGTTTCAGTTTCAGGTACGTCTAAGGGAAAAGGTTTTTCTGGAGTTATGAAAAGACATGGTTTTGGTGGAGGACCTAAAACGCATGGACAAAGAGAACATCCAAGGTCACCAGGATCCATAGGACAAGCATCCGATCCTTCTAGAGTTTTTAAGGGAATGAAGATGGCTGGTCAATATGGAAATAAAAAAGTTTCTACTCGAAATTTGGAAATTGTTTCCGTGGTAAAACAAAGCAATCAATTGCTTATTAAAGGCGCTGTTCCAGGTGCAAATAACGGCATTATTTATATATCAAAATAAAATGAAATTAGAAGTATTAAATATAGACGGCTCAAAAGGTTCATCAATAAATTTAGATGATTCTGTATTTGGTATTGAGCCAAATCACCATGTTGTTCATCAAGCCATTACAAGCGAACTTTCGAATAGCAGGCAAGGAACGCATTCTTCTAAAAATAGATCTGCTGTACGCGGTGGCGGTAAAAAGCCTTGGAAGCAGAAAGGCAGGGGCGTTGCAAGAGCTGGTACAATAAGGTCTCCGCTATGGAAAGGCGGGGGGGTCGTTTTTGGGCCAGAACCTCATAAGTATACCAAAAAAACTACAAAAAAAATGAGAAGATTGGCTCGAAAATCTGTCTTATCCGATAAGGCTAAAAATGGAAAGCTGGTTATTATAGATGATATAGTATTGAATGAGCCTAAAACTAAGCTATTAGTTAATTTATTTAATTCCCTTAAGCTTTCAGATAGCAAAATAACCCTTCTCGTAGACTCAGAAAAAAACAATTTATTTTTAGCTGCACGCAATTTACCAAATGTCTATCTAGTCGAATCTACCAGTGCTAGTACTTATGATTTAATTGATTGCGATGTAATAGTTGCTGAAAAATCTGGGCTAGAGCTTTTAAATAATCAGCTAATGGTAAATTAATATTATGTCTGCTGATTATAATAAAATATTAATTCGCCCTATTTTTACTGAAAAAATGAGTAGACTTGAAGAAGAGCGTAAATATTCATTTCAAGTTATGTTAGGCACTAATAAGCTTGAGATTAAGAAAGCTGTTGAGTCAATGTTTGATGTAAATGTAGAAAAGGTATCCACAAGTAATCGTATTGGCAAGAAAAAGAATATGACGGTTAAAAGTGGAGGCAGAACAATTAGGACTAATGGCAAAAGATCTAAGTGGAAAAAAGCAATTGTTACCCTAAAAGAAGGTGACACTATTGATTTGCTAGACTCTGAGGGAGTTAGCTAATGGGTGTTAGAAATTTAAAACCTACATCACCTGGCAGTCGTTTTGCTTCTCGAAATGATTTCTCAGAAGTGACAAAACATACTCCTGAAAAAAACCTGACTAAAGCATTAAGAAAAACTGGCGGAAGAAATAACAAAGGTAGAATCACCTCTAGGCATATTGGAGGAGGACACAAGCGCCGTTATAGAATTATTGATTTTAAAAGAAACAAATTTAACATTCCGGCAAAAGTTGCTGCTATTGAGTACGATCCTAATCGCTCAGCAAATATTGCACTTCTTTTTTATGCAGATGGTGAAAAAAGATATATTATCGCTCCATCAGATATTAGTGTAGGCGATGAAGTTCTATGCGGTGAAAATGCTCCTTTGAAAAATGGTAATGCTCTTCCAATTGGCAAAGTGGCTACTGGAATGTTTGTTCATAATATTGAATTAATTCCAGGTTGTGGTGGGAAAATGGCTAGAAGCGCTGGTTCTGCTGCACAAGTAATGGCTCATGATGAAGGATTTACTACACTAAAACTACCATCAGGGGAAGTAAGGCTTGTGAGGCAAGATTGCTATGCTACAGTTGGTGAAGTTGGGAATAAATCTCATGAGCAAATAATATCAGGTAAAGCAGGCAGAACGAGATGGCTGGGTAGACGTCCAAAGGTTCGTGGAGTTGTAATGAATCCAGTAGACCACCCTCATGGTGGTGGTGAAGGTAAGACTTCTGGGGGTAGACATCCAGTTTCGCCCTGGGGTCAACCCGCAAAAGGTTTCAAAACTCGTCGAAAGAATAAAAAATCTAATGAATTTATTATTAAGAGGAGAAAATAGTTATGGCCCGCTCATTAAAAAAAGGACCATATGTTGATCCAAAGCTTGTAAAGAAAATTGACAAAATTAATGAAGCTGGAAAAAAGCAGGTTATTAAAACCTGGTCTAGGAGATCTACTATTACCCCTGATTTTGTAGGACACACATTTGCTGTTCATAACGGCAATAAGTTTATCCCAGTTTTCGTATATGAAAATATGGTTGGCCATAAGCTAGGAGAATTTTCTCCAACAAGAACTTTCAGATTGCATTCTGGCGATAGAAAGAATTAATTATGGAAGCAAAAGCCATTACTCGACATATTCGACAATCACCGAGAAAGATAAGGATACTTCTTGATGATTTGAGAGGTTCAAATGTTGAAAAAGCAATGAATTATCTTCATTTTTCAAAAGCAAAGGCTGCTTATCAGATTGAAAAAACTTTAAGCTCAGCTGTTGCAAATTTAATGAATAATTCTGAAAATGAAGATGTATCGGTAAATAGTATTTACGTAAAAGAGTGTTATGCTGATGGAGCACCACATTTAAAACGATTTAGAGCTGCATCGATGGGTCGTATTTCACGAATAAATAAAAAATCATCACACTTAACTATTGTAGTGTCTACAGATAAGAAATAGGAGAAATTTTGGGTCAAAAAACACATCCCGTTGGATTTAGATTGCAAATGAATAAAAATTGGAAGTCTACTTGGTTTACTGAGAGCGCTTTTGCAACTGAATTAGAAAGCGATGTTAAAATACGAAAGTATCTTAAGGCCAGGCTCCCAAATGCCGGAATTTCTAAAGTTGATATTAGCAGAACATCTAAAAATATAACCATCACTATTCATACAGCAAGACCTGGTATAGTTATTGGTAAGGGTGGTGAGGAAGTAAATAGGCTTAAAGATGAGGTAAAACAGCTTACAAATGATTCTTTAAGCTCTAATGAAAATGCCAAAAGTGTTCAAATTAATATATCAGAAATAAAAAGACCTGAGCTTGATGCTGCTTTGGTTGGTGCAAATATTGCTCATCAATTACAAAAAAAGGTTTCCTATCGAAGAGTTGTAAGCAAAGTTATTCAGTCAACGATGAGGATGGGCGCAGAAGGTATTCGTATAAATGTAGCTGGAAGACTCGGTGGTGCAGAAATTGCAAGAAGTGAGAAATTTTCAGAAGGCAGAGTACCTTTGCACACTTTAAGAGCTGATATTGATTATGTTCTTACAGAAGCTTTTACGCAATACGGTATTATAGGTATTAAAGTTTGGATATGTAATGGTGAGACCGGAAAATAATTTTTTATGTTAGAACCTAAAAAAACAAAATATAGAAAACATCACCGTGGCAATCGAAAAGGTATGGCAAAAGGTGGAAATTATGTTGCCTTTGGGTCATATGGCCTTAAAGCAGTTGAGTCTGGTTGGGTTACTAGTCGTCAAATTGAAGCATGCCGTATTTCAATAACAAGAGTTGTGAGAAAGATTGGTAAAATGTGGATACGCATTTTTCCAGATAAACCAATAACTAAAAAACCTGCCGAAACAAGAATGGGTAAAGGAAAAGGCTCTCCTGAGTATTGGGTTGCAGTTGTAAAGCCAGGTAGAATTTTATTTGAGGTTGACGGTGTTGATAGAGAAGGTGCTGAAAAAGCCTTTCACAATGCGTCCAATAAGCTCCCTATTAAAACAAGAATTGTTAGCAGAAGAGAGTTGTGATGAAAAAAAGCGATCTTAAAGATTTAAATGTTGCTGACATTGATGTTAGCATTGAAGAGAATCGATCAAAACTTCAAAAGTTGCGTTTTCAAAAAGCGCTACAGCAACTTGAAGACCCTCTTGAGATTAGGTCATTAAAAAAAGAAATTGCGCAGTTATTAACATTAAAGAATGAATATTCAAAAGGCGTAAGATTGGATAAGGAATCAGAATGAGCGACAGAAGAAAGCAAGTCTTAGTTGGTGAGGTTGTTAGCGATAAAATGGATAAAACCGTAGTTGTTCAAGTTACTAGAAGAATAACTCACCCTGTTTATGGTAAAATTTTAAAAAGGTTTAAAAAATACAATTCACATGTTGCTTCTATTGTTCCGAAGATAGGTGATGTTGTCAAAATTTCATCTGTGCGACCTATCAGCAAGACTAAAAGATGGCAAGTAAGTGAAATTGTAAGAGAATCGGTAAAAATAGGTTAATATAAATTGATTCAACAAGAAACAAGATTGAAAGTAGCAGATAATTCAGGTGCAAGGGAAGTGCTCTGCTTTAAAGTGCTAGGCGGAAGCAGAAGAAGATATGCTTCACTTGGTGATATAATTGTTGTGACTGTTAAACAGGCCATACCAGATGGTATGGTCAAAAAAGGCCAGGTATCAAGAGCTGTAGTGGTTAGAACTAGAAAAGAAGTTCGTAGAGCTGATGGCTCATATATAAGATTTGATGATAATGCTGCTGTTCTCTTGAATGATGCAGGCGAGCCTAGAGGCACTAGGGTTCTTGGTCCAGTTGCAAGAGAGCTTAGAGATACTGGTTATATGAAGATAGTTTCAATGGCTCCGGAGGTACTATAAATGCGCATAAAATCAGGTATGAATGTAAAAATTATTAGAGGAAACCATAAAGGCAAAGAAGGCAAGGTCTTAAGAGTTATTAATGATAAAGATCGTGTTATTGTAGAAGGTGTAAATTTGATAAAGAAGCACACTAAACCTTCACAGGAAAATCCAAAAGGAGGTATTGTTGAGAGAGAAGGCTCACTCCATGTATCAAATGTAATGTATGTACATAGTGGGAGCCCAACAAGAATTGGATATAAAAAGCTTGAAGATGGCTCAAAGGTTAGAGTTTCAATAAAAAGTGGCGAAGAGATTAAAAGCTGATGTCAAAAAAAGATACTTCTAGGTCAGAAATGCCAAATTTTAGAAAAAAATACAAGGAAATAGTTGTACCTGCCATGATGAAGCAATTCAATTACACTAATGCCATGGAGGTTCCTAAGATTTCTCATATTTCAGTAAATATGGGCATAGGTGACGCTAAAGATAATCCAAAAAAGCTTGAAAGCGCCATAAGCGAGCTTACACTTATTTCTGCTCAAAAACCTGTAGTTACTAGATCTAGAAAAGACATTTCTAATTTTAAAATTAGAAAAGGGTATCCTGTTGGCTGCAAGGTTACGATTAGAGGAAATAGAATGTATGATTTTATTGAAAGGCTAGTTTCTGTTGCTTTACCAAGAACAAGAGATTTTAGAGGGCTATCGTTTAAGTCGTTTGATGGGAGAGGTAATTTTTCTTTTGGCGTAAAAGAGCAAATTATATTCACTGAGATTAATTATGACAAGATTGATAGCATAAGAGGGATGGATATAAATGTTTCTACAACTGCAAAATCAAATGATGAATCCTACTGGTTGCTCAAGCATTTAGGTCTACCTTTACGTGAAAAGCCAAATAAAACTGAAGAAAATATTGAGGTGAATTGATGGCAAGAAAATCATTAATTGTTAAAGCTCGTAAAAATCCAAAATTTAGCACTAGGCAATATAATCGCTGCTTTAACTGTGGTAGGCCAGACGGATATATGCGAAAATTTGGATTATGCCGTATTTGTTTTAGAGAAATGGCATTAAGGGGTGAGATCCCTGGTGTTATAAAGGCAAGCTGGTAAGGAGTATTTATGTCAATGACTGACCCTATATCTGATATGTTAACTAGGATACGAAATGCGATGGCTGTCGATAAAAGATTTGTCGATATCCCTGCTTCTAACATGAAAAAGCGAATTGCATTCGTGCTTAAACAAGAAAGCTATATTGAAGATTTTGTCTTTGTAAAAGATGGTATAAATACCAAAATCAGAATATTTTTAAAATATGATATTAAAGGTAATGCGGTTATTTCAAGTATTGAGAGGGTAAGTAAGCCTGGTCGCAGGGTTTATGTTAACCAAAATCAGCTTCCTCGCGTATTAGATGGGTTAGGTATTTCCATACTATCTACATCGAAAGGAGTTCTTTCGAATAAGGTTGCAAAGCGTTTTGGTATTGGTGGAGAAGTTATTTGTAACGTTTGGTAAAAATTTATGTCAAGAATTGGAAATAAAAATATAGAAATACCTGAAAAAGTTACTGTTGAAGTAGTCTCTGGTATTGCAAAAGTTAATGGCCCTAAGGGCAGCCTTGAAATCCCTGTGAATTCAGAAATAAATGTAAATATCAATGATAATATTGTTAGCGTTGAAAGACCTTCAGATTCACGGATGCATAAATCTATCCATGGAACCACTCGTCAATTAATTGCAAATGCAGTAAGCGGTGTATCTGAAGGCTTCCAAAAAGAACTTGAAATAAGAGGTGTTGGTTATCAGGCTAATATGGATGGAAAGTATTTAGTATTGCAGCTTGGATATTCTCATGATATTTATTTTGAACCGCCAACTGGTATTGAAATTAAAACAAATAAAACAGAAATAGTTGTTGCGGGAATCAATAAGCAGCTTGTTGGGGAAGTGTCGGCAAAAATTAGATCTTTTAGAAAGCCCGAGCCTTATAAAGGTAAAGGCATTAGATATAAGGATGAATATGTGCGATCCAAGCAAGGTAAGACAGTGGGTGGTGCGACAGCATGATTAAGAATTTGACAAAAAAAGAAGCAAGAAACCAGCGTAGAAAAAATCGTAGCAAGCGTAATAATGTTGCTCATCCAATAAAATTACGTTTTGTGGTTTCAAAATCTTTAAAACATATAAATGCTCAAATTGTTGATGACCTTGAGATGAAAACATTAGTCTCAGCTTCATCATTAGATAAAGATTTACAGAATAAAGTTAAAAAAGCTAAAAATAAAACAGAAATAAGTGCGATAATTGGAAGTTCTATCGCCTCTAAGGCTATAAAGGGCAAAATAAAAGAAGTTGTTTTTGATAGAAATGGAAATAGATATCATGGCAGAGTTAAGGCTGTAGCAGATGCCGCACGAGAAGCTGGTTTAAAATTTTAAAAGAGAAGATATGATAAATCCCGCAGAATTAGATTTACAAGAAGAAAACGTAATTAGGGTTACTAGAGTAGCAAAAGTTACTTCCAGAGGTAAAAATTTTCGTTTTGGAGCATTGGTGGTTGTTGGTGACGGGAAAGGTCATGTAGGTATTGGTCAAGGGAAAGCGGGTGAAGTTATGTCTGCTATCAACAAAGCAAAAGAAGAAGCCAAGCAAAATATTGTAAAGATTAATTTAGTTAATGGCACTATTCCCCATAAGATAGTTTCTAGATATAGCGCAAGTAAGGTTATGCTAAAGCCTGCCGCACCTGGTACTGGTATAATCGCTGGAGCAGCTGTTAGGGCAGTTATGGAGCAGGTTGGGGTTAAGAATATTTTAACTAAACGATTTGGATCAAATAATCCACTTAATGTAACAAAAGCAACTATGAAAGCTTTGAATGACCTTCAGGATGCAGTAACTGTATCAAATAAAAGAGGTATTTCAATTAAAGGTGTTTTTAATTAATTATGGCTAAAAACAATATACTAAAAATCAGACAGATTAAAAGTCCTATTGGCTACAAGAAAAAAGCTAAATCTACTTTAGTTGCATTAGGCTTAAAAAAGATTAATCAAGTCGTTGAACACAAAGACACTCCTCAGATAAGAGGAATGCTTGATGTAGTGAATTACCTTGTAAGGATAGAGAAATAAAAATGAAGCTTGGAAATTTAAAACCAGCAAGTGGATCTACGCATTCTAAAAAAAGAGTTGGTAGAGGTCATGGTTCGGGGCTAGGTAGAAGTGCCGGTAGGGGTGATAAAGGATATCATTCAAGGTCAGGCTCAAAACATAGACCATGGTTTGAGGGTGGTCAGATGCCATTACATAGAAGAGTGCCCAAAAGAGGTTTTTCAAATTTTTTATTTAAAAAAGAATACCAGATTGTTAACCTTTCTGATTTAGAAAAAATTGACTCTGAAAAAATTGACCCGACTCTTTTAAAAGAAAAAGGCATAGTGAAATACGCACTTCGCCCTATAAAAGTTTTAGGTGATGGTGATTTAAGCAAGAAAATCAATATAACAGCTAGCGCTTTTAGCTCTTCTGCTATAAAAAAAATTGAAAAGGCTGGTGGTACTGCAACAGCAGAATAGATATGTTAGATAAATTTAAATCTATATTTATTATTCCTGAGCTTCGCAAAAGAATTTTATTCACACTAGGTATTCTTGTTGTTGCTCGCCTAGGAGCACATATTCCGATACCTGGTATAAATGGTGAAGCGCTTAGTGCAGCATTTCAAGGCTATCAAAATACATTACTTGGCCTCTATAATTTATTTGCAGGTGGAGCATTTGAAAAAGCTACTTTATTTGCGCTTGGGATTATGCCTTATATCTCAGCTTCAATCATCATACAATTAATGAGCACCGTTGTTCCTTATTTTCAAAGACTTCAGAAAGAAGGAGAAGCGGGTAGAAAAAAAATAACACAAGTTACACGTTATCTGACCGTTTTGATTTCGGCTATGCAAGCTTATGGCATTGTAGCGGTTTTTTTACCTTCAATGTCATCAGGCGGACAATCCGTAGTTATAAACCCCGGTTTTTCGTTTATTTTTACTGGAACAATTTGTTTAATTACTGGCACTATTTTACTTATGTGGCTAGGTGAAAGAATAACAGAACGTGGAATCGGTAATGGGATATCGCTTATTATTATGATAGGTATTGTTTCTAGACTGCCAAATGTAGTGGTAAGTGAAATCGCACTTGTTAATGAAGGCGTTAGAAGCATCCTTAGTGAGCTGATTTTATTAGCTGTAATGCTGGCTGTAATTTGTTTTGTGGTTCTATTGACTCAAGGCACTAGAAAAATTCCAGTATCTTATGCTAAGCGTGTAGTTGGTAGAAAAGTTTATGGTGGTCAATCTACTCATATACCGCTTAAGGTTAATACAGCTGGGGTTATGCCAATAATTTTTGCACAATCAATTATGTTTATTCCAAGTACGATTGCAACTTTTTTTAGTGAAAGTAGTTTTATGCAAACGGTTATGAGATGGTTCTCATTTGACCATCCATTTTATTGGATAGTTTTTGGATTGATGATTGTATTTTTTACCTATTTTTATACAGCAATTGCCTTTGATCCTACCCAGGTATCGCAACAAATGAAGCAGCATGGTGGATTTATTCCAGGAATTAGACCTGGAAAGAAAACAGCGGAATATATAGACAATATACTCTCCAGGGTTACATTGCCAGGCTCATTTGCATTAGCAGCGGTTGCAGTTTTTCCGTATATATTAATGCAGATGATGGATGTTAGCTATGACTTGGCTTCTTTTTTTGGCGGTACAAGTCTTTTGATTATTGTTGGTGTGGCACTTGATACGCTTCAGCAAATTGAATCTCATTTAATGAGTCGACACTATGATGGTTTTTTGTCTAAAGGCAAGATTCGTGGCAGGAGAAGAATTTAATTATGGTTCATATTCGCACTGAAAGAGAAATTCAATTAATTGCTGATAGTTGTCAAATAGTAGCTGACACACTTGATATGTTAACAGGTCATGTTAAGCCTGGTGTGAAAATAATAGATCTTGATAAGCTAGCTGAAGATTTTATTATATCCAAAGGAGCTCGCCCTGCATTTAAGGGTTATATGGGTTTTCCTGCAACACTTTGCGTATCAGTAGATGATGAGGTTGTTCATGGAATACCTAGCGATAAATATCTCGAAGAAGGTCAGATTGTTGGAATTGACTGTGGGGCTGAAAAAGAAGGCTATTATGGCGACCATGCAAGAACTTTTTCTATCGGTAAAATTTCAGATAACAAACAAAGACTTATGGACATTACTAAAGATTGCCTTCTAAAGGGTATCTCAGAAGCAAAGCCAGGTAATTATGTTTCTGACATAGGTCATGCAATCCAGTCTCTTGCGGAATCAAGCGGGTTTTCAGTTGTTCGTGAGCTAGTTGGTCACGGTATCGGCTCTAGTCTTCACGAAGAACCTCAGATTCCAAACTATGGTAATCCTAAACAAGGTTATAAGCTAACAGAAGGAATGTGTATCGCCATTGAACCAATGATTAACATGGGTAAAAAAGAAGTTAAAACAGATTCAGATGGCTGGACTATTCGTACAATTGATGGTGAAGTTTCTGCTCATTTTGAGCATACAATAGCGATTACTTCAGATGGACCTAAAATTCTAAGTAAAAGTAGATTATATGGCTAAAGAAGAAGCAATACAGGTAGAAGGAGTAATTAAAGAAACATTGCCTAATGCGATGTTTAGAGTAGAGGTCGAAATTGGAGATGATAAACATGAAGTTTTGGCGCATGTAAGCGGGAAGATGAGAATGCATTTCATTAAAATACTTCCTGGCGATATTGTAAAATTAGAAATATCTCCATACGATCTAACTAGAGGGCGGATAACATACCGAAATAAATAATATGAAAGTAAGAGCTTCAGTTAAAAAAATATGTGATAAATGTAAAGTAATTCGTCGTAAAGGCGTTGTTATGGTTATTTGTGAAAACCCTAAACATAAACAAAGGCAAGGTTAGGAGAAAAATTTGGCACGCATTTCAGGTGTAGATATTCCTAGAGAAAAGAAAGTACCATACTCTCTATGTTATATTCATGGAATTGGATTGACATTAGCTAAAAATATTTGTGAGTATGCTAAAGTTGATGAAAATAAAAGAGTAAGTGAATTAACTGATAATCAAGTTACAGCTATTAGAGATGCTATAACTGCTTTACAAATAAGGGTTGAAGGCGAGCAAAGAACTCAGGTTTCAATGGATATTAAAAGAAAAAGAGATATCGGTTGCTATCAAGGGCTTAGACATAGGAGAGGTCTCCCTGTTAATGGACAAAGAACTAAAACAAATTCAAGAACGCGTAAAGGCAAGCGTAGAACTATAGGTCTTGGAAAGAAAGTATAAAAATTTATGGCTCAACCAACAAAAGATATAAAAAGAAGAAAAAAGAAAGGGAGCGTTGATCCCGCTGGAGTTGCTCACATTAAAGCAACTTTCAATAATACACATATTACATTATCCGATAAGTTTGGGAATGTAGTGGCATGGTCCACAGCAGGAACCAGCGGTTTTAAAGGTTCTAGGAAAAGTACTGCTTTTGCTGCAACATTAGCGGCTGAGAAAGCAGCACAGGAAGCTGTTCAGATGGGTATGAAAACTATCGATGTTAGAGTTAAAGGGCCAGGAGCTGGCAGGGAATCCGCTATTAGAGCACTTGCTGTTGCTGGATTAGAAGTTATGTCAATTAAAGATGTCACGCCATTACCACACAATGGTTGCAGACCCCCCAAAAGAAGAAGGGTGTAAAAATAGCTATGTCTAAAGTAGATACGCCTAAAGGTAAGTTGGTTAGAAAATTTGGGGAAAATATTTTTGGAAATCCAAAATATGACACCTTATTAAATAAAAAACCCTATACACCAGGTCAACATGGACCGAATAGAAGAAGAAGACTTTCAAATTATGGAATTCAATTACAAGAAAAGCAAAAGATTAAAGCCATGTTTGGTGTTTTAGAGAAACAATTTCGTAATTATTTTCACAAAGCAGAGAAAATGGATGGAGAAACTGGTACCAACCTCCTTCAATTACTTGAATGTAGGTTGGATAATGTTGTATATCGTCTAGGTTTTGCTTCAACGAGATCTCAGTCACGGCAATTGGTTTCGCATTCCCATTTTTTGCTTAACAACCGCAAATGTAATTTCCCATCAGCTTCAATAAAACCGGGTGATGTTATTAAAGTGCGTGATAAATCAAGAAAATTAGATGTTATCCTTGATTCAATTAAACATGTTAAAGGCGATATTTCTTACTCATGGCTGGAGCTAGATAAGGCTAAAATGACAGGATCATTCATTGCAGTTCCAGATAGAGAAGAAATGCTGTTAACCGTAAATGAGCAATTAGTAGTTGAGCTTTACTCAAAATAAAAAATAAGGTTATTAATCCAATGTCAAAAAAAGAATACAAATTAAAAATTAAAACAGAAAAAAATTCACTTACAGATACTTATGGTAAATTTGTTCTTCAGCCACTAGAAAGAGGGTATGCCGTTACTATTGGAAATGCCTTGAGAAGAGTGCTGTTAACTAGTTTGCCCGGAGCAGCTATAACCAATGTAAAGGTTGATGGGGTATTGCATGAATTTTCAACTATTCCTGGCGTTAAAGATGATATGGCTGATATTATCCAGAACTTAAAGGGTGTACGATTTAAGCTCTCAGATTCTGATGTAGATAATGTTAAAGTGTCACTTAAAGGTAAAAAGGTTTTTTCTGCAGCTGAAATACAGAATGCCACTGACCAATTTGAGGTTTTAAATCAGGATCATTATATCACTGAGGTTAATACGAATGGAAAATTTGAGATTGAGTTGAGAATTGGTGTTGGAAAAGGATATGTTCCTTCAGAAGAAAATGAGCTACCTAATGCACCAATCGGAACATTAGCTATGGATAGTATTTTTAACCCTGTTACGAAAGTAACCTACAATGTTCAACCTGTTCCTGGCGCTAAAGATCCAATTGAAATACTTTCAGTTGAAGTTGAAACGGATGGATCAGTAACTCCTCAGGATGCTATAAGCTATTCGGCGACAGTGCTTATGGATCATTTGAAGCTAGTTGAAGCGATAGCGAAACCCGAAGTATTAGAGGTTACTGAGAAAATCAGTGAAGAAATTATTAAAATACGAAATCTTCTTAATTTGACCATTGACGAGATGGAACTTTCTGTAAGAAGCCATAATTGCTTGCAAGCAGCTGGAATTAAACATATCTATGAGCTTGTAAGTAAAGAAGAAAGTGAAATGCTTAAATATAAAAACTTTGGTCGAAAATCTCTTACTGAGCTAGTTGAAAAGCTTGATGATATGGGAATTGGCTTTGGTATGGATGTAGATAAATACCTAAAGCTTGAAGTCTAAGTCGAATGAGACATCAAAAAAAAGGTAGAAAGCTTGGAGTAAATCCGCCGCATAGAAAGGCGATGTTGCGTAATCTTGCCTCAAACTTGATTAAGCACAAGCGCATTCAAACTACTGATTCAAGAGCCAAGGAGCTACGTACATTTATAGAGCCATTAGTCACAAAAGCAAAAAAAGCTGATTTAAATTCCACTAGGCAGATTCTTAAAAAACTACCTTTTAAAGGCGATGTACATACTTTGGTCCATGACATTGCGCCTCAATACGTTGATAGGAATGGTGGTTATACCCGTATTATAAAACGCGGCTTTAGGGATAATGATAGAGCATCTGTTTCTATTATTGAATTTGTTGAGTTTTCTACAGCGGTAGAAGCTGAAGTTGTTGAATCTGAAAAATAAATTTGACGAATAAGTACTTTTCCTCTATTTTTATAAAGGCAATATTTACTATTGCCTTTCTTTTTATCTTTTCAAATACACTTTTCTCTCAAAGTTCTATTTTTAAAGATCGTTATCTATGGGTTGTAAGAACCTCAATGGTTTCTGAGAAAAGTATTGATGACATGATTCAGTTTGCTGTTGTTAATCGCTTTAATAATATCATTGTGCAGGTTCGCGGTAGAGGAGATGCTTTCTATAATTCAAAATTTGTCCCTAAATCCTCTTTAATTAAAGAGCCAGACTTAGATCCGCTTGCATATTTATTACCTAAGGCAAAAGAAAAAGGCTTAAAGGTTCATGTCTGGTTAAATACATATCTTTTATGGTCATCTGGTATTAAGCCGATTCAAAGTGAGCATCTTGCTAATACAAAAATTGAATGGATAGATCATAATCAGATTCAGCAAAAATCAATCGAAGAAATTTTGCTGGACAATAAAAATAGAAAAAATGGTTTTGAGGGAATCTATTTATCACCGGGACATCCTAATGTTAACATATATCTGCTTAAGGTTTTTAAAGAGCTTGTTGATGAATACGATATTGATGGCATACATCTTGATTACATCAGATTGCACGATCAGGGGTATGGAAAAAATCCCTATGCTATAGCAAACTATAGAAAATACAATAAAAGGAGTGGCAATTTAGATGTATCCACTCTAGATAAATACCCTAATCAGCAATGGAATGATTTTTTAAGAAAATCCATTACAGAGCTTGTTAGAGATACCAAGGATATGATAACGCTGTCTAATTCAAAAATAGTATTTTCAGCTGCTGTTAAGCCCAATCTTTATGAAGCCAGGGAAAGATTTTCTCAAGAGTGGGATGTATGGTTAGTTGCTGGTTATTTAGATAAAGCGTTTGTTATGAATTATGCAGCTGATCTGAAAGTTTTTGCAGCAAATATTGATATCATGTATGATAATTTACCTAAAAAGTATAGAGATAGAATTGTTGTTGGAATAGCTACTTATAATCAAACACCAGAAGAAGCATTAACAAAAGTTAAGTACACTAAAGTTACTCGCTTTTCATCTGTAGCATTTTTTTCATATAATTCTCTCGCACAAAGCAAGGTCTACTTTCAAAAGATCAAAAATTATATTTATAAATAATTTTTTGATTAATATCTGTATATTATTTTTAATTCATAGAGGGTCTTAAGCAAAATATGGCTAAAAATAGCATTTCTTCACCAGTTGGCAACAATATTATTTGTAAAAATTGGCAAATTGAGGCTCCTTATAGAATGATTCAAAACAACTTGGATCCTAGCGTTGCTGAAAATCCTGATGAACTTGTTGTGTATGGTGGAAAAGGCAAAGCAGCTAGAGACTGGGATTCTTATAAAAACATTTTAAAAACACTGGAAAGACTTAATGGGGATGAGACGCTTATCATTCAATCTGGTAAACCGGTAGGTGTTTTAAGAACCCATATTTCATCACCTAGGGTTTTGATAGCCAATTCAAATCTTGTCCCCGAATGGGCATCATGGAATCATTTTAATGAACTTGACAAAGAAGGTTTAATGATGTACGGGCAAATGACTGCGGGTTCATGGATCTATATAGGAACCCAGGGTATTCTTCAGGGTACCTATGAAACATTTGCTTCTGCTGCAAAAAAACATTACGGTTCAGATTTGACTGGTAAAATTGTTGTTACGGCAGGCTTAGGTGGTATGGGTGGCGCTCAACCTTTAGCTATTAAAATGAATAACGGTATAGCTATCTGCATTGAAATTGATCCGGTTCGTATTAAAAGACGTATCGATACTAGATACTTAGATATATACGTAAAAACGCTAGATGAAGCTATTAGTGTAGCAAAAAAAGCGAGATCTGATAAAAAAGCTATTACCATTGGTCTTTTAGGAAATGCCGCTGAAATACTGGCAAATATGATCAAAATAGATTTTATCCCTGATATGATTACCGATCAAACTTCTGCGCACGACGAATTAGATGGATATATTCCAACAGGTATTGCATTTGAAAATGCTAATCAATTTCGAAAATCTGAACCAGATAAATATGTTTCAGAGTCTTTTAGGTCAATGGTAGATCACTGTAAGGCAATAATTGAATTACAAAGTAAAGGTTCAGTTGCATTTGATTATGGAAACAATCTAAGAGGTCAGGCAAAAAAAGCAGGCCTTAATAATGCATTTGATTTTCCTGGTTTTATTCCTGAATATATACGACCGTTATTTTGCGAAGGTAAAGGTCCGTTTAGATGGGTAGCATTATCTGGTGATCCTGAAGATATCTATAAAACAGATAGTGCAGTTTTAGAAATGTTTCCAGATGATGTTATTTTATCAAATTGGATAAAAATGGCGCGCGATCAAGTAGAGTTTCAAGGATTACCATCCCGCATATGTTGGCTTGGATACGGTCAAAGAGCAAAGTTTGGTATCAAATTAAATGAAATGGTTGCTTCTGGCGAACTAAAAGCCCCTATTGTGATTGGTAGAGATCATCTGGATTGCGGGTCAGTTGCATCGCCATATAGAGAAACCGAATCAATGAAGGATGGATCAGACGCAGTAGCAGATTGGCCGCTTTTAAATGCATTATTAAGTACAGCTAGCGGTTCAACGTGGGTCTCGATTCATCAAGGTGGCGGTGTTGGCATGGGTCTTTCTATTCATTCAGGTCAGGTAATTTGTGTAGATGGTACTGATGAAATGGCTATCAGAGCTGAAAGAGTATTAACAAATGACCCCGCGTCAGGTATCATACGTCATGCTGACGCTGGTTATAAAGATGCTATTGATAATGCTGCAAAATGGGGCGTTGATATTCCTTCTATAGAATGAATCGATCAATTAAACTAGAAAATGTAGGCTGCTTAATTACTGAAGGCAGTACTGGTATTGATTACAAGCACAATACCTGCGTTGTAATAGAGGATAAGTATATTGCCTCAATAGGATCAGGCAGCGCAGATACTATAATTGATTGCAGAGGCAAAATGGTCACCCCAGGTTTTGTTGATTCACATACACATCTTATTTTCGACAATCCAAGAGTTGATGAGCATAAATTAAGACTTTCTGGCGCAACCTATGAAGAAATTGCTAAAAACGGCGGAGGAATTGTTTCTAGTGTTGAAGGTGTGCGCGCTGCTTCACCAGAAGAACTTTTTAATAAAGCGCTCCCAAGGCTGGATCGTTTTTTATCGATGGGTACAACTACAATTGAAGCAAAGTCTGGTTATGGTCTTGACATAGAATCAGAGCTTAAATCGCTAAAAGTTATTAATGAGCTATCTGATGCACATGCTATTGAAATTTTGCCAACATTCATGGGTGCACATGCTTTTCCAAGTGAGTACAAAAATAAAAAAGAGGGATATGTATCCTTGCTAATTGACAAAATGATTCCGCATGTTAAAAAACAGGGAATTGCAAAATTTATTGATGTTTTTTGCGAAGAAGGGTATTTTAGTATCGATCAGTCTAGGAGGATTTTAGAAGCAGGAAAAGCTATCGGTTTGATTCCACGGATACATGCAGATGAATTTTATAATTTTGGTGCTAGCGCAATGGCTGGAGAGCTGGGTGCAATATCAGCAGATCATTTGATGGAAATTGATGAAAAAGGCATAAAGTCCTTAAAAGAGAATAATGTGATCGCAACCCTATTACCCGGGACAACTTTTTTTCTTAATAAAAACTCATATGCTCCCGCAAGAAAACTTATTGATAATAATATTACCGTAGCTCTTGCTACAGATTTTAATCCAGGAAGTTCTCATATTCAATCCATGCCATTTATTGTAACATTGGCTGTTATGAAAATGCAAATGACTATTGAGGAAGCTTTTTTATCTGCTACGCTCCATGGTGCACAAGCACTTGGATTAGAAGATGAAATTGGATCTATAGCAGTTGGGAAAAAAGCTGATCTTGTTATATGGGATATTTCAAATTTATCTGAG
>Ga0208410_1000131_pt1 | contig 46150 bp, 33 predicted proteins | sample ETN02SmetaG_3_FD_185787 | JGI IMG/M metagenome (GOLD analysis project Ga0208410, IMG submission 185787) | Marine microbial and viral communities from oxygen minimum zone, Eastern Pacific Ocean - ETNP2014F10-02SV257 (SPAdes) (version 2) | ecosystem: Environmental > Aquatic > Marine > Oceanic ... | reverse complement strand
GATTTTTTGGAAGCCTCAGGGTCATCGCAATTTACGATTTGTATCTGCCCTATCATAATCGGGTCAGTATTATTTGATCTAAATCCTCCTTTTGCTTGGCATCTCTTAGCCATGTTTGATGCAGCAGCTACTACACTTGCTTCTTCTACTACGAAAGGAATCAAGTAATGTTCTCCATCAATTACGAAGTTTGTAGCTACTCCAATCGGCAACGAATATCTGCCGACAACATTCTCAATCATTCTATCTGCGGTATCTTCGGATAACTCTGAATCCGCCCAAGCATTTACTTGTTCAGCAGTCAACCCTGCTAGTTGCGCTAAATGCTCTCTTCTTTCTGGCACTGATAGTTTGTAAAATCCTTTCAAACGACTATTGTCTACTGGCATGTCTTCACCATTCTTTGCCAAGACATATCGTTTGTAATGTCTTTGCTTTAAAATGATCAAATATGCAGTTTATATCTGTTAATAGGTGCTATTGGGTAAGACTCCATAATGTCGACTTCTCTCATGATTTATCTCTCCTAATGCAGCTTTTAGTCCATATTTTTTTCGATTTAAGCGTTAATTTGGCCGTTAACGCTTCGCTAACGCATTAAATAAGCGTTAATAAAGCGTTAATAAATTAATCTAAAAACCTTATTTTAAGCATTTAATGGAGTTTTTTGGTTTTAGGAAACAATAAAAAGCGTTAATAAATGATTTTTTATGCGTAATTAAGCGTGAATATTATGAACTAGTAGACTTACCGACACATATGTACGGCGGGGGAGTCAGTTTGATCGACTTACCTGCTTTACGTGGCAATCCTTTCGACAATCGTCCAATTGAATCATCGAGAGCTCAGGATTTAGTAGGACGTAAAGAAATACTTCATAGATGGAGAGAACATATTCATTCAGGTTCGCCTAGAATGATATTATTGGTTGGAGAATCCGGTTCGGGCAGAACTTCAATGATTAATGCTATTTCTTCCCAAACCCCAAAGAAATACATTGGCCAGTTTTTATCTGAAGAGGGAGATCAGGCAAAGTTAGTACTACATGAAATATTGACGCATTTCGGAACATTCCAATCTATAAGTACAATGAATCAATTATCTCAAAAATTGATTTCTTTGTTGGATGAAGATAAAGGCCCCTTGCCAATTATAGCTTTAGATTACCCTCCTCAGATAATTGATATAAATTCTTTCTTATCTAGAATTTGCCCTATTCTCTCTAGACTTCGAACAATGGTAATTGTAAGTGTGACTGAATCCCAATATTTGGAAATCGATAATGAAATAAGAAATCTTTTCGATGAACCAGACAGACTAGAAAATTTCACAAAAATTGAGATACAAGAAATGGTGAATAATCGAATGAGGCTCAAATCTAAGGAGAAGTGGATAATTAATTCACAGATTCTAAATTCGATATATGGCAAAACTGGAGGTAATCCGAGAGATACTATCACGATTCTAAAGCGTTTAGTAGATGAAAAGAGAGATCTCGGTTATCAAGGAACCTTGGAAAATCTAATGTCTTTCCATGCGCCAAAGACACCCATCGATGAAGAAATAGTTTATGCTAGAAATAATATTGAGGAAGATAATCAATCTGAAATTTCTGTCCCCGAAACCGTCGACAATAATCTTGAAAATGATGACTTCATTGATGAGGAACCATCTGATTTGTGGGATTTTGATGAAGAGGCCTCTTTATCGGCCGAGAGCCTTTATGATGATGATCCGACTGATGAAGAAAAGCCAATATGGTCCGATAATTTCCCTGAAATTGAAAATGATTTAGTCGATGAAGAAACCAATATAATAGAAGAAGATGATATCGGCAATGAAACAGAATTGTTTATGACACCAGGTACTGAACCTCCTGATAGTCCGACCGAATCATTCTCTAGCACACAAAATAAGGGATTTGGCTTCCTTAGAAAGAGGTTACAAAAAACAACTTCTGGCATGGAAAATGATATTACGCCTAATATCCCCATTACTTACGTCGATGAAGAACCTCCTCAATCAACTTTAGATAATTATGTGAGTCAAGAGACTCCTGAGATCCAAAATATGAATGAAATTGATGAACCAATTGTCTCAGAAGCGAGAATGGATCAAAATATTCATTCAATTGATTATGACATCATTGAAATTAGTGTTGAAGGAGCTGAATGGTCCGTTGAACCTTCATATCAGTCTACTGTTCCAGATCTAAAACCAAAGTCCAACGTGCAGAATAATCCTCCTCTAAGTATTGAAAATCATCCTAATGAGGAAAATATAGCTCAAGAATCAGCAATTGAAGAATCTATTTTCGAAGAACCTGAGATTCAAGATGCAGTTGAATTAATAGAATCAATTCCAATATATCCAACAGAGAAGAACAATACTATGATTAATGATTTAACTACTAAAAAATCACGATTTTCTCCAATCTGGGAAGAAGATAATGAATTGGATGTAAATAGATTTTATTCCCTCTCTGATGCCGAGAGAATGATTTTAGAAGTGGCCTCAATTAGAGAAATTTCTCCCTCTGATGACGAATTACAGGCTAGATTAGAAGTTGGACGCCCTAGACTATCTCAATTATACAACAGCCTTCAAAAATCAGGTATGTTGTCAGTTAGAAAACAAGGCAGGACTCGCTTATTCAAGTTAAGTGAAGCAGCTGCAAATGAATTTTGAGGAGTAATTATGTCAGGAAATGGAAATATTGTATCTAAGGAAAAGGTCCAAAAATACCTTGACTTAACTGCGGAAGCAAGAATAAAAGCAACTTCTATTACTAAAAATATAGAAGACGAAAATAGGCTTCAAGCAATGCTTAAGATGTGCGACGATTATCAACAAGATGCTCTTTACTTCATGAATAATGGTGATCTAGTACGTGCTTTTGGCGCAATTAATTATGCCCATGCATGGATCGATGCTGCAGTTAGAATTGGATTATTGGATGGCCATGGGGACGACAGATTGTTTACTTTGCCTTAATTCTGTATTAATCTTAATACATTTTTAGAAGTTATTTCAATATATGATCCACCAGTATTAATTAATCTCTCTTTTAATCTTCTATCTATTGTTAATACTGGCCATCCATTTTCTCTAGATAATTCTAGTAACATTTGGTCAGTGTGTCTCAATCCCATAGGTGCTTGGATTAATTCAGATTTCTTATCTAATAGATCCAATAACAACCCTCTTCTTTGTTTGGATAATGATTCTAACTCTTGCTTGACCTTTTCCAATAATAAATATCTTGGTTTTCCTATAATTTTACTCATTGAAATATCTATGTTTAGTTCAGCATCAACTAACGCTGCCCATCCACAAGCGTCTATTAGGACGCAGTTCAAGTTGATTCACCCCACAATTGTTCCATGACCTATTAAACGCCATCTCGAACCAACTCTTCTTGACAATGTAATTCTACTACCAACTTTAGCACAAATTGGTAGCCTAAGAGCGATTTTTGAAATTTTACCTTTTTTTGTTACAGTTCCAACAGAAGTAGCCGTCGCGGAATTAATCATTAACATCTCATTCATTGATAATGGACGGACAGGATCTGAATCACCTTCTGCCCCTGCAACCATCTTTTCTAATAATTCTAAATCTAGTTCCAAAGAGTCCCAAATTGGAGGAAGTTCTCCTTTCCTCGCCATAACTTGTCCAGATAGCTCATCTGCTTTCGTTGTAACTGGATCTAATGGAGTAGCAATACCACATAATCCTCCTGCATGAGCGGTATCTAGATTCAATCCTCCACCCTTAATACTCTCTATATGTGTCTCTAATGGCTCCCAGCGAGTTTTATTTCCTACTTGAATTCTTCTTCCTGGTGCAATGGTAATTTTATCCCCTACTGAAAAAGAACCTTCAACGATGCTGCCTCCAATTATCCCACCTGAAAGGTCTTTTGGACGGGCTCCTGGTCGGTTTGTATCAAAAGATCTTGCAACATACATTAGCCCAGTATCTTCTTTTGTTCTATCAGGCGTGGGGATTGTATGTTCAATTGCCTGAATCAAAACATCAAGATTTACGTCCTGCTGCGCAGAAATAGGTATTATTGGTGATTTTTCTGCTAATGTTCCTTTTACAAATTCTTTTATCTCATTGAAAGATTCGATAGCCCTTTCTTTAGAAACTAAATCGATTTTATTTTGTACAATGACAATATTTTCTATCCCAGCAATTTGTAAAGCCGCTAAGTGTTCCCTTGTTTGTGGTTGAGGGCATTTTTCGGTTGCAGAAATAAGTAATAATGCTCCATCCATTATTGATGCGCCTGAAATCATAACAGCCATCAGAGTTTCGTGACCCGGTGCATCAACAAAAGAAACAACTCTTAACAATTCTTTTTTTGAATCTTTTTTTCCTTCTGGATGTTTTCCTTTAGCGTAATAATTACCATCTTCAGTGCAATAGAATGTAGTATCAGCATATCCAAGTTTGATACTAATACCTCTCTTTCTTTCTTCTGAATGGGTATCTGTCCAAGTTCCAGAGAGGGCTTTCGTCAAAGTCGTTTTACCATGGTCGACATGTCCGACCATCCCAATATTTACTTCTGGCTGTCCTTTAGTTTCAGCCAGAAGCATCATCCCCTAAGATTCTCACTCCTCTTCATCGCCAAGGATAGAACCTAGAGATTTTTTACCATATTCTAGAACCTTAAGATTAAGTTGTCGAGTATCCGTACTAATGGTGTTCCCTCTTAGATTTCTACGTCGACGCAAACCATCATATTTGTAACGATAAATTTTAGAATTTTTCTTAACATAGCGTTTGCCTTTGTAACCTGTTCCGGCTGTGATTAGTACTGATTTGACGTTACCACCTTCTAGCTCAGAACGCATAGGACGGCCTGTTTTATCAGATCCACCCGTAATTTGAAGTTTGTATCCATTTAATGTTTGTTCACCATCTCCTACAAACATACCTTCTACCGAATCCCCAATTTTCTTCCCTAAGAAGTGATTGAAGTTAGCTCCTGTAATTTCTACTGAGAATGAACGGCCTTTTGCACTCGGATTTGTATCATTGATTACAGCCTTGAAAGATTGCTCACCTGCCATTTTACTCACCTTAGACGACTTGCCGACATACGACCCCTATAAGAGCGGTTCGGAAGACGATATCAAACTCAATAATCATCTTTGCAATTCTTTCTCGATTCTATTTGCTAAATTTGCTGGTGCAACTTTATTCATTGTGATATATTGAGTTCTACCTCTTCCAACATTTGATTTACTACTTCTAGTTTCAATTAAACCTTGATTTTCTAGAAATTTCAGATGCTTCCAAAATGTAGTATAGCTTCTAGGTTTAGTTTCATATTCTTCACAAACAATCTTGTAAAGTTTTTCTGCATCTCCAGTATTTATTTCTGCTTCCTTTTTCAATCTTCTACAAAGTCCAAGCATGATTAATTTCTGATCTTTAGAGAGCCCATCAACTTGACTCGGTTCTATGGCAGCAACTCTTTCTGAACTTTGTTCAATATCTTCAATCAGAACTTCACCTCTGCCTGCAGATTCTGCTCTTCTTATTGATGAATCAAGTAGTTCAATGGCCAATCTCGCGTCTCCAGATTCTGCAGCCATAACTCCTATTTTTTCCAGAACTTCCTCACTTATTGAACCATTTCTGCACGCTATATCTGCTCTTTGTCGTGCAATATCCGTTAATCCTTTTTTATCATAAGGACTCATTTTTAGAATATTACTTGCACCCAATCTAGATATTATGGCTGGTTCGAATAATTTCAAGAGCATAGAATCTTGACTAACTAGAATTAATGATAAAGATCCTTGTTTTTCTTGCCCTTCATCGATTCTAAGGAGTTTGTATATCAAATCAGAATTATCTCTCCTAATTAACAAATCAACTTCATCAAGAACCAATAAGAGATGACTATTATGTGAAATTAGATTTCTTCTAATTGATTGTATTATTTCCCCCGAACTAAGTCCTCTTTCAGGATGTCCGGAATCCAATGTCAAAGCAATTCTCTGTAATACTTGTGATGTAGAGGTGTGATTTCTACAATTTACATGTGCTAAGACGACTTTTCTCTTACCTTCTAGATGGCTCAACAAATCATGTCCAAAACGTCTTGTTAGGACTGTCTTACCTGAGCCAACCGGTCCAGTAATTACTGCTCTACAGCTTGAGTTATGATTTTCTACGTGAGTGAATAACCCGGCTAGCTCAGTAAGTTCTCTATCTCTCCCTACTAGGTAGTCTGGCGTCCAATCAAAAGAAAAGGGCTCCCTATTCACTAGGACTTTCCCAGCACCTATGCGGTCGAGGTATCCTGACATCAGTACGTTCTTTATTCGGTCGTTCTTAGACCTATCCTGAGTCTTTATCAGTTTGTTTAATTTTTAATAATAATTTACTCATGGTATTTCATCAAATTGATAACCATTTTCCCATTTCTTTTCTCCAAGAGCAACTTCGAGTTCGTACGGAGTTATCATTGGTTTAGCATATTTCACTGCATCATCTATTGCTATTCTCGGGCAGGCGGTATTTACAAAAACATCTACGGGATAAAAATCAATCAATTCAGGACCAACATGTTCCATTGATAATAAAAATCCTTTTTTTCCATGTTTCTCAAGTTTTCTTTTCATTCTTAGGGCTAAATTCCTTCTCATTTGACCTGGCTTAGAACCTATCAATATGCCAAATCTTTTTTTGTCCATTGAAGACATTATTAATCCAGAACGTTGTCTTAGAATTCTCTCAATTCTCTCTCTCCCCATTTCCTTTGCATCTCCACTGTAAGGGTCTAACATTGCAAGAGGTTTTCCAGTATGCAATACTAATCCAATAGGATGAAAATCACCACTTCCTAAGAATACGTAGTGCCCAACGGTGGGGTCATCGCCTGAATAATTACATCCCAAAACTTGTCCTGGTAATGACAATCTTGCACCTCCGACTGGAATTGTAACATCAAATCCAGCATCCTCAAAATGTTTCTTAAAAGTGGGGAGCAAGTGTAAATGCTGTATACTGCCTACCAAACCAAGTTTTGTATCTGTCAAAGGAGCTACTCTACCAACCATATCTTCAAACCGGTCCAGAGCTTCAAGTTCAGATAAGACAGGTCCAGATGAATCATTTAGTCGACTAATTGCAATTTCACGATGTGCATGCAGATACGGCAGAACAGGTTCAATTTCTGGACTCCCATCATATGTGACTGGTATGAACTGTGTTGGCATACCTGAGTCAATATTCATTTGAGAGTGACCCATATGTGCCACTAACTCTGCTCCAATATTTTGCATTTTATCGTGAACTAAGTCGCATGCGCCATAGCAAGGATCTGCTGAAAGGACAACTCTAGCAGAGGTCTCTGTTTCTATCTGATCCATCATATCCAAAGCCTGCATCTTTAATCCCTCAGGGACTTGTAATGCTACAAGGCGATGATCATTTTGTTTTATGCGATTGATTAAATCATCTAGCTCGAAATTATGTTTTTCTAAATCCAATTTCTCACCACATCAATCTACAATCTCAACTTTGCCGTCAATAATATCAATTCTTGCAAGAGATCTTATTGGCCAATTAGGTCTCTCTTTATTTAGTCTCTCACGGCCATTTCCTTTTTCAATTGCTATGACTATATCTTGGAGAATTACTCCCATATTTTCTAGTGTTTCCAATAGTGGTTCTAGTGTTCCACCAGTTGAAATAACATCATCTACTATCAGAATTCTCTCACCAGGTTTAATGTCATTAATATAAACGGTAGATTGAGAATATCCAGTTGCTACATCAACTCTTGTTTCACCCTCCATTCCATAAGAGCGTTTTCGAATTACTACTGTAGGTATGCCTGTAGCATCTCCTACTGCTGCTAAAAGTGGGAGTCCCATTGCTTCTACAGTTACGATTAAATCAATTTTTGTCCAATCTACACTCTCAACAATTAAATCTCTCGTAGCTCGTAATACTTCCGCCTTCATTCTTGGGATACCATCTGAGATTGGATGAATGAAGTAGGGGTATTCTCCCTTCCAAATAATTGGTGAACCACGTAGTGATTCGTGTAATACTGCTAGAGGATCTCTGGGCTCCATGCCCCATCACACTCAGACTAGTCCTTTCAAATGCTCGGAACCTTCAACTACCTTGATTGTACAAGGTGTTGGAAATTTACAGTTCGCTTTACGCAATGCATCTCTTGCAACAATGTAATTCTCTGGAGTAGTTACTATGGAAATGACAGTTTGACCTCTCTGTACTCGTGCAGCAGTACCCACATTCTTTCCAAATGCTTGTCTCATTCCTTGAGATACACGATCTGCTCCCGCACCGGTAGCTTGCTTGTTCTCACGAAGAATTTGATGTGGATAAGTATGCATCCTTAGAGCGTAGTTTTCTCCAGCAGCACCCCTGATTCTAGCATTTGCAACTTGACGGGCCGCTTCTAGTGCTTTATCTTGTATTTGACATGAATTGTCTGCTAATAAAGCCACTTTTACAGGAAAACCTCCTGCCTCTGCTTTCTTTCTGTTGCCCATAAAATAACGCAGAATTCGATTATTAGGTACACCTCCAGTGTACTGACGCCTAGTAAATGCCTGACCCTTAAGTCGGCGATACATGGATGCGGGCTTACGTGCCATTTGAACAACCTCGACTTCGGCCGACTGGCCTACCGTATTTAATGATAAGTGAGCAGGATAAATTATCTTTCTATAATTATGAAATTAAGAAATCTTTAATCTTGCACTCTCAATTTGTACAATTCTTACTCCCATTAGAATCATCATAAATCCAATAATTATTGAATATCCTAGATTTTCTTCTAATAACCACCATCCTCCAAGTATGCCAAATAGTGGTACTAAGAAAATGTATGAAGAAGCTGCAGTAGCTCCTAATTTCTCGATCCCAATTGTAAACCAATAATATGCTAGAACAGTTGAAAAAGCACCTAAGTATACAATTGCTAACCATCCCTCTCTAGTTGGTAAGATAAGTCCATTTATCCATACATCATATATGACAAAAGGTGTCATCATTATTGTTCCAATTAATGAATACCAAACAACAATTTCTAATGACGTATAATTGTTAATTCCATCCTTCCCTTCCATTAATCTTTTTGTCATATTAGTGGTCGTTGCCCAAGAGAATGAGGCGCATAGAATTAACAAGTCTCCCAAAATTCTATCCTCAAAATTAATCTGTGTATTTGGACTCCATCCTGTAACAATTCCTACACCTATGAAACCACAAAATAAACCTAGAAACATTTTCTTAGAAATTGCCTGTCCAAGTAATGGGGCGGCTAAAACCACAGTAAAAATTGGATTGAATGTAATGATGAGAGAGGCATCTCCTGCTGCGGTGTAATACATCCCATGCATAAAGAAAAATTGATAGCATAAAACACCTGTAAATCCTATAATTAATAAGCTTCTGAATGTACTTTTATTATCGGGTAGCCATCTTACTTTATTCCCTTTGATTTTTAGAATTAGAAACCATATATAGAATATTATTATTGTTAAAATATATCTAAGCCAAGCTCCTGTCATAGGAGGTATTTCTAATGACAGAATTCTCCCAATTGCCCATGAGAATCCCCAAATTATTGCCACTAGAAGCATTAGAAAATGTGTTTTAATGTTATTCGCTTTTATCATAAAAAAACACTCATCTATGACGTCCGAGAACTTCAACTAATTTATCTGTAGTGCTATTGGCATTTGATATCTTTCTTGAGATTACAGGCGATTTGCTTATGCACCCCCCGCTTTGTGGACAAACCCACGCTCGGGTGTGAGTGTTGGAGGTATTAGATATGGTGAAGAGGTCGATGTTAGATCAATTCGCAGAAATAAAGGCACAGCACCCTGATACAGTCCTTTTTTTTAGAATGGGTGATTTTTATGAGATGTTCTATGATGATGCAGTTTTAGCATCAGAAGTTCTTGGAATAACTTTGACAAGTCGTGATAAGAATTCTGAAAATCCTGTTCCTATGGCAGGTGTACCTTGGCATTCTGTCGAGTCTTATCTTCAATCGATGTTGCGCGCTGGTCACAAAGTTACAATGTGTGAACAAGAAGAAGAATTGCGCCCAGGTTCTAAGATCCTTGAAAGAGTGGTTACTAGAGTATACACTCCTGGTTCGTTATATGAGGAGAATCTAATTGGAGAAGATGGTTCAAGTATTTTAGCATCATTATCGGTTAAAGACGACATAATTGGCATGGCAATTTTAGATTCATCTACAGGTCGTTCCTGGATTCAGGAACAATCTGGTGCAGGACGCTGGGAGAGAATTAAAGATGAAATCCAGAGGTGGTCTCCAAGTGAATTAGTAGTGTCAAAGAAGGATGCATCTTTGGATTCGATACTGTCACTTATTTCTAATCTCGATAATGTAATCCTTAGTGTCCATGATGCAAATCCCAAACAAATGTTACAGGCACTCCGTGAACATTTGAAAGTTTCAGATCTCGGCAGTGTAGATTTAGATTCTAAACCTTTAGCATTGCAGGCATGCGGGCTTGCCGCCAGATATATAGCAAATTTACATTTAATTGACACAGTTCCTCTTCGCGAACTTCATTTTGATGCAGATGATGGTCATTTAGTCCTCGATCAAACTACACTGAGGAATTTAGAATTGAGCCATACTTTAGTTGGTGAAAAACAAGGTTCACTTTTACAATCTATTGATTCAACAAGGACTTGGATGGGTAGGAGATTACTCAAAGAGTGGATTATGAGGCCATTGACAAATAAAGAAGAAATTGGTTTAAGGCACTCTGCAGTAAGCAGTTTATTCAAAGCACCTAGAAGACTTGACTCTATTCGTGATTCACTAAAATCTATGAGAGATCTAGAGCGGCTTTCAACTCGCTTGGCCTACGGTAGAGCGAATGCTAGAGATTTAGTTGCAATTTCAGAATGTCTTAGTCGTATGAAAACAATACAATCACTTCTTAGTGAAGGCGATTCAGAGCTTTTGCATCAATCATCTAATGGATTGGATAATTTATCCGAGATCAATCATTTAATCTCTGAGAAGATAGTAGATGAGCCGCCTGCAACAATTAGGGATGGAGGGATATTTAGATTTGGAGTTGATAAGAAATTAGATGATCTTAGGGAAAAGGCAGGTGAAGGAACTGACTGGTTGAAGAATTTCGAGGCTCAAGAGAGAGAGAAATTAGATATTCCCAATCTTAAAATCAAACATAATAGGCAATTTGGTTTCTTTATCGAAATCACTAAGTCGCATATAGATAAGGTGCCAGAACATTATCGTCGCCGACAAACTATGACGAATGCAGAGAGATATACTACTGACGATTTAGCATCTTGGGAAGAAATAATTTTGACTGCTGATGACAGGGCTAAAGCTCTTGAAAAAGAGTTATTTGTTGAATTACGAAACATTGTATCCAATTATTCTTCAGAACTCGCAACAATTGCTAGAAAAATTGCAGTTGCTGATGTTCTTTGTTCGTTTGCTATTCACGCAAGAAAAAATTCTTGGTGCAAACCGGAAATTATTGTAGGAAATACGATTGATATTGTTTCTGGAAGACATCCTGTCTTAGAATCCGATGGCAGGTTTGTACCAAATGATGTTAAAATAGATAAAAAAAGAAGTTTTTTGTTATTGACCGGCCCAAATATGGGTGGCAAGTCAACATATCTTCGTCAAACCGCATTAATTTCGATACTAGCTCAATCGGGTTCTTTTGTGCCCGCTGAAAAGGCGAAAATTGGTATTATCGATAGAGTTTTCACGAGAGTTGGAGCACATGATGATTTGCGTCGTGGGCGTTCAACTTTCATGATGGAGATGATAGAAGTTGCTCACATACTGAGGCGTGCTACCGAAAAAAGTCTGATTCTTCTTGACGAAATTGGTAGAGGGACCTCAACTTTTGATGGGTTGGCCATTGCTTGGTCGGTTACAGAGGATATTTGTCGTAGGTTAGGTGCAAGAACCCTATTCGCTACTCACTATCATCAATTAATAGGATTAGAAAATGAGTTTGAAAATTTGAAAAATATTCATGTTGAGGTGGCGGATATTAATGGTGAGATACGTTTTCTACATACTATATCTGAGGGTTCATGCGATCAATCTTATGGTGTACAAGTTGCAGCATTAGCGGGCCTTCCAATTTCAGTCGTTGAAAGAGCTAGAGACTTACTGATATTCCTCGAGAGTCAGGCTCAAGGCGCCAAAGCAGGCTCAAACAAATCTCCGGAATCTAGGCCCGAAGGTCAATCAAGTATTTACGGATGGATGATTAACTCGATTCCTAATAAGGATGTTAATGAAGAGAGTTTAGAATCTAATTTACCTATAATCAACGAAGAGGTAATTATTGACCCTATGTTAAAAGAAATCGCAGAAAGACTAAGATCAATTGATCCAGATAACCTTAGTCCCAGAGAGTCTCAAGAAGTACTTTATGCGATGATTGATTCTCTGAAGAAATCTCAATATTATGATTTAATGGAGTAATTAAATGTCTGACTCTTCTCGTATTCCTATTCAACAACTTGATGAACTAACTATTGATCAAATTGCAGCAGGAGAGGTAGTTGAAAGACCCGCACAGGTTGTTAAAGAATTAGTTGAAAATTCAATCGACTCCGGTTGTAAGAAGATAAGAATTGAAATTGTCGACGGAGGATTTTCTAGAATCTCAGTAATTGATGATGGCCATGGCATACCTAAAGATGAACTAAAATTAGCCATAAAGAGGCATGCAACTAGTAAAATCTCTTCATCTGAGGATTTGAGAACCGTTGTTACAAAAGGATTTCGTGGTGAAGCATTAGCGTCAATTGCTGCAGTTAGCAAAATGACTCTTTCAAGTAAGGTCAGAGGTTCTGAAGGTTTTTCTTTAACTGTTGACAATGGATTGGTAGAGGATATTGAATTGATAGGAATTCCTCCTGGGACGAAAGTAGATGTTCAAAATTTGTTTCAAAAAATACCAGCACGTTTATCTTTCCAAAGAAGGCCCTCTACTGAAAACGCTGCAATAGTAGATATAGCAATTTCTTTGGCTCTCAGCGAATCTAAAGTAGGAATCTTGGTTGAGATAGATGGTCGTAAAGTATTAGATTGTCCACCTTGTGATAGTATGGAAGATAGATTATACGATTTATTTGGCACTACTTCTTCTAAGTTAGTACCTCTTGAATCTTCAGAAGTGGATAATGATGCCCCTGGTAAAGAAAATTGGAATGGATGGATTTCTCCACCCGGTATTTCTCGTTCTCGTTCTGATGATATTCACGTATTAGTAAATGGTAGACCTGTAAATCCTGGTCCATTTTTGCAGTCAATAAGACGTGGATATCACACTAGGTTAATGGTAGGTCGACATCCTATCGGAGTATTATCGCTGAATCTTCCAACCGAAGAGGTAGATGTAAATGTCCATCCAACTAAGAGAGAAGTTAGATTACAAAATTCATGGAGAGTCTTAGAGAGGCTAGAGCGGAGCATAAAATATACACTAAGTAAAATTTCAACAGAACCTGAATTTAAGGATCTAACAATTTTAGAAGGAATAAATGTTGATATAAATGAAGATAAGAATGATTCAGAAGAATTTATCCCCTCTTGGGTTCATGTAAGTCAAAAAGAAAAAATACAAACACACTTTAGTAGCATAAGAAATTCTAATGAAAAAGTCCAATCATCAAAACCTAGGGAAGAATTTAATAATTTAGAACAGCAAACTTTGCCCGGCCTTGATTCGAAACCAATTTCTCCGTCTTTATCATCAGAAGAACGTAAATTACATCGTTTTTCATTAGATGGCGAATCAGTTTCTCCCGTTGATGAACCCCAATCTGATGCTGCAATAATACCTGATTTGCCTAAAATGAATGTACTTTCTCAATTCTCAGATTCATATATTCTAGCCGAAGGTGATGGCGAATTATTCATAGTTGATCAGCATGCATTGCATGAAAGAATAAGGTATGAAAGATTACGTCCCTCCATGGTCGATTGGTCGCCTCAGGAGTTGATTAATCCAGTTGTTATTTCTGTAGGTGCGAGGGAATTATCTGCTGCTCGTTCCAACTCTGATAGATTACTTGAATTAGGAATTCGTTTCACTGAATCTGATCGACAGATAGTTGTAGAATCTGTTCCTGATGTTTTGATCGGCGAATCAGGAATAGTCGAATTCATTCACGATATACTGATTGATATTTCGTCTCAACCCGAATCCCGAGGCGTTGATACAGTTGAAAAATTACGTGATAAAGTTGCTTTCATGAAGTCATGTCGTGGTTCAGTTAAGGCAAATCAGGAATTAAATCTAGCTGAAATGAGACGTTTATTGCTAGATATGAGAACAGTACCCAATCCATGGGCCTGTGTTCATGGGCGTCCAACAATTCTCAAATTATCTCAGAATCATCTTGACAAGCATTTTGGAAGACATGGTTAAATTATCTTAGTTCATTTATCATATTCATAAATTCAGGATGAGTGACTTTTATTATTTCAACATCATCTATTTCAGCTCCACAGTATGTTGCTAAAATTACTGCAGTCATAGCCAATCTATGATCCATATGTGTTTTGATACTCTTTCCAGGCCTTTTTGGTAAATCTCTACCAAGTAATTTTATTCTATCTTTTTTCGATTCACATTTCATAGAAAATTCATTTAATAGTTCACACGTCTTAATTATTCTATCAGATTCTTTTCCTTTACTGTGCTCAACTCCGACTATCTCTCCGCCATTTGAAATAGCCATTAAGGCTGCTGAAGGTGTAATAATATCACTTGCATTTATGAGGTCTAATATTTTTAGTTCTGGTCTTTCTAAATCATCAAGAATAGATGATAGTAGATTGTCTGAATCATCTTTCTGTATCTTAACTTGTAAATTTTCATGTAATTTATCCAGTAATATAGCCATTGGATAGAGACTTATTTCACTTGGAATCTTCACATTACCAGGTGACTTTACATCCCACCTAAATAATTCTATAGAATCCTCTTTTAATTTGGCTTTGAGCCCCCATTTTCTTGCCAAATCAATTGTCAATTTTAAGTATCCTTTACTAACTCTTTTACCTAATAATTTCACGCTTATTTCCTCTTTAAGATCGGAAGAAGACAGTATCAGAGCAGTTATTGGCTGACTTGAGTTTGAAACATCTATCTCTAAATTATTCTGTATTTTAATTGGTCCTTTTATTGTACAGGGGAAACCATTCCCCGAAACTTCACAACCCATATCTCTGAGACATTCGGACAATTCAGCATTACTTCTTTTCCGTAGTGATATGTCTCCATCTATTGTGATTTCAGATTCGAAAGTTGCAGCAACCACACTCATTATTCTAGCAACGGTGCCTGAGTTTCCACAATTAATAGTCTGTTTTGGTGCAATTAAGCCATTTTTTGGAGGTTTTATTGTCCATTTCCCTTTCTCCTTTTTTATTTCTACACCCATTAGCTCTAAACAATTACTCATTGAGATTATGTCCTCTCCTGGAGAGCCATTGAAGATTATTTCTGTATTAGTTATTGATTTCGATGCAAGCATTAATTCCCTAATCATATGACTTTTAGAAGGAGGTAATCTATATTCAAAAACTCCCTTTGGAGTCATAGGTTCAATCCGTTCCACATTCTTCGATAGTTGGGTAGTTGTTGAATACTTTTGTCAAGACTCCACATTTCTAATTGTTTCTCCAAAGTCACTTTTCCCATCCCAAGACCTAGCTCTTTCTTCAATTTGATTAATTTTCATCTCTTCTTTAATGCCCCCTCCTCTTAATCTAACTAAATTATTTCTACTGAGTAATTTTGGGCTTAAACCAGGTAATATTACTCCAATTGCACGTGGGATTCTTCCAGGATATACGTCGTTAACATGTGACGCGATATTTGTAGTGCAATTATTGAATATACTGTTATAAAATTCTGGTTTCTCATGTAGTTTGTTTGTTCTCCTTAGGTATGATTCCAACATTCTGCACTGGTTACCTTCTCCCAAAATAACAGCTTCAAAAAGATGTGTTTCTGATTTTCTACACCTACTCCTAACGCCAATAACATCTTCTTCAGTAGCCCAAACATACATTATCTCAAATTCTCTTAATAACCCTTTTACGGGGCTAAATCTTTCTCCGGGTTCTCTCCTGATTTCTATTGAGCATGATATTCTTTCTCCATTTTCAAACTCGAAACTTAGTAAAGTATGTGCAACGGGTCTTCTAGTAGGATAAAAATATTCTAATACTAACCATATTTTAGTACATTCAGATATCTTAAACTTCTTTTCTATCCAACTTTCATCGTAGTCTTTAGTAGTTCTCCAATTGAAATTTCTGACATTTTTTAATAAAACCTCATCTCCTTCTATTTCTGCATATGCTGTAAATTTATTCTCATTTACCCAAGAGAGATCATTAGATGGAGTCAAATGCCTTATTCTGGACCACACCCAAAATATTAGAATTGTAACAGCAAATAGCAGGGCTAAAGCGATTCCAGCCAAGTAATTCATAGCCATGCTGAGTATGATGTCAACAAGAAACCTCCTATCATTTAATGGCGCGGCAGGGGAGATTCGAACTCCCGAGGTGAAACACCACTGGATTAGCAATCCAGCGCAATGGCCAGGCTATGCGACTGCCGCAATGGTCATCCGAGTTTTGACTATGGCTTAAGCGGAACGGTCTATCTCATTCCTCTTCATCTGGTGAATCATCTTCATTATTCTCTTCAATAAGTTCACTAGGTAAGCGTGCTACAAATATAATTTCATCATTATAGCCAGTTTTATCTTTATTTCTTAATTCCATAATCCTAGTCCCTTTAGCAACTTTACCCCTAGTTTCCTTTGTTTGGTTAGCGGCTAGTCTAATCATCATACCTGACTTCGTCAGCATGAATAACTGATCTGATAGATTAGGTATTTGTCTAACACTAATTATCTCATCGTCTTCATTCAGAGACATAGTCCGAACGCCTTTGGTTCCTCTATTTGTTTTCCTATATCCATCTCTTTCATAGACCTCTTCTCCATTCTCATCAACAATTTTTTGTCCATTTTCACCATATTGACTTATCATTTGGCCAGATCCCAATCGTGTTCTCTTTGCCATTCCAAATTTAGAAATTGTCAATACATTATTCTCAAAATTATCGGACACAATCATTCCAATTACTCTATCTTCTCCGCTTAATTTCATCCCACTAACGCCTTGGCTTACTCTACCTTGGACTCTAACTGTGTGCGTAGTAATTATTTCACCAGTATTTGGATCCTCTCTAGTTTTTATCTCTGATGGCATAAATCTGCAAGCATATCCTTGCGCAGATACCAAAACTACATGGTCGCTATCTTTTGAAGCTCGTACTGAAATAAGGCTGTCATTGTCACCCTCAGCAAACTTTATTGCATATTTCCCATTTTTATTTATCTTAACATATTCTGAAAGATTACTGCGTTTTATTCTTCCATTCTTTGTAGCAAAAATCAAATAATTCCCGCTAGGTTCTTCTAAAAGATCTTTAGATATAGGAAGTAATGAGATTATATTTTCATCTTCTCTTAAACTCCCTAGGACGTTTCTGATATGCCCTCCTTTAGAGAGTCTACTTCCTTGCGGAGTTTCCCAAGCCTTTAATCCATAAACTCTACCCTGATCTGTAAAAATTAGTAACCTATCTTTACTAAAACATGTAACGATTAACTGTGGAGTATCTTCATCCTTTGTTGTAACGCCTCTAAGTCCCTTACCGCCTCTATTTTGTACTCTGAAACTTTCTACTGGTAAATGTCTGATGTAATTATCTTCGGATAATGTAATTGCAATTGCCCTTTCTTCGATTAAATCTTCTCTGTCCATAGAAAGAGGCATAGGGTCAATGAATGAACGTCTTTCATCTCCGTGTTTTTCCACCATCTCTTCTAATTCATCTAGTAAGATTGTTAATCTTCTTAATCTAGACTCTATTATTTCTCTTAGATCTGCGATTTTTAGTTGTAATTCATCAAATTCGTTCTTTACTTTATTTACATCTAATTTACTAAGTTGGTATAATCTTCTTTCGGCAATTGCTTTAGCCTGTGCTTCTGTAAAGTTAAATGATTTAATGCTTTTAATTACATTCTCATCACCTTTCAAGACAAGTTCAAATTGTTCTCTACTTTCACTTGCTTTTCCTACGGCAATAATGTCATCGATTCTATCTTGTGCTTTGACTAAACCTTCTAAAATATGAGCTCTAGATTCAGCCTTTTCCAGATCAAACTTTGCTCTTCTTTCAATTACTGATTCTCTATGTTCTACGTGTGTATGGAGCATAACTGGTAATGTCAACAATACAGGTCTACCATCTAAAATCCCCATCATATTTGCTGAATATGATTCTTGTAACCTACTGGATTTGAATAATTGATTTAGCACTGCATGTGGGTCAGCATTATTTTTAACCTCAATCAGTACTCTAATTCCTTCTTTAGAAGATTCATCTCTAATGTCTCTAATTCCAATTACTGTTCCTTTCGTAACTAATTCAGCAATATGTACAAGCATATCTGCCTTCTTAACTTGATATGGTATTTCATGAATAATTATTCTCTTACCCTTAGAATCATCGAGAACTTCACACTTTGATCTAACATGGAATCTTCCTTTCCCACTCGAATACATGTCATAAATGCCATCAATTCCATGAATTCCTGCTCCGGTAGGGAAGTCGGGACCCTTTACATGTTGCATGTATTCATCAATTGAAATATTTGGAAATTCCAATTTTTCTACTCCTTGTTCGATAATCCTATTGACGTGGAGGTTTATTGCACCTGCAATTTCAGTTAAGTTATGAGGGGGAATTCTTGTAGCCATTCCTACAGCTATTCCATCGCTGCCATTTAGTAACAAATTTGGTAATCTAGAAGGTAGTACTGCTGGCTCATATTCTGAATCATCAAAGTTCGGTTCAAAATCAACAGTCTTCTTTTCAATATCTTCAAGCATATGTTTCGATATCTTATCTAGTCTACTTTCAGTATAACGCATTGCAGCTGGAGGGTCTCCATCGATAGAACCAAAATTTCCTTGCCCGTCAACTAATGGATATCTAAGCGAGAAGTCTTGAGCCATCCTAACCATAGTGTCGTAAATTGATTGATCTCCATGAGGGTGATATTTACCCATTACTTCTCCAACGGATCTGGCAGACTTACTGAATTTTTTCTCTGAAGTATGGCCTCCTTCATACATTCCATACAAAACTCTTCTATGTACAGGTTTCAACCCGTCTCTAGCATCTGGTAAAGCTCTACCAATTATTACTGACATAGCATAATTAATGTAGGATGTTTTCATTTCCTTGTCTAGTGGATGATTCAGGATATTCTCGTTATTTTGAGAACTTGAATCCATATTTTCCTCTTCAGATGTCAAGGTTCGTCACCTCCTTCGCATGTTTTTCAATAAACGCTCTTCTATCAGGTACATCTTCTCCCATTAATATCTCAAACATTCTATCCGATTCTTCTGCATCCTGAATAGTTACTTTCAACATCGTTCTAGTTTCAGGATTCATTGTGGTTTCCCACAATTGCTCTGGATTCATTTCACCAAGACCCTTGTATCTTTGTACTCCTATCTTTGCATTCAGGTTTTCTCCTCTTAGTTGTTCTATGATTTCATCTCTTTCTTCATCTGAATATGCATATTTACTTGTTCTTCCTTTAGTCAACTGATAGAGCGGTGGCTGGGCAATATATACATGTCCTTCTGAAATTGCAGGGCGCATAAATCGCCATAAGAATGTCAACATAAGTGTCCTAATATGGGCACCATCAATATCTGCATCAGTCATTATAATTATTTTAGAATACCTCAACTTAGTTGTATCAAATTCTCCTTCTTCTGGAACCCCCTCTTCTGATGGATTTCCAACACCTGCTCCTAGCGCCCTAATCATTGTTTGAATTTCATTATTTTGAAACACCTTAACTAAATTTCTACGTTGTCTCTCAACATTGAGAATCTTACCTCTTAGAGGAAGTATGGCCTGTATTCTCCTATCTCTTCCCGTTTTTGCAGAACCTCCAGCCGAATCTCCTTCGACTAGGTAGACTTCACATTCCGAGGGATCTCTTGATTGGCAATCAGCTAATTTACCAGGTAAACCTCCTCCTTCTAATACTCCCTTCCGACGAGTCAAATCTCTAGCTTTTCTGGCGGCTTCCCTCGCCTTAGAGGCCAAAAGCGCTTTGTCTACTATTAACTTCCCAACACTAGGATTTTCTTCGAAGAATTCCCCTAGTTTTTCATAAACTACAGTTTCAACAATACTTGTCACTTCACTACTAACTAATTTATCTTTAGTTTGAGATGAGAATGATGGGTCTGGATGTTTTACGCTGACAATTGCAGACAATCCTTCTCTTACGTCATCTCCTGACAAGGAATTTCCTTTGAGTAACTTTTTTTTCTTTGCGTAATTGTTCACGGATTTTGTCAAAGCCCCTCTTAACCCTGTCATATGGGTGCCTCCATCTTTATTCCGAATTATATTTGTATAGCACAAAATAGTCTCACTGAAAGCATCTGACCATTGTAGTGCTAACTCTATGGTTACCGGCCCCTTTTCAGTATTTTTTTCTCCATTTATCTGAATTACTTCTTGATGCATCACTTCACGATTTGAGTTAATTTGAGTTACAAACTCTGCTAGACCGCCTTCATAGTGATGTTTGCTGACATTGTTTTCTTCATCTCTTTCATCGGTGATTACAATTTCTAGGCCTGCATTTAAGAAAGAGGTTTCCTTCAATCTTGTATCTATTTGATCAAATTCAAAATCTGTAATTTCTGTGAAAATAGTCAAATCAGGTTTGAATTTGATTAATGTGCCGGTGTCAGTACAATTCCCTATTTCTTCTACCGGTTTTACTGGGACTCCTGCTTCATATCTTTGATGATAGACTAAACCTTCTCTGTGTATTGTCATTTCCATCCATTCCGAGACAGCGTTTACAGCAGAAACACCGACTCCGTGAAGTCCTCCCGAAACCTTGTAAGAGCTATTATCAAATTTACCTCCTGCATGGAGTTTAGTCATAATTACTTCTGCGGCCGAAATCCCATATTCTTCATGTATCCCTACGGGGATTCCTCTCCCATAATCTCGTACTGAAAGAGAACCATCTTTGTGTAAATTTACTTCAATTAATGAGGTGTGACCAGCTAAATGTTCGTCAACAGAATTATCGACAACTTCCCAAATACAGTGATGTAAAGCACTACCGTCATGCGGGTCACCTAAGTACATCCCTGGTCTTTTTCTGACAGCTTCAAGCCCCTCTAAAACTTGGATACTTTCTGCTCCATAATCTTCTGACATCTTATTCATCGCCCTGTTCCTGAGGGTTCCCTAAAGGAACCCTCAATTTATCTGTATAATTGGGGTGTCAGGGGGTTATTGAATGCTTTCGATATCTTTCACAAAATATACCCAAACAAGGCCAAAAATAGATAATCTAGAATATTTTCTCTGAGAAAACCCTCGGCACGATTAAACGGGCTTCATTTCTCGCAGTCTCAATGAGTTTGCCCATGATATGTGTTACCCTTACTGGTTGCACTGTTGATGAGATGCTAAAAGATGCAGCAAGAGCAACCGCTGTAGGTGCAGACATTGTTGAAGTTCGTTTAGATAAATTATGGGTAGTGGAACAAGAAATTGAAGCTTCTGAGAATATAAAATCAGATTCTGACGATACTCGTAAATCTGTTTATACTCCTCCTCAATTTATCCCTCAGCCTATGGATACCGTGGACTTAGAATCGTCCTTAATTTCTTTCAGAACAGGAATTGAATTACCTGTAATCTTAACTTGTAGACCCGAAAGACAGGGAGGTTATTTCCCAGGTTCGGAAAAGGAGAGAATTGAAGTATTAACAAAGGCAATTAAGAGTGGAGTAAGTTGGATTGATCTTGAGACAGATATAGATTCAAAGCAAAGGGAAAAATTAGTAAAAATTGCTGGCGATAGTACAAAGATAATTTCTTCTAGCCACTATGATCAGTCTCCGGGTTCTACAGATGAGATTATCGAGGAAATAGATGAAATCTCAGATTCAGGTAATGTAATTAAGATTGTATTTAATACTGGAGGGAAAAAAGACGCCTTGAAGTTATTTGATGTTGCTTGGAGAACTAGAGAATCAAAAAATAAATTATCAATAATGGGGCTCGGAGCAGGTGGGGATTGGACCAGAATCCATGCTCCTTTATTGAACCAAAGTATTGTCTATACTACTATGGAGAATGGATGGTATCTAGCACAACAGGGTAGAATAAACACTAGTGATTTAAAGACTGCTTGGAAGTTACTAGAATACAATTAATTTTCTAAGATTGGAATTTCTGTTTCTTCAATTTGTTCCTCACCAAGACCGTATGAATGATATTTGCTGTTGATTATTAATGGGGCAATTAGACATGATAAAGGTAGGACTGCTACTAACATGTATGCAGTAAATTTCGGTAAAAGCAGCCTATCTTCAACATCTACTAAAAGTTCAATATTCAATGTTCCTCCAGCAGCCTTCTGATCAGTGTTTCTATTATTATCCCAGTTATCAAAAACTAAGTAGTATTCTATCAAATCACTTCCGCCCCAAAAAGATGATGATACTTCTGTATCTACTGCTATCGAAAAGTAGCCTGATTTTGATTTTTCATATGAATGTACATCTCTAAATGGCATCCAAGTAACTGTATCTCTGTATTCTACTGGTAAAAAGCCGATTTCCTCTAACCAATTTTCAGTTCTAAGCTCATAATTCATCATATAAAAATCCCAATTTCCTTCACTCATTAAGTAAACATCAGCCTTTGCACCATTAGTAGGTGGTGAATCTTGATCACCTGAATATGTGTAGCAGAAAGTGTATGATTTACCTGGTGATAGAGCCATACTAATTGCACTTGCAGAATCATTATTTACACTAATCTCCAGACTAAAATCTTGAGATATTTGTTCGTATATAAGTTCGTTATCAATTTCCGTGAAAAAATTATTTGAGGGCGATAGATAATGATAATTTGTCCTATCATCAACATCCCAACTATTACTCGCAGGGACCTCACAAACACTCTCTGCTTGAACTGTAGGAGCGATACTCATGACTATTGTAATCAGAACCATAGGCATAAGGAAACAAGAATTAAGAAAAAGCGCACTTATTTTCTTTTTCAAAGCCACACCAATCATTTCCTTCTAGTTCTAATAGGCCGTATGTATCCTGATTCTTTGTTTCTTCGCTCTTCAACTGTCAAATATTTTGGTTGCGGTGGTGGGTTATGCTGATCCATTCCAGGTAATCCACCCTCGGCTTCAACTTCCTGAACATCATATGTTTGAGTACTATTCTTTGCATCTAATTCTTCTTCATCTTTTTGCCTCATTATCAACCAACCTAGCAAAAGCACTGTGCCTACTAATGCTAGAAGTCCAGCACTTCCTGCATCGGGGACAAAATCCTCCCAAGTCAAATCTGATATAGATAATGGGCCATCATCTTCTTCAATACTTAGTACAGTAATCTCAAATTGTTTGGTCGAACAAACATTTACTCCATCACACGTTTCAAGAAGAATTACCAATGGTTGATATTCTGGTAATGACCATACTTGTTCTCCCCAAACAAAATCATTCATTGTATCTCCGTCATTGTCTATTCCATCAATTGCTATATTTAAATCCCATTTTATTTCTGGTTCACTAGATAAGTATCTATCTTTATCATTTTCAAAATCCCCATCTCCATCCGTATCTTCATTAATATTAGTATCCAACCAGGCTTCAATTCCATCATCAATGTCTCTATCAATTACTTCAGCATCTAGATTGACAATCTCTCCCACAATTACATATTCCAATCCTGTAGGGTCATTTGTAATTATTTCTGGAGTTCTAGATACATATATCATCATTGATGTAGTGTTAGTTTCTCCAGCCTCAAAACCGTCAACAACTGTCAATTTCACTACATATGCTCCAGGAATCTGATAATGATGCCATACTTCGAATCCTTCTACCACAGGAGAAGAATCTCCGAAATCCCATATCCATCTTGTTATTCCGTTCCATTCAGGATCATCTTGATTTGTTGAGGTCATACCTTCGAATATTGGGTCAGAATCATAGCTATTTGATCCATCAAATAGTAATGGCATATTCGGTGCGACAAACCCTCCTCCATTTTCGGTGAAAGGTACTTGCCATGAGATTTGAGAATAATCATTAGGTACAAAATCTAAGTTACTACCATTAATGCTTGGTTGCCTAAATTTTATTTCAGGAACTGGTAAGGGGTTATCTATCCTAATCGTATATGACTTCGTTGCAGATTCCATTCCTCTTTCATCAATTACAGACAAACTAATACTGTATAACCCTGGTGAAGTAAATGTATGATATACTGTTGATACATTGTATATTTCTTCATCAAATACGGATATATTCCATATGATTTCTAGCATTGAACTATTTCCATCTGGATCAAAAGATAGACTTTCGAATATATACTCGGTATCGACAAATCCATCGCTAGGTCTAGCAAATACTGCTACTGGACGTTGATTAACTACAAGAATTTGTATAGCTGCTGTTGAAGTATTCCCATCATCATCAGTTACTTCTAAACTGACATTTTTCATCCCTGGTTCTTTCCATCCAATAATTGGATTTCTTTCCAAGGACTCAGTCACTGAGAAATCAGAGGTTAAGGTCATTCCCGAACCTTCAATATTCACTCCTTCTTCAAATGTCCATCGGTATTCTACAATAAAGCCATCTTGATCTTCGAAAATAACAGGCATTTCTATCGGTGTTAGAGTAAATGTTTGTAATGTTTCTTCAAATATTTGCTCAGGAACTCTGTTTAAGACTCTGATATAAATAGAATAATCTACAAATTGATTTCCATCATCTATTGTTAGAGTTAAGGTATACATTATTCCATCCGCACTACCATCAACCCATGCATGGCCTAATTCTGCTAATCCTTTACCTTGTTCAATTTGTCCATCCCCCCAATTCCAAGTAAATGTCATCTCATCAATTGGGACATTATCTTGGCTTGATAATGCTGAAAACTGTACTCTCTGGTTGGTCATTAAAGTTAGTTCTGAATCTTGTACTACCCCATCTACTGTAATTACGGGCGTAGGAACTGATGTATCAGTAACGGATATAGTCCAAGATTGAGGTTCTGAGAAATATCCTCCTTTGTCTTTAACGGTCAACACAATTGTATAAATTCCTATTTCTAGATATGAGTGTACAGGGTTCTTCAAGCCTGATGAAGTATTATCTCCTAAATCCCAGTAATATGCAATTGGCGTCTCGTTGTGGCTAAAACTTCCATTGACTTGACTGAATCCCCATTCATCATAGCCAGAACCAAACATTGCTACTGGAAGCCATGTTTGAGTTACATTTGTTGTTAATGATCCCGATGCAACTGGTTCCATATTTGCAATATTAACTGGTAGTGCGAATGCTTGATCTACCATTAATCCTGTAAAATCTGTAATTTTAACGCCGTAAGTCCAGTCTCCAGTTTCTGGCGGTGTGAACCATATGCTTTTTTCAGTAGCAACACTATTTCCCGCAGTCATATCGAAGACTAAAGTATCTTGAATGCTATTGTTAAGGTATGCATTTACTTCGACTTCTAGTATCTCAAAGAATGCATTAGATGTCACTTCTAAATCAATTCTACTACTGTCATCCAGATTGTCGCCATCTCTATCAAAGTTTTCAATTGTTACAATTTCAACTTCTGCTGGATCAGTGATTAGGCCAGCCTGGACTGTAATGGCAGCTTCAGGATAGGATCCGGTTGTAATTCCACAGCTAGCATAATTATAATCACAGTCGTCAACAATGGATTCATACCAAGTGATTAACCAAACTTCATCTGTAACATTACCAAATCCATAAACTAAACCTGTTCCTGCTCCTGTTGCAGGATCAATTCTTAACCTATCCATTGACCAAGTTCCAGTTGCCGACTCTTTAGACATAATGATTCCCTCGAAACCAAATTGTGTAGGGGAAACCATCAAATTCAAAGGTGCGCCAGAGCCTTGTGCGAATTTATAAGACCTCATACCCCATCCTTCTACAGAATCACTATTACTTGTCCAATCATTCGCCCATTGGTCATTATAACCACTTTTTTGTACTTTACAAATGAAAGCAGCAGTACATGCTTCGGATAAATCTAAGTTAGAAAAACCAAATGCACCCTGCGCACTGTCTAAGGTTACAGCCGCACTGAAATTAGCATAAATTTGACTCATTGTAGTTCCAATTGATGTCGAACCTGGTTGTGGATTCGCAGCTAAATTTTCAATCCCTGCTCCTCCCGTTGCAGTATCTGCAACCAGAGTTTGGATTGCACTACCTCCTCCTAATTTATCTGCTAAATACATTAGAAACATAAAACCTGCACCGTAATCGGCAATTCTTTGATTCCACCACCGCACACTCATATTCGAATTTTGAGACCATTCATTAGCATGTCCAGTTAGAGCAGAAGTAACTCCGAAGCATAAGTAAGCTGCCATATCTGCAGCACCTTCATCAATCCATAAATTCTCAAATGGGTCTCTAGCGTTATGCAACAAATGTTGAAATTCATGTGCTAATATTGTATTTCTCCAACTCATATCATCAACATCAATAAACACAGATTCTCTTTGTGAAGAAATACCTGGCGAGAAATATCCACCAATCCCTCCTCCTCCATCGATAGCTAGTATCATAATTTCCAGTTGACAATTATTATCTACATCTGGCATAGATCCAAAATAAGTTGTATCTGTTGGGAAAATAGTAGATTCAAATGTTGAAGCAATATCATTCAGAGTAGTTGCAGATAATATTTGTCCATCTTCCACAAATATTGCAGCATTAGAAGAAATCTTTTGTACAGTTGCATCCACATTCCCATTTGCCGAAGGAACGGTATCTGTATCTCCTTGACTCCATGCGTTAGTGCAGTTTCGTGTTGATGATTTAGAGTTCATGTAGGCCTGAGAAAATGGGAGTACTAGGTTCGGATAACCATCTTCTATCCATTGTTTCTTCAAGTGTCCAGTGGCTGAAAATGTAGGTTTTGATTCATTTGTAAACATATATTGTTTACCTTCTATTGAAGGTTCGAAACCATCTAAACTTCCGTATGAGAATTCTGCTATATCCTCATCAACAGTTGAATTTGCTAATGCAAGTGGTGATAAGCTTGCAACTATCATAATCATTACAATAAACAAAGGAGTAGTTAGATTGTTTTGTTTATAATTCAGTCTCAATAGTGGCACAACCTGTTTATTACTAGTTAATGCCCGTTTGAGACCTATTTTAACATCGATGGAGCATCGTTCGTACATGGTAGGGCAGGGGCGAGGTCACAAATCTGTTTCGTTATTATTTTTCATTTTACTCTTTCCATCATTTTTAGGCATAGTTTCCTCTGATTCAACACCTGATACAGAGCTAAATTATGTAGAAAGAATCTTCCCTGAAGTAATAGAAACTCTACCTCATGACCCCTCATCTTTTACTCAGGGTTTAGTTTTTTTAGATGGTAAATTATATGAAAGTACAGGTTTATACGGAGAATCTAGTCTTAGGGTAGTGAACATCACTACCGGAGAAGTTGAGCAGATAACCAATTTATCTGACACATATTTCGCAGAGGGGATTTCAGTTTCCAATAATAGTATAATCCAATTAACATGGAAGGAGAATATCGGATTTATTTACAACATTTCTACATTAGAAAATATTGGAAATTTTACTATCAATGGTGAAGGTTGGGGTATTTGCACTACTCAAAGTGGAAATATTTGGCTTTCCGATGGTTCTTTCCAATTATCCAAAATCGATCCAAGTAATTTGTCATCAATTCTTGAAACATTAACAATCTATTACGAAAACTCCCCAATTAACAGATTGAATGAACTTGAATGTCCATTCGATTCTGGCTTAATTTACTCAAATATTTGGCTGGAAGATAAAATATTAGCAATAAGCCCTTCATCAGGAAATGTTTGTTCAGAATATGATTTTTCCGAGATTCGTCAGCAATTTGAAAATAATAATTCTAAAGAATTGAATGGTATTGCTTATGATAGTCAATCATCTCTTTTTTGGATAACTGGAAAAAATTGGTCTAACTATTATCTAGTCGACTTAGAAGCACATTCTGAAGATTGTCAAATTTCGGAGAAACTAGATAATTGTTGTAATGATGATAATTTTTCTCCACTCAAAGTTATTTTGTTAATTATTGTGGGAATATTCTTTATGCCTTTTTCATGGCCTATTTTTGGAATGGTATTTTACAAGATATTTAGGCGACAAACTCAACAGCCCCCCCCTCCTCGCAACATAGAGGAATTGTCGGAGGAAAGATAGATGAGCGACGATGAAAGCGATTCCGGATTTGAATTATGGCTACATGATCTTTCTATTGATCCAGCTACTAGAGTTGCAGGGGCCATTCTGATAATTCTCGGAAGTGCTTTAGGTGCTTTGCTTGGTGTTTTACTAATGGCTGCTGATCCGGCAGATATCATGAGTCAGATTGGTGAGGACCAATCTTCTGATACAGTTAATGGAGTAGTGATTTCTTCACTAGAAAATAATAGTGGAGGAGATCCTATTGAGGGCGTATTAGTTCAATTATTGAATGAAGATCGAACAACGATTGCTAGCGATACTACTGATTCAGGAGGTCGCTATTCAATAGTTGATGTTCCAAGACAGTCTTCGATATTATACGTACAACACCCAGATAATAATACGGTAGAGATATTGCTAGTACCTGGAGACCATTCACAAATTATTGTTACTTTGGAGCCTGGAGATGGGTTTATTGGACCTATTGATATGAGAGGTGATAGTAACCTCGCAGATTCAGTCTTTGTGGGATTCTTTATTGCAGGAATTACTTTACTAACCGGTTTAGCAGGAATTGTTGGGGGCTTAGAAGCATATAATGGAAATAAATACAATAGATCTTGGTGGTTTTCTTTCTTCGGTTTATTCAGTAGAGGCATGATTTGGATAGGCCCTTTACTTATATTAATTGGAATTGGATTAATGTACCTTACTAGAGATCAATTTACTGATTATTCTTCAGAGGGACAATGATTTAGATGTATCTAATTAGTGTTGAAGGGGGAGATGGTAGTGGAAAAGGTCTCGCTACTAAAGTAATAGCTGAAGTACTTGAGAAAGAGTTTACTTTCACTTCAGTAGAAGTTACAGGAGAGCCTCGAAGGGATCACCCACTTGGCCGTCTTGCCATTAACTCAGTACGTACAAAAACAATGACTCCTGAGGGGGAGGCAGGTCTATTTGCTGCAGATAGAGTAGACCATTCTCATGGCTGGATACTACCTCGTTTAGAGGAGGGGAAAGTAGTTGTTAGTGAGAGAAATGTTCATTCTTCACTTGTTTATCAAGGAATTGTAGGTGGCTTAGGATTAGAAAAAGTATCTCATATGAATTCTGCTGCCTTAGTCCCTGATCTATGTGTTTGGGTCGATTGTGATCCTGATTTAGCATTAAATAGAATTAGAACTGGGACTCTTAGAGCGCATTCTGAAAAGGAAGAATATTTTGAAACAAGTTCTCTACAGAAAGAAATCAGATCAGGATATCATAGCTTGCTTTCTGGAGAACTAGAAATGCCTACTCCATTTGACATGGGTGCTATTATTGGCCCCGTTCTTAATGAAGGCAGTGAAGAAGATTTCAAAAATCAATTGAGATTAAGGATAAGAAGATTCTTAAATTCTCGTCCTAATCCAATTAATGTTAAATTAGAAATTGTAGAGCAAAATTTGATACGTAAATTATTAGTTAAAAGTAAAGGTCAAACAACGCTTGTTGGACTTGGAGTAGAACCGAACAATAATCGCGAGGATTGGCTTAATGGTAAGAAACCATGGCAAATTATCAAAAATGCGCAACAACAGCATAATCATGTTTTGTCTAAACTTGATGGTAAAGTATCTTCATATGTGCCAAAAAGTGTTCTATCTCACTCTATTTCATCAATAGTTGGGACATTATCAATAATGGCTAACGCAGATGTTGGAGAGTTACGTTCCGCCCAGGGTCCAATTAGAGCAGTCTCTGAAAGTCATTGTCATAAAATAATTAGATATCTAAATGATGATTTAGATTGGTTACATCAACATCGCTCATTAATTGGAAGAGATACTGCTAGAAATCAGATTAAAGAACAAATTCTATCATTTGGCTATCTTGCTCTTGCAATATGGCCTCTCAGAAAAGCAATCAAATCTTGGATCTTAAGGAATCCTAAAACCCATATTCGCTTTTGTATTGGTCAAATTATTCGTTCAGGAGAAAATTCTGTAGCGGTAAATAGTTGTATTCAGAGAATCAATATACTGGGTTCAGGTGATTCATTAATCAAGCCTCCATCTGATGAACTGGAATTGATTAGATGGTGGCAAGGGGCTAATTAGTCCTTGAATACTAATTTAGCATTTGCAGGAAGTTTTACTTGACTGGAGTCAATAAAATCCTTTGTTTTTGAACTAATTGCAGCGCAGAACCACCAAGATAAAACAAATCCGGCTAAAGTTCCAGTAATCAATCGGATAGGATTTGTCGATTCATAGTCGGTTAATAGTTGATAAAAACCATCAAACCCTATTGGTAATGCGCCAATTGAAATAAATAGGGCCATAGCAATCATCCTCCTATCTTTGACATATAGTGAAGAAATCTGCTCATCTTTGAATACAGAGAGAAAAGAGTCTCTAACTGTCCATCTATTCAATCCCTTAGATCTCCAAAATAGAGCTCCAATAAATAAACCCATAAATAGCCCCACATCTCTAACACAAACTGCTAATTGATTGCCATTTAATTCCCAAGATCTTTCGCTCTTTTGATGACAATTTAGATCCCCAAAAGAGTAAACAAATGCTGCTACCGGATTCAGTGCAGTCCAGCTAAAATAACCAAATTCTTCTTGATTATGCCCAATATCTTCATTCAAACCGTTATTTTGATTCCCCCATGACCCCCATCCGTCTAGGGTGGCATAATCTATTCTGTTTGCTCTTCCAGAAAGTTCTGGTACTGTATTTGAAACTAATAAAATCGGAATAATGAATAAAAGAACCAGATATACTCCCGTAATTGATGCGACAAGTCTTCCTACCTTTTCTTCTCGAGTCCTATCGACTCGCCCATTAGGTAACATGTAAACTAATACAATTGTTTTTTAGATATAAATCATTTGAAATTTAAGTTCATGAGTAAATCGGAACTCCTTCACAGCATGCTTCTACAACTCTTCTACAATTAGGGCATTCCATGTGCTGTCTGACCGGTATTGCCGAACCTCTGAAACCACAGACACAAGTTATTTCCTTACAATGGTCGTAATCCACAAGATTCCTAGAGTAAGTAGGTTCTAATTTGTTTCTATGTTGTAAGAGTTTTCAATTCATCTTGTAAATTTGTTGCTAACCATTGATGCAAGACATTACTTCCCATTTCTGAGAGAGTAGTATTTAGAAAGGCCGCTATCAGTGAATCTTTTGCATCATCAGGACTGAATCCTCTCGCTTCTAAATAGAATAGTTGTTCTTCATCAATAGGGCCATTTGCAGTCCCATGCCCGCAACCGACGACATCATTTTCACTTACCTCTAGTTCTGGAATACTATCGGCCTCAGCTTTTTCCGAAAGTAATAGATTGTGGAATAACTGACCTGCATCGGCACCTTTAGATCCATGTGATACCCTTAACATTCCAGTCCCTATAGTTCTGCTTTTCCCACCACAAGCCGAATGCCAATCTAATCTACTGTAAGTTTCGGGTGCATCATGGTAAATTTCAATATGATGGTCAATATGCATCTTTTCTGCCGATAATATCGACCCAAGAACTCTAAGATTACCTCCATCTTTATCCATCATATATCTTAAATCAGCCTTAGTTCTATCTGAACCAGAACTTATACTTCCAGCCCTTACTTGAGAATCTTTTCCAATATTAATTGCATCAACTCTGAGTAATGTTCCTCGTTTCATTTGGCCAACTACTACATCATTAATTATTGACCCTTCTCCAATATTTCCTTTACGTAACAATCCAAACCAGTCTGGTTCCCCTACAACTAATGTGATTAATTCAAACTCACAATGTCTTCCAATTTCTATATTCAGATTTATCGATGAGTTTGCTAAACCGGAGTCAATTCTAAGAATAACTGGCTGTTCTATTATGGTATTATTCTTCACTTTAAAGGTAAACTTTGAATCCTGAGAAATCGATTCCATGAAACTCATTGATACTGGATCACTGAAATTATTTGTTTTGTTTGGATAATCTTCTTTAGTGATAATAAAGTTATCAGGGGCTTCACTTCCATCTAGGAGCGATAATTTCATCTCAGGATGTGAATAATTAGTGGGTATTTCTCTAACCTTTCCAGTAGGGTGAACTTTTTTCCAGGGAGAGTATCTCCATAGATGATTTGCATTATCAGGTTCACACATAGATAGATACAAATCTTCTGATTTCATCTTAACAGACTCCTATTAGCCGATACTTCCTTCCATTTCTAATGCCATTAGTTTATTCAATTCAACAGCATATTCCATCGGGAGCTCTCTTGTAAAAGGCTCAAAGAATCCATTTACAATAAGGGCTAATGCTTCTTCTTCTGAATGGCCCCTACTCATTAGATAAAATAATTGATTATCACTGACTTTAGAAACGCTTGCTTCATGTTCACAGCGGGCAGTAGGATTTGCAACTTCCATAGTAGGATACGTATCACTTCTGCTATTTTCATCTAGAATTAATGCATCACAGACTACATTTAGTTTGCAGTTTTCAGCTTTCCGAGAGACTGTAACTTGCCCTCTGTAAGAACCTCTTCCTCCATCTTTACTAATTGACTTTGATAATATCTTACTGGTAGTATTGCTTGCCAAATGATGAATCTTTGCACCAGCATCTTGATGCTGTCCTGAACCAGAGTATGCTACGGAAATTACTTCAGCATGAGAACCTTCACCCTTGAGAATCACAGAAGGATATTTCATAGTTAATTTACTTCCAATATTTCCATCAACCCATTCTATCTTTGCATTTTCATGAGCGACACCTCTTTTTGTAACAAGGTTGTAAACATTAGCACTCCAATTTTGAACAGTACTGTATCTGATGTGTGCTCCAGGTAATGCTACAAGTTCTACTACTGCTGAGTGCAATGAGTCTGTAGAGTAAGTCGGAGCTGTACAACCTTCAACATAGTGTATGCTACTTCCTTCATCAGCAATAATCAAGGTTCTTTCAAACTGACCCATATTTTTCGCATTAATTCTAAAATATGCTTGAACTGGTAATTCTACATGGACTCCTTTTGGAACATAAATAAAAGATCCACCAGACCAGACTGCAGTATTTAGTGCACTAAACTTATTATCTGAATAAGGAACTACACTACAAAACCATTTCTTAACCAGTTCTTCATGTTCTCTCAAACCACTATCCATATCTAAGAAAATAACTCCTTGTTTTTCCAAATCTTCCCTTATTGAGTGATATACTGCCTCTGACTCATATTGAGCGGTGACTCCACTAAGCCATTTTTGTTCAGCATCAGGAATACCTAACCTATCAAATGTATTTCTAATATCTTCTGGAACATCATCCCAATCGTTTTCAGTAGCCTTAGATGATCTAAGGTAATAGCAAATTGATTCGAAATCAATTTCTTCTAACATAGACATATTCCCCCAAGTCGGCATTGGCCTTTTATCAAAGTGCCTGAATGCTTTAACTCTCATCTCTGTCATCCATCCTGGTTCATTTTTTAATTCTGAGATATCTCTTACAACTTTCTCAGATAACCCAGAATCAAAACGAATAGTTGAATTTTCCGGATCATGCCATCCTGCCTTGTAGTCGCCTACAGCATCTCTTGCATCATTATCTACCATTCTTAATCCCTCGCTAATCTTCCGATTTTCCTTCTAACCAATCGTATCCTCTTTCTTCTAATTCTAGGGCTAGTTCAGGTCCTCCGGTTTTCACAATCTTGCCTGAAATTAGAACATGTATTTTGTCAGGTTTGACATGTTCAAGGATTCTTGAGTAATGTGTAATTATTAAAGCCCCAGAATCAGTTCCTCTGATGGCGGCATTAATTCCCTTGGCTACGGTTCTAATTCCGTCAATATCCAATCCTGAGTCTGTTTCGTCTAGAATTGCTAATTTTGGTTTCATAAGCATGAGCTGTAATATCTCAAATCTCTTTTTCTCTCCACCACTAAAACCATCATTTACATATCTTCCAAGGAAAGACGAAGGAATATCTAATTCTTTCATAGATTCTTTCAATTTATTTCTAAATTCCTTTCCTTTGGCAGCTTCTTCTCCAAGGGTGGCTGCTACAGACTTCCTTAGGAAGTTGCCAACTTGGAGTCCAGGGACCGCTTGTGGATATTGAAATGATAAGAAAACCCCTTCTCTTGCTCTTTCCCATGGTTCCATTTCTAACAAGTCTTTATCATTTAATTCTACAGACCCACTTTCTACTTCATAGTCCGGATGACCCATTATGATATTCGCAGTTGTTGTTTTCCCACTTCCATTTCTGCCCATGATGGCATGGATTTCTCCAGGTTTTATTTCTAAATTAATACCTTTAAGTATAGATGTTTCACCTATACATGCATACAAATTTTCGATTTTTAACAATGTTGAACCATTAGTCATGCCGTAACCTGACTTATCGTAAGAGTCCCCCCTTTTGAATAAATGCTTTTGACCGAATAAAGTCCTCATAATGGTATCATTAATCTTCGGGCACCCTAAAGTGATGGGGCATCCTCGCAGTAACTAATGGACGACAACTCCGGTAACAAATTACCTCTTACTGAAGGTTTGTCTGAATCATATAGAAAGCAGATTGAAGAAGTAATGAGAGAAGAAGCTATGCGTCGTATTTCCGAGGCCCATTCTCCAGAAGAATTAGAAAGATTGCGTAAATTGTCTTTAGTCAAATTATTTGAATCGAATGACTCAGATTTAATTCCAGCCTTAATGTCTAGATTAGGGGTGGTTCGAGCTGCACTAGATGGTCATGGAGGTGGTCTATTAGTTAGTTCAGCAGAAATTGAGAAAAATAATATTGGAAATAAGGTTTTATCTCTAATTTTAGACTTAGATGGGGCTTGTGTTTCTTGTGGGGCTGCCCCTGGGACTCTCAAAGGAATTCAGGATGATTTGTTGATGGACAAAGAAGTTATTTCTGTTCGATTTTCGATAGCTATGCTGGAATGGTTTGATGAGATACAAAAGGAGTTTGTATTAAAATTCGGAGGAGTAGTTTTCGTCTAGTTCATCTTTCCAAGCTCATTTATTGCCTTCTTTGAAAAACCTAGGACTGTAACCTCATCTCCTTCAATGATTTTTGTATATTTACTTGCATGTCCAGCAAGATCATAACCTCCTGCTTTCCCAATCCAAGAGTCACTTTCAACTAACTTGATTATATCTTCTTCGTTTAAATCATCAAATTCAACAATCGCATAATCAGTCCAAATTTTATATCTCCATTTAGAAGATATTTTTTCATATTTTTCATCATCTTGGACCAGAATTGCAGTTGAAGACCAGACCCTATGCCTTTTCCCAGACAGTCTGAGTAACATATTAGTTGCCATGAACCTGTCTTCTGGTTTCCCTAATGCTATTTTTTCATCACCCGGTGATTCAACTAATGTATCTGAGACAATTATTACATCAGGAATCTCAAGATTCTTTGATTCATTAATACTCCATTCTAAAGCGGCAGATTCTACTTTTGAAAAACAAATTTCTATTGATTGTTGTTCAACACTTTTATTCTTCTCGATACCCATTTCTTCACTTAGGAGAGGAATACAGCTAATTTCTATATTTTCAAAGTGCTCATTTAACCAAGTTAATCTTCTCTGGGAAGCAGATGCAAGCAATACTCGCATACTCTCACCTATAAAGAAATTCTATTCTCACAAATAGGGCATTTTATCATCTTCAGGTCTGTTGAAACTTCAAATCTTGCAGAACAATCAGGACATATAATGATTCGATTAATTTGTGGCATATCTGCTATGTCTCCTAGAGGTGGTAAAGGAATAGTTTGTGGAGGAGACTCAATTACTCGCTCATCCAATTGATTAGAAATCTTACGACTATTCCTTCTTTGCTTTCTAAGATTGGATGTGCCATCCATCTCTTCATCAATTAATTCAATTTCAGAGGACTTAATTTCCAGATCTGTTGGCTCTACGATATCTACAACATTTTCTTCCAAAATAATATTTCCAGTTGCGACTCTTCTTCTTTTCCTACCTGCCCATTTTACGGCTCTTAATGACATTGTAGTAAGTACCAATAAACATAGTAATAGAACAGTGATTGATATTCCTGCCATTAGGATCCCAAAATTTTGTTCATCTAGTCCCAGATAGATTCTCATCTCATCAAGTAAATTTAATTCTCCTCTATCTGGATCACTGTCATCAATTAAAGATCTTATCTCCCAGCCATATATTTCATTCCAACTTAGAATAATTGTTTGGTCGCTTAGAGGGCTTCTATCAACAGATGAAAGATGGTTTTTACCAGTTGTAATTCTATCTGAAAGTCCTATCCATTCTTCTCCTAGAGTTGGATTGATCATACCATATTGTATCTGGCTGCCAGTAGGACCCACAAAATCATAAAAAATCTGTATCCCTAAGTGGGTCTCAGTCATTTGAATATTACCAATTCCTTTTGAAGATATTTCGACACTGAGATTTTCCAATACTGTCATAGTCGAATCAGTCACCTTCGAAACTAATTTAGATTCTGCATCTGCCCCTTCTTTCCAAACAGAATAGATATAATCTCTATCGTCATGTGTAATTACTGACATCTTTTGCATACCTGCTTCATCTCCAATAGCTTTCCTATATGTCCAAGAGGTTTGTTGATTATCTCCGTGAGCGTACCATAATCCTATTCTTTCTTCACCAGTAATGTCATCTCTATTTGATTGATATAGTATATGAGTAAATTCTTCCCCTAATTCTACTGTTACAGGATCAGAATCATACATGCTAATTTCTATTTCATCAATCACATTTGGTGTATAATCCCAATCATCGGAAGAGATAGGATAATCTGATGTTAGTAAGAATACACTGGTTAGATCTTTGAAAGTCCCTCCTGTTGAAATATCTCTATGGTATCCCGCAACAATTATCTCTGTGCCTTTGACATCAATATCTATACCGAAATATTTCCCATCAGATAGCGATATAGGTTCCATTAAGTCCTGCACAGGATCCATTTCGCATGTGGCATCAATTCTTGAATAACTTATTGTTTGTTTAAAATAACCCTGATTGTCAATATATCTTCTTGTCCAAACAATATGTGCATAACCATCACTCGTGCTCCAAGAGGTCAAATCTCCTGACCATTTTGTTTCAAGCATATTCGAACAAGGTATTAGTGCAAGATTTGAGTTTAATCGATATAGAGCCAATCCTCCGTCCTTGTTGGTTATGACTAGACCTTCTCCATTCAGATCAATCACTTTCACCGGTTCCTCTCCATAATCAAATGTTAAATCTCGAGGTGATTTTAATGAAGACTGATCAACAAGTATCGTAGAGGATATTTCATTATTGCTCATATCTAAATCACTTTCACCTTGAACTGTAATTCTTATTTCTAGAGGGCCAACCTCTTCAGCAATGTAAGCAAATGCAATTTGACTGGCTCCTTGTCCGACAACAAGAGATATTGTGGTAGTAGATACTTCCATCCACCCTAAATCATTTTTCAGCCAAAGAGTTGCATCTACACTCATAGCATTGGTAGAACCTAAGTTATCAACTCTTCCAGTAATTAGGAATTGCTCCTTAGGTCTTGGTATCGATGGTTCTGTTTTGACAGCACCATCCCTGAATGCCAAATCAATTCCTTGTGGCCTTTGCAAGACTGGGAAAGTAATTGAAATATCATTATCAGATTCATTATTCTCTTGTATTTCGTCTAGAGGATCTAAAGAAATAGTCAATAGTTTATCCCCTACTGTGGAGGGATTCCAAGAAAGAGATATTTCAATTATATTTCCACTCTCTAAACTCTGTATAATTATCTCATCTTTTCTATATCCATCCTCTAATAGATAAATTGTTAATTCATCTGCTGAAATATCGCCAATATTTCTTATCTGAACCTTTGCTTCTAAAAATGTATTAACATATGTTTCGCTAATCGGAATACCATATTCTTCAACTGAAATTCCAGTTCTAAACATTAAGTCGGGAGCCGGAGGATTGTTGTCAATTTCAACGGTTATTCTTATTTCTTCTGAAGCAACACCTACGCCGCTAACGAATCTAACAGAGAATCTTTGCATTCCATCATCAGTATTTTCAGTATTCCAAGGTATTGCCCATTGTATTTCTTCGGCACCAGAACCGGAATAGTAAGTCATATTCTTCCATTCATCAGTACCCAATCTCCACTGCAATTGGGCGCCATTAACGGTTTCCAGAATCCCATTAATTTCAACATTACCACTTACCAAATCTTGATTACTCGGAGAGTCCACCTCTAGAGAAATAATTCCCAAATTATGAGTATTTTTTGTAGTATTGCTCCATTGTTCAAATTCATTTCTTGATTTGACCTCAATTTGGAGTGTTTCTGCATCTACGTCTACATCTTCTTCAAAATTAGGAATATCAAAATTTGTAGTCCAATTTATTGTTCCAAGTGCCTGATGCCAATCGACTAGAACACCAGTAGATAGAGGCCCTCCCCCTGTTGGTCTGTACTTGTATGTCACTCGAACTTGAACCTCTTCAGTAGTTCCATTTTCTTCTCCAGCTTCATTGATATGCCCTCTCACGCTATAACTTTCGCCTTCTATCAGCCACAAACCACTCGGCTTTTCAATGACGGCCCAATTTCCTGTGCCTTCACCAACTGGGGGGTCCCCACCTCCCGTTCCATTACCGGGGTCTCCTGGATCTCCTCCTCCAGTATCATCGCCCAACATGGCTTGGAGAATTAGATTTCCATCTATAATTCCAAATCCATAATCTTCATTCCATTTATCTGAAACTGATGGCATCGAAGCAGAGCCTCTGACTTCAGAATTATTTCTCAACAAATCCTTTACTTCTTGAGGTTCCAATTCATCATCTATTTGCAAAATTATTGCAACTAAACCCGCAACTGCAGGTGTTGACATGCTCGTTCCATCCATTGATACATAACCATCATCTGCTAAAGATGCAGAATCCTGTCCTGGTATTGTAGAACTTGATGTAGCATGTTCTGCAGAGGTGATTCCTGAACCTGGAGCTACTACATCAGGTTTCAATTCGTCCCATTTATTCTCATCATTATCGTCTACTCTGGGTCCCGAATTTGAATAACTAGCTATGATGTCATCATTTCTCTGTATTGTATTTTTATCATCAATTGCTCCAACAGTAATCGATGAATCTGCGGCTCCAACAGATGTAACTCGATTACTTCCATCATTTCCTATCGCTGCAATGGGGACAATTCCTGCATCTGCACAATTATTAACGAGTCTAGCTGCAGAATTATTCCCATCATCTCCCTGATCATTTTCTCCCACAGGAGAACTCCCACTTCCAAAAGACATTGTCATTACATCTATACCTTCGCTAGAATCATTATTGCCCCAATCAGTATTTACATTTTGTAAGACCCATTGTAGTCCCTTGATTATAGGTCCTTCATCTCCTCCAGCGCTCCCTCCTGAATCTGTCATTACTTTTACATCGACAAGATAGGAACCGGGTGCATATCCTTGGTTGACCCTTCTGGAATCGCCAGTTCCTAGAGCTATGCCAGCAACATGTGTGCCATGGCCATTTCCATCGTCAGGATCAAATTCACCGTCATTACATTCTTGAGAATTCCAAGAGGTCGCGTCACAGCCCGCTAACCATTTTGGATCTGAAAGATCATCAGGCTCATTTTCATTATCATTATTATTATCTGAGAAATCATCTAGTGAAAAATGCTCATTATCTACTCCTGAGTCCAATACTGCAATAACTACGCCTGAGCCATCATATCCGAAATCTCTCAAAGTTTCATCATAAACATCTGAAGTCCGAACTTTAGAACCTCTTGTTGCTACGCTTAGATAAGAGACAATTTTATCCTGCTCTTCTATCATTACGACTCCATCTTGCTGCCAAATTTCTATCAATGAACTAACTGGAACATGATCGATGACGACAGAATCAATAAACTCCACTGGGAAAAACCAAGACCCTTCTTCTTCCCAACCATGTTTAATCAATATGTCCTTTAGTTTTTGCAGATCTGTCTCACCAGGATGCCATGAATAACCAACGATAATTGCTGTAGTCATACGACCATCTTCTCCTAGAATTGCTGTCGCAGAATGTGATTCTTTCTGACCCGCTATCATATATTGTAGACTATCTTCCATTCCATTAGAGTCTTTATCGGTGTTGAAGTTCATCCACCAGTATGGTTCTTCAACTGCTGGTTTTGCATCCCAAGGCGGAAAACCAATTCCACGAAATTTCTCTGGACATACTTCTCCATCGCAGATAAGTAAAGGTATTTCATTATCAAGTTCTGCAGTTAAATCCCCATGGTCTTCATTTTGATTCATATTCGAGGTCTCTTCCTGTGGTACAATTGCTGACACTCCCACTGACAAATCCAGCACTAACATCAACATCACAACTAACATTGGCCCAACTGTTTTCGATGCTCGTGCCATGGCTCTCTTAGAGAGCCAGCATCAACAGATGTATAATCTGAACCGATAATTAATTCATTTTTAGAGAGTTATGGCCAGAAAAGGTGTTCATCATTTATCGAACAAACTAGGCTATAATTTTCATCTTTTTCGAACAGCTTCACTTCTCCGTTACATATCGGACAAATTGTATTCTCTGCCAGTTCTTCAAGCCACGCTTGTCTTGTTTCTAATTCATCTCCTTGCTCCTTAAGATTCCACAATATCCATTTCGCATTTCCTTCCAAAGGTTTCCCTGCGACTTCCCATGGGTCATCAATTAAATTCTCCAGATTTCTTTTCGCAATAATTCTCTTTGCATCAATTGGATTTGTAGGATTGTTATATGCGTTATCTGAATCTAATAAACTGGGCCCACCTTTTGCAATAAATCTTGCTAACACAAATGCCAAGAAAAAACCTCCAATATGTGCCATATGTGCAATATTAGTTTCTCCCGAAGTACCTTCTTGGATCATATAAATATGATACATTTCCAAACCTAATCTCACAAAAACAATTGTCCAAATAGGCCATGCTCTAATAAAAAATAGTAACGGAAATTCTATTTCATCATTTGGCCAACATGCCATATAAGCTCCAAGTATTCCAAAAGCAGCACCACTCGCACCTATTGCAGGACTTACTGAATCAGGATGTGATGCAACCCATGCCAGATTTCCTCCTAGAAATCCTAGAGAATATATTATAATCCATCTTTTAGATCCTAATCTTTGTTCCAAGGGAACGCCAACTAGGCCAATAATAAGAATATTTGATAGTACATGAATCCAATCTGCATGAAACCATGCGGAAGTAAAAAAACGATGAATTTGTGTTGGATCATCTGCAATAAATGGATATAATGAAAAGAAATGTATTTCATTAAAATCAAGTTCTAGGAGAGTAAAAGTAAACCTAACAAACATTACTAGTAGTAATGATAGAACCATGGCAAGTGCAATACTAGTTTTTTCTCTTATTGCATTCACAAAGGGAATTACAGAAACTACAAGATATATTGAAAGAAGAATAAAATCACTATTTTCTAATTGTGACCAGTATAAATCATACTCTCGCAACGTAGTCACAAACCGTGTCGGGCCGTATAGTAGCAATAGCGCCTTCGATTCTTTGTCGAACTACTCAAACGATGAACCACCCTCGGATGCACATGGAAGATAAGACCCTGATTCAGATTTCGGGTCTAGAAATTCATAGAGGAAGCCGTCTCATAATTTCAGATTTAGATTTCGAATTAATGGAGGGCGAGGTAGTCGCTTTGGTTGGTCCAAATGGTTGTGGAAAGACTACTTTACTCGAATCCAGTGCGGGAATGCATACAATCTCTTCCGGTTCAATTCATTGGAGATATGACTCTTCTGGGACAAAATTAGTTCGAGATTCAGAGGGTAGAAGATATTCTCTACCGCCTATGGGCCTAACTTTACAAAAAAATGGGATGTCAGGCGAAGAAACGGTGCAAGAAAGGATAGAAACAGTTCTGAAAGTATCCGGCTGCGAGTTTGATAATAACAAAATATCAGAATTACTTGATTGTTGGGGCCTGAAACATAGAAGTTCAGATAGAGTTTCTCAACTATCCGGTGGACTAGCTAGAAGACTATCCGTTCTTTCTGGACTTGCACCCGCTTTATTATCAAAAAAACCTAGAGCTGTTTTACTTGATGAACCTTCAGAAGGATTGGATGAATCTGCTAAATCACTATTAATTAATTGGTTAAGATCTCTAATTCTCAGAGGGCATGGAATTATCATAGCAACTCACGACTCGAAATTAATTTCTTCAGCAGACAGAACTCTTACATTTAGTGATGATAGAAAAATCATTTTTAGTTCCCAATCGCAATCTGAATCTGATTTTGCCATACCTAATTCTACTAATAACATTCCAATTCGAAAGACTTCTAGTTTATTCAACTGGGCCTATAGAATGGAAAAAAGAAATCCAATCGACACAATTAATCGTCTAATTCCCGCAATCCTTGCCTTATTTTTGTCTCATACTTTGGTTTCTGAAGAAGATATTTCTGCATTGGGAATTGATTTTTTATCCGCTCTGATTTTACTACCTCCTTTCATTTCAGTAGTAATACCTCCTGCATTGATTGGAAGATATGCTGAAGAGAATTGTGGTCGTTGGTGGTCAGCAGTAATAGGTCCTAAATTTCGTCTTTCTTCATCAATAATTGGTTCTTCTATATTGCTTCCCATACCATTAATTTACATCTCATGGTTTATTCTAAGCGATAATATATCAATTGCTAATAATTCGGTAGTTTATTGGTTATGGTTGCCTTGCTTAGTGATGTTTCTGGTTGCAATTGCCGCCTCATCATTACATTTATTAGTTTCAGATTTAAGAAGATCAGGGGCTTCCATAGTTTCTCTCCTTCTCTTAGTTTTAGTATGGCCGTTTATTGAGCTTGTAGATTCTCTTGAAATGATAATTATCGATGGTATGAGTATGGGTATTTCATTAGAAGAACCGATTTTTATGATGTTTCTAGCAGGAATAATTAGCTTACTGGTCTGGATGGTTTCAGTTTATCTTCCGGAAGCATGAAAACGAGCATTCATCATATAGTGGCCTCTCGCATGTTTATGCCTTCAACAAAATATTATGGTTGGGGGCTAACGTGCATAGGTGGCGCAGGTGTATTATTAACCGCAGTAATGGGTTACACATACGCTCCTTTAGTACAATCTCCGCCATTTAGATCTCCAGAGGCTTATCGAATACTATTCTGGCACGTACCTTTTGCTTGGACCTCATTTATTTGTTTTTGTCTATTATTTATTGGCGCAATTTCTTGGTTTTTGAAGAGAAAAGAATGGGGGTGGAATTTGTTCTGCACCGGCTCTGATTTAGGTCTTCTTTTTGGTTTAGGCGTAGTCATATCTGGTCCAATATGGGGTTCAGCAGAATGGGGTGTACCATGGGACTGGGGTGATCTAAGATTGAATACATTCGCTTTACTCACCGCTGTTGCATTATTCATCGTTCTTTCTAGAAAAGCGCAGCCGGATGGTATTGAAACCAGAGATACTCTTTCGACAATAGGATTATTTGGCTTTGCTTTAGTACCTATCACTGCTGTGGCAACTACAGTTTATCAGAAGAGACATCCTTCTGTTGTAATTGCTGAATCTAGTGAGACAGGGTTAGATCCTAAAATGCTTGAAGTCCTCATTTTAGGAGTAATATCTTTTTGGATATTAATGGCTGGTCTTTCTATTCTGACTTATATTTCATACAAAATGGAAGAGGATTTACAACGATTGCTAGACAAGATAGATGGAGAGGTGGTTCATTGAACGGTTTTGAATCATATCTTGTTACTTATTCAATATTAGGATTTTTATTAGGCTATTATGTTGTATATATTGGGAAGAAATTAGATAATATCAGAATAAGAATAAGAGAGAGTCAATTGATATTAGACGATAAAAACTCGGAAATTTAGTTTTTTTTACTCACGAATCATTCTAATGCACTACGCTTTCGCAAGGGATGAGTAACATGTCTAACGACGCATTTTGTATTGTTTGTGGGGTTTCCTCAGAACTTTCTTCCAATCGTCTTTGTGAATCATGTTTTCGGAAGCGCGTTACTCTATCTAAAATTTCTAATACAATTCAGCAATTTCGCTGTCCTAAATGTGAGTCATATGAAATTAGAGGGCGTTGGTCAAAGATAGATAATGAGTCATTAGCAGATTTGAGAATTCGTGATAACTTAGAATTAGATGAAAGAGCTGAAGATGTAAATGTTGATTTTGCTCTACAGATTATTGATGATAGAACGAATCGAATTCATCTTGATGTTTCAGGAATAATTGATAATTTTCGTTTTGATAATAGTTTTGAGGTATTATTACAAACTAGTAATGCAATTTGTACTCCCTGTACAAGGAAAGATGGAGCATATTTTGAGGCTATTGTTCAACTTCGTTCAGCTGGGAGAAAATTATCAGAGAAAGAACTCAAAGAATTAAGATATACCTTAGATGAAATGTTAGAAGGAATGGAAGCAGATCCAATGTTTTTCATAACTAAAGAAGGAATTGTTACTGGAGGTTGGGATTTACAACTTGGTTCAAAAGCTATGGCTAGAAATTGGGCACGTATTTTGACAAAGAAATTTGGTGGAACAGTCAAAGAAACCTCTACAGTTGTTGGTATGAGAGATGGTATTGAGATTACAAGATTAACTGTAAGTTATAGAAAACCTGCTTATGATGTAGGGGATGTTGTGAAATTGAATAATGAGTTGTGGTTAATCGATTCTTGGCAAAAGGATGGCCCAATAATACGCCGATTAAATTTCTTCCAGAGAACTGGAGCATCATGGAGAGATATGGAGAAGGCAAGAGTAATTTGCTCTCGTTCTGAACAATATATTGTTGATATATTAAATCGCGATAGCTCTGCAGCAGAAATCATGACTCCCCATGATTATACAATGACGACTGTTGCTTTACCTTACGATGATGATAAAAAATCAAAAAAATTACGTATTGGGTTCATAGATGACATATGGCTAGCATTACCTGGGTTTACAGGGGAGGCGGAATCATGAAATTGAAAGATTTACAAGAACTTGCCAAAGAATTAGATTCTAGAGATATGGTGGGATATACTCGCAAATTTATGGATAATTTCGAATTGGCAATATCAAAAAATATCGATATCGATACCGATATAGATTGGTCAGGAGTTCTTTGTTTAGGAATGGGAGGTTCAGGAGCAGGCGGTATGTTCCTTTCAACTCTAGCCGATTATTCAGGAGGTATTCCTTTTGTAGTATGGAGAGATTATGGTTTACCTTCTTGGTGGGGCCCTGATTGGTTGATATTAGCAACATCTTACTCAGGAAATACCGAGGAAACAATTGATGGTGTCCGTGAGGCCTTAGAATCGGGAGGGACAGTTATTGGAATATCTTCTGGCGGTGAACTTGAGGAGATAATTGCAGAAAGTGAAGAATCATTATTCATCTCAGTCCCTGGCGGCCAAATGCCTAGGTCGGCTTTTGGTTATTTATTTGGCAGTCAACTATCAGTTTGTTGGTCTTTAGGCATAATCGAGAAACCAAGTAGTGAAGATATTTCAAATATGATTGAACGTTTACGTTCATCTTCACTGGA